>Ga0206991_10370_pt1 | contig 12406 bp, 16 predicted proteins | sample Alteio_BWMinCont_9_FD_153286 | JGI IMG/M metagenome (GOLD analysis project Ga0206991, IMG submission 153286) | Enriched cells from forest soil in Barre Woods Harvard Forest LTER site, Petersham, Massachusetts, United States -... | ecosystem: Environmental > Terrestrial > Soil > Temperate forest >...
TCGCACCAATCAGAACCTGACGAGCGGCAGTTGCGGCCAATCGCACCTGAGCTATACCAGCGCAAATCAAGTCAGCGATCCCGGTGTCCACTACGACGCCGCGGGCAATCTGACCAGCGACGGCGTTCATACATATACCTATGATGCTGAGAACCGCATCATCGCCGTCGATGGTGGCGCGACGGCGAGTTACGTCTACGACGCTGCAGGACAGCGAGTGGAAAAGACAAGCGGGGGAACAACCACGGATTATGTGTACGATCTATCGAGTAAAGTCGTCGCGGAAATCCAAGGCGGCGCGCTTGCCAAGGGCTATGCATATCTGAATGGGCAATTGCTGGCCGAGTATGCGAACGGAACGACTTACTTCACGCATTCGGATCACCTCGGCTCGACGCGGCTGCTGACGGGAATGAATCAAGCCGTTGCCGATTGCGAGGATTACTTGCCCTTCGGAGAACGTCTCTACTACAGTGGCTGCGGCAGTAATTCTCCGATGTTCACCGGCAAAGAAAGGGACTCCGAATCCGGCCTTGATAACTTTGGGGCTAGATACAACTCGTCCCAATACGGGCGGTTCATGAGTCCCGACCCGTCAATGGCATTCTCAATACGCCAAATCAATCCGCAACGGTGGAACCAATACGCCTATGCTGTAAATAATCCGCTGTCGTACACCGACCCAACGGGCCAGGACGCAATCGCTGTGGACTTTACGGGTATGGTCGGCGGTCTCGGCCACGAAGGCATTATTTCCGTTCACAGTGATGGGAGTTCAAGCTATGCCCGCTTCGGTCCCACCGATCACGGCTTAGGGAATGTCTTCGGAGCTTATGGCCGAGGAGAGATACAACAATCAGGTGATCTCCCCAAGCTTCAATTCGATGGAATAGCGCCAACGCCAGAGTCCCTGAAGGCGCTTCTACAAAGTGTTGCCAAAATCGAAGGGGTAGACCCCAGCACGGTAAGGATAAATTACTTCAAGACCAGCGAAGCCGACACAGTCATGATGGACAACGCGATTACCCAAACGGCGCAGGCGGCAGCTACGGGTTCAGGCCCATTCTGCCTCTACAGCGTAGCCTCGAACAATTGCTCCAGTTTCACACTGGCAGGGCTTCTGTGGGGAAACGCGATCACTTCGGCACAAGCTAAGGGCCTGAGTTCTTGGCAATCAACCGACCCGAACGCACTGTTTGGAGGGCTTTCGGGCCTGTCACTGTTCAACATAAATGAATTTGACTTGATGCAACTTCAAAACCCGCCGCCCGCGTGCGTTTCAACTGACGACGGGCTCGGCAACACTTCAAGTACCTGTTACTGATGACTATGAGAGCCAGTTTTGTGAGGAAAGTATGAAACGGTTCTTGCCAATTGCCCAACTCATTGTCGGCTTGGCTATGGTGCCACAGGCGTTTTTGTTTGGCGCTCTCGGTACCTTGCCGCTGCTAAGGGACATTCTGACAGCCCGTCTTGGTTCAGACTTTGGAGGGTCGCAAGCGTCTTACGCGCGTGCTCTGTTGCTGACTTCGCTGTCAGTGGATGCAGCGGCCATTCTCTGCCTTGCCAGCGCCGCCTCCTTGATACGAAGGCCCTCTTTGTTGGGCGTTCGGCTCTCCATCGCTGGCGCAATCTGTTACGTAATCTATATCGCGGGTCACCTTTCGATGATTTCAAGCTTACCGGGTGGGCTGCGGGTTGAGTTTACGCTGTTAGACGCAAGCGATTACCCCATAGGCATAATCGCCGCGCTGGTGGCCTTTGCTTTGTATTCCAACTACAAAGTGCGTTCCGCCCCGGCGTCTCCAGTGACGTCATAGCGCCCATTTGTGCGCCCCACGCTGAACGGAGCCAACCCCTTGAGCTTCTTCTACGAAATTCGCTCCCCCGACAACACCGTCCTCAAACGGACCAGCGGCTACCCCGACCGTGAGGCTGCTACGGAAGCTGCCCGCGCCGACGCCAAGAGGATGAAGTCCGTTCCCAAACCACCGCAAGTGGGGCGTATTCTCGTCGGCCAGAACACCGACCAGCCCACACGCCCCTGAGCTTCAATTTGCAGATTCCGGCCCGTGGGAACCCAGCCCCCTAAGTGTAATGTCGGGTCCGTTCTCTCGCGGGATATTCCTGTGGTTTTTTAGCCTACGCTTACGACGGCTGGTAGAATTTGGGCAGGTAGTCGTACACGTAGAGTCGGGCGTGGGTCAAAACCTACGTGTACGATTTGACTACGCGGGGGTACAGGGCCACTTCGCGGGGTCAAAACGGCCCCAAAACGGGGGGTCAACGGGGGGGTGCGCGGGGTGGCGCTTTCCCTGTAGAGACGAGGGAAAGTGGCGATTTTGACGTAAAACGGTAAAAACGCACGCCCAGGGATACAAGAAAAACGGCGTCGTAACGGTAAGTCGTAGTCGTACACGTACCCCACAAGCACGCCGCTACCGACCTATCTACCGTTCCGATTCGTTTCCTCTACGAGCCGCTCTAGGGCAATCGCGGCCAGCTCACGACGCACCCGAGGCGAGCGGCCCACCAAGCCCACCACCGCACCCTGAAACAAGTACACGCCGCCACGCACCCGGCAGCAATGCTCAACCGGGAAACCGCCCCGCCTCTTCCCACAAGCGGCCAGCCCGACCCAGCGGCAAAACTGTTTTCTGTGTTGGGAGCCGAGGCCAAAGAAGAAAAGGAGTAGCGGCCTGTCCGACTCGGGCCTAAAATTCCCCAGTCATGCTTACGTCTTTGGAACACGACCCGGCCCCACGCCCCAATGTCTTGGGCGTCACCGAAACCACTCGTCTGGGGTTCGGACCAAAAAGCACAGCTTCCTTTCAGAACAGTTCGTGGCCTATGAGCGAAGCTCTCTTGGGGATAGAGCCGCCGTTACGACGCGCCCACAGTAGACCACGTACTTCCGGCAAGGAACGGGATAGCGAGTCGGGCCTTGATAACTTCGGGGCTAGGTATATGTCGTCGCAGTACGGGCGGTTCATGACGCCGGACCCCAGCGGAGTTGCTTTTTCAAGCCTCTCAGCGCCTCAAAGCTGGAATTTGTATAGCTACGTGCAAAACAATCCGCTGAGCTTCGTAGACCCTGATGGCCGCGAATGTGTTTGGGATGATGGCAGCTACGATTCCGCCGACGACCCAAACACGGGCAGCTATGGTCAGTGCTCGCAGGCCGGGGGTACATACTTTGAGCCGAGCACATTCTCTGCAAACGACGGCCAGAACTTAGATTGGAACTCAAACTCGAACGATTACCTCGCGGGGCTTGTCGCGGAGGGCCAAGCGATAGCAGATTCGTTGCCGCAGACGCCGGGACCCGGTCAAGCGTCGTACAGCGACACTTGGACCTCTGGGATGATAACCACAATCTTGTTTGGTGGGTCAAACTGGCAAACGACGCAAGTCAGTCACGGCACTCACCCATTCCGGGACAACAATCCAGGAGACCTCACGTCCGGGTCGTTTACCGCTGGAAACGGTTCAATCGGAAGCGACGGAAGGTTTACTGTTTTCCCAACCTCCGGTACGGGGCGTAATGCGTTGGATTCACTGCTTCATGGAGCCGCTTACAACAGTCTAAGTGTCAGTGATGCCATATCCAGATACGCTCCTGCGATGGAGAATAACACGGCTGGGTACCAGCAATTCGTTCAAAACGTTGTCGGAGTAAGTGGCAACGCACCGCTGTCTTCTCTTTCACCCAGCCAATTTACGGCGCTAGAGAATGGCATTTCTCGGTATGAGGGCTACAACGTCCCAGGGAACTACTCGGTAACCACGACGTCGGTAATGGGAGGCCGATAGCCCATGAAGAGAAACAGTGTGCTTCGCAGGCCTATTATATGGGCCGCCGCAACGATGCTGTCGTTGGTGGGATTGTCAGGGGTTTCCGTTGCGCAGCAGAAGGCACCGAGTGCTATCACGAGCGAACCGACATACACCTACGATACTGACGGGGTAAAGTTAGAGGGAACATTGGTGGTCCGCACGTTTTACGGTCCGCCCGGATTCGGTGAAACCCCGGCTAAGGACGCGCGAGACAAGGTGTTCGTGTTAAAACTCACTCGCCCAATTAGTGTCCAACCGCAGCCTGGTGCGAATGCGAAAAATACTTCTGACCTCGGAACTCACACGAATATCCGCGAGGTACAGTTGTTTGTTGAACCTACCCAAAGCGACGAGGCACGCACACTGGTGGGCAAAACGGTGGTAGCCGTTGGGCGCTTACACGAAGCGGCTGCTCCTGGGGAACACACAACCGTTACGGCAGCCATTAAGACCCTCACGGCAAAATGAGGCCTCGTGAGCTTCTTCTACGAAATCCGCAGTGCCGACAACGCCGTCCTGAAGCGTGATGGCGGCTTTGCCAATCAAGAGGCTGCGAAGGAAGCGGCCCGCGCCGACGCCAAGAGATTGAAAGCCGTTCCCAAACCACCAACCGTGGGCCGCATCCTCGTCGGTCAGAACACCGCCCCGACCACACGCCCCTGAGCTTCAATTTGCAGATTCCGGCCCGTAGGAAGCCAGCACCCTAAGTTGTTTGTTCGTTCCGTTCTCGTGGGCAGGTTTCCTGTGGTTTTTTAGCCTACGCTTACGACGGCTGGTAGAACTTGGGCAGGTAGTCGTACACGTAGGGTCGGGCGCGGGTCAAAACCTACGTGTACGATTTGACTAGGCGGGGGGTACAGGGCAACTTCGCGGGGGTAGAAGGCCACTTCGCGGGGTCAAAACGGCCCCAAAACGGGGGGTCAACGGGGGTGCGCAGGGTGGCGCTTCCTCACTATAGTCATGTTCGGATCGAAGCAAAAAGGAAGGCCCTTGAGGGACTGTGTTCCGCGCCCAGAGAACAGGGCGGTTACGTCACAAACCACGGCACAAACGGTGGGGAAGGCAAGGGGGAGAACCCGGAAGTGACTGAAAATATGGTGGACGTGGGGAGAGTCGAACTCCCGACCCCCTGCTTGCAAAGCAGGTGCTCTGCCAACTGAGCTACACGCCCACAATAGGGGCCCAGTTGATTCTAAAGTATTTGCAGCGGCTGTAAAGCTCCGAAAGCCCATGTTCTTCCCTCTACTGTGTCAGAACTGTGTCAAAACCCCTGTCGCCAGAGGCTTGTTGTGTCAAAACCACTGACATTTCATTAGCTCGGCGATTGATCTTGTCTAACGCTTCCCTCTTCATCTGCAACTTCATTTGGGAATATTTCTTGAACACTTGCGAGTTGCCCTGACGAAGCATCTGGATAACCCACTCATCCGCCACGCCTCCGGCGCTAAGCCGTGTTGCGTAGGTGGAGCGCAAGTCATACAGCCTGAAATACGGAATTCCAGCCCTTTTCAGAGCCTTCCTCCACGCAGTCCGCAGGGACATCAGGTGTCCTTTTGGGTTTTTGTCGCTTGGAAAAAGGAACTTGCCGTTGCCGGAGATTGCGATTTGATTCTGGAGCGCTTCCAATGCGAGCTTCGTCAAGGGGATCTCCGCAACACCGTTTGGCGTCTTGGAATCTGGAATCCAGAGAACCCCGTTGACGAAGTCAATCTGGTCCTTTTTCATAGGAAGCAGTTCCTTTTTCACTCGCAGTCCCGTTTCCGCGATGATGCGGACGGCATTCCGCAAATGAGGCACTGCGTTCATCTCGATTAGCTGCTGCTCAGACCAAGTCACATAGTGCGGGCGGAAGAATCCCTTGAGTCGGACGGGAAATTCGACCATCGCACAAGGATTTGAGGCCAGCAGTCTCTTGCGAACCGCAACATTTAGCATTCGTCGAAGTACTCGCAGTTCCTGATGGACTGTGGCAGGCTTGACAAGGCCAAGCTCACGGTAGCCTTTGCCCGTCTTGACGCGTACTCGCTGACCAAGCCGTTCCCTAAGGTACAGTTCTATTTCTTCGGGACCGACCTCAGCCAAACGGCGATTGGCAAAAACTTTTTTGAGATGTTGAACGCACCTAACATTCGCACGGTGTGTTCCCGCCTGACGAATAGGCGGCTTCGAGTGGTTGTCGAGAAAGAAGTCACCCAATTCGCCGAAAGTCAGGCTTTCACCTTTGCGAACTGTTTGCAAGATGTTGGCATCTCTGGCTTCAAGCCTCGCCCGCAATTGTTTCTGGGCTTCATGCCAGTCTTCCGTGAGGGTCGATTCCCGGCGTCGCTCACCATTTCTGTCCCGATAATCCATCTGCCAGAACTTCGATCCACCACGTCGATTCACAAGACCATCATGTTTTACTGGTCTAGCCATTCTCCATCTCCTGTTTGAATGAAGCGCGGAACGAGACCAACTCCGATTTCAGGAATCGGATGTTGCGACCCATTACGCGGAGATGGGGAATCTGCTTTCGCTCGACCCAAAGGTACACGGTTTGAGGACTCACACCAAGAAATTTGGCTGCCTCTTTGACTGATAGCGGAAGTTCATCACCAGATTGCGATCCCGGTAGACGCGCAGCAACTCTATTTGACTCATCTGATCTCGGGCATGTCATGTTCACTTCCGTCAGCAACAGCCAAAGTTACTTGGCTGGCCGAGCCACCGCTCACAATGATCCCTTCAGTACGTTGATACATTCAGTCGCATCACCTAGAGAGGCTTCTAGGGCGCTACGATGATTTGCGAACAACTTAACTAATTCATCCAATTCTCTAGCATCTTTGGCCGACAGGGCGTGTTTTAAGTCACGTGCCAAGCCCTGGAGAGCGTGTCCGACGATTAAGAGATGTGTGCAGTTCTTATCCGCGGAGTTCATCGCTTGGTGTAATTCCTTCCGCAAATTCTTTTCCCCATTTGCCTTTGCCTTCATTTCACGAAGTACTGCCCTAGCATCGCGTTCATCATTCATTGCGTCGCGTTCATCTTTCATTCAATGTCTCCTTCTACAGTAATAGGGGCTCTCGGCTGTCCGATAGCCTCAGGCGAGCCCCGCTACCCAACCATTCGGTCGGCTGCGATGCTGAAAATAGCGGCAAACGTGCTAGAGGAAAAGTGGAGATCGGGCGTTATTTCGTCACGGACCGCCCTTACGAAAAAGCCGGTCGTGGATGCTGCCTTCCGTGCAACCATATTGTTTGGAAAGAATTAGCTTCGCCGCGGTTTTTGGAGTGACGTCGAAGAGCTCACCAAGAAAAATTCTGCGTTTTTTACAGAATTCGATCCATTTGGCGTTGCTCGCGACGCCAAAATTCAATATCTCATCACGTTGTTGAGGTAATCTCACGTGATTGCCAAACCGCTCATGTAGAAGCGTTATTTCAGCTATCAAGATGCGGTATTGGCTTTGTAGGTATATTTTGGGCGGGAGTCTTCCGTGGCGGCCAACTGCCAATCGTGCGAGCGAGCGCTTCAGCCCCGCCAGCGAACTGTCGGCTGGTATTGTGGAAGCAATACGTTTCGCGTACCACTTCAAAAACTCCTCTTGGATTTTCCAGTCCCCGAAAAACTCACTGAGTCTCTTTGCGGATACTGGACGCCTAACTCTGCCCCCTTGTCCTTCGGGAAGCCCATACACTTCAATTAAGATCTCAACGGGCGGATATTCGGGTGCGGCGAAAGGCTTCGCTTGTGTTTCCATGACGCGGAACAGTGGTATCCGATTGGCGAGCGCATATCGCAAGGATTGCAAGACAAAGCCGAATTGCTCTTTTTTCGAGAAGTTTCTCTTTTTCGATTTGGGCATTTTGCCTAACTGACAGCAAGTCGCAATTCTAGTCGGTAAAGAGCGATTAAGGGAGTTTCACATCACGGCGCGATGCGGGAAATCTGTTCTAGAGTGTAGAGTAAGCTGCCACAGTCCCTCGGCGAATGTCCCCCTCAAGGCGGGGTGTCCTCATCATCATGAGGATGGCAAAAACGGTGCACCTAGATCGCTGATTGGTACCTGTACCAGTTGCCCTCTTGCTGCGCTTGCGACTTGATTTTCGGTCAAGCGTGGCTATGCGATGTGTCCGAAGCTCCGATATACGTAATCGTTCGCGGTTTGGACAGAGGACACGCAGAAGCTAATGTTCCGGATAGCCGCCGGATTAGAGAGGTTCCCGATGTACCGATTCAAGACCGGAAAGTTCGCTGGAAAATCTATGGAACAGGTAATGCTCCGGAATGCGCCCGATCTGTACGAGATCGCTGGGTGGGCAACAGATAAGCCTCAGTTAGATAGCCTGTTGCGAGAGTTTAATCATCTGAGGCGTGCCCTGCAGGAGGCACCGATAGTGGTCTCATGTGCAAAATCGGGATGCAAACGCCATCCAGAAACGATGACTTTACCTATCGGCCCGGATAGGTATTACTGGCCTGCGCCATATTTTTGGTGCAGAAAGCACGAGCCTTGGGAGAAAGACGGAATTAGCCCGAAGCTCCCCATCCATTTTGATACTCTCGATTCTTTTCGAGACAAGAAGAACCGCAGTGCTGTACACAAGTCGGTCTTAGCCGCCTACGGGATTAAGAAAGCTTCGATAACTGAACGATTTGCCAGTCGCTTCTTCGCGAACCTTTCCTAACTGATCTATAAGCTAAGTTTGCCCCGCTGCTTCATTGGATTTGTTGCCTACATCGATGACGGAAGACTACGGGAGTCGATCAACCTATCACTCCGCCACCCGGGGGGGGGAAGTAGGTTCACTAAGGTTTGAGTACGCCGCAAAAACTTCGCGCGAACGTCCCAAGTTAGGGACCCTTTTAACCCTCATAACACCCTCACGGGCCGAGGTTAGTAGAACCGAGCAAAGCGATAATTTCCTCCTGTTTCTGAGTCAATTTCGAGGTGAGCAATCATCCCCGGCAAAAGGGACAGTTTTCCTGGTCTCCTGAGGCCTCGTTTCAAGGTAATGAAAATGCCGTTTGCAGCGGGACTTCCTAAGAGCAATCTGTGTGTGGGCGCGGCTTATCGGCAGGTTTTCCGAATTTGCCCTTCGCGCGATGAAAGGCCCAACGACGTAGTGCGCTAATTCGCCGTCGTTCAGCTTCGTTTTTGCCGCCGATGAGATGGCCACGCCCCTTCTTTACGAATTGTTGGAACCGAACAGGGATCACTGGGACTTTCTCGCCAAAATAGACGAATTCACCCGAGAGTAAAACACGGTCGACGCTTAGGTCCCTCTTCATATTGGAATGCTTATGCCATAGGTTCGGGATCTGTTTGTAACCCTTGGTTCCGTTATTTTTAACAGGTCGATAAATGTTATCCCGCCGACCGCGCAATCGAACGCTCCTACGATATTGAGCAAAACTCAGCACTCGCTCTACCATCATCAGATAGACGATTCGGCCCGCACCTCGGCTCGTTGGCGTTGTTCCCAACACCCAATCTCCGGGTTGTGCTCCTTTTCTAATTTTGGGTTTGCAAGTTGCCAGAGTGCAGAGGCGGCCAGATACGCACGGTGCAAATCCGGAGTCGTGCTTGACGACGTACGAATACAATCGCATGGGATATTATCGCTTGCGCCGCAGGGTTCTGGTTGGTGCTCGCTCTCTAAAAGTAAACCCAAAGCGAACGGCTTGGGCTCCATTTGCGAGTTGCGAAACGAACTTGTGAATACGTAGGGCTTCTTGAAGACCAGGGAGCCCTTATGAGGACTGACGAAAAACGGTGCAGCCTTGGGATTGCCACATCGTCGGAACCGCGTGACCTCGCTGGGGCCCGCTCTGGCGGCAAATTCGTTGTGTCGAGGGCAGGCGAACCAGGCAGCCAGACCCATGGCAGCAAAAATCTGGTAATGTGCCATTCGATCGCCGCGCCCGCGTCTTAATCCCTTTCAGTTTCAGAGCCTTCATCTCCAAATGCCCAGCAGCTATTCGCGACGAGGACTCTTCTTAGATCGCGGAACAATGTTCGATGATACCGTTTGGACTCTGTGTCATTCGTTACTGTCGTGTGAAACTTCTTTGTGCCCGTGATATCGATGCGTATCCGATTCTTGCCTTCCCGTCGCGCCCACAATCCGATTGCAAGCACAACTGCCTCGCCACCGCCCTTTTGGAAGGTTCGAACGTCGCCCGGTTTCATGTTATCGCGTGTCATTCTTCGAAGCCCTCCAGCCTAAGTGTGGGCCGATTCTACACTGTGTGCCTCCAATTGACCCGACTTGACGTGATAGTATCGGGTCGCTCCGGCGGGCACTAGTTAGCTGCTACATGCGCAAGGCGCAATGGATCTGAAGAAACATTATGAGAAGATCAGCGAGGCCGCTCGCCTCGTGCGGGATGGATCGCTCAGCGACCTTGTCCCGCTTCAAGCTGCTCATGAGGTTATCGACGAAATCAGGCTCTGGCAGGAGATTCTTGGCGCTCGCCCCGAGGCTATTATTTTTGATCAGATTGTTAGCGGTCTGGAGCTAGGCCTATTTGCGCTGGTGTCGGGACTGTACCGTCAGGCGTATGGCAGTTTGAGACTCGCCGTGGAGCTAACTGCCAGCGTGTGTTGGTTCTCCACCAACAGACTGGAATTGGCGGAATGGCAGTCAGGTGAACGTGACTTGATATGGAAAGAAATCACGAACGAACAAGAAGGAGTCCTTTCACCACGCTTCCGAAAGGCTTTCTTTCCTGAGCTGAGGGAAGAACTCAAGTACAACGGCCTCAACAAGAAGCTATATCGAGAGCTGTCGGAATACGTTCACGGGAATGCCCGCACATGGGCCGGACCAGACGATATCAAGTATGACGAGCAATTACACCGAGCGTGGCTTGAGAAGTTAGATACCTACATGGTTGTCACGACAGTTCTGCTGTCACTCCGCTATCTCCAAGAAGTGGGGGACGAAGGCGTCAAGAAACTCGCGCCCAATCTGAATTCGCGCGTAGGACATGTTTCTGCGATAACCAAGTATCTGGACGAGAGACTTCCGACGCCAGCGGCAGCAGCGCCAGCCACGCCAGTGGCGGCAGGGGCACAAGTCTCAGCAACGCCACCAGCGGCAGGAAGGGATGGCGAAGACGCCGACTGACGATGCAGGCCATTGAGGAAATTCGCCTACGAACAGAAGACCTAAAGAACGATGAAATCCTTAGTCTTTTTGTACCTACATTTACGGACCGCGAGATTGTGCGCCTCCTGAAGGCAGCCACCCCCATCATTCTTGAAGGCAGTCGTGGAACTGGTAAATCTTTTCTGCTCCGCGTGGCGGAGATTGAGCTAGAGAACAGCTTCCCCGAAAACCGAGTGCTGCCTGTCTATGTTTCGTTCATCCGCAGTTCGCTGGTGCACACACCTGATCCACAGCAGTTCCAACATTGGATGTTGTCCAAAATCTGCAACCGAGTTGTTCGCGTCCTAAAGGAGCACGGATTTACGAGTGGATTTGAATCGATAATCCTCTCAGGCTCCTCTCAACCCGGTCAGGAGCCGACCGCACTTGAAAAGCTCGAGGCCGAATTCGAAGACTCCTACAAGAATCCCGATAAGCCAATCCAGACGCAGGCAATTCCCACCGTGGAGCAGTTTAAGGATGCAATTGAGGACATTTGTGAAAAAAATGACATCGCGAGAATCTCCCTGCTTTTTGACGAGGCGATTCATATTTTCCGTCCAGAACAGCAGCGTCAGTTTTTTACATTATTCAGAGACTTAAGGTCCGCATACATCGGCTGCAACGCTGCGGTATATCCTGGTGTCACGTCCTATGGCGATGTCTTCGAATTGACACATGATGCCACGCTTAAACGGCTTGAGCGCGACATGATGTCGTCACATTACATTGAGAACATGCGGGAGATCGCGCTTCGGCAAGTAGAGAGCTCTACAGCTACAGCGATATTGCGCAACGACAATACTTTCGCTGTGCTTGCGTACTGTGTCGGTGGGAACCCTCGTCTTCTACTCAAGAACCTTGCGCAATGCCCCGAACTCCGGGCTCCAGAAGTAAATGAACTTATTAAAACTTTCTACCGGTCTGGAATTTGGTCTGAGCATTCCAGCCTTGCGGAAACATACGCCGGGCACAAACCCCTCATCGATTGGGGGCGGAACTTCATCGAGACCGAAGTCTTGCCAAAATTGGCCGAACGTACTCAGCGTGCGCTTAGAGAACCAGAAGCGGAGTCTTCATGTTTCTTTTGGGTGCACCGAGACGCCCCCGAAACCGTAAAACACGCCCTCCGACTCCTGGCATACACTGGGATTGTCCAGAAAGGCGAAGATGCAATTCGGGGCACCCGCGCCGAACTAGGAACACGGTACACCGTGAATTTTGGATGCGTTCTTGCTGCGCAAGCAACTCCCACGGCTGTCGGCATCGAATTAGCACGCAAGCTATCGGTTAAACGGTTTGTCGAGTTCGGTGCTAATCACTCTGCCTACGAAGCCATCCGCGACGCCACCGTTCACGTTGATGGTGAGAACATGCTCCAAGTTCTTCGAGAGCAACTTGCCAGATCGATCAGCGAACTTGATTTGTCAGAC
>Ga0206991_10371_pt1 | contig 12381 bp, 11 predicted proteins | sample Alteio_BWMinCont_9_FD_153286 | JGI IMG/M metagenome (GOLD analysis project Ga0206991, IMG submission 153286) | Enriched cells from forest soil in Barre Woods Harvard Forest LTER site, Petersham, Massachusetts, United States -... | ecosystem: Environmental > Terrestrial > Soil > Temperate forest >...
GATTGCCGGCGAGCTGCATTCCGACGGCGGCGAGATCAGCCTGATCAAGGGCGCGTCAATGGGCATGGTGCGGCAGGATATGCCAGATGACGATACCACGCTGATCGACGTTGTGCTCGCTGCCGATACCGAACGGGCTGAATTGCTGCACGAGGCGGAAACCGCCCACGATCCGGAACGCATCGGCTATATCTATTCGCGGCTGGAAGAGATTGATGCCTACAGCGCGCCTGCGCGCGCCGGCATGATTTTAGCGGGATTAGGCTTTAGCGAGGAAGCGCAAAACAGTTCCATCTCATCGTTCTCTGGGGGCTGGCGCGCGCGCGTGGCACTGGCCGCGGCGCTGTTTAAAAAAGCCAAACCTGCTGTTGCTCGACGAACCGACCAACCATCTCGATCTTGAAGCGCTCATGTGGCTTGAGACGTTCCTGATCAAATATCCGCATACGCTGGTCATTATCAGCCACGACCGCGACATACTGAACAAAACCGTCGATCATATCGTGCATCTGGAAAACCAGAAACTGACGCTTTATACCGGCAATTACGACGAGTTCGAGCGTATGCGTGCCGAGCGCCTGATAGGCCAGCAGGCGCTGCGTGAGAAGCAACTCTTGCAGAAGGCGCATATGCAGGCCTTCGTCGATCGGTTCCGTGCCAAGGCCAGCAAAGCCCGGCAGGCGCAGTCGCGCCTGAAGATGATCGAGAAGATGGACATCGTCGATGCCGTGATGGCCGATCGCGTGACGCGCTTTACCTTCCCCGAGCCGGAAGAAGAAGGTTCGCCGCTCATGAGTATCGACGATGTGAATGCCGGCTATGGCGATAACGTTGTCTTGAAAAAACTGCAGCTGCGCATCGACGCCGATGACCGCATCGCGCTCCTAGGCGCGAACGGCAATGGCAAATCGACCTTGATGAAACTGCTGTCCGGCCGCATGAAACCGCTGGCCGGCGAGGTGCATAAATCCGGCAAGCTGCGTGTCGGCTACTTCGCGCAGTTCCAGACCGACGAGCTCGACGAGACGCAGACCGCCTACGAGGTGATGAAAAGGGCGATGAAACATACGCCCGAGACGCGTATCCGCGCGGCGCTGGCCAAGTTCGGCTTCGATAAATACCGCACGGAAACAAAAGTGGGCGAGCTGTCCGGCGGCGAGAAGGCACGGCTTTTATTCTGCCTGATCAGCTTCGATGCGCCGCATATCATGCTGCTCGATGAACCGACCAACCATCTGGATATCGATGCGCGCGAGGCGCTGATGAATGCGCTGAATGAATATAGCGGCGCGGTGATTCTGGTCAGCCACGACCCGCATCTGGTGGAATGTGTCTGCGACCGGCTGTGGCTGGTGGCCGATGGCACCTGCAAGCCGTATGATGACGACCTGGATGCCTACCGCAAACTGATCGTGCAACAGCGCCGCAAGGAAAAAGAGACGGCCAAAAAGCAATCCAGGGATAAAAAGGAAGATAAGAAACCCAAAAATACCAAAGGAACGGATAGCGCCGTTACCAGACTCGAAAAGAAAATCGCCGAATTGAAACAGCAGCGGGATGGCGTGGAAAACGACATCGCCACCTGCTGTGCGGAAGGCAATGACAAAGACCTCAAGCCGCTGAATAAGCGTTACGAAGAGTTGCAGGCTCAATTAAGTGGCGCTGAAGCCGAGCTCGACGCGCTCATCGCCGACTTGTAATCAGTGTTTTTGATCGTGGCCCTGGTCCTGATGCTGCTCATGCTGCGGTGCGGCCTGGCGTTGCCAGCCCTGCGGCGTCGGCGCAATGCGCGTATGCTGCTCGGGATGCGGAACATTGGCATGCTGTAGCTGAGTGTGCGTTTGCGGCGCGGCCTGACGTGCGGCATTGCGTTCCAGCGCTGTCGGGTGGCGTATGGCGGGGCCGGGGGCCTGACGAGAAGTATTGCTGAAGGCCGATGCGGATTGCGCATGCGGGGTAGGAACCGAACGCTGTACGCTCTGGCGGAAATTGGTCGGGTGTGGCGCCTCCTCATTCTCCGGATGCGCAGAAGAGAAGTTCTGCACCATCGGCGCATTGTGTTCCGCCGCACTTTCCGGGTGCGGTGCCTGATGCTGTTCCAGGTTGTGTTGTTCCGTCGGTTGCACCTGCTGCATGCGGCCGATCGGCGCGTTGCTGCCTGCCTCGCGGGTGGTGTTCGACTCTACATTCGGACGCGGCAGTTCGGCGCGTGCCTGCGGCGACAGGGCGCGGCCATTGCGGGCGCTGCTTTCCGGCTGCAGGCGTGAAAGGGAGGACGTCACTGAAGCATGCGACAACTGTTCGGCGGATACGTTGACGCGCGCATTATGCACGGCATCGCCGCGCGTGAAGCTGCTGGCGGGGACGACGGTCGCCGCCGACTGGTTCACGAAGCGCGCATTGCGCGTGTCATTGAGATGGCTCAGGCCCGCCTTGTCCACATTGGTGATGTTGACATTACGAATATAGGTGTTGCTGGCATGATAATAGGGATGGAAGACTTCGCGCGGCCCGAGCGGCACCCAGCCGACCGGTTCTTCGGAGATGCCGATGCTGATGCCGCCGATGAAGGCGACGAGCGCCGGCGCATACACTGGCCGCGCCACATAAGCGCCCGGCACCCACGCCCAGCGCGGGCCGACTTGCATCCAGCGACCGTAATGGAAGGGCGCGAAGCCCCACGGCGCGTCATCGACCCAGGTCCAGCCCCAGGGCGGGATGAAGGCCCAATGGCCGTAACGATATGGCGCCCAGTCGGCAGCGACTTCCGTCGGATACCAGACGGCACCGTAATTAGGATCGCCTGACCATTGGCCATAGGCGCCAAGATCCTGGTAGCCCGTCATTTGCGGGGAGACATATTGGCCCGGGACAGGTTGCTGCGCATAAGGCGCGGGCGCCTGCTGCATGGCCTCCGGTGGCGCTTCGTGCTGCTCGCGCGCCAGCGCCCAGTCGTCGAACGGGGTGGCATTGCCTTCCTGCAAAGCGAACGTCGGCGGATTGCCGGTCATGGTGGCGGTTTCGCCCGGCATGACTTCCAGCATCGAGCGCGGGCCGCGGATCTGCACGTCGCCTTCGAGTGTCGTCACCTGCACCTGGTTGGACGGCGTATCGCCCTCGGGCTGGCCGGAATCGATATGGTAAGTGCCGGGCTGTGTCAGATCGACGTCGCCTACCGGTGTTACCACCTGCACGCTGCCGCCCGGCGGCGGTGCCGCGATGTGGATGTTCGCGACGCCCTGCGGCAGCTCGACGCGCGTGGCCTGATCGTCCAGCTGGAGCACGTCAAGCTGGGTGGACTGGTCCATGCGGATTTCGACGGGGCCGGCCTGGATCTCGCTTTTTGCATCAGGCTCCGTCCAGAAGCCGTCGCCGGACGTGACGGGGTAATTCAGGGTAGCATACGACCATTGGTCCTGATCGGCCGGGTGAAACGACACCGTGCCTTCCGTATAGCTCAACCGCCCGACATTGGCCGGCGGATCGGCCAGCGCGGCCTGTGCGCTGCAGCATGCGATAAGAAGGGCGAGGGGAAGGTGAGAGACGCGTGTCATAGAAGCTTTCTTTAAGAGTGGTCGGATAAAGAAGCAATATACTATTTGTAGACTGTTATCATTACTGCCGGATATATACTAGCAGAGTAACGATCTTGTAATGGTTTTCCTTCGTTTAAATAGAGGAAATAGGAATGACAGGCAATAATCCAGTATGGTAGAGACTGGTTATCTGGCGCATGGAAGAGTGGCCGAGTGCCAGCCTTGCGGCGCTTGAGCATAATATAATTAAACCACTCGGTGATGAACGGGTGGTTATTATACGGAAGAGTGGCCGAGTGCCCCCAGTGAGCGCAAGCGAATTGGAGATATATAGATAAACCAGGGACTGTAGAAAGTTTGTGGTGTAGGGAAGAGTGGCCGAGTGGTTTAAGGCAGCAGTCTTGAAAACTGCCGTACTGGCAACGGTACCGTGAGTTCGAATCTCACCTCTTCCGCCACAACCGATAGAAACCTTTATACTGGCTTTTTCCTTTTGATTATTATAGTTAAGCAGCCATGAACAAGCCTCGCATACTGGTGGTGCTGCCGGCGTATAATGCGGCCAGGACCTTGGAACGCACGGTGAAGGACATACCGCCGGGCGTGGCCGATGAGATACTGCTGGTCGATGATGGAAGCCACGACGACACGGTGGCGATCGCGGGGCAGTTGGGCCTGACGGTGATAAAGCATAGCGAAAACCGCGGCTACGGGGCGAACCAGAAAACCTGCTATGGCTACGCGCTGAAGTCGGGTGCGGAGGTAATCATCATGCTGCATCCCGATTACCAGTATGACGCGCGCATCATCCCGGCGGCGCTGGAAATCATCAAGCTCGGCATTTGCGATGTAGTGCTGGGATCGCGTATCCGCACGCGGCGCGAGACGCTCGAAGGCGGCATGCCGGTGTATAAATATATCGCCAACCGCTTGTTGACGATCCTCGCGAACCTGCTGCTGGGACAGAATCTGGGCGATTTTCATACCGGCTTTCGCGTCTATCGCCGCCGCGTACTGGAAACGGTGCCTTTTGAAGGCAACAGCGATGGTTTCATTTTCGATAGCCAGTTTCTCGTGCAGTCGGTGTATCTGGGTTTTCGCCTGGGCGACGTTCCGATTTCCGTCCGCTACCTGACGGATTCCTCAAGCATCGGTTTCAAGGAAGGCCTTAAATACAGCGGCGGAACATTGAAAGTGTTCGCGCAGTTTTGTGTGCAACGTTTGCAACTATGCCACTTGCCGCTTTTCATTCCTAAGATCAAACCTTAGTGCTTCGCTTTTATTGCGGCGTCAGGCGGATCAGCCGCCAGGCGTTATCCTGATAGAGCGTCTGCGATTCAGGTAATTGCAACAGGGCGGGAGTAGTTTGCTGCCAGACGGGCCAGTGTTCTTTGAGGTAACTGTTGAAAGGCTCGAAATAAGTGGGAGGAAAAGATCTATTATAGAGGGGAAGTCTGATCAGCACATGGGTAACGCCGTCCTCGCGCAACCGGTTCAGATTCTGGGGATCGGTGCCAAACAACGCTTCCATCAGCAGGTTCATGCGGCGGCGCATCTCCAGCGCATAGCCGGTATGAAACGCCTGATGGGTTTTGTAATGCAGATAGACGCGCCGGCGAGTGAAATAGGCGACGTTATCCAGCGTTTCATCCGGCCATCCCGCAATCACCGCCGACTCCGGCAATTTCTCCAGTGCCAGCTTCAGATTGTCGTCGACGCGCAACTCATGAATATCGGCGCTCAGCATGGCGTGCCCGGATACATCCCGGACGCCGTCGCCGCCTAACAATGCTACGGGAAGCATCAGTATCACTGCGTGCAGCGGCGCGTGCAGTAAGCGGCGTATATGACGGGCCAGCGCGCAATAGATACCTTCCAGCGCGCAGGCCAGAAACGCCGGAACAAAAATTTGCCAGCTATACATGATGTAGCGGTCGGGCAAAAAGACATAGGGTATGAGGAGGGAAGATAATACATATCCGGCCAGGCTGGCGGCGAGGGCCGTGACGGCCAGCTGCGCCGCATCGCGCCGTCCATCGCGGTAAAGCAGCGCGAGCCCGATGGCAGTGATAAGCAATATTGCCGCCAGCAGCGACAGGCATTGTCCCGGCTGCCACCAGTCGCCGATATACACCGTCTTAAATAACGGCGACCCGCTGCCTACCAGCGCATGATACATGCGGGGCTGTTGCAGTATGTCGGAGAGCGACTGCCCCCATATTCCATCGATGGGGGTTTTGTAGCGCCCCTCGGGTCCGGCTTCGGGAAAATCCGCAATCATGCCGGGCGTGATGCGGGCGCCATAGCTGCGTCCTTCGAGCACCGTCGGCAAAAGGAAAATCGGAATGGAAAATGCGGTTGCGGCCAGGAGTGCCAGTGAGGCGCGCGAAGGCATCGCCGGCTGCCAGCGCCAGCGGTGACTATCATGCAGGCAGAGATTGAACGCCAGCCACAGGCCGGAAATGGCGGATACTACCGGATAAAACAGCGCCGATAGCACCGTCGTTGCCGCCATGCTCCGCCAGCGTTTCGCACTGGCCGCCCAGAAACATGCCGCCATGCAGGCCGGTGCGAAGGCGCGGGGAATGCCATGCAAGGTGATTTCCGTAAGGGTATTGGCCGAGAGCAGGTAGCACATGCAGGCGAGCGCCGCCCAGCGGCCGGCAAGGTTGGCCACTGCGAGACCGCTGAAGGTAATGGTCGCTATAAGGAGAGCGAACCCCGTATACCGCGCAAAGATATCGACATCGGCGAACCGGCCGGCGCTTTGGTAAAGCACGTCGATTCCCAGGGGGATGAATGCCTGGCGATAATACCGGCTGATATAGTCTTCATCCGCATGTGCCTGTATGTAGGGGATGATCTGCTGCCGGGCGTCGCCCGTCGTTAATGCCCGGTTGCTGAGGAAATCTTCATAGGCGCCCATGCGGGACGCGGCGACCAGGAAAAATATCGCTACCCATAACGCCCATGCGAGCCACCCGCGCCGGCCGCGAAAGCCAGGGTTGGGAATCAAGGCGTCCGCACAAAAATATAGGTTTCTTTCATCGAGCTGCTGTCTATAAACTTTTCATAAAAATCGTAATGCCGGAATACTTCTACAAAATGCGGCGATTCCGAAAAGAAATTGATTATATTTATTGGCTCACGCTGAATCAGCAGTATGGAAGGCCGGTTGCGCTCGAGGTCGGCGGCCACGGTTTCCCGCAGAAATTCTTTTGCTTTGTTAAGTTTGTAGAATCCCTCGGGAGAAATAACGGCGTTGTTTTTCTGGTAAGAGTAAATGCTTTGCAGCAGCCATAAATAATCGAAGTGGTAATTCCAGAACATGCCGTCGGACACACCAAAAGGATACATGGGCGCTACCCTGAACCCCAGCTGATAAAAACTGAACGGCTCACCGGGATCCACCGCTTCATGAACCTGTTTAGCGCGATCGAGCAGATCCGCAGGATCATACAAACCCTGCTCATGCATGATCAGCATCGAGCTTAAGGCCATGCTCGCCAGCAGAATATAGGGACCGAGCCAGGACCTCATGACGGAGACCTCGGGCGATGCATATATAGGGCGCCTGTTATCATGGTGCAGACAAATATCGACATGGCGATAGGAGGGAAGAGGTGATAAACGGAATCCTTCATCTGCAGCACGGCGCACAGGAGATATCCGAACAGCGCCAGAAAACAGATCTCAAAAAACGGCCTCAGGCGGTCGTCCCGCAGGCCGGGATGTATGCCAAGCGCCATGGAAGATAAAACGAACGGTGTCAGCCGCAGGAAATAAAGCTGGACGATGTAGCTGGCTTCCCAACGGTCTTCATAATAGAGCGGCAGCAGGGGAGCGATGACTGTGCGGTAGCAGGGGAATGCAAAAAACACCCAGGCCATGTAGCATCCCCAAAAGGCAAGGCAGCTCACGCATTCCGGGCGAAGAAGTGTACGCCAGCTGCGGGCGCGGTAGCATAAATATAGTTCGACCAGCAGCAGGGGTAGCAGGAAGAAGGGCTTGAAACAGAATCCTATCGCGGCCACGAGGCCGACCGTTACTGCCGTTACTTTGGAGAAGGGAATGTCCAGGGCATGAATCCCGGCCAGGAGGAAATAGGGCAGCGTGAGCAGCCAGAAGAAATATTCTTTTTCGCCACCGATCAGGTTGTAGGGCACCATGACGAATACAATAAATACCAGCATGATCATCATCAGCCAGCGCGCTTCGGGAGAGCGCAGAAACGGTATGTTCCGCAATACGGAAAAAATAAGCGACAAGGCTAACAGCCCTATCACGTCATCGAAAATAATGGCAACCGTCATAGGGTTGAGATGGAGCCAGTCCGCCAGCATCACGCCGGGAATGCGGATATAGAACTGCAGGGGAAGGCCCACATTCAGTATGTCGCAATAGAGGGTTTCGCCCAGGAGTATGCGCTTCGCCGTGTTGATGTGAATGCCGATATCGCCGCTGCGGGGAAGCGTTATCTGCAGCAGGATGCTTATCACTATTTCCATGAGCAACAGGATGCCGAAAAAAATACCGGTACGCCGGTTCGGTGACTGCCGAGAGAAATTCATAACCTGGAAACTCCTCGTAAAGAATTATCCGGCGTTTTAAGGACATAATTTTTCTTCGCAGGCCCGGTACGCAGCACCAATTCGGCCAGAATGCCCAGGGCGATCAGCTGCACGCCGAGCAGCAGTGTTGCGGTGATCAGGTCAAAATCATGCCCCGTTGCCAGGCATAGGGCCACGAGAAACGCGTCGGCCAATAATAATCCCAGGCCCACCCGGCCAAATCCGTACATGGGCCTGTCGCGATAATGGCGCAGGAACCACAGCAATACCACATCGCCGCTGACCTTCAACACGCGCGACATGCCGTATTTGGAAATTCCGTGGCGCCGCGAATGGTGCACTACTTCCGTCTCCTCCACGTGGCCTCCGGCCATATGCGCCAGCACCGGGATAAAACGGTGCATCTGGCCGCGCCATTCGATCCGGCGGGCCATGGCGGCGGTCATGACCTTGAGCGTGCAGCCCGAATCATGGATGGGGGCGCCGCAGGCAAGGCGTATCACGTGATTGGCGATGAGGCTTGGCATGCAGCGAAAAAAACGCGAATCCTTCCGGTTTTTTCTCCAGCCTGTCACCATATCGATGTTCCGGGCCAGCAGCAGGTCGAGCATGCGGGGAATGTCGGCGGGGTCGTTCTGCATGTCGCCGTCCAGGGTGGCGATATAATTGCCGGCCGCCATGTCGATACCGGCTGCCAGGGCGGCGGTCTGGCCGAAATTCCCATCCAGTTCCACCAGCCGGATAGTGTTGCTCAGGTAGCGCCGTGCGATATCCGCCGTTGAATCCTTCGATCCGTCATCGACGAGGACGATTTCATGCCGGATGTCCGCCAGTGCACGCTGCAGCGCCTCCAGCAGCGGAGGAATATTTTCCGCTTCATTATATAGCGGAATGACGACTGAGAGGAATATGTTACGATCCGGCATGCGCAGACTCTTTATACCATTCCACAAAGCGACCGATGCCTTCGCGCAACCGTATTTTTGGCGCGAAACCGAAATCCGCGCGGGCGCGGGTGATATCGGCATAGGTTTCCTGCATCTCTCCGGCTTGCATCGGCGCATGATGCACGCTGGCTTTTTTCCCCGTCGCTTCCTCGATGCAGTGAACAAGCGCATCCAGCGTTTCGCTGTGGCCGCTTCCCAGATTGTAGATTGCATGCGAATGATTTTTTGAGCGCGGCCGCATCAGAACTTTTAGCACCCCGTCGACTAGATCCTCAATGAAGGTGAAATCGCGCTTCATTTTCCCGTCATTGAACAAGGTGATGGGGGTTCCCGCCAGAATATTTCTGGTAAAACTGAAATACGCCATGTCCGGCCGTCCGTAAGGCCCATAGACGGTAAAGAACCGGAGGCCCGTGGCATGGATGCGATAAAGATGTGCATAACTTTCCGTAATGATTTCCGCCGCTTTTTTCGTCGCGGCGTAAAGCGATACCGGGTGATCCGTGCCGTCGGTTTCCTTAAACGGGATCGATTCGTTCGCGCCGTAGACGGAGCTGGAACTCGCATAGATAAAATGCTCGCCGCGTTTAAAGGTCCGGAACTGCTCAAGCAGGTTGAGCTGGCCCACCACATTGCTTTCCGCATAGGCGTGCGGATGCATCAGACTCTGGCGTATGCCGGTACGGGCGGCGAGGTGAATCACATGGGTGATCCGGCTGGCGTAGGGTTGCACACACTCATGAAGGCGGCTCCTGTCCGTAATGTCGCAAGGCATAAAAACAAAAGAAGGATGCACGGAAAGCTTTTTCATGCGCATGTCCCGGAGCCATTGGCCATCGTCCTTCTCAAGGACGTTCACACCCAGAACTTCTTTGCCTTCGCTAAGCAGCGCCGAGGCGAGGTGATAACCAATAAAACCGGTAACGCCTGTGACGAAATACATACTGTTTTATCGTAATCCTTCTCGCACCGATAATTCCTTAAAAAAATATACTTAACAAGCATTATTCGCCGGCCTTGCGGATAGGCTTTGATTTGACACTTGTCGCGAAATGGCAATGATGCAGGGATACGTGGTTTCGGCCTATGCAAGCTATGAAAGAGATACCGGACATGACGCCTGGAACCGCCGCGACACCTCCTGTTTTAGACGAAAAACCCCTGGCCAATCTGGATGGCGTGCGGGCATTTGCCTGCCTGCTGGTGCTCGACAATCATCTTCAATCGTCATCCTGGTTTCAGAATCTTAATGGAAAACTCGGAGTCCTTATATTTTTTACCCTGAGCGGCTTTCTGATGGGCTATCATTACCTGCCCGGCGAAAATACGTTGCGTTACTGGGGTTCGTTCCTGGTACGTAGATTTTTCCGTGTCTATATACCTTTTTTTATTGTGCTGCTGCTGTACGGTATTTTACATTCGATGTCATATTATCATGTCTTTGATGCATTTTCCTGGCCGGTGGTCATCGATCACTGGCGGCTCATTAAAGGTCTTGAGCGTTTCTGGACGGTTCGCTTTGAGATAAGGTTTTACCTGTTTTTTCCTTTCATAGCATTGGCATTGCTTTGGGTGCCCGTAAATCTTCGCCTGCCGGTGCTGATCTTTTTATGGGTCTTGCTGATGCTCCTGAATTTTATATTCGCTTCTTATTTTATCGGTGGTCTCGTCGCCCAACAGCTTTACAGAGCGGAGGTATTACGCAGGTGGTCACCGTCCCGGTTATGGGATACCGCCGCGCTGATTGGGCTCGGGCTGATATTCGTCGTTCCTCCCTATATTCCTGAACTGCTCGATGATTTTCACAATATCTGGGATTTCACATATTTTTTCGCACCGCTGCTGGTGCTAATTCTGCTTTGCCTGGCCAAGGCGGAAGGTTACATGCGATTGATTTTTGCGAATAAGGCCATGCGCTTTACCGGACATATCAGTTACAGCCTTTATCTTGTCTTCGGACCGGCCTACCTCATCTTAGGTTACTCTCTACATGGCTTTTCCACAATTTTTTTTGGGCTGCTGGGGGGCTTTCTTCTGTCATATTTTTTCTATAAATGGGTGGAATTGCCATCGAACGCCCTGGGCAAGCGCTTGGTAATCCGTCTGTTCCCCGCCACCCTTATATCGGGTCTTTAAAAATAAAAAATGCGGCGGCGACCATGCATAGGCCGGCATAGAGATAATTTAAGGTCAGCGGCTTATCCATGTAGAAGTAAGCGAAAGCGGCGAACACGCATATGGTAATGATTTCCTGCATGATCTTCAGTTGCCCGAGACTGAAGGTGCGATAGCCGATGCGGTTGGCGGGGACCTGCAGCATATATTCGAAGAAAGCGATGCCCCAGCTGATGAGAATGGCGACGATCAGGGGTTTGTGGTTCATGTTTTTCAAATGCCCGTACCAAGCAAACGTCATAAAAATATTCGATCCTAATAACAGCATTATCGTTTTCATATCCACTCCGTGCGTTGCAGGCTTCGATAAGATATATCTTGTAGAATAATTATTCCATACACTGATTTCCGGCATAGAATTTTTATGCGATTTTTGGTTTTCTGTGGTTCCATCATTTATGGAGGAAATTATGCCAAAGGAATCCGCTGCACAAAAGAAAACCACTGAGCGCGTCATGCACGAATACAAGCACGGCGAATTGAAAAGCGGCAAAAAGGGCCATGGCGGCAAGGTAAAAAGCCGCAAGCAGGCCATTGCCATCGCCTTGTCGGAAGCCGGCGCGTCGAAATATAAGAGCAAATCGAAAAATAAGCGCAATCTGGCGAAAACCAAACGCAAGGAACACAGCGGCCAGACCGCCAAGCAGCAAAAGGAAGGGCATCTCTGATAATACCGGATTTTGTTCTGCCGGAATCGGAAGCCCTGGCGCGCGCCCGGCAGGAAGAGTTGCGCGCCAGGCTGGTGCTGCGTGATGATTTCACTGCGCTTGATACCATCGCCGGCATTGATGTCGGCTATGACATGGTGCGCAACCTGGCGCATGCCTCCATCGTCACCATGACGCTGAGTGACCTGAAGCCGCGCGAGCAGCTGCAGGCGTTCGTGCCGGCGGAATTTCCCTACATACCTGGATTGCTGGCTTACCGCGAAATACCCGCCATCCTTGCGGCGCTTTCGCAAATTAAAACCATGCCCGACCTGTTGATGGTGGACGGGCAGGGGATTGCGCATCCAAGGCGCATGGGTATTGCCGCGCATCTGGGGATCATTCTCGATTGGCCGAGCATCGGCGTGGCGAAATCGCGCCTGACCGGAAAATTCGCGGAGCCCGGCATGAAGAAAGGAGATAGCAGCCCCCTGATGGCAGGCAA
>Ga0206991_10373_pt1 | contig 12342 bp, 12 predicted proteins | sample Alteio_BWMinCont_9_FD_153286 | JGI IMG/M metagenome (GOLD analysis project Ga0206991, IMG submission 153286) | Enriched cells from forest soil in Barre Woods Harvard Forest LTER site, Petersham, Massachusetts, United States -... | ecosystem: Environmental > Terrestrial > Soil > Temperate forest >...
AGTACTCACGATCTGGAGAATTGCTTCGTCTTGTCCAACGACGAGGTGGCTGAGCTTGTTCGCGAGATGCTCTGCCGACCTTCCCGTCTTGGTGGGATCCGGTAATGCGAGTCTCGGCATTTTACTTCTCCTTCCGGGCGTCTTAGGCGGCGCGACTGAGCAGGTAGCGGTTTGGCGCTTGAACCTCTTCAAGATCAAGATTGTTGTCGACGGCTTCCTGGCACCGCATACAAAGTGTGGCCCACGGCACCGCGGCAAGCCGCTTTGGGTGGATCTCCTCATCGCACTGCTGGCACGTCCCGAAGTTGCCATCCTGGATACGACGGAGCGCCGCACGAGCGTTTCGAAGTTGGTTAAATTCACGGTCGAGATAACAAACCGCGAGTGCGCGTTCGGAAGCCGCCTGGATCTCTTCCAGTTGATCGGCGCTTCTCTCAATCGTGATCCCCTCACGGTGGCGGGTGAAGCGTTCCAGTTCAGCAACCTTTGCCGTTAGAATCGCTCGAAATCGGTCTAGTTCACTTTTGGTCATTGGATGGCTCCTGACTGGGAAACCTTCTCTTTCCCGGCTTCATTATGGATCTGGTGCCGTTTATCTACATCCCACAATGGAAGCTCTCCGAAACACCGAGATCACGGTTCCCGGTGGTGCCACTTTCGGGGGGTATGAGACTAACCTCCACATGTCGGTCACCGCTCCTCAAAAGCTTTTCTATCGCCGTACCGGCCAGCCCAAAGGCCCACCGAAACTGGCCGGCCCTGCTAGAGCCCGCAGCTTATGTTTTTGACGGAAGGGTCCGTTGGGACCATATCGGAAACGATCACCCGAGCGTGGAATCCCACACCAGCGTAATCGATCTTTGGCGCCACAGGTCGCGTCAGTCTCTTATCGTTCTGGGAGTAGCGGGGTTCTTCGCCGCTTGGGTTTGCAAAATAGGTAGGGGGGTATCTGAGACACCACTGCGAAGCAGTCCTACTGCCGCGAAATCTCAATCCGCTTCCGTCCGAATAGACGCGCGTCCACTGACCACGCCCCAGGCCCGAGCATTGATAGTGCGGCGCCTAAAGCTCCGAGCCGGACGTGCATCCAGGGATCGCTAGCATGCGACAGGGCTAGACATAGCTCCGCGACAGCGATCAGCACGCCCGAGACCGGCGTCCACAAACCAAGCAGCAACGGCACTGCGAAGCAAGCCGCCGCCACTTCCAGGATGCCTCCGGTCTGAAGAGGCGGCGTCAGCAGTCCATCAATCCCCTGTAGAACAGCCGGGATCGCTGCTACCGCTCGCACCAACAAGAGTCCGGTTCCCGGCCAACCCTCCGGGAATGTCGCAAAAAGCCGTTGCAATAGTAATCCCGTTCATAGGTTACCTGCACCGATGACACGATCGAAACCCAAGATCACGTCTTTCCTGAACCCCTCTTTCGGGGGGTTAGAGATCGATGATCCCGCGTTTTACTCCGATGGTAACGGCATGGGCCCGATCATGCACACCAAGTTTGGCGAAAATGCTCTTCATGTGGCCCTTCACTGTTTCTTCCGTGATGGAGAGCTTGGCGGCGATCTCTTTGTTCGCATTACCGCCGGAGATCAGGCTCAGAACCTCGATTTCCCGCGACGACAAGGCTTCATCGCCGGCATGCTCGGCGAGTTCCGCGGCCACCTCGGGCGGGATCCGCTTTTCGCCGGCATGCACAAGACGGATGATCTCCACCAGGTCTTTGCGCACCAGACTCTTGAGCAGGTAGGCTCGAGCGCCGGCCTTGACTGCGCGCAAAACCTGAACGTCTCCCGCGTAGGTCGTCAGGACGATGATTCGCGCCCCAGGGAATTCCCCGCGAATCGCGATCATGGCATCGAGGCCGTTCATTGTCGGCATCTGCAAATCCATCAGGGCGACGTCAGGACGATGTGTTCGGAACTGTTCGATCGCCTCGCGGCCGTTAGAAGCCTCGGCAACCAGTGTCATGTCCGATTGACTTGCCAAAAGTGCGGCCACGGCCTCGCGGAGGAGGGGATGATCGTCGACCGAGAGAACGCGAATGGGGCCCCGATTAGCGCTCATTAGCTCCTCCCTTCTTTTTGCGGAATAGCCGAAGACCGTCACGGCCGCGCGCCTTCTCGTAAACAATGGAGCCTGGAATGCGCAACTCCACCTCCGTACCCGCTCCGACTTCGCTCCACATCTCGAATTGCGCGCCGATTTGTTGGGCGCGCTCGCGCATGCCTGGCAAACCCCAGTGTCCATCCCGTCCCGCTTGCAGGTGCTTCGGGTCAATCCCTTTTCCATCGTCCCGGACACGCAGCCGAAGAAGACTGTCGCCGTATGTGATGTCCGCTTCGATTTGACTTGCCTGCGCGTGGCGGAACGCATTTTGCAACGCCTCACGCGCAATTCGGTAAATGTCGTCGCGGAGGATTGGGCGGAGGTCCCGCGGCGTGCCCTCTACAGAAACGCGAAACGTCGCCGGACCGGTCTCCCCATCGTGGGAGCCGGCGAGTTCCTCACCTAGCGCGGTCACAGCGTGGGACAGTTCGTTGGTAACCGTCGTGGAGGAACGTATGTTCTGAATCGCGTTGCGGCCTTCTACGAGGGCCCGATCGGCCCGATCGAGAACCTTTTCGAGAGCGTCCTTTCCTTTGCCGGGCGGAAGCAGATTGTCTACCGCTTGGAAATGGATCATCAAGGCCTGAAAACTCTGCAACAGTGTGTCGTGCAGTTCCCGGGCGATGCGCGTACGTTCATCGACACGCGCTACCATGCGCGTGTTAAATCGCTGCGCGATCTGGTGGAGACGGAACCGATGCAGCGCCCAGAGCAACCCCAGGAAAGCGACCACGCACGACGCTCGGAACCAAGCGGTCTGATAATACGCCGGGGCGATGGAAAAATCGAAGGACGCGCCGGCCTCGTTCCACACCCCGCTGTTATTGCTGGCCACCACACGGAAGCGGTAATTGCGTGGAGGAAGGTCGTTATAGAACGCCTTCCGTTCATTGCCAACGTCCTTCCAGTCGGGATCGCGGCCTTCCAGCTTGACGCGAAAATGGATCTTCTCCGGCGCGACCAGGCTGAGCGCGGTGTATTCGATCTCGAGATCGCGAATCAGCGGGGGCAGGCGCTGGATCGAAGAAGTCTCGTATTTCTTGCGGTCGGCGGTGATTTGCTCGATGTGCACCGGCGACGGGAGTTTGTTGAAGGGAAGGTGATGCGGATCGATGACGCTGACGCCATCGCCAATCAGGAACCATATTTTTCCATCCGCAGACTTGGCGACACGCGGGCTGTAGCCGCTAGCCAGTCTGGCATTGGAACTTACTCCGTCGGTATTATCGAAAACTGTGGTTTGGATCGTTCGCTTTGGATCGGTGAGCCACGCATCTAACTCGGGCCGGGCTATTTGCACCAAGCCGCAGGCCATGTACAGCCACAACGAGTGATCGTCGTCTTCCGCCATCCCGTGAACGGAGTCGCAGGGTAATCCGTTCTTGCTGGTCAGCGTAGCAACGTGGCCGTTTTTCACTCGGCTGAGTCCACCCTGGGTTGCGGCCCAGAGCGTACCGTCATGATCGAGTTGAAGGCCGCCGACGAAGCCCTCGCCTAGCCCATCGGCGCTTGCGTACGATGCGTGGACCTGATCGTCCTTGAAATGCGCGACGCCACCCAGATAGAACCCAAGCCACAGGCCGCCCTGCACCGGATCGGGGTGTAGAGTATAAGCGAAGTCCTTCCGCCCCAGCCGAGCCCATGGGATCTCTTCGACCACAATCCCGCCACGCAAATGAAAAAGACCCTGATCCTGGTGGCTGATCCAGAGATTCCCTGCACTGTCCCCAGCCATGGCATGCACCCATCGACCGGGCACCGCGCCTACGGGAATGAACCGGCCATGATCGAGGTACGCAGCCCCGTGGTCCGTCGAGACCCAAATTCGCCCGCCATCGTCCTGAAAGAGGGACTCCACCGCATCATCCGGCAATCCACTGGTTCCCTTGCGGTAAATCGTAACTTGCCCGTCGATCCATCTGTTCAAACCATCGTTAGTGCCGAGCCAAACGCTGCCATCCCGGGCCGCTAGGACCGACACAACGGTGGCATTGGACAAACCTTGCTTGACAGAAATCGTGGGGACCGCGAAGTCGCGAAAGCGGTCGAGGCCGCCGCGGGTGGCTACCCAAACATTGCCTTCACGATCTTCAAAGAGATTGTAGATGAAGTCGCCGGAGAGACCGTCAGACTTCGTAAACACATCCGTCTTTCCCTGGTGCATACGGAAGAGCCCATCCTGCGTCCCGATCCACAGACCTCCATTGCGATCCCTAAGCAAGCGATTGGGCCTGAACCGCGGTCCGGAGCGTGGAGAAGGGTATGCCTCGACTCTTCCGTCAACCAGCTGTCTGATCCCGCTGAGCATCGCCATCCAGAGTGCGCCGTTGTCGCCTTCGATCAGATTGTTGATCTCCGTAACCTGGTCTGGTGTCGGATAGCGTTTCGGAGGACCCGGCTTCCATCGCCACAGCCCAGTGAACGCTCCCGCCCAGAGATTGCCGCCGTTGTCCTCATACAACGAGAGCACTCCGCCGCCAAGACTGCCGTCCTCTCCGTAGCAAAGAACGCTGCCACTCTGAATCGCGCAGAGCTTTCGAGCACTAAGCGTCCCACCGGCCCATATCGTTCCTTCACGGTCCTCAACGAGGGCCTGAACATACTGCCCAGCAAGTTCCGGGTACTGCGTCAGCTTGCCGTCCTTCCAACTGGCAAGCCCTTTAGCGGTGCCAATCCAAAGATGCCCATCGCGTGCGGCGAGCAGGCGCAGGACAATGTCGTCGGGAAGACGCTCACCCGCCGGGGGCTGCCATGAGACGCTCCGAACCCCGTCGAAGCGAAGCAAGCCGAATTCCGTGCCGAGCCAGAGATAACCGTCGGGCGTCTGAGCAATTGAGGTGATGTGACCCTTGAAAAAGCCGTCGCGGATCGTCCACGCCGTGTGCGCGAATTGATTGATGTCGAGAGACGGGTTTAACGCGGAAGCACAAGGGCAGCACGCCAGCAGAATGCCGAACGCGATACCGGCCCGTCGCTCCATGCGCACAATTATAAAGCCGGGAGGACAGGTTTGGGCGTAGGATATGCGTATGGGCCAGCAAACAAAATGGCCGCGGATAAACGCCGATGTGCACAGATTCGTAACAAAAACTCTATCGGCCTTCATCCGTGTTCATCTGTGGCTAGCCCTTCTTGTTGCCCCTTTGATCGCCCAGAACGCCGAACTCTCCGGCCTCATCACCGATCCCTCCGGCCTCGTGGTGCCGGGCGCAAAGGTAGTTGTACAGAGCGCGGACACCGGCGCAACCCGCGCCGTCTCCTCAAACCAGCAGGGCGAGTACAGCGTCCCAGCCCTCCCGCCGGGCCCTTACAACATCACGGTAGAGGCAAACGGCTTTAAAATCGTCCACCAGAATGGCGTCGTGGTCGAAGTGGACCAACGGGCAAGGCTGGATTTCGCGCTGACAATCGGCAGCAGCACAGAAAGTATCACGGTGCAGGGGAACGCGCCGCTTCTCAACGCCTCAGATGCATCGGTGAGTACCGTGATAGGAAACCGGTTCGTGGAAAACCTGCCCTTGAACGGCCGGAGCTTCAGTTCCCTAATCGATCTGACGCCGGGAGTGGTGCTGACGCCGGCCAATTTTTACGACCAGGGCCAATTCAGTGTGAATGGCCAGCGGCCGGACGCAAATTACTTCTTGGTGGACGGAGTGAGCGCCAACTTGGGAACTTCCGGCGGCGGCGGCCCTTTAGGACAAGGCGGCGCCGGCCAGCTTCCGGCAACCAACGCATTTGGAGGGACCAGCAACTTGGTGTCGCTGGATGCGCTGGAAGAGTTCCGCATTCAGACTTCGACATTCGCGCCGGAATATGGGCGAACTCCCGGCGCTCAAATCTCAGTTGTCACCAAGTCCGGCACGAACACCTTTCGCGGCACTGCGTTCGAGTACTTCCGTAACGACAAGCTGGATGCCAACGATTGGTTCGCAAACGCCAACGGTCTGCCGAGGCCCGAACTGCGCCAAAACGATTTCGGCGGCGTGCTGGGTGGGCCGATCAAGAAAGATAAGCTGTTTTTCTTCGGCTCCTACGAGGGGCTGCGGGTACGCCAGCCGCATGTTGCCCAGACATACGTGCCCTCGCTGGCCTCGCGCGAGAATGCGCCCGCGGCCGTTCAGCCGCTGCTCAACGCCTTCCCGTTACCGAACGGCCCTGACCTCGGCAACGGAACGGCCGCATTTTCGGCCGGCTACTCCGACCCTTCCGCGCTGAATGCCTACGGCATCCGAATCGATTATCTGCTATCACCAAAAATCGCTATTTTCGGAAGGTACAGCGATGCTCCGTCGAGCATCGATCAGCGGGGCGGCAGCAGCGCCTATGCCTTTAGCGACGTTCAGGATACAAAGTACCGGACGCAGAGCCTGACCCTGGGGAGCAACCAGGCGCTTACCCCTCGGTTGACCAACGAGTTCCGCGTCAATTACAGCCGAAGCCGGGCGAACAGCTTCTATGCGCTCGACAATTTCGGAGGTGCAGCGCCTCCCCCGGACTCAGCGCTACTTCCGTCGGGTGCGTCTCCGCAGAACTCCGCCTTCGCATTTTTTGGCGACTTTAATCCGAATGGGCTTAAGTTCACCACAGGGGCGTTGGGAGACAACTTGCAGCAGCAGATCAACGTGACTGACAACGTTTCCTATGTCGCAGGCACACACGAAATGAAGTTTGGGATGGATTATCGCCGACTTCATCCGGAAAACGCAATTGTACCGTATCAGGTGCAATATATCTTCAATTCTTTGTCAAACGTTCTGGCCAACACGGCGCCTGAGGCATTCGTAGTGTCGAGGACGCCCGCTACGCTGATCTTCTCCAACTGGAGCCTCTTCGCCCAGGACACATGGAAGGCCACTCGCAGTCTGACGATCACCTACGGTCTGCGGTGGGAGTACAACGCCGCTCCCTCATCGCCCCATGGAACTCTTCCGTTTACTGTGACGCAGGTGGATAATCTGGCGACCATGACATTGGCTCCACCGGGCACGCCTTTATGGCATCCGCAAAAAGATGATTTCGCCCCGCGCCTCGGCGTGGCCTGGCAGCCGCTACCAAATCTGGTTCTCAGGGCCGGCGCCGGCATCTTTTATGACCTTGGATACTCCGCTGTGGCTGATGGGGCCATCGCATTCCCATATCTCCAGACGAGGCTTATTCTTAATACCTCATTCCCGCTCAGCTCTGCCAATGCCGCGCCACCTCCTTTTACGACGACTCCCCCTGTTCAGTTTCTTGCGGTGGTAGACCCGAATCACGTCTTGCCGCGAACGTATGAGTGGAACGCTTCGGTGGAGAGGACTTTTGGAAAGGCCGATGTCCTCACAGTGACCTACCTCGGCGCGGCAGGCCGGAAGCTGATGCGGCAGGATGTTTACATAGCGCCGAATCCTGAGTTCACGGGCGAGTTTGATTTGATGAGGAACGACGCGGACTCCAGCTATAACGCGCTCCAAGTTCAGTACCGCCATCGCCTCGCTCACAGACTCCAGACATTGCTCTCTTATACCTGGGCGCATTCGATCGACGATGCTTCCTCTGACGCCTATTTCGTGAATCTGCCTGCGAGCGACGCGCCCTTGTCTCAGGAGCGTGGTTCGTCCGACTACGACATCCGGCACACGTTCTCCGGCGCAGTTTCGTATAACATTCCCGCGCCAGGCAGCGGGATCTGGAAGTCGATATTTGGGAACTGGGGGACGGATTCGATCGTTTACGCTCGATCTGCGCCCCCGGTGAATGTGGTCACCGGACTGGATCCCTTCAATACCGAGGTCTTGTCAGGAGCCTACAGCGCGACGCGTCCGAATCTGGTTCCCGGAGTCCCTCTCTGGATTTCAGATCCGAACGTAGCCGGCGGAAGGCGAATCAATCCGGCGGCATTCACGATCCCCACTGGAGCGGTGCAAGGAGATCTGGGACGAAATGCCCTGCGCGGATTCGGCGCCACGAATGTCGATTTGACGCTGCGGAGGCAGTTCAGACTCCACGAGCGGCTTACCCTTCAGGCGAGAGCGGACCTTTTCAACATCTTCAACCACCCCAACTTTGGCCCTCCCACAAACTACCTCAGCTCTCCTCTATTCGGGCAATCCACGCAGATGCTGGGAGCATCGCTCGGAAGCGGCGGCCAGAACGGCGGCCTCAATCCGCTATATCAAATCGGCGGCCCGCGATCGGTGCAACTGGCCCTGAAGCTTCTATTCTGAGCGCGCTCGCTGGGCTCAGTCCGTCCACGCACTAGTTGAGTGGCCGTACTCGCCCAGATATCGGAATCTCCAGTACTGTCAGCTTGGATTTCCTCCAGTCCGCGACCGCCGCATTCTTGATTGCGTCCGGGTCGTCAAGGCGCTCAACGTCGCATCCGTATCCCTTCACGATGGAAACGATGTCAAACCCAGGGATGTCGAGGCCCGGAATACCCACCGGGCACTCTCAGATCCAAAGTCTTCCCGGTTAGTCTCAACCTCTCAGTTGAAATGCGTGATGGAATTGCCCTCGCGCGCGGCGTCAATCTGCTTTCCGCCTTGAGGCAGAGATTCGCCATGCGACGAATACTGGCCGAGATTCGCCATTTCACAACCCTTTTGAATTCAGGCGATACTGCGGCGCTGGTTCCCGGCAGTCGCCATGCTCCGGTATGGACGAAGCCTGGAGTGCACTTCAACCGGTGGCAGGGCCGGACTCGTGTCGGTCTGGGAACTAAACTCCTCGCCGAAGCTGGCCGCGACGTAACCTCCGCGTCCTCGCGTCCCGGGGCCGAGTAGCTCCATCAGGATGGGCTGTGCGTCATCAACCGGCATGACCGTTCCGGCTGTTCGAGCACCCTAGGCAAAAAACAGACTGGTCAGCGCGTGCAAAACGACCCACCCAATTGCCCAGCCACAGACGTGTTTTTGGTACCTAGTTTGGACTTTCTTGCAAAAATTTACGCTGTGTAATCATAGTGTTAGGAAGTGCTGCCTGATTCGGGACCAGGAGGTCGGTGGTTCGAATCCACTCGCCCCGACCAATCCCTTCAATCATTTACCACTCAGCTTGGCTTCAATTTTGCGTTTTTGAGCGCTACCGGCCCAAAAATCTCATCCATCTTTTGAGCCGCCTGCTTCTGCCCGTCCAAGGTCAGATGGGTATAAATCTCTTGTGTCGTCCGCACGGAAGCATGCCCGAGGAGGTGTTGAATAGCCTGATCGGGAACGCCGGCCATCTTGAGAATGGTTGCTGCCGAGTGCCTGAGATCGTGAAACCGGATGCGTGGCAGTTTGGAGCGCTCTCGAATCCGGGGAAAATCTCGCTGCAGGTTCCTCGGTTCAAGCATGGTCCCCTTCCCGGTCGTGAAAATCATCCCGGTATCGACCCACTCCGTCCCGGAGACCTTTTTCTCTTCCTCTTGAAGGCGCCGATGCGCCAGCACCTTCTCCAGCACGATCTGTGGTAGCCAAGCAGATCGATCGCTCTCTTCCGTCTTCGTAAGGACGAACTCCAAGTGCGTGCGCTTCTCGCCGGGCCGTTTTACTCGCTGCAGCGAACGCACGAGCTGTACCTTACCGACTTCGAAATCGAAGTCCGTCCATTTGAGCCCCAGGATCTCACCTTCGCGTGAAGCAAGGCAAAGTGCAAGCCAGTAGAGCGCTTCGAGGCGCTCTCCATAGATCGCCTCGATAAATGCAGCGGCCTGCTTTTGGTCATAAATCGTTGTCCTCCTGCGAGCTTGTTTGACAGTGACGAAAGCGGCCGGATTCCGGGCGATCAGATTCCATTCGATTGCGACGTTGAGGCCCCCCGGAGCGTATCACGGCAATGCTTGACTGTTTTCGGTGACAGCGTCGTCGGTTGGTTGTCCTCCTCATCCGCGTCGTTCTTTTTCCTTCTCGTCCGCTTGGCCTTCGTGAGAAGAGCATTGATCATTTGCTGGACGTGCTCTGGGCCCAACCTGGTGAGCTCGATTCGACCGATCAAAGGCACAAGATGCACCCCGACTTGATCCCGGTACCTGCGAGCCTCAGCCTGCGTGAGGGCGTAGACGCGAGACCTCTTTTGACGACCCTGCTCGTCAAATCCAGTGGTGACCTCCGCTGCCCAACGGCCATCCTTGCGCAAATAAATCGATCCTTCTCCATTCTCTCGCTTGTGCAATCGTTGCCTTCCCATCGGTGCTCCCCCGGTCTCTAAGAGTTGCTGGTGGCGTTGCCTTTTCGCCGTGCGCTTTTTCTCATTTGCAGATCCCATTTCATAGCAGCCATTATCACGTCGATTTTCGCTTCAGGCATTTTTCGCAGGTAGGTCGCCCACAATCGCGTTCGCGGATCTGGGTGCTCTGGCCCCAAATAGCACGAGGTATGCCGCGCTTCCGCCATCAGCCTCTTCCTCTGCAGGAAAGCCAATAAAGTCATTAACAGCCGAGGTGATAAGCTTCTGGAGGCTCATCTCTAGGCGGGCGCACTCAGCTTGCAGCAACTGGTGAAATTTCTTCGACACGCGTGCGGCGATTAGGACCGTCCGATCGCTCGTCCTTGAACTGTTTGAACACTTTGGTCTCCGCGCTTGCGAATGACGATTGCATGCACACAAAAAGCGAGGAATCGATATGGACCCCCTGATGGTTAGGCCTGCTGAAGCAGCTGAGCCGCTTGGAATGCGAGGATGCCTCGGCCAGAGTAGGATCGCCGATCGGTTCGTGTCACTTCGGGGGACAAGCAGCGGGCCGGCACACTTGAGATCCACAAATCTTTATGGGAATTGTGGTGTCCGCGCTCTCTTTTACGAGCCGACATCACTAAAGGTTCGTCGTCCTGATGTTGAATGTGCATACCGGTCCGCCTCCTGTTGATCGTGTCGCGCCCCGGGGGGTGTGACGCAGAGAGTTCACCCTGGCAATAGGGCGATCACCCCTGTGTGTAGTTCCAAAGCTCGATTTGCAGGTTGCCGTGACTGTTGCGATAGGCCACAGCAAAAGTAATGACACTGGGCGAGCTGGTATCCACCAGCGCGATGCTAACCGACGTCGCATATGCCCCGGGCGCGCTGGCCACTTGGCCCCACTCGCCGTTCGAGTTGGTTTGGTCGAATGCCCAGAGAGAGTAGGTTCCGCCAGCCTCGTAGAGAATAGAGGTATAGGGAGTAGATACCGTGATGGCAGCGTTGTTGTGAGCAATCATGGCAAGTTGAAGGGAGCCACCGGCGGTCGCGCTGCCTTGCAAACCCAGGTCCTGGTTCCAGGGAGAGACGGTCGTCAGGTTATCCGGCGACGCGGTGTAAAAGGCATTTACGAAGTTTGGAGGATCGTTGAGGGTTGGCACGCCTGGAGCGACTGCCGCGTTGTAGTAAGCGTATGTGCCCGTGTACACGGTATTCCCTCTGGACACAACTGCTCCGAACCTGTCGTAATACCACTGGATCACTTCCAGCTCACCCGCGCTGTTGGAAACCGCGGTAATCACATCGGAAGTCAGGTCCTGAAGGCAGGCGATGCTGACGGCGTTGATGGCGCCGGCATACCCGTTGCCGCTGAACGTGATGCCCATAGCTGGATCGACATACCAAAGGGAAAGCTGCAGGTCGCCAGAGCCGTTACGGATCGCGGTCATGAACTGCGGATAGCCGTTCTGATTGGAGTAGACAGAGGCAACCGACACAGCCGTGGCACCGCCGTCTAGCGCGCTCTCAGAAATCGGAGAGATCGCTCCGTTCGGTTTTAGCTGCCAGTAAATGACGTCCAGATTGCCGTTGCTATTGATCGCGGCGGTGGTAAACACGCCACTGATACCTGCATTCAGGGAGAAGGGTGACGAGATGGCGACGGCAGGCCATTCGTAGGCGTAATAGGTTTCCACCGGCCCGGCAACCCAGGTTCCCTGACGCACCAGTTGCTTGGTGCTGAGATTGGCATACCACGCGATGACCTCCAGGTTTCCGGTGCTGTTGATCACGGCGGTCACGAACTGGTCGTTGGCTACCTGGACGGAGGCCACCTGGCTGATCGCCCCCGCGGCATTGCCGAAAAGGGGGGTAAGCTGCTGCGCCCTGGCGAGAGCCGGCGCGAGGGTCGCGATGGTTAATAGGGCGAGCAGCCGGCAGGCCGACAGCGTCCTACGATAATGTTTTGGTGTCTTCATTTTGTCTTTCTCCTTCTTGGGGCAATCTGTGCCCACATCCTTCATTCGCTTCCGTGAGGCCGTTTCCGCCCTCGATCACACAAGCGTAGATTCCAGGAAAAACCCATCATGAAAGAACCCGT
>Ga0206991_10375_pt1 | contig 12258 bp, 10 predicted proteins | sample Alteio_BWMinCont_9_FD_153286 | JGI IMG/M metagenome (GOLD analysis project Ga0206991, IMG submission 153286) | Enriched cells from forest soil in Barre Woods Harvard Forest LTER site, Petersham, Massachusetts, United States -... | ecosystem: Environmental > Terrestrial > Soil > Temperate forest >...
GACGCCGCGGCCATTTCCGCCAAACCCACCGCGGTTGAGGAAGACGTGCTTCATTTTATCGCGCCCGGTTGCAGCGAAGCGCCGGAAACAATCTTCAAACGCATGCTGGAACGGCGCGGACTGAAATACACCTCCGAGCGGCGCGAAATTCTGAAGGCCGTACTGACGACTCATGAGCATTTCGACGCCGATTGGCTCTTCGTGGAGATGCGCAGAGTCGGCGCAAAAGCGTCAAAGGCGACCATTTACCGCAGTCTCGTCCTTTTGTGCGAAGTCGGAATCTTGCGCGAAGTCTTTCACGGCCCACACGGCGCATACTTCGAGCATGTGTATGGCCACGAGCATCATGAGCACATGATCTGTCTGACCTGCGGCAAAGTCATCGAATTCTTCTCGTATAAGCTTGAGAATCTGCAGGAGGACGCTTGCCGCGCGATGGGATTTCATTCGGTGCGCCATCATTTACAGGTTTTCGGCTATTGCAGCGACTGCCATCCGTGCCGCGCGGCCTTTCCGCCGCGATAATTGATGAGAAATGTGATACGTGATACGTGATTCGTGATACGTGATTCGTGATTCGTGAATTCAGGATGAACATTCAAACGAATTTAAGAATCAAAAGTCGTAATTTTTTAAATGAAATTCGTAGATTCTTGTTGGACGTACAAATTGGATTCACGAATCACGAATCACGTTTTACGTTTTACGTATGAAAAATAAGACATGGATCCTAATCCCCTCGCACCGCGTTAAATGGCTGGCAACCATGCTGGTATTGGCGCTGCCGCTGTTGATCGTGGCGGCAACTGCTTATAGCGAGACCGGATTTTTCTCCGCGGGCAGCGCCGTTCGGACGATGGCCGCGGAAATCGGTGTGCTAAAGGCTCCCGTGGATTTCGAAACTTTGCGCCAATTCGATCTACAGCGGCTGCGCCTGTTGCGCGCGCTCTGTGCTGCAGGCGTTGGTGGTTCGCTGGCGCTGGCCGGCGCCATGGCGCAGGGACTCTTTCGAAATCCGATGGCCGAACCGGGGTTGCTTGGCATTGGCAGTGGCGCCGCGTTAGGCGCCATGCTCGGCATAGCCATGCTCGGCGGATATGGTCCCGAATGGGTGAGCGGCACGGGCGGCGCCTTGCCAATGGGTTTGGTCCCAGGCCTGGCGTTAGCCGGCGCTCTGGCCATTGCGTTAGTCACGTTTAAACTTGCGACGCGCAGCGGACGAATTTCCATCTCGATTCTGCTGCTGACCGGTTTGGCGATCAATTCGGTTGTTGGAGCGGCCATGGCGACGCTTCAGGTTTTTCTGCTGGAAGATTATCAGGTTTCGCGCGCCATCATGAGCTGGGGCTTCGGCACGTTCGATGACCGCAGTCCTTATCATTTGCTTGTGATCTGGAGCGGCGCAGCGGCCGCGATCGTCAGCATGCCTTTTGTGGCTCCGGAACTGGACCTGTTTGCAGGCGGCGAACAGGATGCGGCGGCGCTTGGCGCCGATCCGGCGAAGGTCAAAATACGGGTGCTCTTTGTTGTTGCGCTGGCGACCGCGGCGTCAGTGGCGGTTTGCGGACAGATCGGATTCGTGGGACTGCTTGTGCCGCATATCGTCCGCATGTTCTCCGGACCGCGCCACCGGACGCTATTGCCGCTTTCATTTCTGGCCGGTGCGGCACTGTTGCTGCTGGTCGTTGTCTTCCAACACGCGGTCTGCCCGGTGTTAGCGGAAACCTTTCATGATGCTGGCAGTATGAAACTTGGCAATGCGCTCCGGCGCGTTACCGCGCTTCAACCGGGTGTGTTAACGTCGCTGCTGGGAGCGCCATTCTTTTTATACTTATTGTTACGACAAGGACGGAAGCCGAGGGAATCTGGCGAATTTGGATTCTGAGCCAACAGTTCAATTTGATTTCAGAAAACGACCGATCGACCCGCTATTTCCCCGTTACACGTGTCCCTTTTTCGACAACGGCAAACGGGTATAGTCCCGGATAGAGCACTCCGTTTACCGAAAGAATAATTGGAATCTCCACGCTGGCGGCACCGTTGAGCGAACCCAGTGCATCGGCAATGACCGGCCCGGCGGATGGCAATTTATTCGTAAAGATAATGGCGCCTTTTTTTTCGTCAACCTTGAGCTTGATGCCCTGGAAAAAATCGACGTTGTAATTCAGTGAAATCAACTCCTGATTCCCCACCAAAATACGAATAGCCGCCTTGTTGAAATCCAAAAACGACGCCGCAAAATCCGGATGGACGAACGTGAGCGCAACCGAAGAATTGGGCGATTTTTTCGAATCGATGCCCGCGGGTGATGGAATCGAGAACTGTTTCCTCGTCAATTTCGTGCCGGCAACGCTATCGCCAGCCGCATGAGGACCGAACGCGCCAATCGCGATTGTCAGCGTTTCCACCGACGTGTTGCCGTTCGTCGTGAGGGCTGTCGCCGCGACCAGGTACGTGCCGGCCGCCGCGAACGAATGCATTGCCGATCCGTCGCCCGCCGGACTGGTGGTGCCGTCGCCAAAGTCCCACGAAATCGAAGCGGATCCAGCGGCTGCGGTGAACGCGACCGATTGGTTAGGCGCGGCCGATGGGGGCACTGCTGTTGGAAAACTAGTGAAGTCGGGCCTTCCATTCACGATGGAATCGATCCAATCGGTGGCGATGTCCACGCGCGTGTCGAAGGGTTGATCGCCAAACGCCGATGTCGGGTTTGTTCCGCCCGATGTGACGCCCACAACAACGTTTATTCCGTTGAACGCGATGAAAGCCGGCCCGCCGGAATCTCCCGGCGCCGTGTTGCTTTCATTGTTGGGCGGCGGGACCGGCTTAAAGTTCCACTGGATAAGCGTCGGAGTCAATATTTCCAACGGCGCCTGCCCGGTCTCGATGGTTCCCGCCGGCGGAAACATTTCGTTCCTGGGGTTGAAGCCTTTGGCGCCCGATCCGATAAGTCCGAACCCGGCAAGGATGAGTTCACTTCCTTGAGCCGGGGGATGGCGCAAAATGGACGAAGGAGCAATCGTAGTAACCGGCTGAGCCAATTGGAGAATGGACAGATCGAGAAAGCCTTCGTGATTAATAACGATGCCGTTCTGTTCGGTTGGGTGAACAAAATAGCTTGTCACGGCGTAATCGGTTCCGCCAATCGTGAAGGTGATGTTCCGCGGATCGGTGAAAAGCTTTCCGAAAATCGTGGACCTGACGCTATGCGCGGCCGTGAGCACAAATCCTGGGGCAATCAGAGTTCCGGTGCTCTGGCTCACCTCTTGAAAATTCCCAAGGTTTTCGACAATTTTGACATGGCCGACGCTCGGAAAGGAGGACTCTGGAACGGCTACACCATCGATAATTCTCGGCACGGTATCTTGTCCGAATGCCGGTGGAAACGTGCTGGGCAGACAGGCTAAGACGCAGAAGCTCCAAATCCACGAATCGAATCGACGTTGCATGTTTCCTCCGTTAAATTCATCGGCTACTCTATAGGAGGGCTATACATACATCCACGTCGAATCTTCCGCGTGTTAAAAAAATGAGTAACAAATCAGACGAATGAAGCGGCACTGGCAGAAACCTGACACCCCAGATAAGGTGCCAGAGATATGGCAAAGAAGACAATCACGGTGGATTATCCTTTTGAATCTGTGAAGCCCGATGTCCTGGCGATTTGTTGCAGCGATGGCCGGTACATTCGCGCCATAGAACATTTCCTGTTTGCGCGTAAAATCGACTGCCACGACCTGATCTGCTTCCCGGGCGGGCCGGCGCGGTTTTGCCACGAGACAGCGTCCATCTTCGAAGTCTCGTTTTCAAACGAAGCGCTGGATTTTCTGGTGCGTTCTCACGAGACCCAAACGATGGTCCTTATCGCGCACGAAAACTGCAGCTATTACGTTTCACGTTTCGGCTCGTGCGAACCCGAACGCCAGGCTGACGACATGCGCCGTGCTCGATGGCGCATTCTGGAACGGCATCCGAAGATCGAGATTCAGTTATTTTTGGCACGGCCGAAGACGGGGAAGAAGAACGATGGGTTTGCTATTGAAGAGGTATTGATTTGAAGCAGAGATTATTTCGGTCCCAACCCTAACGTCAATGATACCACCGATGTCACGTCTTTTTCGATCGTTGACGTGTCGTTGACACCGGAACCGCTTACTTCGGTCGAATTCGGACGCGTGATCTGCAAAACGCCCATTCGCGCGGTGCGTACTTCTGTTATGACACAGCCGGCGTTGCTGACAATCTGGTCGGCTCGCGTTCGTGCGTCCTTCGACGCTTCGCCAATCATTTCAATTTTCAAGTCGGCCAGCTTTGAATAAATGTATTCCGGCGCCGACGAAACAACACTTACACCGTCGCGAATTAGCTCGGTAACTTCTCCGGAAGGCGTGGATACGGCGTCCACACGCGGCGTCGTGATTGTACATGTCCGTGACAGTGTGTAGCTGGCTACGTCTTCGGTTTCGCGCCCGTGCCAGTCGCGTGCATAATGCATCTGCGTGTCGATTGAGCCTGGAGCGATCTCATCAGGTTTGAATTTTTGAACTTCGAGGAATGTATTGACGCGATCCACGCCGGTTTTCAGCACAGCATAGGCGGATTTCAAATCCTTGCCGTCGCCTGTTACGCGAATGCGCCAGATGGCCAGATCGGAGCGAATTCGCTTACGTGCCGATCCTGTGACTGTCAGTGTCTGTTCGGCTTTACGAGGAAGCTCGTAGCGCGATTGGTAGGCACGAGCAGCAACCGCGGTGCTGGCGACGAGTCCTCCGGCAACGCCGAATGTGATGACGATTGAGGTGATGAGCAGGGCTTTCTTCAATCCGGGCTCCATTACAAACCTCCAGTCGAACATAAGTGCGATAACGATTTTTGACCCATTTATATATTCGACTGTGGGCCGGACCGGCTGAATATTATTCCCGCAAAAATCCGTAGGCTGCTCGCCGGCAACTGTGTCTGGAAATTGGCGCGAGTTTCGGTTACAAATGCAAGCGCAATGAATTGAGGTAACCAGCAAATGAAAATTGTACTGATCAGAGAAGGAAATACTCTAAGGCCGGAGTCCGGCAAACTACCCCAGGATCTGCCAGATCGTTGGATTGTCGATATTGGCGAGCGTGAAACCCAGAAGGAATTGTTTCATGCAGTCGGCGTCTGGTCACCCATTTTTCCGCCAGGCATAGGCGCCGAAATCGAAAAGGAGCTGTCCCGAAAGACCACACATGCCGGCAAGCGTTCTAAGAGTTAAGTACACGTTTATCGCGCAAGCGAAAGCCAACATTCCTCTCTTGCCCGTGCGATTGATCTCTCCCGACGGAAGTGTGCTGGAAAAACTGGCGCTCGTCGATAGCGGAGCGCAATGCAGCGTGTTGCCCAGACAACTTGGCGATGCGTTAGGGCTGGATTGGGATTCTTGTCGTCAACTGCCAAATATCGGAGGAGCATTGTCCGCATGCCGCGTCAAACTGGCTTTGATTTACGTAGGTGTTTCAAGGTGGGAACCCATCGAGATCGGATTTGCATGGGCAGAAAACGATTTCCCGCCGCTAATCCTGGGGCAGAGTAACTTTTTCGACCACTTTCGGATTTGTTTTTCGAAAGCAGCGTTGGCATTCGACATTCGACCCGACAAACCCAAAGCGAACCCATGACCACCGCCCTGACCCGTAATTTCTCCATCATCGCCCACATCGACCACGGCAAATCGACGCTGGCCGACCGGCTTCTCTTGAAGTGCGGCGCGATTACCGAGCGCGAGTTCCACAATCAGATGCTCGACGACATGGATCTGGAGCGAGAGCGCGGCATCACCATCAAGGCCAGCGCCGTAACCATCGAATATAAGCGCCCATCGGACGGCAAGACCTATTCGCTTAACTTGATCGATACCCCTGGGCACGTGGACTTCAATTACGAAGTCTCACGCAGTCTCGCCGCGTGCGAGGGCGCGCTGCTGCTGGTCGACGCGACACAAGGCGTCGAAGCGCAGACGGTGGCGAATGCACTGCTTGCCTCCGAACACAAGCTCGACGTCATTCCAGTGCTGAACAAGATTGATCTGGCTTCGGCTCAAATCGACGCGTCGGCTGCTGAAGTCGAACACATACTTGGTATTCAGCAGGAACTATGCATCCTCGCCAGCGGAAAAGAAGGCATCGGCGTCGATGAGATTCTCGAGGCTGTCGTTGATCGAATTCGCCAGCCCGCTGGCGATCCAAATGCGTCGCTGCGCGCCCTGATCTTCGACTGCAAGTACGACGACTATAAAGGCGTCATCACGTATGTGCGAATCGTTGACGGGCAGATGAAGAAGGGTGACAAGATTCGCATGCACCATTCCGGCAAGACCTTCGAAATTGCCGAAATTGGAACTTTCCGGCCCAAACCGGTGAACTGCGACCTTCTCTCGGCCGGTGACGTCGGGTACATGACTGCGACCTTGAAAGACATTCGCGAAGTCAAGGTCGGCGACACGATTGAGTCGGCTCACACGGCGAAAGGCTCAATTCCGCCGCTGCCAGGATACAAAGAGCCCAAGCCGATGGTCTTCTGCGGCCTGTTCCCAGCCAACGCCAATTCTTTCGAAACGCTCAAACGCGCGCTCGACAAACTGGCGCTCAACGACAGCGCCTTTGTATATCAGGCGGAAAACTCGGACGCGTTGGGTTTCGGCTTTCGTTGCGGATTCCTGGGTCTGCTGCACATGGAGATTGTGCAAGAACGTTTAGAGCGGGAATTCAACATCGAACTGGTGCAGACGGCGCCCAACGTGACGTATGAGATCGAACTCAACGATGGTTCCATGATGCTGATCACATCGCCCAGCAAAGCGCCCGATCCGTCGAATATCAAAGCGTACCGCGAGCCGATCGCCAAGGTGCAGTTCATCGTGCCGACCGAGTACATCGGCGTGGTGATCAAATTGGCGGAGGACCGGCGTGGAACATTCATCAAACAGGATTACATCGGATCCAAGCGCTGTATCCTGGATTACGAATTGCCGTTGGCCGAGATCGTTTTCGATTATTACGACAAGCTGAAGTCGGCAACCAAAGGCTACGGTACAATGGATTATCATCTGACCGGCTACAAGGAATCCAAACTGGCCAAGGTCGATGTCCTGGTTCATGGAACGCCGGTCGACGCGCTTTCGATGATCTGCCATCGCGACACCGCCGAGCAGCGCGCGCGCCGGGTGCTGATCCGCCTGCGCAAGCAGATTCCAAAACACCTCTTCGTCATTGCGTTGCAGGCCGCGATTGGCGGAAAAATTATCGCGCGCGAAAGCATCTCGGCGACGGCCAAGAACGTCACGGCCAAGTGCTATGGCGGAGACATTACGCGCAAACGCAAACTCCTGGAGAAGCAGAAGGAAGGTAAGAAGAAAATGCGCTCTCGCAATATCGGTTCGGTCGAAGTGCCGCAAGAAGCGTTTCTGGCGGTGCTGGATACGCGGGATGAAGATGAGGACTAGAGAACGCGTGATACGTGATTCGTGAATTCGCGTAGGTAAGACTGGTTGGCGAGCGCAGGCGTGATGCCCGTTTGTAATTCTTGGGTTAATGAATTTCGGATTCACGAATCACGAATCACGAATCACGTTTCACGCTTCACGAATGTTGTCGAATACTTGGCTGTTCCTATTACAATGAAAGCGGATGTTTGGAGGTATGGCCATGCGCAGCCCATTTCCCGGTGTCGATCCCTATTTGGAAGATCAGTCCTATTGGCCGGACTTCCACACGAGATTCCTTAACTATTGGTGCGAAGCTTTGGCCGAGCGCTTGCCGGATCACTATGAAGCTCGGTTGGACGAATGGTTAAGCCTCGTAAATTTGGATGATAATGAGGCTAGGCTGATCCGGCCTGACATCGCCGTTGAACGACAATCGCAGGGGCCTTTTTCCGGAACCGCCACCGCGGCTGTGTCCGGAGCGTTGATCCTCGAACCAGTTTCTATTCCGTTGGCAATGTTCGACGAAGAGAAGCACGGCTACATTCAGATTCTGCATCGTCCCGATAAGTCGCTGGTCGCCATATTGGAGCTGCTCTCGCCAGCCAACAAAAGCGCGGATGGCTTTCCCATTTACTGCGACCGGCGCAGCAAACTGTTGTGGCGAAACATTCACGTTGTCGAGCTGGATTTATTGCTGTCTGGCACGCGTCCACCCATGCGCCGACCGTTGCCAACCGGAAACTATTACGCCTTTGTGTCGCGTGCCGAGCGCCGTCCGAAATGCGACGTATATTCATGGATGATCCGCGACCGGTTGCCGGTCATTCCTATTCCGTTGAAGCAACCGGATCCCGATGTTACAATCGATCTGGCATCTATCTTCCAGATCGCATTCGAACGGGGACGGTATGCGCGCTCGATCGATTATGTCCGTCCGCTTGGTTTGCCGTTTGACGCCGACACTAAAACCTGGGCGATGGAGTTGACGCGGCACTAATGCCTCTAATTCGCTATACCAAGAGGCTGCTGCATTTCCGTTGTAAATAATTAGGAGTTTGCATGCCGGAGATAAAAAGGAGCGACCCCAGCACTCACGGAAGGATGCCCGCCGAGCCCCAACCTGATTCCAGCGCGGCAAGTACGACGGTAGCGCCCATCAACATAAATCAGAAACCATCCAAAGAGTCCAAACTGCCAAGCTTCTGGGACTCCTACTACGCGCTGTCATTGCTGGTGCTCGCGATTCTTTTCGCCCGCTTCTACATCGCCGAACCGTTCAAGATTCCATCCGGCTCAATGGAGCCGACGCTATTTGGGCACGAAGACTACGGCGACCGGATCGTGACCAATAAAATGGCCTATATGCCGATGGTTCAGACGATCGTCGTGGCCATTGGCGCGCTCGTGCTGATCGCGGTCGGATTCTTTGCGTCGCGCGCCTATCGCCGGCCGCGTTCGTTGATCCTCGGCTCGCTTTTCTTCGTGTTCGTCGCCGCTGGTTTCGGAGTTGAGTTCGCGCAAGGCGCGATCGCCGGAGATCCGAAACGCTTCGATGTCGTCGTCTTTCAATACGAAACGGATTGGGGCCGGGACCGTTCTGCAGGGTCTCAGAAGATCAACTATATCAAGCGCCTCGTTGGACTCCCCGGCGATTCAATCGAAATTTCCGGTGGCGATCTGTATCTGCTCGACAAGAAAGACGACAAGTACAAGATTCTGCGCAAATGGAAATACAGCCGCGAATTGCAGGACATTCTTTGGTATCCGGTTGCCAAAGCCTGGGCTGGCGACGTCTATAAGGATGCGCCGAAGGCGGACCGCGAGCGAATTGCCATTCCGTGGAAAGGCGCCGAAGAGGGAGCGCCGGGGATCAAGCGACAAGCCAAGTCGTTGGTTATTGACGGTTCGTCCTCTGTGACGCTGGAGTACGCTTATCAGGTCAGCAACGTTTACATCAAGCAAGGCCGCTGGCCGTACAAGCATGAAGGTTGTCCGGAGAATCGTAAACCTGCGATTAAAAGTGAAAGTGGCGCATTGTTAAGAGATCCGGCCGAAATGTCGGAAAATATCACCGCCTACGCTTCAAACACGTGGGAAGGCGTTCAATGTCCAAATTGCAAACAGATTATGTTTCCCCCGGTCCTCAATCCGTCGCGCGATCCTGAAATCGTTCCGAATCAACAGACCTCTTCGAGCCAATCGTCGGCGGTGAAGTTTTTCTACGGCGGAGATCAGACCGTTGGCGATCTCAAGATCGAGATGGAGATCGATGTTGAGTCGTCCGGCGGTGACATCGTAATGGAGGCTGGCAGTAATCTTCACAGCGCGCGCTGGTCGATTGGGTCCGCGAACACGCCTGTCGAAACGGCTACCGTTCACTCCGTGACGAAAGCAACGCCGGCTCTTACGCCGGGTCATCACAAACTGTCGCTCGCTTACGTCGACGCGACCGTCATGGCGGTGCTGGATGGTCAGGAGATCGAACCACGGCCCATTGATGTCGATCCTCCGGGTGTTGCCGCAAAGGACATGCAGAGCCTCGCGAAAATTTCATTCGATGGCATCAAGGGAACGATCGTGCGCTTGGATCTCTTCCGCGATCTTTTTCATACAATCATGGTTGACAGCGGCAGGTCCAACGAGAAAAATATTACCGATGCAGCCAGGGAAGAGAGCATGTCGGCTAATCAGGTGGTCGAAAACGGACGAAAGATACGCGGCATCCGTGACGGCATGTATTTTGCGGATGTCCCCAAGGGATATTATTTGATGATGGGTGATAATTCTCCGTCTTCTTCTGATGGGCGTGTGTGGGGCTTTGTGCCTCGCGACAATCTGGTTGGCCGTGCGTGCTTTATTGGATGGCCGCTATCGCGCTGGCGGATCATTCGCTGACCTTGAATTGCGGATTGCGAATTGCGGATTGCGGAATTAAAATGCAATCGCCAATTTGTAATCCCCAAACTGCAATTAACGAGGGCGTGGGTTTGACCGATCGAACTTCGGAGAACAGCGTCGCCGCTTCAGATTCCTCCGCGGACGTTCCAACATTGATTCCGTCACCAGTCCTGTCTCTGCCGGGAGCTGAGCCGGCCGAGGCTCCAAAACCATCGCCTGAGCTTGCAAACGGCAGCGCCGTGGCCAAGCCGCTTGCACCGGAGCCCGATTCGCCATTCGGTACCCCATCGCTGGCCTCCGGCACATTTCCCGTCGCGGCCTTACCGCTTTCTTCGTTGCCGCAGATGTCGGGAGTTATTCCCGGACTGCAACCCACGTCGCTGTCTCAGGCATCGGGAATGTTTCCAGCGCCGGGGTCTTCCGCGCTTCTGAAAGGCGCCGGCTATACGCCGCTTCCATCGGGATATATCCCGATAACATCCAGCGCGAAGTGGGAACGAGTAACGAACCAAATTCCAGCGGCCCCGCCGCAGGCGGTGCTCTCGGCGAAGAATCTGACCAAACGATTTGGCAAACGCGAGGTCGTACGCGGCGTGGACCTTGAAGTTGGCGCGGGCGAAATCGTGGGACTGCTCGGCCGCAATGGCGCGGGCAAAACGACGACATTTCGGATGATCATGGGCCTGCTGCATCCCGATGGCGGCGTCGTGACATACGAAAATCGCGATATTTCCAGGAAACCCATGTACGAACGCGCCAATCGAGGCATCGGGTATCTCGCGCAACAGCCCAGCATATTTCAACGGATGACTGTCGAGGATAATCTATTGGCGATCCTGGAGCTTCATGAGTCCAAGCATGCCAAACGCCTCGAACGCCTTGAGGAACTGATTTCCAACCTGGGTTTGCAGACTGTCCGCAAGAGTATGGCCTCGGTGCTTTCCGGCGGTGAGCGGCGCCGCCTGGAGATTGCGCGCGCGATGAGTTTGCGCCCCAAGATCGTGCTGTTCGACGAACCGTTCGCCGGCATCGATCCCATTGCCGTCAGCGAAATTCAGGGAATTCTGCGCGAACTGAAAGCGAAGGGGGTCGGCGTCCTGCTGACCGACCACAACGTTCGCGAAACGCTGACGATTACCGACCGCACGTATATCATGGACGAAGGAAAGATCTGGATCAGCGGTCCGCCGCGCGAGATCGTAGCTAACGCCGATGCGCGAGCCCGTTATCTCGGCCACGACTTCCGGTTGGACTTCTAAGAGCCGATTTCATCTCAAAACTTCCATGTAAACTCTATCCCGCCGAGCATATTCGCTCCAGCGGCCGGAAAGGTTTTCGTGTCCTGATAATGTTCGTTCAACGCATTTTGGATTCGCGCATAGGCGCGCCAATGGGTAAAGAAACGATATTCGGTGGCCGCATCCACACGCGAATATGCGGCGTTGCGGACTCGTCCAAACGCATTACCGGAAACCGGGCCGATATCGGGGCGACTGCCTTCACGAAAAAACGTAAGCGACAAGTCGAATACGTTCAGCGGGCGCGCGATTGCTTCCGCGGTAAACGTTTGCCCGGGCCGCCGCGCAAGCTGCTGTCCGTTTTCGTCCTCCGTGTGCTGAAACGTGGCGGTTGACCGGAGCGTCAATTGCTTCACCGGATCGAACGAACCTTCCAGTTCCAGTCCCTCGGCCTCCGCTGTCGCTAAATTTGAGAACTTGTTTGTCGTCAACGAAAAATCGATGAGATCCTTGAAGTTGTTTTTAAATGCCGTGGCGCCCAAATCGATCCGGTTTTTCCAGAAATGCTGTTCGATGCCGGCATCGTAGGCAAAATTCGTTTCCGGCACCAGGTTCGGATTGCCGCTTGCTGAAAAGAACTCAAAAAAGCTTGGCGCACGGAAT
>Ga0206991_10376_pt1 | contig 12239 bp, 9 predicted proteins | sample Alteio_BWMinCont_9_FD_153286 | JGI IMG/M metagenome (GOLD analysis project Ga0206991, IMG submission 153286) | Enriched cells from forest soil in Barre Woods Harvard Forest LTER site, Petersham, Massachusetts, United States -... | ecosystem: Environmental > Terrestrial > Soil > Temperate forest >...
TGACAAATTACGTCAAGGAGCAAGGCTATGACCTTACGTTCGCGCTCGAAGCCAAGCCCAACGAGCCGCGTGGCGATATCTATAATGCGACCACCGGCAACATGCTGGCCTTTATCGAAACGCTCGATCATAAGGAAATGGTGGGCGTCAATCCGGAGTATGCTCATGAGACGATGGCCGGATTGAACTTCACGCATCATGTGGCTCAGGCCATCGAATGCGGAAAGCTTTTCCACATCGACCTAAACGGGCAGAAGATGGGACGTTTTGACCAGGATCTGCGATTCGGCAGCGAGGATCTTAAAGGTACCTTCATGATCGTGCGCCTGCTGGAGATGACGGAATACAGCGGCCCGCGCCATTTTGATGCTCACGCCTACCGTACCGAAGACTCTGCGGGCGTGTGGGACTTTGCGCATGGTTGCATGCGTACGTACCTGATTCTTAAAGAGAAGGCCCAACAGTTCAATGCCGACAAGGAAGTTCGCCAGATATTGCGTGAGATCGACCGCGAAGACGGAGCTCTTTCGAAACTGACGGGACATTACAGCAGGGAAAACGCCGCCAAATTGAGGGCCACGAAGTTCGATCCGGCGGCGCTGGCGAAAAAACCTCTACCGTACGAGAGGCTGGATCAGATTTTAATCGACGTGTTGCTGGGTGTAAGGTAGTAACAAAAGAACTGGGAAATGAGTCCGTCGTCACGGTTTCGCTGGTTCTTGTATATGTTTCATCGCGCGGTCCAAATTCTCTTTGGCCATGGTGTCGTTGGGATTGACTTTTAGCGCATCGGTGAAATGGTCGGCGGCCTCCTGGTATTGCTGTATTTGCGCCAGAACCGCGCCCAGGCAGTTATGTACGTCGCCATTTCTGGGATCGATTTTGAGCGCATCCCGATAAGCGGCAATTGCCTCACGCTTCTTTCCATCGGCAGCCAGACAGTTACCCATGCCGATGTAGACGCGAATGTTCTTGGGATCTCGGTTCAAAGCATCTTTGTACACGGCCAGGGATTCGTCGGTTGCGCCCATTCTGTCCATTGCCAGCGCGATGTTACATTTCAATTCGACATTGCCGGGCTCCAGCCGCATGGCTTCCTTGAAGTGAGATAGGGCGCCGGCGTCTTTTCCCAATTGCGCCAGGACACAACCAAGGTCAAAGTTTGCTCCCGCCGCATTTTGGGTGGTCGTACGAATTTCTTCTTCAAAATGCGGCACCGCCTCCGCCGGCTTTCCAAGCGCAACCAGCAGGCGGCCCAGGTGGTGGCGAAAGACAGCGCCGTTGGCATCGAACTCGATGGCCATCTTCCAATGCGCGACCGCATCCGTCAGTTTTCCGGAGAGTTCGTATTCTTCACCGCGCGCGACCAGCGCCCTACGCAAGTTTGTTTTCGCCTCCTCAAGGTTCGGAGCGATCTTCAGAGCGGCCTTAAATTGTTTAATGGCTTGGTCGTATTCTTTTTTGTCCACCCATGCGCAGCCCAACGTATTGAAAGTCCGAGCGGCGTCTGGGTGTGCGCGGAGTACACTTTCGAATTCGTTGATGGCTTCGTCGGTGCGGCCTAGATTCATCAGGGCCTGTCCCACATTGTCCATCGCAATGACATTGTCTGGCGAGAGCCGCAACACCTCGCGAAGTTCCGCCAACGCGCCCGCCTTATCTCCCAATTGCTGGTACGCGTTGGCCATCGCGGTATGCGCATCGATCGTACCGGAGGCGCTAATAGCTTTCTTAAGCCATTCGATCGCCTCTTGGTAGTTTCCACGGCCGGATGCCACAAGGCCCAAATTGGTCAGCGCATCCGGATGGTTGGGCGCAAGCCTCAGAGCCTCATTTAGATGCGCGACGGCTTCGTCATATCGTTTTATGGCACCAAGACTAGCACCCATGCCGATTTGTGCGCTAAGAAACTCCGGATCGAGCTTCAGACATTTTTTGAATGCTTCGATTGCTTCGTCGTGACGGTTCATGTGGCCAAGAGTGATGCCCAAGTTGCTGTAAACCGGAACGAATGTTGGCCGCAGTGCGATGCAAATTCTGTAAAACACGAGAGCTTCTTCGTACTGCCCCTTCTCACTGAGTACATTGCCAAGATTGTCAAGCGCATCGACATTGTGAGGATCGAGTCTGATCGCACTGCGATATTCTTTCAACGCTTCGTCGATCTTATGCTCCTTATGCAACGCCGCGCCGAGATTGGTATGCGCGCGAGCATTATCGGGAACGAGCTTGAGGACAGTGGTCCAGATGACGATCTCGGAACGATAATCGTTGTTTCGAGTAAAAGTACGAATACCCAGAAACGCAACGGAAAGCGAGGCGAGAGCCACACCCGCACGACGCCGTGCCGAATCGAACCAAAGACGGGCGATTGAACGGTATATGGCCGTGACGACCAATACGATCACCGCGGCTAACGGCAGATACATGCGGTGTTCGAAAGCCAGGTCGGTGATCGGCAGGACGCTTGATGTCGGCGCGAGGATCAGGAAAAACCAGGCGCCCAGAAATCCCCATGGGCGGCGTTTGACGACGGCGCGGATGCTGAGATAGAGCATTACGCCGAGAACTTCGCAATAGGGAAGAACCTCCCAAAACGACTGAGCACCCGGCCAATTATAGTCGAGACATAACGGATCGGGCCAGAATGACAGACGCAAATATTGAAGAATGATTTTACCTTGCGATAGAAGGTAGACGATAGGTGGAGTTCTGAGAGTGTTTATCGCGATATTCGAAGCTGCCTGCGATTTTCCCGTCGACATGAGATCGAAAAGGATAAACCACGTTGCGGCCAGGCCGGTATAGAGAACATACGAGCGCGGACCAATGTCTGAGCCTTCGGCAGGTTTGCTACGCGCCTTCGTTTCGCGATCCATTGGAGGAATGGCCGGACCATTCAATAGATAGTCGTAAAGCAGGACGAGCAGCGGCGCGACGATCATGACTTCTTTGCTCATCATTCCGGCCGCACAGCAAGTGACGGCCAAAACGTGCCAGAAAATCCGCCATCCAGGTAAATCCCAGCCAAGAATTGAAAAATAGAGCGTTGCAAGGAAGCAAAGACCCATCACCGACTCGCAGCGCTGAATAATATATGTTACAGATTCGGTCTGGAGCGGGTGAACGGCAAAGATCAGCGCGGAGATCAGCGCTATATCGCCCGCCGCCGATCCGAATTCGCCACGCAACTTGGGACGCAAGAGTGTGCGGCGAACAATTCCAAACAACGCTAGCGACGCGAGGATGTGGACTATGAGGTTGAATGCGTGGTAACTCCAAACCCGGAGTTCGCTGAGATAGTAATTAATGGCGATCGTCAGGCAGATGAATGGACGGGAGGCGACCGTCGTCATTTCGGGACCGTTCATTGAGGTCGTAAGCGGCCAAAGATGCTTGATATTCTTATTGGTAGCGATGGCCGGGCCATCGTCAAAGATGAACGGAACCTCGAACGTATTGGAATACGCCAGAACGGCGGCAGCCACGATCAGGAAGACCGCAATCAACGCATGTAAGAATCTCAGTTTGTGCGAGGGATCCGACGCCAGGCCGGCTATTTCGGACGAGTTCATAGACTGATTCTTCGGCGCTGCCACACTTCAAAGTGTATGTGCCTTCCTGGTTCCATCAAGGAGACCTCGTATCCCGGGCGCGTCCCGCCCGGACTACCGCATTGGCTTCTGGAATACGAATAGATGATTGAGGCCCAATTGAAAATTTCGTTTCTCGATCAGCCGCAATCCAGCGCTGCCGAAAATAGCCGGAGAATCGTCGGGGTTGAAGCCGTGGTGCTCTTCTAACGACATGCCATCGACGATGCACAAGAATCGCAACACAACAAGAATCCTGTCCACACTTGCTGATGGAACGGTGATCAGGACGAAACCGCCGGGTTTGAGTTTCTCGAAGCACGCACGCGCCAACAGGACCTGATCGTTCGGCATAATATGCTCCAGCACGGCAAGCATTGTTATCGCATCGAAAGATCCAACGGCTGGGACATCGTTTGGAAACGAGCCGCGGATCAGCCGATACCTTTCGCCTTCCACGTTCCGCGGAATCGTCGGGTCGATTCCAATGCCTTCTGAGATCCCCGGATAATATTTAAACAGCGCTCCGTCCGCGCATCCGATGTCGAGGACACGATCGCCTTGCTTAAGATACGGGCATACTTTCCTGATGCGCCAATATTGAAGGAGCCGGTCGAAAGGCTTCATGAATGCGGAGCGATCCTTGGTCGTTATGAGCTAAACGGAAATACTTTAACCACGGGGACACCAAGACACAAAGAACTCTATTTGGGCTTTGCGTCTTGGTGCCTTGTTTTCCCCTCGCTTGCCGCAGACTGCCACTTCGATTATTATCGGACATAGTCGCCACGGTCTTCGCCTCCTCATTGATAACACTGAATCCGAGCCCTTGTTTTGCCGATAAACAAGCATTGCCGGACAGCATACAACGAGGACTGAGGTAAAAGGTCTGAGGGCTGAGTTCAAGAAAAAGTGTTCGCAGTTGCTGCTCAGTCCTCCGTCCTTGGCCCTTGGTCCTTCCGTTTTGGGGGGCCAGTCACGTGCCAAATGCCGATGCAGCACTTGTAACGCAGGCTTCCAGCCTGCAAACGAGCAGGCAGGATGCCTGCGGTACATTAACAGGAGCCAATTCTTCCATGCCGGCAAAGCCCAAGAATGCCGCCCTCGAACGTGTCAAGAATTCCCCCACCCCTGGCAATGGAAAAATAAACACGATGCCGGAGGGCAACGGTGCGGCGGAGCCACTCAAACGCCCCAAGCCCGCCTTTAAAGGCGCGACCGCGCACGAGATGGGCGCCAAGCAGCGTGACATCTCCGTCGCCGAGTTTTTTCAGAAAAATCGCCACTTGCTCGGTTTCGACAACCCACGCAAAGCGTTGCTGACCACGGTCAAGGAAGCGGTCGACAACAGTCTCGACGCCTGCGAAGAGGGTGGGATTCTTCCTGAAGTCATGGTCAAGATCGAAGTTGCCGCCAACGGCGACGGCACTATGCCAACGACGCCGGCGCAGGCCGAGCGCTTTATCATTACGGTCGTCGATAATGGGCCAGGTATTGTCAAGAAGAACGTAGGCAAGGTTTTCGCCAAACTGCTTTATGGATCGAAATTCCACCGCTTGCGCATGAGCCGCGGACAGCAGGGCATCGGCATTTCCGCCGCCGGCATGTACGGCCAGTTGACCACCGGAAAACCGACCAAGGTCATCTCTAAGATCAAGAACGACGACAAAGCTCACGTTTTCGAAGTCAGCATCGATACCAAACGCAACGAGCCGGTCGAACACGAGACCAAACAACTTGCGTGGGACCGCGAACACGGGACTTCGGTGTCGATCGAATTGGCGGGGAAGTACCAGAAGGGCAAGGCGTCGGTTGACGAGTATCTCGAACTAACGTCGGTCGCCAATCCTCATGTCGAACTAACCTACATTTCGCCCGACGGCGAAAAGAAAGTTTATCCACGCGGAGTAGACGTGCTTCCCGATGCGCCGCGCGAGATCAAGCCGCATCCATACGGCATCGAACTCGGAATGTTGTTGAAGATGATGCAGGACACGCAGAGCCACTGGCTTAGCGGCTTTCTGGCGGCTGATTTTTCCCGCGTTTCATCCAAGACAGCCGAAGAGATTTGCAAGGCAGCGAAACTGAACCATCGGTCGCGTCCGCGCGACGTCGTCGGCAAAGATGCCGAGGCGTTGTACCGCGCACTGCAGAATACCAAGCTCATGTCGCCTCCGACCGATTGCATCGCACCCATCGGCGAGAAAGCAATCCTCGCTGGACTGGTCAAAGCCATCAGGGGGGATTTCTACGTTGCAGCCACACGCCCGCCGAAAGTGTACCGCGGAAATCCATTCGTCATCGAATGTGGAGTCGCCTTCGGCAAAGGTGACGGATCGAGTTTCAAAGATCCAGCACAACTCGCCGCCGAGGAAATGGCGAAGCAAGCCGAAAATGGTGACGGTGAGGCCAAGGCCGAGGGCGAGGAAGATGAAGACGATTCCGAATTGGCGCAGGTAATCCGGTTTGCCAATCGTGTTCCGCTCCTCTATCAGCAGTCGGGCTGCGCGACGTACAAGGCGGTACTGAAGACAGCATGGAAAAACTACGGATTGTCGCAGAGCAAAGGCGCGCCTCCGCAGGGCCCGATGGTGATTTTTATCCACATGGCGTCGGTGTGGGTGCCATTCACAAGCGAAGCGAAGGAAGCCATCGCCGAATACGATGAGATCGTCGAAGAGATAAAAAGAGCACTACAAGAGTGTGGGCGCAAGCTGGGCATCTGGCTGCGCAAACGCCAGCACGCCAAGAACGAATTCGAACGCCGCAACATTTTCCAGCGCTATATCGAAGAGGTCGCGGAGTCCTGCAAACGCCTCAAGGGCGGCAAGCTGGACGCCGAGAAACTAAAGAAACAGCTCCAGAAGATTGCCGAAGAAATTACCGGTGGAGAAGAGACCAACGCGTTGCTCAAAAAGAAAAAACAGGAGGACGAATCGGCTTCGCAGAACACCATTGAGTTGACACCGGAAGGATTGAAAGGCGACATTGAAATTAAAGCGACGGCCGCGGGCTTGCCTCCGCCGGTTGCAGGTCAGACCGTGGCCGCGCCGGTTATCGCCGCGTCGCCAGAAGCCGAAGAACCCAAAGCGCAAGAATTAATTCCAGGGGCGACGGCGAAGAAGAAAGCGGATACCAAAGCAAAACAAAAAACCGCCGCGAAGAGCAAGAAGGACACGAAAGGCAAAGACGAACCTGGATTGTTTGGCTAAAAAACTGTTTCAAATCGGAGTGATACTTGGAGAGCGATAATGGTTGCAAAGAATGTCAAAACAATAAAACGGCGCAGCACCAAGGAAGTCGCCGGACTTCTCGAAGGGCTGGCGGATGTGGTTGTCGCCGCGTCGAAGAAGGGCGAGGACCCCCAATTCAATATTCCCGTTCGCTCGCTCTCGAACGTCGAATTCAACAAGCGCAATCGTATTATCGAGATGGGAAATTCAAAGACAGCCCGCCAGTTCTTCAATCTCGGCATGGCCAAAAAATTCATGCAAACGGTAGTGGTCGCCGACGCGTTGATGGAACTTCAGCGTCAGGAGAATCTATCGACAAGCTTGCGAGAAATTTATTACCGCACCAAGCACACCATCAAGGGCACCAGCGAGAATACGTTCGATGGTCAGGACGAATCCGATCCTGTCATTGAAGATTTGGAAGTGACATTAGCGCTTCTTCGCGAAGAACTTCATGTGCGCGCCGACGAGCGCGGATCAATTGTCGGAAACATCACCATCGTAGAAGGCGGCGATACTATCGACTGCACGCGACAAGGCAAAGCAGGCAAGACCGTGCCGTCGATCGTTGAACCGGGCGAGCTGGACATCAAAAAATGCACGGCCGATTTCGTACTCCTCATCGAAAAAGGCACGCAGTTCAGCCGGCTTTCGGAAGACAAATTCTGGAAGAAACACAACTGCATTCTGCTGACTGGCAACGGACAACCGCCGCGCGGCATCCGGCGACTGGCTCGCCGCCTTCACGACGAATGCAGTTTGCCGGTCTATTTGCTGGTCGACAACGATCCATGGGGATACTACATCTACTCGGTGGTCAAACAGGGATCCATCAACCTGGCTTTTGAAAGCCAGCGCATGGCCATTCCGGACTGCAAGTTCATCGGACTTTCGAGCCGCGACCCCGATGCGTACGGCCTGCCGCGCAACGTGGGCATCAAGCTCAATGAGAAAGACGTTTCGCGCGCCAAGGAAATCATGGCGTACGATTGGTTCCAAAAGAAGGAGTGGCAGCAAGAGATTTCGTACATGATTAAGAGCGGCCTGAAATACGAATTGGATTCGCTAGCCAACAAGGATTTCCGTTTCCTGACGACCGATTACCTGCCCAAGAAACTGAAAGAGCGCGACTGGCTCGACTAAAGCATTGAGGGCGTAGAAAAGCAAATAAATAAAGCACGCCGAAGTCGCCCGGCAAGAATCTGAAAATCGAAGAGTATCGCGTACACATTAGGACAACAATATTTTTATGCCAATGAATGCAATTTTGGTTCGCGTAGCAGTTGACCAAGCTTACGGCCAATGGAATGCGCCGGTTTGCCCGGACTCAAATGAATTCGTATACATTCCAATTCCTGAAAGCGGTGGAACCTTATTTAAATCAGGCCTTGCGCGTAAGTATACGGAGATACAACCCGCCTTTGACACTTTTTCTCGAAAGTACGCAACAAGCCTAACTTTCCCAAGTAATCTGATGAACTACGACATGCACCTTGACCCAGACTTCGAGCATTTGACTTATGGAGATCAGGGCGAACGTCGTGGCGCGGGCATTGCACGGCTTGGCAAAGGCGACGTTCTTGCTTTTTACGCTGGCTTTAAACCAATTCGAAAATGCGAACATAAGCTGCTGTACGGACTTCTGGGCTTATTCGTTATAGAGGAGATTGTCCAAGCTGATGCTGTACCTGAATCCAGATGGATGGAAAACGCGCATACTCGAAAGCTCAAGCGCGGTACGCCTGATATAGTTGTTAGAGCTAATCCTCGGAGTTCTGGCCGATTTGAGAAATGCATTCCAATTGGCGAATGGCGAGAAGGAGCGTATCGAATACGTCATGACCTAATCGATACATGGGGAGGATTGTCTGTAAAGAATGGCTTTATTCAGAGAAGCGCTGTTCCTCCGACATTTTTGGATGGTCAAAAGTTCTACGACTGGTTCTTGCATCAAAATGTAAAACTTCATCGAAGGAACAACTAGTGAAAGACATAGATCAAATTATTATCGTCCATTTGCGCCGTCCAGTCATGAGCAATCCGAATGAGATGCGGTCTGATCCGTTTTGGGAATTCGGCAGTTTTGGATGTACTCGCTGCCATTCAAGAAACCTCATGAATCCGAAAAAGGCCCATGAACTTGAAGGCGTACGCCTTGCATTCGCTCAAGGAGGCCGCGATGGCTTCAAGCTTGTTCACTTAAGCCCACCGGTAACGATCATACAACATCGAGATCGATGCGAAGCAAAATGGACTCCAATTGAAATGCCATTCAAGTATGTGTCAGCTCCGATGCTGATAGACAACAATGGCAACTCTGACGTTCCAGAATTGCTCGAACTCTTAAGGAACACGGACCGTACTACATGGGTGGCCAAGTTTTCGAGCAAATTTCGAACTCGGAGGAGGCCTTTCATTGGCGACATTGCGAAACAGATCGTAGCCGCAGTTGACCGATTCAAATCAGCGTCCGGGAAATCCGTATTAGCAAATGACTATTGGGAGGCGTTACCAAAATCTCCACCAAAACCAGACAAGGATCGCAAAGCTACATACAAGTCTCTCTTGGATGAAGCAGCGGGTCTTACGCCCCGAAACCATGGTTGCCGAGGCTAGCATCGACAAAAATAGAAAATTTAAACCCTTCCTGTTGGTGATCCATATTTTCATGCTTAGTTATATTTCGGATTGACATTCTTGACTTTATCAGCCCGCCGCCGAAAATGGTGTTGTGCGCGGAAGACGATCTATGGCCACGGAAACAGCTCTTGAGTAGGCCCTGATGCCGATCGAAAAGGATCGCCAATTTGTGACTGACGAAATCACAAAACCCTTGCAATCCGAATGGTTAGATCCTGATATGCCAGAGTGGCATAAACGCGAACTTGAGAAAAGCATTCAAGAGCTTCAGACCAATCCAAATGATTTCGTGACGTGGGAATATGTGAAGCAAGAAATGTTGCGACGCAAGCAGCTTCGAGCGAAAAGTAGACATCGCGCTCGTATGTGATAGCATCCAAACGACTGTGTAGGAGATCTCGTTATGACAACCCAGAATATCCTCGAAGAAGTGCGCAAGCTTAGCCTCGACGACCGTCGTGTGCTGATTCACGACATTATAAAGAGCGTCGAAGAGGAAGAAGACGACTTCGAGCTTACGGATGAATTGAAGGCGGAGCTACTGCGGAGCCAGGAAGAACATCAAACGAATCCGAACGATGCAGTCCCTTGGGAGGTTGTAAAGGCCGAATTGAACGCAAAGTACAAATAGCATGCGCGTAATCATACGCCCCAGGGCGCGACGAGATTTGAATGACGCATGCGCGTGGCATGAAGCTCAGAAGCTGGGTCTCGGCAAAGATCTCAATTTATCTTTCGACGAATGTATCAGCCGCATCCAGGACGCCCCTAGCGCGCACCCAGTCCTTTTCAACAGGTTTAGGCGAGGGACGGTTCGGCGTTTTCGATATCGAGTGATTTTTGAAATAGTTGATGACACTATCGTCGTTCATTCGGTTTTTCACACAAGCCGCAATCCCAAGCAATTAAAAAAGTTCCTACGGTAAAGGCTGTCTACTAAGAAACTCCCCACGATTTTTTATTTCCCCTGCGCTAACCTGAAGCGCCATGATCGACTTCGACGCCTCGAATCTTCAACCCGTTACAACCGTCCCGCCGCTCCCCTCGCGGAGCGCGGATGCCAACAAGGGCGATTGCGGGAAAGTATTAGTCGTAGGCGGTTCGCGCGGCATGTCGGGAGCTCCGTGCATGGCTGCGAAAGCGGCGTATCGTTCGGGCGCTGGGTTGGTTCGAATCGCCGTTCCGCTCGCTATTTGGGACACGGTGGCGATCAAGATTGACGAATGTGCGACCGAAGGTCTGGCGCAAACTCGAGCGGGAACATTAGGCGCCAAGGCGCTGCCACAGCTCCGAAAAGTAAGCGATTGGGCCGATGTCGTTGTTTTCGGTCCGGGAATGTCGCAGCAAAAAGAGACAAGCGAAACAATCCAAAAGTTCATCGTGAAGTTGGATAAACCTCTAGTGCTTGATGCCGACGGTCTGAACGCGTTTCGCGGCGGACTCATCGAAAAACTGAAGCTTCCTCCCTCTGCAACGCCAATCCGAGTCCTCACGCCTCATCCGGGCGAGATGGCGCGGCTGTTGAGTGTTTCAATTCCAACTGTTCAAAAAGACCGGACCGGCGCGGTTGCCGAATGCGCGCAGCGCTCGGGATGTGTCTCGGTGCTGAAAGGCGCCGGTACGCTGGTGTGCGACGGGAAACGCCTATATAAGAACACCACCGGAAATCCAGGCATGGCGACCGGCGGCACTGGCGACGTCCTATCCGGCGTGATCGGTGCCCTGATCGGCCAGGGATTGTCTGCATTCGATGCCGCATGCCTGGGAGTATTTCTTCACGGAGTGGCGGGCGATCTCGCGGCGGCACGGCTGGGAGTGTGGTCGATGATGGCCGGCGATTTGCTTAATGAATTGCCAAACGCTTTTAACAGCAGGACTGAGGGACGAGGACTGAGGACTGAGGACTGAGTGAACAGCCACGGCAGCCAAGCGTTGTTACTCAGCCCTCAGTCCTGCTGTTCGGAGTAACAAATGCCGGCAAACGCTTTGAAAATCAAACTACGCAAACCGACGGGCACCGTCAAACCTAGACGCCGCTCCAAACATTCCTTAGGGGGACTGTTCGTAACGGCCCTCGACATCTCGCGGGACGAAGCATCCGAAATTCTGCGGCGCATGTTCCTGATACGGCATTTTGAAGCGCAGCTCGATCGCGAGGATGCTCGGCAAAAAATCGCCGTCACGGCACAGAACAGCACTGTAAACCCACATTGGCATTACGCGGCCGTTGCCACGGCAGGGTGTTCGGTGCTCGGTCCAGGTGATAAACTGGCGACCAGCCATTATTCGCACGGTTTCGTACTGGCTCGCACCGGCGATGCGACGAAGGCTGCTTCGGAATGGTCGAACGCGGCCCTCACGACATTCGACATTGGGAAAATAACCGATCCATCGACTGCCCACACACACCCTACCCCCCCGTTTCACGCGGGGGAGGATGCGCGCGCGAATGTTATCGCCGGCGGATTACCTCTAGCTGTCGGTGTGGCGCTGGCTTGCAAACTCGACAAGAAAAACAGTGTGGCACTTTGTTTTTGCTCACCGTGCGGCACCCCCCAGGGCACATTCCACGAAGCATTGAATCTGATCGCGTCGTGGAAATTGCCGATTGTAATCGTTGTCTCCGATACTTTTGCTCCGACAATACGGCAGTCCTCGGCACAACAAAAAATACGAATTTTTACGCGAATGCAACACTACGGACTGGAAGGTGTGCTATGCGATGCAACCAGCGTGCTGGATCTTCGTCAAACGGTTTCCGCGGCTTGTCAGC
>Ga0206991_10377_pt1 | contig 12236 bp, 11 predicted proteins | sample Alteio_BWMinCont_9_FD_153286 | JGI IMG/M metagenome (GOLD analysis project Ga0206991, IMG submission 153286) | Enriched cells from forest soil in Barre Woods Harvard Forest LTER site, Petersham, Massachusetts, United States -... | ecosystem: Environmental > Terrestrial > Soil > Temperate forest >...
GAAAGCATCGTAATCCCGCCAAAGCCGAGCGCTCCGTTTTCCTTGCTGCTGCAAACCGAATGGGTCAAAACTTTACCCGACGGCGGCACCATCACTTCCGAAAATCAACGCCGCATCGCCCGCGACACCAGCGGACGCATTTACCAGGAGCGCTGGTTCCTGGTCCCCAAAAACGGCAAAATAAAATCGCAGATGACCACCATCCAGATCGCCGACCCTAACGCCCACACCTTATACAACTGCTTCATGCTTGATGGTATGAATCAATGCGTGTTGAGCAGCTATTCTCCCTCGCCTAGCGCGGTCTACAACTTTCAAGGACCTCCCACAGGGAAACTTGCTGACGATGCCGGCTCGGTGATCCATGAAGATCTCGGCAAAGAACTTGTCGCAGGGGTGGAAACCACCGGCACTCGGGACAGCGTTATCTATAATCCCAATGTTTTTGGAAATGACCGCAAAGTGACCATTGAGCGGGAATTTTGGTATTCGCCGAAACTCGGAATCAATCTGATTTCCAAACGGTCCGACCCAAGAATCGGCACGCAAACGTTTACCGCAACCAACCTGATTCTTTCCGAACCGGATCCAAAATTATTCGAACTGCCAGATGGATTTAAGGTGGTAGACCGCCGCCAATCACTCCCGCCAGAGAATTAACAATAGGCAAAACCGAGCGGCGTGTAAATAACTTACCGCTCGGTGTTGTATTTCAGTGCCACTGCGCTTTCAGTAAAAGCAGCGTCTATCCGGTCTCGGTACTTAGTGGCTCTTCTTGACATACACGGCCTGGCTGTTTTCGTATTGGTCATGGTGCCGTAACCACGCCATGGGCTGCGGCAAGCCATCTTCATCGCGCCCCTTCGGCGCCATATCGAGAAAACTATACGCGCCGATTAAAAGCTCCAGGCCACGTGCGTACGTGGAATACGTGTGAAAGATGTCTCCAGTCGCGTCTTTGTAATAAGCGCTCGTACCCGACGCCTCATCGCTGGGAAACTGCTGCGTGCCGTAGTTGTAATTCATCTCACCGTTGGCCTGTTCCTCTCTGGTGCAGGCCACTTGATAGTCATAATTAAAATCACTCCCATAGGAAGAAACCCACTTGAAGTTCCAACCCATCCGCTTCTTAAACACCTCAATTTGCGCGAGGGGCGCTCGCGAAACCACCACGAGCGTGACGTCGCGCGCATTCAAGTGCGGTATGCTTCCATCAAAATGATCCGCTACGAACGAACAACCGTGACAACCTTCTGCCCAATCTGGACCAAACATGAAGTGATACGCGATCAGCTGGCTGCGCCCTTCAAAAAGGTCAGCCAAAGTCTCCTTGCCATTCGGCCCATCGAATAGATATTTCTTCTCCACACGCTCCCACGGTAATTCGCGCCGCTGCCGGCTGAGTTCGTCACGCAGCCGCGTGAATTCCTTCTCCTTCAACAGGAATTCCTTGCGGGCCGCCAGCCAATGCGCCGGCGACGTCACTTTCGGATTTTCCGTCTTGCTCGTAACCGGAGTTGCCATTGTCCCTTCTCCTTTCGTTTCGTTCTTATGACAAGAAATCTCCCCTCAGTGGCGCTCACCCGAACAGCAACTATCGCCAACGCTTTTAGGCTGCTCGTATGTTTTCTTCGGATCCACGGTCTGGCCTTTTTCATATTTATCGTGGTGCCGCACCCAGCCCATCGAGAACGCCAACCCCTCTTCGTCACGTCCCTTCGGAGCCATATCGAGAAAATTATACGCACCGATTAAAATGTCCAGTCCGCGTCCATAAGTGGAATACGTGTGAAATACTTCTCCAGCCTCATCCTTGTAAAACACGCTTGCGCCGGGCGCCTCGTCGGGAGGGAAATTCTGCATGGTGTAGTTGTAATTCACGTCCCCGTTGGCCTTCTCCTCTTTAGTGAACGACACGTGATAGTCATAATTAAAATCAGTCCCATAGGATGAGACCCACTTAAAGTTCCAGCCCATCCGCTTTTTGAATGACTCAATTTGCGCCAGTGGCGCCCGCGAAACCACCACCAGAGTCACATCGCGAGCATTCAAGTGCGGCACACTTCCATCAAAATGGTCCGCCAGCAACGAGCAACTTTGGCAACCTTCCACCCAGTCCGGGCCAAGCATGAAGTGGTACACGATCAACTGGCTGCGCCCATCAAAGAGGTCACCCAGCTTTTCCTCACCGTTAGGCCCATCGAACACATATTTCTTCTCCACACGTTCCCACGGCAATTCACGGCGTTGGCGGCTCACTTCATCACGTAGCCGCGTGAATTCCTTCTCTTTGGCCAACAGCGCCTTGCGCGCCGCCAGCCATTGCGCCGGCGACGTCACCTTCGAATTTTCTCTCTTGTTCGTAACGGCCGTAGCCATTGTCATTTTTCCTTTCCTTTTCGTTTTTGAGTCGAAACTCTTCCGTGTTATTTCCCGACCGAAAACCTCTCACCACCAACGCCGTCAATCCTCCCGACGACGTAACTCCCGCGGCCATCGCCGCAACACTCATCAAGCACACTGGACACATTGCTGCTCTCCGCCAACCCACCTTTAACGTTTAAACGAGGCTGCTTGCTTCCCTTCGGCCCGTTGCCGCACTTTTTCATGAATATGCTTCCAGCCCTTCCCCATTCCCTCGCGATGTTCGTCTGGAATCAGCCCCAGAGCGATGTGGTGAAATTTAATCAACGTCCCCCCATCCACTTTGCTAAGCCGGTACTGCAGATTCGAGACTGCCGCATACGACATAAACAACGGCCCGCAAATTTCCAGCAGGGTCGGCCGCTTGATCGCTTGCACATTTCCCCAGAAGTGCCCGTTGTCGTCGCCCAGATCGCGGTACCATCGCCCGCCCGGCCGCGCTTCAATCTTCATCGGCATCGGCGTTCCATCCGGCAAGCTATTGCCTTCACCTATCTGTTCAAGGAGCGCCGCAAACGTATCCTCCAAGCCGGCCCTCACATGAATTTCTTCCGTGATATGCACCGTCAAGTCTTCAACCGAGATTTCTTTCTTCGTAGCTGCCGAATTCATACGTCCTCCTTAGCAAGAGTTTTTATCAATCAACTAACGTTTCAACACATCTGTCTGTTTCACACGGCGTTCTTTTTCTCTGCCCGGGCTTGCACTTGCAACAACTGGTGCTTCCACAGCCGCTCAAATGTACTCGTCCACTCATGCAGCGGCCGAATCGCCTCCGCATTGGCCCGATACAACATATGCCTGCCGTCCCGTCGTACATCCACGAGCTTTACCTCTAGAAGCACCCGCAAGTGCTTCGAGACTGAGGGCTGCTCAAATCCGAGCCTCATCACAATTTCCCCAACGGATCGTTCGCCCGTCGCCAGAAATTGCAATATCTCCCGCCGCCGAGGTTCCGCTACCGCATTAAACGCATCCGATGTTGTAGCCGCCCTCGCCATGCCCAAAACAATACATTCCCATATAGGAATATGTCAAGCCCTATTTCCATATTTTTCTGATCGGCCCGCTACGCAATTTGACTGACCGCCCCCACTCCGTTACCATCACCGCGCATTGTAGGTCGCGGCTTGCGGCACTCTTTGCCTTTGAACTTGGGTGGCCCATCCTTGCGCTTTTTGCAAGGGTGGGGCTTTTACTGAGCATTCTTTAGCATCGACAACAGAGTTGCCTAGTTCTGGGGCTTTTGCTCTGAAGCCGGAATCCGAGAACCTGCAGAACTTTGCAAAACAATACGAATGCCCCCTATCCATCGAGACCACCTTCAATCCTTAATGCAGTCCGAACAAAAGAAGTTCTCGAGTGCTCGCCTCAAATCCAAAGCGCTCTTTGACCGCGCCAGCAAATCCCTCCTCGGCGGCGTTCCCATGAACTGGATGGCCAAGTGGGCCGGCGCATTCCCCCCGTTCGTAAGCGAGGCTCACGGCGCCGAGGTCCTCGATGTCGACGGACATCGCTACGTCGATTTCTGCCTGGGCGACACCGCTGCCATGACCGGGCATTCACCGCCGCCCACCGTTTCGGCCGCGCAGGCGCAACTCGATCGTGGAATATCTCTGATGCTGCCCAACGAAGACGCCGTATGGGTTGGCGAAGAATTGCAGCGTCGCTTTCACCTGCCTTGCTGGCAATTCGCATTGACCGCCACAGACGCGAATCGTTTCTCAATTCGCCTCGCGCGCCACATCACCGGCCGGCACAAAATTCTGGTGTTCAACTGGTGCTACCACGGAACTGTTGACGAATGCTTCATCACTCTTAAAGATGGGGTCTCCCGCGCGCGGCCAGGCAATATCGGCCCGCCTGTAGATCCTTCGATCACTACTAAGGTTGTGGAGTTCAATGACCTCGACGCGCTCGAGAAAGCGCTGCAACCCGGCGACGTCGCCTGCGTGTTGGCCGAGCCAGCCCTCACCAATGTGGGCATCGTGCACCCCGCGCCTGACTACCACCGCCAATTACGCGGTCTCACCCACAGATATAAAACGCTCTTGATTATCGACGAAACCCACACGATCTGCGCCGGCCCCGGCGGTTTCACGCGCGCCGAAAATCTCGACCCCGACTTCCTCGTTTTTGGCAAAGCCATTGGCGCTGGAATTCCCGGAGCAGCTTACGGCTTCACTCAGGAAGTCGCAGACGCCATCTCCGCCGGCATGAATCTCGAAGACTGCGATGTTGGCGGTATCGGCGGCACGCTCGCTGGCAATGCGCTCTCACTAGCCGCCATGCGCGCCACGCTCGACAAAGTTTTGACAGAAGAAGCGTTCGCTCGAATGATCCCGCTAGCGGAAAGGTGGACGGCCGGCGTGCAGCAAGCCATAAATAAATACGAAATGCCCTGGCACGTGACCCGTCTGGGTTGCCGCGCCGAATATCTTTTTTCTCCCAATCCTCCGCGCAACGGCACCGAGGCTCACGACGCCATGGACTTTGCACTGGAACGCCTTATGCATTTATTCGCGATGAACCGCGGCATCCTGCTAACCCCGTTCCACAACATGGCCCTCATGTCACCCGCAACCACCGCCGCTCACGTCGACCGCCACACCGAAGTTTTCAGCGAGGCCGTGCAAGCCTTGGTTAATTAAGCTCCGCAGTTGCGTGGATGGTCCCGTGGATTTTTTCTATTTTGGTTGTTGCTGCCGCATACTTACTCGCAATAGCAGATCAGTTTAGATGACATACTTATCTGCCTGAAACCGAATGCCTAAAAAATCAGAAAAAGCGGGTTCCTCCTCCATCACTCTACCGCCAGATGGCGGCACCATCACCACCCGCGTCGAGCAAAAACAGGTAGAAGAACGCGTAGCCATCGGTGCGCATGTTGTTTATGAGGCCATTCCTTAGAAAATAGCCATAACCCCTTTTACTTTCAACCAGCGCATCGCGGCTATTTTTATGGTCCGCTCGTGGCTCGCAGAGCCATGATTTATTCCTTAGAAAATGGCTATAACTCCTTTACTTTCAACCAGCGTATTGCGGCTATTTTCATGGTTCGTTGTGGTTCGAAGAACCATGAGCTATTCGTAGCGCAAGGCCACCATCGGATCGATCTTCGTCGCCCGCCGCGCCGGAATAAAGCACGCCAGCATTGCCACGCATATAAGGCCAAGCCCCACCGCTGCGTAAGTGGTGGGGTCCGAAGGTTTCACGCCGTACAGAATGGCCGACATCAATCGCGTCAGTCCAAACGCCAGCAAAATACCGATGCCCACACCAATGCCGGTTAACTTCAGACCCAGTTTTGTCACCAGGCCTAACACATCCTCACGTTGCGCTCCCAGCGCCATGCGAACTCCAATTTCGTGTGTGCGCTCGTTCACCGAGTACGACATCACCCCATAAATCCCCACCACGGCCAGCATCACAGCCAAACTCGCAAAAAGCCCCAAAATTCGCATGAAGAAGCGCCAATCCCCAATCGATTCGGCCAAGAGTTGGTCCATGGTCGTCACGTTCATCACCGGCTGGTCCGGATCGATCTCGGCAACGGAAGTCTTCACCATCGAAATCAGGCTCGTCCCTCCATTTAAAAGCTCGGGCTTCGCGCGAAGCAGCAAGCCCTGATGCAAGTGTGCGCGCGCAGCTCCGCCAGGCAACACTGTCGGCTGCTGCAGATAAGGTGCATACACGAACGGAGGCGTCTGCCCTCCCAACCCAAAGTGTTTGACGTCCCCCACGACGCCGACAATCTGCCGGGGCCGCAGCTCATCCACTGGATATGGATCGTAGCGTATCAGTATTTGCTGCCCGATGGGGTCCTCGTTGGGAAAATATTGGTGAGCGAACTTCTCGTTCACCACAATCATCCAGGGTGCGCCGATTGTGTCGTGGTCGTCGAGATAGCGGCCCTTTAACAACGGAATTTTTAGTGTGTCAAATATTCCCGCGCTAACTTCGCTGTAGCCTGCTTGCGGCCGATTTTCGGGTGGCGGCATTGCATGCCCAACAATTGAAAACGAGTATTCCTCAGCGCAGCAGCGAGTTGGTATCGCTCCGATTAGCGCCGCCGATTCCACTCCTGGCAAAGCGTTTGACTTACTAAGCAATCGTTCATAGAAATTCGTCACGGTGGGCAATATTTTCTCCATGTCGCCACCTGGAATTCTTTCCAGATACTTTCCGCCCTCCGGAATCTGGAAATCCATGGCCACGACATGGTCGGGCTCAAATCCAGGTTTTACACGCTGCAATCGCAGAATAGTGTTGATCATCAAACCCGCGCCCACCAGCAAAACCATCGCCAGCGCCACCTCCGCGACTGCCAATCCATGCCGCGCCAGCCGGCTGCCCGTCCCGGTCATTTTCCGCTCGCCCTCCCGCAACACCAGATTCAGGTCCGGTCGAGAAGCGTGGAGCGCCGGCCCCAGTCCAAACAGAATCGCGGTCAGCAGTGACACCAGCACGGTAAACAGCATCACTCGACCATCTAAAGAAATCGCTGAGGCATTCGGAAAATCTCCTGCGAGCACCAGAAACAATTTAATTCCGGCCACAGTCAGTAATATTCCGAGAACCCCTCCGGCAACGGCCAAAAGCGCGCTCTCTGTCAGCAGTTGTTGAATCAGTCGCTGTCGCCCAGCGCCCAGAGAAACGCGCAGAGCATATTCTTTTCGTCTCGTCTCAGTGCGAAACTGAAACAAATTGGCCACATTCACGCACGCAATCAACAAAACAAATGCCACCGCTCCCAGCAACGGATAGAAAGCGGTGCGCGCCCATCCGAATAATTGTTCATGCAACAAAACAACTCTATCGCTTAGCCCTTTGTTTGATGCCGGATACTGTTCTTCTAACCGCCGCGCAATCACATCCATTTCTTGTTGCGCCTGTTCCATTGTCACGCCCGGTTTCAGCCGCGCAACCGGCATCAGCCAGTGATCGATACGGCCCGAATACCGCGAGTTCTCCGGATTGATGGGCTGCCACAGATCAATCGATCGTCCATAAAATGGTGCGAATCCAGCCGGCATCACACCTACGATAGTTGATACGATTCCTTCGAGCGTAATGCTCTTGCCCAGCACTTGAGGGTCGCCATTGTATTGCCGCTTCCAGAACGGCGTACTGATCACAATCGTTTGCGCTCGCTCCTGAGCCTCGTCCGCCTGAAACAAGCGCCCCAGAACCGGTTTCACTCCCATCATGCTGAAAAAGTTCGGCGTCACGTGTTGCGTACGCAAAGGCCGGGGCTCACCAATCCCTGAAGCGATGGTGACATCATTGCCGCTACTCAGGGAAATATCCTCGAAGACGCGGTTTTGTTTTTTCCAGTCGACCACTTCTGCGATCGGCGGGGCTTGCCGCACATCGGGCTTCGAGTGCGCAGCTTGCCAGATGACAACCAATTGTCCTGGCTCGGGATAAGGCAGCGGCCGATATAACAACGCATTCAAAACGCTAAAAATCGTGCTGTTGGCCGCGATCCCCAATGCCAGCGACAAAACCACGACCACCAGGAACCCTGGGTTCTTCAACAAACTCCGGGTACTTAGCCGCAAGTCGGCCGAGAAATTCTCCATCAGTTCGGTGATTTTCATTGGTGAGTCACCTCCCAGTCCTGGCTGCTCATTCGCAGGCGCCACATCGCAACTCACGCCGGGCGGCCCTCTCTTTGTACGTGATTCCGGGCAGCGATGTTCCGTCCATGCGCCCGGTGGACGGTACGCTCAGTGACTGCATAAGTGAGAAGGACGCTACAAAATTAATTTAGTTTCGTGAATTTAGCACTTAGTATTTCCCGGTGATATAGGACCCGTATGAGAGATGCCAATTATCCTGAAGTTAGTTGAAAGGATTTGTTCTGAGGTTTATTGGGACAGGGGTGTTGTTGCTGTACGACATTCGAAGAATTCAGAGGTAACAAGGGAGAGGACGCCGCACTACAGCGTCCCTCCCCTCTCTTTACCGTCCGTCTATCTCTCTTCGCGCCTGTCATCGCGTCTCTCTTCGCGGTCGGGATGCTGGTGGCGCCATCTCCAGTAGTTCCTCTGCTCCCGAGCTCGCTGCTCGTTGTACGCGCGGTAGTCTCTATGGTGCTCTTGCAGGTAGCCCCGGTATGCCCGATCCTCATGATCGTCCCAATTATGATAATCGCGATGATCACGATCATAGACTCGTAACTGAATGCTCGCCTCTTGAGGTCGTGGCGCTGCCATGACCGCCGTGGGCACAAAAATAACTCCAGCTAACAACAATGAACCGACAAACCAATGTGTGCGTAACACGATAATTTCCTCCAACCGCAAAATGGATTAAAAGCCCGACTACTAAGAACTATGTTCTCAGCCCGCAGAGCCGTATGTTCCATTCAGCACATGTGCCCAATCACGCAAGCGCGGATCGATCTTGTGCGCGAGAAGCGCGAGGAGCGCGAGGAGAAGTAGTACTAGAAATTTGAGGCGTGACGCTTGGCACATCGCGTTCCGCCGTGGGAAGCAGAATCAACGTGCAATTTTTTGACGCCTCAGAACAGGTGAGAACGCCCCGTTGCACGACTCGCGTCGGTCCATCGTCTGGAAATGAAATCTTGAATTTAATCTTCGCCAGTTCCGCGGCGCTATTTTTCAATTCGTCAGCTCCGCTCAGGAACCATACAAATGGCGCTGCGGGTCCCTCTGTCAATGCGATGCCGAATGTCGCGGTCTTATAACCGCCGCCCCATTCCTTAATACTGCCCACACGATACGCACGCATTGCGCTTAAATCATCACCGCTGGTGTTTCTGTTTACTTTGGCGCCATGGGCGGTCAAAGATGTCAGACTCGACGTCATTCGCTGCCGCAATGCCGCATCGCCATTTTGTCCTAACGCATTCAAAGCCATCGCATATGTTTGCGCAGCTTGTTGCTTCTTGGCGGACTTTTCATAAGCCTGTCCGAGGTGATCACCAACAACCGGCACCGGCATCAGATGCCATGCCGATTCCAGGTATTTCGTCGCGCCCTCGTAATCTCCGAGACGGAACTTGACCCATCCGAGTGTGTCCCACTCCGCCGCCAGACTTGCCATCACCCCGGTATTGGACGTATCCAGCAAGTCAGTTTTTGCGCTGTGCAATTCGGTTTCCTCAACCGCTTCTTGCGCATAATGCAGCGCGTCCTTTAGACCACGGTCCGCCTCCGCCAATGAATACGCCACGGCATTAAGCATCGCGGCACTACCGTTCAGCTCCAGCGCTTTATGAAAGTGTTCCATCGCTTTCTCTTCGTCGCGTGTATTCGCGTATGCTTCGCCGAGTTGGAATTGAATTCCCGGCATGTCCCCATGTTCTTTTTCCGCTTTCCGCAAATACATCAGCGCTTCGCCGTACCTTTCCGTCCGAAGCAAGAGTGCCGTTACGTTGTCCAAAGCCATGGTGTCTGCGGAACTGATCTTTAATAACTCTTCCCACTCCACAATGGCTTCGGCGTTACGATGGTTCCACGTCAGCGCCCTACCCAATATCCGTCGGCTGTTCACATTAGTCGGTTCCAGTGAAACAGCCTTACGGTAGGCTTGGAACCCCTGATCAAGCTGGTTCGCCATCAGGTGTACATTTCCTAGCAACAGCCAGCAGTCGATCCATTTGGGGTCCAACTGTAATGCCCGCTCCAATGCGGTAGTCGCAGCATGGGGAGCGCCCAGTTGCATCGATTCGTATCCTTGTTGGTAAAGCTTTTGCGCCTCGGGGTTGTCCGAGTGTCCCGGCGCGCCCGCCATCCCGGCCACCTCGCCGCCCTCAACCCTAACCTGCATGTAACGGCCCTGATCTTCCAGCATGGAATCGACGAAGCGCGAGTAGGCAGCACGTTTCGACGCCGGCACCTCATTCTCACGGATTTCTAAACGTCTGACTCCGCTCAACACTCCATCTTGAAAACTGTACGTCGCCGTGTAGCTTGCGAACTCCTCTTCGAGGTTTACATTTTGCGGTAACGACGGTCTCGCCCCTTTTGGAAGCTTAATCTTTGCTTCATAGGTAACTTCTCCAGGAGACCCAAGCGCCACGGGCTCAGCTAAAGTCTTTCGTTTTTCCGCCAGGGCCGGCAAGACCAACGGCGGTACTGGCAGAGAAATTTGATGCTCTTTCCAGTTTGAATATTCAGGCCGGTGATAAGAATACGAGAACCAGAAAGGCTGCTCCACTGTTTCGGGTTGCGCCACGAGAACATCGCTTACCGTTCCCCCAAACCCCAGCCCGCCACTGATTGGCTGCACCAATTCATTCGCACTGCGGTGGGCAGGGACTACGCTGACGTGCCGCCGACCATGGGAACCATGAAGGGCAAGGCCGAGACGGAACTGCAGGTGCGCGTACGAGTGACTCCATCGCAAGCAGTGCTGCCGCCGGATGAAGAGTTCGCGGCGGATGAAGAGTGGTCGCAATTCCTAGAAGAGGATCACCAGACGCAGTTGATGCGCGCGCAGCAACAGCAGTAACGCGCGCCGTAATAACCGGATCGGTTATTTCGGCTGATCACGGCGCTCAACCCTAAGCTAGTGAGCCGAACTCCGGGGACAGCTATTCTCTTAGACAATTAGTCCTCAAATTATTTCCCGTTGCTCTCGAGGATTAATTACTATCTGGGTACTGCCGAACCAAGTTCGGCGGTCCTTCATGACTATAACCACGAAATTGGCCGCGTCTGTGTTGTGTCTTGTGGCATTTCCGACCGCGCTCTTATCCCAAGTCATGACTCCGGCCACCCCGCAGAGTGGATTTCCGAAAGAAGCCTACGTGTTCGAGATATTGCACACACATGTGCGCTTTGAAGCGGACGGCACCGGGTCGCGCGAGATGACCGGAAGGATTCGCGTTCAATCGGAAGCGGCGACTCATGAATTGGGACTCCTGCGTTTTTCTTACACATCTATATTTGAATCTTTAAATATCGATTATGTGCGGGTGCGCAAGCCAGATGGAACAGTGGTAGTGACACCCGCCAGCGACGTTCAGGAAGTGGATTCGGATGTGAGCCGACAAGCGCCGATGTATACAGACCAGCGTGAGAAACATGTTGCGGTAAAGGCATTGGGAAGTGGCGACATCCTGGAATACCACGTCCTGTGGACAGTGCATGATGCGCTCGCGCCCGGCCACTTCTGGTTTTTCGATAATTTCGTCCGAAATGCAATCTGTCTGGACGAGCAAATCGAGGTAAATGTTCCGAAGGATGTGCCGGTGAAATTTTCGAGCGCAGCGACTGCGCCGGCAATTAAAGAGGAAGGTGCGCGCCGGGTATACACGCTGCACAGCACAAATCTAAGTCGAGCTGAGGACGAGAGCGAAGCGGCATGGGAAAAGGGCGTAGGAAACGCGGCGCCGCCGGTTATTCAATTCAGTTCATTCCAATCGTGGGAGGAAGTGGGTAAATGGTTTGGAGGGCTAGTCGCGCCGCAGATCCAGGTAACACCGCCGATTCAGGCAAAGGCAGAAGAACTCACCAGAGGCAAAACGAGTGAACGCGAAAAAATCCAAGCGCTGTATGAATTCGTTTCCCAGCACTTTCGTTATATTGGGGTCAGTTTGGGACTGGGTCGGTACACTCCACATCGGGCGGAAGACGTACTCGCGAACCGCTATGGAGATTGCAAAGACAAACACACGCTGTTTGCGGCTCTTCTGTCAGCAGTCGGCATCAAGGCATATCCAGCGTTAATAAGCAGTTCAATGAAGATAGATTCGGACCTTCCTGTACCGGGTCTTTTCGATCACGTTATCACCGCTATCCCGCAAGGCGACTCCTTTCTGTTTTTGGATACCACAC
>Ga0206991_10311_pt1 | contig 12193 bp, 15 predicted proteins | sample Alteio_BWMinCont_9_FD_153286 | JGI IMG/M metagenome (GOLD analysis project Ga0206991, IMG submission 153286) | Enriched cells from forest soil in Barre Woods Harvard Forest LTER site, Petersham, Massachusetts, United States -... | ecosystem: Environmental > Terrestrial > Soil > Temperate forest >...
ACAAGAGTACAAAAGCGCCTGAAGGCACGGCTGCTGGGGTCACAACCGGCGGAGTGATCGGTGGAACTCTCGGATTGCTGGCTGGGATTGGCGTTCTCGCGATTCCCGGAATCGGTCCGTTCATCGCAGCCGGTCCCATCATGGCGGCCCTGGCGGGCCTTGGAGTCGGCGGGGCGGTCGGCGGAGTTATTGGCGCGCTGGTTGGGATGGGAATCCCCGAGTACGAAGCGAAGCGATACGAGGGACACATCAAGGCGGGCGGGGTCTTGCTTTCGGTTCACTGCGAAACATCCGAGAAGATCGCGCGCGCGAAAGATCTGTTAAAGCATACGGGCGCCCAAGACATTGCATCGTCCAGCGAAGCCAGCGCGGACATCCCAGAGGTCGTGGTCGCGGCACACCCGTAAAACCATCGACGCCGGAAAGCCGGCGAGCAGCACGAAATTGCGTCTCACACTCCAAAAGAAAACAGGAGAAAACATAATGAAACCAAGCACGAACGATCAAATCAAGGGCAAGATCCATGAATTGAAAGGCAAGGCGAAAGAGAAAGCGGGACAGATCACGAACAATCCGCGCCTGACAGCCGAAGGCCAGAACGAAAAACTGGCCGGCAAAATCCAAAAGAAAATCGGCCAGGTTGAAGCGGTTTTGGAGAAGTAGCCATCCGGCAGCGAGCCGATGTCGATAAGAAAGGAAGATTCACATGATAATACTGCTGATCATTGTTTTGTTGTTGGTTTTAGGAGGCGGCGGCGGGTACTATGGCCACAGCCGCTGGGGCTACGGCGGAGGAGCTGGCATCGGAGTAGGCACTATATTGGTGGTTCTACTCATAGCCTGGATGTTGGGCGTTTTCCACTAAGGTAGATCGCTCCCCTCCGGATTCAGCTCAAAGACCATGCGCGGTCATATGACCAAATGAGGTCGATTAGCTGGGCGCTGGGTGATCCTCCTGAGCGTTTGGCTACAAGGATTCGGATAGGCCATCCAGCGCGGACTTCGAATTGCCCTGCTTCAAATTGAATCCAACATGATCGCCGGCCTATCCTGGCATCGAACGAAAGACGAAAAGGAATAAAAGTTATGAAAATGAATCTGCAACACTACGTTTGGGCTCTGGCAATTGCCGGATCCATGACTACCGCCGCTTTCGCGGCGGACAGAGCAATTAAGGTCGACGACAGGCTGGACGCTTCAGCCGACGCGCTGACCGACATGATGAGGGCTGCGGACAATGGTATCCCCCAAGATCTGATCGATAAGGCGCATTGCGTGGTGGTTCTGCCGGGCATGAAGAAAGCCGGCTTCATCTTCGGCGCCGAGTATGGCCGCGGGTTCGCGGTATGCCGCCGGCACGGTGGCGTGGGCTGGAGCGCTCCGGCTGCGATGCGGTCTGAAGGCGGCAGTTTCGGCTTTCAGATTGGCGCTTCGGACACCGATGTTGTGTTGCTTGTTATGAACGACGGTGGAATGAAGCACCTGTTGTCCGATAAGTTCTCCCTCGGCGGGGATGCATCCGTGGCGGCAGGCCCGATTGGCCGCGACGCGAGCGCTCGGACGGACGCGGAACTGCAGGCGGAAATGCTGTCTTATTCCCGTTCGCACGGATTGTTCGCAGGCATCTCGCTGACCGGCGCGACGCTTCGGCCCGATGGCGATACCAACCGGGAACTCTATGGCCACGACACGACCAATCGTGAAATTTTGACCGGCGAGTTCAAAACTCCGGCAGCCGCGGGGAGATTTGAGCACGCGCTAAATAGGGACTCGGCACAACGCAACTAGCAGGCGCAGACTCCACCGAGCAGTGACCCTTATGGTTACACGGCCGTATCGGGTCACCGGCTCGCGTGAGTGGAGCACTCGGGGTCAATATGACGAACGGTATCATCTTACTCATCATCCTCTCGGCTTGCTGGCCGTCGTTATCGTTTGGCCAGCAAGCTTCTTTCGTAGATCTAACCGAGCCCGAGAGCATCACTCCTCAACCGGAGCCACAACCGGCTCCACTCGTAAGCAAGCGTATTTTTGGCATCATTCCGAACAATCGCACCTGGCCCAGTCTTACAGACTACAAACCTCTCTCACCCAAGGAAAAGTTTGAGATTGCCCGACAAGACTCCTTCGATCGGGGCACGATTATCCTCGCCGCGGCATTCGCGGCTGACGCTCAGCTCACCAACGCCAATCCCGCGTTCGGGCAAGGCGTCCGGGGCTATGCCCGCTATTTTGGCGCATCCTACGCAGACTTCGTCGTTGGCAACTACATGTCCGAGGCGATTTTCCCGACCCTCCTCCATCAGGATCCCCGCTATTTTCGACGTGGCCTCGGGACCAAATGGTCTCGGATGGGTTACGCGATTGGCCAAATTTTCTGGACCCACACCGATTCCGATCGTACTCAGTTCAATTACTCCGAGATTCTTGGCAATTCCACCGCAGTCGCGATTTCAAACGTTTATTATCAGGACAACCGGAGCGCCGCCAATTCGGCAGGCAAGCTCGGTATGCAAATCGGCGTCGATATGGCGTCGAACGCCCTGAAGGAATTCTGGCCCGATATAAGCCGGAAGTTCTCCAGCAAGAATCGTCAATAGTCCTTGCGGCCGATCCCGAGCTTCCGCATCATGCCATTCAGCGTGGTGCGTGGCACGCCCAGGCGGTTGGCCGCGGCGCTGATCATGCGATTGGTCTCCCCTAGAACGCGGATGATATATTCACGCTCCATTTCCGCGAGTGTGCCACCGGCTGGCTCCACTGACTCGGCCCGCAGTTCAGTGAGTGGAGCGCGGAGCTCGGGACCCTGAGAAAGAATGACCGATCTCTCAAGGAAGTTCTCGAGCTCACGTACATTCCCCGGCCAGGGCCAAGTCACCAGGGCTTGCATTGTCTCCGACGGGATCTTGTCAATCCGCTTATTCATCTTGGCGGCGTACTTTTTGGTGAAGTGCCGGACAAGAATCGGTATGTCAGCCGGATGGTCGCACAATCGGGGCGTCGTGATGGGGAAGACTTTCAGACGATAGTATAAGTCGCTGCGGAAGAGTTTATCCCCCATCATCTGGGTCAAATTGCGATTGGTTGCCGCCACCAGCCGGACGTCAATGGGGATGGTCCTGGTGCCACCCAACCTCTCAAACGACTTCTCCTGGAGAGCCCGGAGCAATTTCGGTTGCAGGTCTAGAGGGATGTCACCCACCTCGTCCAGAAACAACGTTCCCCGATGCGCCCGCTCAAACCGGCCGATTTTTTGCGCTAAGGCGCCGGTAAAGGCTCCTCTTTCGTAGCCAAACAGCTCGCTCTCGAGAAGCCCGGTTGGAATGGCGGCACAGTTCAGTGTGATGAAGGGAAGGTCCTTGCGGGGACTCAACCTGTGGATGGCGCGCGCGACCAGCTCCTTGCCGGTGCCGGTCTCCCCCAGGATCAACACGTTCGCATCGGTAGGAGCAACCACTTCAACCTGCCGCTGAATCCGCAGCAGAGCCGCGCTGGTGCCTACGATCTCCTCGAACGCAGCTTTGACCTCGACATCCGCATCTTCCACGTTCTCCTGGCGGTCGCGCTCCCGGAGGTCCTGCACAAATGTAATCCAGCGGAATGGGGAGAGCTTCAACACCGCGGTCGTCACCAGGACCGCGACCCGTGTCCCATCCTTGCGAAGCAACTCTTTTTCGTAGGGCGTGCAGGCTCCGAACCGCAAGCCTTCTTCATGCGCCTGCTCGTCCAGCGCGGAGTATTCCGGGGGCGTGAGATCCAGCCAACTCAGCCGGCCTGCCTGCAAATCTTCCTGGCTGTACCCGATTAGATCGAGGAACGCATCGTTCACCTCGGGAATACGCTCAAACTCACCTGAAACCACGCCCGCGACGGTCGATCCCGCCGCCGGTATGGGCCGCTTTCGCGAGCGGCTGTGCCGCAACTGCTGGTCCCGCTCGTGACGCTTGCTAAAGTCGCGCACTACTCGGGCGAAGCCCTGCAACTGCCCCTGGTCGTCCTTCAGCGCCATCGTGATGACATTGGCCCAGAATCGCGCGCCCTCTTTTTTCAAATGCCAGGCTTCGGTTCCAAAATGGCCTTCGTTGGCAGCCCTCTTCAATTCCTCCCGCAGCTGGAAGCTGAGATTGTCTTCGCTCGAATAGAGAAAAGATAAATCCTGGCCAATGACCTCATCTTCGTTGTAGCCGTAGATGCGCGCTGCTCCCGAATACCAGGCAGCTACACGGCCGTCCACATCCAGCAGGAAAAGGGCATAATCCTGCACCCACTGCGGATTGGAGCCTATTTCGGCCTGGCCGGTTTCCGCCGGTGCAGTCTTGTCGCGTAGGACCAGCACATGGCGCACCGGCAACACGTTCCCTTTGGCCGTGTACTCAACGTCCCGGACGTTTCCATCCGGACTCACTAGCTGGAGCGTTCCCTCCTGCTCGCCGCGGTCCAGAAAGGTGCGCCAAAGCTGCGAAATCTGGGGCTTGAAGCTGGGCGCCGCAAAGTCATCCATCCGGCAGCCGATGATTTTATTCCGCGGAAGTCCCAACAGCTTGCCGGCGCCCGCACTGGCATCCCGGTACTTGCGATCGTTGTCTGTGATGAGGATGGGTGCAGCCGGGTGGTAGACGATCGCACGGAACAGCAGTTCGAGTTCCCTCGGACCGTTTTCTTCGAGCCAGCGGCTGGCTTGCGACTGTGAGGCTTTGCCCAACAGGCCCTCCTTTGGCTCGTCGATCTTCGCTTGGCTGGCGGCGTCCGATGTGGCGTTAATCGTGGAGGACGACATTCAATAGCGAGCTGTGAACTTCCAGTTTGCCGTTGTACTCGATGAAGCCCAGTTTGCGGAATTTGTTCATAAAATAGCTGATTCGGGAGCGAGTGGTGCCAACAATCTCCGCCAGCGTTTCCTGGCTGATCTTGGGTATTACCAGTTCCGGTTTGCCTTCTTTCCCGAAGTTCGCCAGAAGGAGCAGTACCCGGGCCAGGCGTTTTTCGCTGGAATTGAAGAGCTGGTCTACCAGGTCCTCCTCAATCCGAATGTTGCGGGTTAGCAAATGGTGGAGGAATAGCTCCGAAAATGACGGATCCTGATGGAGCGCTCGTACTACGCCCGCCTTCTCCAGCCGCATGATCGAGCATTCGGACATGGCGGCGGCCGTTGCCATCCGCAGAGACTGGCCTGCCATGCACCCTTCCCCAAAGAAGGCTCCGGGGCCCAAAATGGCAATTACCGCTTCCTTGCCTCCTTTGGATACAACCGTGAGCTTGACCCTGCCCTTCTGTACGTAAAAAATGGCTTCCGCCGGATCCCCTTGTGAGAAAACCTTCTGATCTTTCTTATAGTCGGAGGGCGTCTGTGGCTTGCCGACTCTCGCCAGAAGAGTCTTGGGATCGAACGTCGGTTTTAGTTTCGCAGCCATATCGCCAATCGGCGCCATTTTGATCTGTGGTGCCACGCTGAATCCTATGTTTTCAAGTCTGCGCTCACCAGCGCTTGGGGAGGATCGGGGTTGCCGGCAAAAATGAAGGATTTTGTAGGGTAAAACCCCGACAGGGGCGGTGGAGCCCGTTGACGAGCCGCGACCCGTAGTTCGTTCGGATCACGAGCCAGGGAGTGGCGGCCTCGGCGATCTGTGCCACACTAACCTTAGGGAAAGTAATCTATGAGGTATACCCTAGGCTCCTGTCTGTTCCTGGCTTCCATCACCCTGGCCCTTGGGCAAACTACTGACTCCACTGCGGAACCTCGTGCCGCAGATCAGGGAGTCGCCTCCGAGTGGGACGCCCGCAAGCTGATTGACGCACTCAGCACGCAAGCGCAGCACCTGACATCCATCGTTGACCAGGTGCAGCCCGCCGACTGGGCGTCCAAAGGCGCCTCCGAGACTTACTTCGCGCAGTGGAACACCACCCAGGTCCAGCTCAAATACCTGATCTCGTCGAGTGAGGCATTTTCCAGGCAACCGGAGCGCCTGAGCCTCGGCCTGGATATTTACTTTCGCATGCAGGCTGTGGAATCGACGCTCGATTCTTTGACCGAAGGCGTGCGCAAGTATCAGAACCCGGCCCTGGCATCGCTCATGCAGTCGGTGATCTCGGAAAACAGCACCAATCGCGACCGTATCCGCCAATATCTGCAGGATCTGGCTATGCAAAAAGAGCAGGAGTTCCAAGTGGCCGACCGCGAAGCGCAACGTTGCCGCGCTACCCTGCTCCGGCAACCCGCGCCCAAGACAAAGAAGGTCTCTCAACCGTGAGGAGTAAATCACAGATGAAGGTCAATCTCCGATGATTGTGAACGCAGCCATTTTCACTTGCAGCATCTGCGGCGAAGCGTCCAGCAACATTTGCGCCTATTGCACCAAGGACGCTTGCGCCAATCACCGTTGCGAGCGCTGCAAGCGTTGTAGCGACTGTTGCGAGTGCGAGTTCCCGCTATCGGCCGAAGAACCCGCGGCAGTGGACCCGGTGACGCAGTCCGTCGCTGAACCCTTGGCCGAGGCGGACATTCTTGTCGGGGAGCCTCCCGCACCCGAGGCGCCGGAGCCGGAGTTCGAACCGGGTTCGCCCCTCTTTCTGACGGCCGCCGAATCGAGCGTTTTTGTTGCGGGCAGCGTACCTTCTGAACCGGCCGAAACCATCGACCCCGATCCAATCGACCCGCGCGATCCCCTTAGCGAGCCGCGCGAGTAACCATCGGCTTCCCGAGAATCCCGGCCCCACAGCGTTCCACGGTCTCACATTCGCAGCACGTTTCGAGCTTTCTTAAAAGCCTCCGCATGCTTTGAATCTGTTCGATCCTGGCATCCAGCTCAACCATCTTTCGTTCAGCGATTTTTTTCCAGCGCTGCGACACCGGAGTGGACGGCGAGAAGCCGAAGAACAACTGCCGGATCTCGTCCAAAGTGAATCCGGCCTCCTGCGCCCTCCGCACCACAGCCAGCCTGTAGAGGACAGTCTCGTCGTAACGGCGCTGGCCGCTCACACGCCGCGCCGGCTCCAGAATGCCGATCTCCTCGTAGTAGCGAATCGCCGACGCGCGCAACCCAACCCTGCGCCCAATCTCAGAAATCGACCATTGCGGCATGGCTCGATGATAGCCTCAAAAACATTAGAAAAAAAGTTCTTGCCTTCAAGTCAACTTGAAGCTGTAGCATCGTCGTGGAGGTAATCCATGAAAGCGTCTCTTCTTTTTCTCATTGCTGGGACGATTGCAGTGACCATGATCGCGCCGTGTTTCGCCGATTCCCCCTTCGCTTGCAACCGTGCCGCTCTTACCCCTCAAGAACGCAAACGTCACTTCGATGAACTAAGCCCCGCGTTGCAGGCCCGCAAGAAAAGCATCCGCGAGCTGCGCGATGGCTTCGAGTTCGAATTTCCATCCGACACCGCGACCTTTCATCTGGTCTCAGAGTGGGTGGCGGGTGAACGCTTGTGCTGCCCCTTTTTCGACATCGACGTGCACGTCGAGCGCGAGGGCGGCAGCCTGTGGCTGCGCCTTACCGGCCGGGAAGGAGTAAAGCAATTCATTCGTGCCGATTTCGCTAACTGGTTTCGGAGCTAACGCGAACTTCCGATCTCCGCGAGCGCCCTCTTGATCTCAGCGATCGATTCTTCGTTCTCCGTCAGGGGCGGACCCAGCGCCGCAAGGGCGCGATTGTATAGCGCCGTTGCCCGCTCGGGATGATTCTCCGAAACTGCATCTTCCGCCTGGAGCGACAAGCCTCGGGCCAGAAAACGCGCCCGAATTGCAACCGACCGCGCCAATGCTTCTCGCGCCTTTTCGGGTTCCCCGTACCTGATGTAAAACACCACCAGCTTGTCGAGCGTTACAGCCACCATCGGATGGTCTTTGCCGACCGCGCCCGCCCACAGCGCGAGCAAGCGCAGGTAGAGATCCTCCGCACCGGCCATTCGCTCGGTGAAATAAAGATTTGCCAGGCCCTCCACGGTGCAAATCAGTTCGCTGCTGTTTTCACCATAGAGAACCTCGCGAATAGACAGAGCCTGACGGTAAGTCGTCTCGTCTCCATGGCCGGTAATTGCGGTGAACGCGTCGTTCAGCCGGTCGAGAATCGGGAGCCGCCCAGGATCGAGCCATCCCGCGAGCATGGTCCGGACCCCATCCGCCGCCGCGAACGCCCGCAGCGCCTCGTGCGGCTTCCTCTGCGCGAGATAGATTTGGCCGATCAGAAGATTGTCATCGGCGGCCGGCAGGCTCTCCGCCCCATACGCCGCGGCGTGCATGCCTTGAACACGCTGCGCCGTGGCCAGCGCGCGATTATAGGCCTTCGCCCTCATGTCGAAACTCACGGACACAAGCAGATCCGCGACACGTTTCGGGTCCTTCTTCGCACTTGTAGACTCGCGCCGCTGCGATTGTGAATCCGGCGTCGAGTGCTGCGTTGCGTCTTGCGCCTTCGCCACCGCGGAGAAAAACGCGACGAAAACCACAATGAGACGGACATTGCCGAACATAGTGGCCCCGAAGCTGCAAGCCTGTCGCCAATGCGTCTTGCCGCAGCGCTGGCCGTACTCGCTTGTCCGTGCTGCGCCCAGTTCAAAAGTACCGTTCCACTAGTCGTCGCGCCCACCACCGTCACCGATTCCAAAGGACAATTCGTGGACGGCTTGACGCCCGGCGACCTGATCCTCTACGACAACAATGTGCCGCAGAGGATACAGATGGATTGGATGACGTACCCCATCGACCTGGTGGTAGCGGTGCAAACCAGCGAGAACTCGGGCGCCGTGATCGACAAGCTGGGCGGCACCGGCATTCTGTTTTCGCAATTGCTGGCAGCCGACGCCGGCGAGACTGCCGTCATCACATTCAGCGATGAAGTGAAGGTCCACCAGGATTTCACCAACAACCCGGATCTGCTGATTCACTCGCTGCGCATGTTGCGCAAAGAGGGCGGTAACGCGCATATCGTGGACGCCTTGCACCAGGCGCTCTTGATGCTGGATCATCGCCCGCCCGGACGGCGGCGCATCATACTCATGATTGCCGAGCGGCGCGATCGATCGAGTAAAACTAAGCTGCCCGAAGTGATGGAACAAGTGGAGCGGCTGAATGCCGCGGTTTATTGGCTGACTTATTCGCCGCTCCTGGAACCGTTCACGGCCAAGCCCAAAACCATGGAAGATCTGAAACCCGAAGACGAGCGCATCAAGGTCCAGAAGTGCGCGCTCTGCCCTGCCCCCGACGATACACCCGTTCCGCCCGATCTGGGTCCCGGCGGTTATTTATACGGAATCCAAGAATTGATTCGGTTGCACAAGCCGGATCTTTCCGGCTTGTTCGCCAAGACCACAGGCGGGCGCAGCTTGAACTTTCTAAAGAAAAGCGCGTTGGAGCAGGCCATTCAACTGGTGAGCGAAGAGGTGCATCACCAGTACATTCTCAGCTTCGAACCGAGGGCCAATCAGCCCGGCGAGTTTCACGCCATCCACGTTGTGGTGAAGAGCCGGCCGGATCTTCGGGTCAAGACTCGCGACGGATACTGGGCCCTCCAGTAACGTTTACTTCTTCTTCGCCGGCAAAAACTTCTTGTCGATGGATGCCACCACTACATAATTCGGGTCCACCATCTCATCCAGATGGATCTTCGCCACCTTCGATAGCAATTCGTACGCGTCCAGAGTCGAAAGCCCGTAATCTTTGTGGATCCAGTCCACCAGTTCCGTAAACGCGATTCGTAACGCGTCGTCGAGCGGCCGGTACGCGCCCACCGCCATGATCGACTGGTCGTTCTCAAAGCGCGGCCAGTTGATCTTCTTCCCCTTCACCAGGCTCACCTGAATCCGCGCCAGCAGCGACACTTCAATCGCGGTGCCAGCCACTTCCCCATCGCCCATCGCAGCGTGCCCATCGCCCATGTAGAGCAGCGCGCCCGGAACGTTCACCGGAAGATACAAAGTATTGCCCACGCTGACTTCGGGAGCGTCCATGTTGCCGCCGAACTCCGCTGGCACCGTGGAGCTGCGCGCCTCGCCGCCGGCCGGCGCAACTCCGATACAGCCGAAGAAAGGATGCAGCGGGATCTTGACGGAAAACTTTGAATCGAGAGCGTTGAACGTGGCCGTGTTGCTGGCCTTGTCGATGGGATAGAACCAGATCTTTTCCGGCAACGGTGGATGCACCATCGGCGTATACTTGGTTTCGTTCAACGCGCCGAAGTCCGGCGCCAGAGCGCCCACGCCCTGGTTGCCGTCCACCTGCAAATCGAGGACCTTCACCGCCAGCGTGTCCCCCGGCTGAGCGCCATCCACGTAAAAAGGCCCAGTCAACGGGTTGTCTCCCTTAGCCATGCTTTGCGTGTCGCCCGGCTTTTTCAAAACGTTGCCGAAAGCGTCCAGCGTATTGGTCTCGATGATGTCCCCCGGCTTCACATGCGCCACCGGCGCAGCTGGACCGTAAACGTACTTCATATCGTTGATGGTTGCGTGATACTTGACCACGTTGGCTGTTTGAGCCGACGCTGCGGACCACAACGTTAGCAAAAGAAGGTAAGCTCGCATTAACATAAGTTCGCACAAACTCAACTCCTATGCTTTACAGCGTCAGTTCCCAGGTCTCGCCCGTCAACTGGCGCCCGAAGCTCCGGTGCCGCTCGCGCTTCACCGCGCGGAACCCGGCCTGGCGATAGATATGCCGTGCGGCGGCGAGAATCGACTGCGTCCACAGCGTGATCTTGCGATAGCCTGCTTGTCGTGCGAAGCGGACGCATTCGTCAACTAAACGGGCGCCAATGCCCAGGCCGCGCGCCGAGGGCTCCACCAGCAGCAGCCGCAGCTTTGCCACGCGATCCGATTTCTTCACCAGGAATACCGAGCCTACGATCGCACCGTCCCGCTCCGCAATCCAACAGCGCTCACGCTTCGCGTCGAACTTCTGAATGAACCCGGCGGCAATCTCGGCCACCAACGCTTCGAATCGCTCGTCCCATCCATATTCTTCCGCGTACAGGACGCCATGGCGGTGAATCACCCATCCCATATCCCCCGGCTGATGCGTCCGCAGCAGGTAAGGCGCCTTAGGTTCCGCGCGTTCGACGAGCAGGCTTTCGATGCACGCCATCGCGCCGATCAATTGATTCTGATCGGCCGGCGATAAACGTGCCATCATTTTCGACACGCCGGCCTCGGATTTCGCTTCCAGCTTCGCAAACGCAGCCCGCCCCTTCCCGGTCAGCGAGAGATGGCTCTGCCGTGCATCTTTCTTGGAGGCTTTGCGGCGCAAAAATCCACGTTTTTGAAAGCTCAGCAGCATGCGGCTCAAGTACCCGGCATCCAACCCGAGCGCCTTGGCGATCTCCGACGCCATAGCCACATCCCGATGCGCCAGCTCGTAAAGCACGCGCACTTCAGCTAATGTGAACGGGCTGTCCAGGTATCCCTTGCCGAGCAGCCCGACTTGCCGGGTGTAGAAACGATTGAACCGGCGCACGGCGCCCACTCGATCCTTCGTCCGCAGTGGCATATTGCCAGTGTCAACTAAGTACTTGACATCTGTCAACTACTTCACAAGCGCGCCACGATCTGCCCCACGATGTCTTCGCAATGCTCGGCGTACTTCTCTACCAGCCCGGCAAGCGAAACCGGCGCCGCGATTCCGATCCGGCAGGGCACATCCATTTTGTCCTCGGGAACCCACAGCAGCAGATGAATCAGCAGCCGGTTCAACGATGCCCACAATTCGACTGTCTCCCCCCACGGGAACTCGGCGTAGCGCTGAACCGCAACCGCCGCCTCATTGGGATATCCAGTGGCCTGCAGCTTCGATTCCATCAGGGCCCGAATCACCCACTGCTGGTGCACCATGGCCCAATCGATCAGATTACCCAGCGCTTCCTTCCGCGTCCAAGGCTTGCGCTTGAGGTGCTGATCGCCGTATGCGTCCGAGTACTCTCGCAGACGGGCCGAAGTATTGTCCACCAGTTGCCGCAATCGGGAAATCGCCGGTTCGAGCATCTTCGCCTGGGCCGCAACTGCCGGTTCCTGCCACGCCGCCGGTCGCTCGGGTTTGCGCTCCGCAGGCCGCTCTTCCGCCACAATCTTCCGCAACTCCGCGTACTTGATCCCGTGTTTCGACAAGAGCTGCGCCGCAAGGCTTTCTTCGAGGCGCATTAATCCCAATAGCAGGTGCGGCGCGTCAATCTGCTTGTGACCCAGCGCGTCGGCTTCCTCCGCCCCATAG
>Ga0206991_10378_pt1 | contig 12039 bp, 10 predicted proteins | sample Alteio_BWMinCont_9_FD_153286 | JGI IMG/M metagenome (GOLD analysis project Ga0206991, IMG submission 153286) | Enriched cells from forest soil in Barre Woods Harvard Forest LTER site, Petersham, Massachusetts, United States -... | ecosystem: Environmental > Terrestrial > Soil > Temperate forest >...
GGACATCTTACCGCGACGCTGGGGCGAACTATTATCGATAACACCGGGCTGACGGGTATCTGGAAGTTCGACCTGACATGGCCCCCCCAGGACGGCGCTCCCACCGCTGCGCTCTTTACCGCCATACAGGAACAGTTGGGCCTGAAGCTGGAAGCGACGAAGGGTCCGGTCCCGGTTCTCGTTATCGACCTCGCTGAAAAGCCCTCGGAAAACTGAGACGCTACACTGGCTGTGTGCTGCGTATCGATCGTATTGAAACTGTGCAGGTTCCCCCGCGCTGGGGATTGCTTCGCGTCATCGTGGATGGCGGCCTGGAAGGCTATGGCGATTACAGCGTCGAAGGCCAGCTGAGTTCCACGGAAGCGCTGGTGCATGAGCTGGGCGAGCACTTCATCGGACAAGACGCGCGCGATCTCAAGCGGCTGGTTCGCGGCTGCTTCGACCAGAATTTTTATCATGGCGGGGCGCATTACATGTCGGCGCTGGGCGGCATCGAAATGGCGCTTTGGGACATTCTGGGGAAGAGCCTGAATCAACCGGTTCACCGGCTGCTGGGCGGACGGGTTCGCGACAAGGTCAAGGTGTATCGCTGGGCGGGCGGTAACAACAATGCTCCGGGGGCTGCGGCGGAAGAAGCTGCGCAGGTGGTTTCGGAAGGCGCGCGCGCATTGAAGATGAATGCCTGCCCACCGCTGGCGGCAGTCGATACGTATGGCGGAATCCGGATGGCGGTGGATCGGGCACGGGCGGTTCGTGACGCGGTCGGCCCGGATATCGATATCGCTTTTGATTTCCATGGGCGCTGCAATGTTCCTATGGCGCGGCGGCTGGCGAAGGAACTGGAGTTCGCGAGTCCTCTGTTTTATGAAGAGCCGGTGCGCCCGGATTACAACCGCTGGCTTCCGGAAATTGCCGGGATCACGCACATTCCGATTGCGACCGGGGAGCGCATGCACACCGTGGCTGAGTTCGCGGCGGTGGTGGCGGCGAAGGGCGCACACATTCTGCAGCCGGATCTGGTGCATATCGGCGGCATCATGAATACCGCGGAAGTGGCGTCGCTGGCGGAAGCGAATGGAATTGCGCTCGCGCCGCATTGCCCGCTATCGCCCATCATGTTTATGGCGTCGTTGCAGGTGGTGGCGCAGTCGCGCGCCGGCTGGATTCTGGAGTGGTCGAAGGGGATTCACTATAACTCGTTTGGCGCGAAGGGGTCTGTTGATCCCTGGATGCGGTATATCGAGGAGGGCGACTGGCCGTTGTTCGATACCGACGAGTCAGGGCATCTGCCTGTGACGGAACGCCCGGGATTGGGAGTCGGGATCAACTGGACTGAAGTGCAGAAGGGCGCGGCGGAAGGCACGAAATGGCGCGACCAGTTGATGGAATTGCCCGACGGCACCAGGGCGAACTGGTAAGTTCCCTGCATTTGTGGACGACAACGGCGAGGCTGTCAGCGCGAAGGCGAAAGAGAACGGGTCCTGAGCTGACGCTTCACGTCATCCCGTAATTGCTATTTCAGAAGTGGTTGCAGCACACGCGTTAACTCGTCATCCGTGATCGCGTTCGGTTTCACGTTCTTATAGAGGCCCCAGTGTTCCACCTGCTCAACCGTTTGTCCCGGCTGCACTTTCGTGATGGGACCCAGCGTTTCAATCTCCAGAAACTCGTTGTTCGTGAACGTCTCGAATGAGCATCCGAAATCCGTGTATGTTTTTGCCGGATCGGCGGTGGCGCGCTTCACAAAAGCCTCGCCGTTGAGAAGATATGCCGCCCAGGTGTCCTTGTTGAACGTCCCCAGCTTTTGCGCGTTGGAATTGTTCGGGTCCTGCCTCAGTGTCAGATACTTTTTTGTGAACTTCAGGCGCGGATCGGACAAATCGGTGTAGGCCCACATCGCCAGCGGATTTGTGACTTCCAGATTCGCGGGATGCGTACCGCGCGGCGGAAAACCTGAGACGACCATGCCGCCCTGCGCCATCATCGTCAGAACCCAGGGCGCGAACTCCAGTGGAAACAGATCGTGATTGGTGATCCTGTGGGACACGGTGACTTTTGTGCCCGATGGCGCCATCGAAATTTCAATTTCCTTCTGCAATTTCGTCAGCGGTTCTATCGGCGCAGTGGCGATCAGGCCGGTTTCGGTCATCTTGATCGATACAGGGACATTGTCAGGAGCCCAGGTGGCAACCGGGTCTTCGGGGGCTTTCCAGACACGGCTCCCGCCGCGCAACTGAAAATCCTTTTCGCCGGATTTACCCAGCTGGTCGGCGTATTCCTTGAACAGGTTCTGTCCGCCAACAAAGCCGAAGCGAATGATGCGCGGCCCGATGTCGCTCGTTACAATCGCTTCGATTTCGCCGTTAGTGACGCGATAGCAATTCTTCCAGCCTTTATATTCGACCTTCTCGACACGTACTGCGGCGGCCACGCTCATATTTGCCAGTATAAATAAAACGCCAACAATTGCTCCCCTGATCAGCACCATGTCTCCTTATTCGTTGCTTTACGCCGGAATGTGAAGCCGTGGGGTCCGGTCCGCCACGGGGGGCAGCGCGGGGAAATCAGTGAACGGCTCGTTCTGATACCAGAATGCGGCCGAATAGTAATTGTCCGCGCGATCGTTCGCATGCCCGTGCTCGATGGTGTGTTTCAGATACCGAGTGAAGGTCACCGGATTGTCGCCATGCCAGCGGTAGCAACAGTATCTCCCGCCGGCACGCTCCGGATTGACGATGAGCGGCGCGCCATAGAAGTGATGCGAGAACGGTATCGACGCGTCCCTGCCGCCAAAATCCCAACTGCCGAGGAAATAGTCTTCAAGGCCGGTGCCGTTGATGACAGGCTTACTTTCGTCATCGACGAAGATCATGTCGTCTCCTTCGCCCATCCAGGCGTCGGTGTTTTGGAGAACACCGAGCGTAACGCCCATCAGATGACCGCGCCCTCGCGCTTCCACGAAGACGTGATTATTCTTCGCATCGAGATTGATCTTTGGCCCCGTGGTCGTGATCGCAACCTCCGGTGCGTTCTGCCGATATTGCGAATGGAAGTACATGGCATCGGCCGGGAGCGACGGAACCAGCTGATAGTCGATGTTTGAATAGAAGGCGCCCACGTCCTGTTTGCCTTCGTTCGTCACTGTGAATCTCGCGGACCGGCGGAACGGCATGGCGAAATAGCAGTTCAGCGATTTTCCCGGCGAACAGGCGATGTATGCCGATTCGAAAATCTGATATTGCCCGAGATTCAGGCCAAAGAAATCGCCGACGGGGACTTCGATGCTGGGCTTCGCTGCGCCATCCCAATACGCTCGCAGAACGAGTTCTTTGAGATGCATCGCGCCCTGTGCCGAGATTGTAAACCAGATGTGAGTGATGACACCCGGTCCGGCGGAGTTGAACAGCTCCTGGGTCTCGCCGGCCTTCACCTGGAATCGGTCGGCATTGCCGCCAGTGCGGTCATAGCTCGATTGCTTCAGGGATTTGTATTTCTGCGCGAGCGCATATTTTGGCAGAAAATCAGGCGCGCCTGTTGCGGGTGTTTGCGCCTTCGTAACGGCAGGTACGGCGGCGGTGACGCCCGCCCATGCACCGAGCCGCTGCAGGAATCGTCTGCGAGGCGCAGACGCTGCGCTGATTGAGTCCATCGTTCCCTCCTGGGACATCCATCCGGATGTACTCCAGTCAGTCTACTCCAATGGAGATCTACTTGACTGCGACCCAGGCCCGGCTCTGACTGCTCTTGATCTCGGCTTCCAGAATCGTCAACTGACGCAGACCATCGGCGAACTGCGGATAATCGACCGGCGCGCTCGGGTCCAGAATCGAACCATAGAACCGCCGGAAAATCTGCTTGAAGGTATCGTCGTAACCTTCGCTGTGTCCGCCCGGCAAATCCGCATACGGACGAGCCTTCTCCTGTAACAACGACGGATCTTTAATGATGATCTGATTCGGCGTGTTGCGGTGCCCAATCCACAATTCATCGGGCCGCTCCTGATTCCAGGCTACACCGGACTTCGTTCCGTAAATCTCAATGCTCAGGCCGTTCTTGCGTCCGGCGGAAACCTGGCTCGCCGTGTACGCGCCGCGCGCGCGATCCCCCATCCGGAACACCACAGCGCCGAAATCTTCGGTGTCGACGTCGTATTCCGTGTAATCGTCCGGGGTCAGAGTCTTGCCCGCGAAGGCTTCAATCTGCCCCTTCGGCTTCAGGCGTTTTTTGAAGAAGGTCTGCAGGTCGGCGCAAACTTCGGTAATGCGGAGGCCTGTCACGTGCTCCGCCATGTCACAGAAGTGCGACCCCACATCGGCAACGGTGCGCGAAGGGCCGTTGTCTTTTGTCTCAATGCGCCAGTTGTAATCGGTGGGATAGAGCAGCCAATCCTGCGAGTAAGTGCCCTGCACGACAAGAATGTCGCCGACGTCGCCCGCTTCCACCATGCGGCGCATATTCTGCACCTGCGGATACATCCGGAGGTTGTGACAGGTGCAATTCCGCAGCTTCTTCGCGGAAGCAATCGAGACCAGTTCGGCGGCCGCGGCAGCCGAGGTCGCCAGCGGTTTTTCGCAGATAACGTGCTTGCCCGCTTCCATCGCAGCCTTGGAAAACGGTGCGTGGAAACTGTTGGGAGTGCAGATATCGACGGCGTCGATCGTCGGATCCGCCAGCACCTCTCTGTAATCGGAAACGGCCTTTTCGGCGCCGAATTCTTTGGCGTATCGCTCAGCCTGCGCGATGTTCACATCCACGATGGCAGCGATATCCACAAATCCAAGGCGGCGAATCGCCTCGACGTGGACGCGGCCCACAAATCCTGTTCCGATAACAGCGGTGCGCAATCTTTTGCTCATAGCCTGACCATTATAATGGAGGCGATGTTTGCCGCTGCGCCAGGTGACTCACCAAGCAATTATGGGCGTTCGGTTACGACGAAGCGCACGATAATGCCGCCGCGAGTGCCTGCTTCTTTCGTGACCTGAATATCCTCAAACTGTTTGGTATTCCAGAGCGCGGTGAAATCACGGCGCACTGCTTTCTCGTCGTACACATCGCCCGCCTTACTGAGAACGAGCGTCTTCAGCGAGTCCTGCGAAACGCGAACGGTACCGCGGAACTCAATCCCTTCAATTACGTTGGAAGCGACGCGCCCGGTCTGCTGGCTGGCGGGCGCATTGGCTGGTGGAGGGGGAGAATTCTGCGCCAACGCCGTCACCAGGACGGAGGAGCAAACGAGAACACTAAGGCACATCGGTCTGAGTAGGGTCATCAAATGCTGTATGCACGCTGGTTGCTACCAGCGCACGCACTCATTCTACGTGATTTTCCTTGTCACGCTGGGTGACCTGCATTCCCAGGTGTGTTGTGCGGGCTCAGTCAGCGGGCAAGAACGCCCTTGACCCGATCCAGGCCGCCGCTTCCACTCCACAGCAAACACAAAGCCGCAAGAACCGGACAAACACCCGCCACCAGAATCGCGGGCCCAAACTGTTTCTGCGGACCCAGTATCCACCCGGTAATCACCGGCGCGGCAGCCCCTGCCACCTGCGAAATAGTATTCAGATAACCGACGCTTCGCCCCGCAGTGCCCTTCGATGACGCGTGTTGCACAATTGCCCAGTAGTTCGAATTCCCCGCCCCTGTCGCGCAAATGGAGAATGTCAGTACCGGCACCACCAAATTCTGGTCGGGCAACACCAGGAGCAGCAGGATCGCTGCTGTCCCGGCATATCCCATCACCGCGATCGACAGCCGCGCGCGAAACACTCCGATGCGGGCGGCGAGTTTATCCGCGGCGAAACCCACCAACACATTTGTGGCCGCCATCGAAAACAGTCCGGTCGAAATGACGCGCCCCATGCCGAGATTGGAAAATCCCTTCGAGAGCACCAGGTAACTCGGCACCCAGGTCAGGACAAAATACCAGTAATAGGAAGCCAGCAGACTGCAGAGGGAGAGCGCCCAGAATGCCCGGCAGGCTGTCAGGTCGGACAACGTCCATGCATCCGCGGTCTTTTCCTCATGACGTGCGGTTGCCGCTCTGTCCGACGGGGTGGCCGCGAGCCAGCAAGGTATCCACACGAGCGCGCCCAAACCAGTCAGCGCAAACATCGCACGCCAGCCGAAACGGTCGAGCAGCATAGTTCCCACCAGAGCGCCGAGCGCGGGTCCGATGCTCTGACCCGCAATGTAGATGGATGTGGGAAGTCCCTGGTCTTTTCCGGCAAAGTTGTTGCGGATGAAACTCAGGCTTGCCAGCGGACCGACCGATTCCGCAAAACCCAGGACCATCCGCATGCCGATGATGTCGCCGCGCCCGCGACTCAGCGCAATCGAGGCCGACGCAATCGACCAAAGCAGAAACCCGCCCGCATAGGCGCGGCGAATCCCCAGGCGATCGACCAGCGCCCCCGCCGGAATCTGAAACAGGCCGTACGTCCAGAAGAACGCCGACAGCAGGACACCCATCGCCGCCGGCGAAATGCTGAAATCCCGCATGATCGAAGGGGCCGCGATACTGAGATTCCCGCGGTCGATATAACTGATCACGATTCCGAAGAATACAAGCGACAGAACTACCCAGCGCCGGCTCACACGTGCCGCCCGCAGACAACACGGCCGTCTTTGATCACGCTGACAATTCCCTGCGGCTCGCAGTCCGGAGTCTCATAGCTGGAATGGCTCTGAATCGTGGCCGGATCGAAAACGGCGAGGTCCGCGAAATAGCCCGGCTTCAACAGACCCCGATCCCTCAGCCCCAGGCGCTTCGCAGGTTTGCCCGTAATCTTATGCACGGATTCCGCGAGCGGCATCCAGCCCTCGTCGCGAGTCACCTTGCCCAGCAGTTCGGGAAATGTTCCATAGAGCCGCGGATGCGCCTTGCCTTTGACGTAAAAACCGTCGCTGATAACGGAGCAGAGGGGATGCGTGATCAACTGGCGCAGATTCCCTTCGCTCTGATTGAAAGACACCACATTCACCACAGCTTCCTCTTCCAGAAGAAGATCGAGCGCAGTCTCGGCCGGTTCCGTGCCCCTGGTTTCGGCGACGGCGGCAATCGTTTGCCCCACGAGATCCGCATTCCGGCCTGTGCCGACTCCGGAGATCGTGATGTCGCTCCACAACTGGGCGCGCTCCTGCTCGACGTCGCGGACAATTTTTTCGCGCATGCCGGTGTCAGATAGCCGGGCGAGCAGAGCTTCCCTGCCTCCGTCGAGCGCCCACGCAGGCAACCATTGCGTCAACAGGGTGCTGCCACATTGATAAGGGTAGATGTCGAATTCAACGTCAATTCCTTCATCGCGCGCTGCTTCGATTTCATCGAGCGCCCGCTGTTGCAGATCCCAGTTAGTCCGGCCCGCCGCTTGCAGATGCGAAATCTGCAGGCGGCAGCCAGTGGCTCGCGCGAGATCGATTTGTTCACGCACGGCCGCCAGCAAACCGGAAGCGTAACTGCGCATGTGAGTCGCGTAGAGTTTTCCGCTGCGGGCGACGATCCGGCACAGGTTCTCCAGCTCTTCCGCGCCCGCACTCGAACCAGGCGCGTACATCAGGCCCGTGGAAAAACCCGCGCATCCCGCAGCCAGAGCGTCTTCGAGAAAGCCCGAGATCCGATCGAGTTCACCGACAGAAAGCGCCTGCTGGGCGTTACCCGCAACAGCGATGCGTAAGCTGCCGTGCCCCACCAGAGAGAACACGTGCATTTTGGTGCTGTTCGTTTCCACCTCGCGCAGGTAGTCCGCCGCGGTGGGCCAGCCCCATCCATCACTGCGTCCCAAAATTCCCGAAGCGAATTCCTGCAGGTCATGCGGATCTCCGCAATAGGGAAACGGCGAGAACCCGCAATTCCCGACAACATCACTCGTCACACCTTGCCGGATCTTTTCCGTGCGATCTTCCAGCACCTGCAAATCGAGATGGCTGTGAAGATCGATGAACCCCGGGGCAATCGCGAGGCCCGAACAATCGAGTACTGCGCAGCCAGCCGGCGCAGCAACATTTCCAATCGCAGCGATTTTCTCGCCATCGATCAGGACCGATCCAGGCACACCCGGAGTCCCCGAACCGTCAAAAACCAGACCATCCCGCAAAAGGAACATAGCCACGCTACGTGAATAGTACACAATGCGATAGCATCTTGGACGAAGGAACCATACATGAGCTTTACGCGCCGAACCTTTGTCGGTGGCATGACCGCCGCCGCGCTCGCCTCCACTGCCTCCGCTCAAACCGGACCGCGCGCTATCACTCCCGGAACGTTCGCGCCCACATGGGATTCGCTCCATCAATACAAAGCGCCCGACTGGTTCCGCGACGCTAAATTCGGCATCTGGGCTCACTGGACTGCGCAATGCGTTCCGGAACAGGGCGACTGGTACGCGCGGCAGATGTATATTCAGGGTCACCCGCAGTACGAGCATCACCTCAAGACCTACGGGCACCCTTCCAAATTCGGTTTCATGGAGATCGACAATCTATGGCGCGCCGAAAAGTGGGAGCCGCAGGCCCTGATGGACCTCTACGTGAAAGCCGGGGCGAAGTATTTCGTTTCGCTTGCCAATCATCACGACAATTTCGATAACTACGATTCAGCCCATCACGAGTGGAATTCGATCAACATCGGGCCGAAGAAGGACATTGTCGGGACATGGGGGAAACTCGCCCGCGCCAACGGACTTCGCTTTGGCGTCACCAACCATACCGGCCACTCCTGGCACTGGTTTCAAACCGCATACGGTTACGATCCCGAAGGCCAGTTCGCAGGAGTTCCCTACGATGGCTTCCTGACCGCCGCCGACGGCAAGGGCAAATGGTGGAACGGCCTTGACCCGCAGCATCTTTACAACGGCGCAATCATTCCGTTGCCGCCGGGTCTCACGACTATCAAAGCTGCCAACGATTTTCACAGGCAGAACGACGCGAAATGGGACGAAGCGCCACCGCCGCATAATCCTGAATTCGTCGAGCGCTGGTTCCTGCGCTGCAAAGATCTGCTCGACAAATACCAGCCCGATCTTCTCTATTTCGACAACACGGAACTGCCGTTGGGTCAGGCCGGTCTCGATATCGCGGCGCACTACTACAACTCAAACATCAAGAGTCACGGCGGCCATCTGGAAGCCGTGCTGACTTCGAAAGGCCTGCAGCCAAATCACATCGGGACCATGGTGCTCGATATCGAGCGCGGCAAAGCGGACCAGATCCTTGCCAACCCGTGGCAGACCGATACCTGCATCGGCGACTGGCATTACAAACGTGCCACTTACGAGAACCACAAGTACAAGACGGCGACTCAAGTGGTGCAGATGCTCGCCGATATTGTCAGCAAGAACGGCAATCTGCTGCTGAATATTCCGTTGCGGGGCGATGGCTCCATCGATGAGGATGAGCATGCCTTCCTGACGGACATTGCTTCGTGGATGGGACAGAACGGACAGGCGATTTACGGGACACGACCTTTCACGATCTTCGGTGAAGGCGCGCCGGAAACCTCCGGCACAAAGAACTTCAACGAAAACCGGACGACGCCATACACAGCGCAGGATATTCGCTTCACGACAAAAGGTTCCACGCTGTATGCGACGGCGCTCGCCTGGCCGGCCGATGGCAAAATCCGCGTCAGAACACTCGCGGCAGGAAGCAGCCACTATCCCGGCGAAGTCGGACGTGTCGAGATGCTGGGTGTCAAAGCACCGATGCCATTCACACGCGACGCTCAAGGATTGGTTGTCGGTTGCGGCAACCAGAGGCCGAACAACATCGCGTTCGTTCTAAAAATCCAACCAAAGGCATAAGCCCCTGATCGCAATCGCCTACGGAGGCAGGGGTGGGGCAGACGATTCCGTTTGCCCCACCTGGCCATTTACAGCAGGATGATTTGTGATCATCTATGTCCGCGTCTTGATCTCACCGCCGCAGTTTCCCGCGGTGTGACCCGCGTTCCGCCATCGATTGTGACCTCTACAGCCTCCAAATTGATCATGCCCTCGGCGAGCCGATTCAGTTTGTCGTCGGCATTCTTCTCTTCCCGGAGTGTTTCCTCAAGGAGCCTCGCGGCTTCGGTATTCCCTAACAATTCCGCGTGAGTTCTGGCCGACCCGTACCCCGAAATCTCGTAATGCTCTACCTTCTGGGCCGCCGCGATCAGTCCAGCGTCCCGGACAGCGGTTTCCTCGCTCTCGCTGACCATTTCGTCGCCCTCCCTGATCAAGCCAGTCATGGCTGCGCATTTCTTACCCGTAGGCTTCTCCCCCACAAGCTCAAAAATACGTTTGAGCCGTTCCACCTGATTCTCGGTTTCCCCCAAATGGTCGTCAAAAGCGCTGCGGAGTTCGTCGGAGGCGGCGGCTTTCGACATCTTCGGGAGCGCTTTGGTGAGTTGGTTTTCCGCGTCATAAAGATCACGGAGCTCTTCGATAAACAGTTCTTCCATCGTGGTGACTTTTGACATGAATGCCTCCTGCTGAATGATAAAAATATGAGTGCTACTCGCAGCAGCGATTCGCAGTGAACTCATCGCTGCTGAAATCCGTCATCGTGTTTTCCCAGTAGGGCGTCTTGCCGTAATGCCTGTGGACGTCAGTGCCATACGTCGGATCCGCCATATCGGGCCAGTTATCCCGCTCGAACCCAGGGCCCTTTTCGAGGACATCACGCTGAATGTCCAGAATGAATTCATTCTGCCGCTGATCGAATGTGAGGGAACTCCACGGCAGGATGAACAATTTGCTTCCAATGCCAAATATGCCTCCGAAAGAGAGCACAGCGTAGGCAATCTGACCCTGTGCCAAATCGATCATGATGTCCTCAATTTTGCCGAGACTGTCGCCTGCGGGATTTCTTACATCCGCACCGGTGAGAGTAGTGGCGCCCAGAACACGGCGCACCCGCCCCGTCCTGATGCGATGGCCATTCAGGATTTCCTCGCTGGAATTCCAGGTCGGCCCGGCGGGGGAATTCGTTCTGCGCGGCAGGTTGCTCACATGCTGCGCTCCCGCGTGCAGGGTCCCCTCGGAGATACGGCTGCTTTCAAATCCGTTGGTTGCCATGAGTTGTCCTTTCGGATAAAAACGAGCAATCTCCTGGCCAAAAATCCGCGGTACGAAACGACACCGGCCTCCTGCGCTATAGACGCACCGGGGGTGTGAATTCCGCGCAGACTCCGGATCGTTCTGTGCCCCGCCGACCGTGGCCGTCACTCGAACGGAACAGATCCACATATTTCCTGTTTCGCCGAATGCTAACTTTTGGCGACTGGTACCAATCACAGGCCGCAAACCCGCCCTGCCGATGGCCCATTCCGTTATCGGGGTCTCCGCTATCCAAAGCAAATTTTGCGGGTCAATGAAGTGAGAATCCATACATACCGTTCGCGGACACTCTCCCGACATATAACGAATGGCCACCTTTACGTGTGGTACCGCACCGATTGCTTGTTTTTCGCGAGGACTCCATGATCGAAGTGTTATCGCAACCGGATATTGAGGGGCACAGACATCGTGAGCATCTGGACAAATAAACCGAATGGGGGCAGCGCCCTGCTATTGGCTGCGCTCCTGCTATGCACGGCCTCCGCAATGTGGGGCGGCGAAGAAAAACTGGCTACCGAGCTTCGGGGCCAACACTCGCAGGGAAACATCGATGTCATTGTCCGCTACAAAGAAGTGCCCACGGACGCCGTTCACCAGAGAGTGATGCGGGCAGGCGGGCTGCTCAGGCACAAGCTGGATCTGATCCGCTCCGGCCATTACACGGTTTCTCAGGCGGTGCTGGACGCCCTCGCGAACGATCCCGCGGTGGAATACATCACTCCCGATCGTGCCGTACACGGCATGCTGAATATCACGACCGCGACCGTGTATTCCAACGTGGCAAACGCCAACGGCTGGACCGGCGCAGGCATCGGCGTGGCGATAATTGACAGCGGCATCGCCGACAAGCCGGACTTCCATGACAAACAAAGCCGCCTCGTCTATCAACAGACCTTCATCGGCGGTAGCCCTGCCGATCAGTATGGACATGGCACGCACGTCGCAG
>Ga0206991_10380_pt1 | contig 11993 bp, 11 predicted proteins | sample Alteio_BWMinCont_9_FD_153286 | JGI IMG/M metagenome (GOLD analysis project Ga0206991, IMG submission 153286) | Enriched cells from forest soil in Barre Woods Harvard Forest LTER site, Petersham, Massachusetts, United States -... | ecosystem: Environmental > Terrestrial > Soil > Temperate forest >...
AAATCGATAATTACAAATCGGCGAGTACTGCCTATCCAAAAGGCCTGGAGTTTAAAGATGGAATTATTGAATTGGATGCGGCCTGGCCAGGTGATAAAAACGGGTTTGTTGGCTTGGCCTTCAGAATAAAGGATGATCATCATTATGAGTCGGTTTATTTCAGGCCCGAAAGCTCAGGAACGATAAATGCAATCCAATACATGCCCGAAAAAAAATATGATTTTAACTGGTGGGATTACGAGGCTGATAAGTACCAGGGAAAAACCACTTTACCGCTGCACGGTTGGTTCCACATTAAAGTAATTGTAAAAGGCGGCAAACTCACTGTATTTGTTAATCACCATACAACACCCGATTTTATTTATAGTCTGTTGGACAGTAGCGTGAAAAGCGGCTCTGTTGGCTTTTGGTTGGGCAACAGCACTATTGGAGCATATAAAAATTTGGTGGTAACAACTTTTTGATGGTTTTTATATGCAAAACACACACAATTGGTAACATTTGGCCATTGTTCCTTGCCTCTTCATGAAAGTTTTTTGTTTTTAACAGAATGTGATTAGCTTTAATCCCTTAAAACCTGGTTAATTTAATCCATTTCATGAAAAACCTGCAACTGTTACTCCTGTGCGTTATTGCATCTGTTATTATATCCTGTAAAAGACATTCATCGGGTAACGGTTATGCTGGTTGGCGTACCTATGCCGGTTCAAAAGATGGTAACAGGTATTCATCTAACGATGAAATTACATTACAAAATGTTAACCGGCTTAAGGTAGCCTGGACATATACCTCCAATGATAAAGACAGCGCAAACCGCAGCCAGAACCAATGCAACCCCATAATGGTTGACGGTATACTTTACGGTACCAGTCCCAAACTAAAATTATTTGCACTAAATGCCGCTACCGGCGAACAAAAATGGCTTTTCGATCCCGCAAGCCAGGATACTTCAAAAAAGAATGATCCAATGGCTTATTACAAGGTATGCCGCGGTGTGGTTTATTGGGAAGGCAAAAACGGGGATAATAAACGCATTTTTTATAGTGTTGGGCAGAAAACCTATGCTATTGATGCGGGTAATGGCCAACCCATAATGAATTTTGGTAAAGGAGGTTATTTAGACCTTACTGAAGACCTGGGCCGCAAAGTAAAATCGTATGTTTCGGGTACTACACCCGGCATTATTTACAAGGACTTACTTATAATAGGCGCAAGGGTTGATGAATCAGAAGATGCGGCACCGGGGCATATCCGGGCTTACGATGTATTGACCGGCAAGTTGAGATGGATATTTCACACCATTCCACATCCCGGAGAATTTGGGTTTAATACCTGGCCGGATAGCACCGCGTGGAAAAAGTTAGGCTCGGCCAATAATTGGGGCGGTATGGCTTTAGATGAAAAACGCGGTATTGTTTATGTTCCGACTGGTTCGGTTGGCGGTGATTTTTATGGGGCACATCGTAAAGGCCCCAACCTGTTTGCTAACTGTTTGATCGCGCTGGATGCTGCAACCGGCAAATACATTTGGCACTACCAGGTTATACATCATGATATGTGGGACCGCGACCTGCCTGCAAACCCAAACCTGGTCACCATAAAACATAACGGAAAAACAATAGATGCTGTAGCGCAGATCACCAAACACGGGTTTATTTTTATGTTCGACCGTACCAACGGGCAGCCAATATTCCCGATTGAAGAAAAACCTGTACCAACAAATGCCTTGCCGGGCGAACAACCCTGGCCAACACAGCCTATACCATCATTGCCGCAACCTTTTGCCCGCCAGCATTTCGGGCCCGAAGATGTAACGAATATTTCACCAGAGGTACATAAGGCTATGCTGACAAAATACAATAAAGTAAAATACAATACCATGTTTACCCCGCCAAGCAAGGATGGCGATTGGATATTTCCCGGCTTTGATGGTGGCGGCGAGTGGGGCGGCGCGGCGGTTGATCCCGAAACAAAAATTATGTACATCAGCAATACCGATATGCCCTGGGCGCAGGTGATGATTGATGTGCCAAAAAATACAGATGATCATACATTAGCAGGCATGGGGCATACTATTTATAATAAGTACTGTATCTCGTGCCATGGCCCCGAATTAAAGGGAAATGGCACAGCTTACCCTTCATTGGTCAATATCGGTAAAAAATATAATGAGCAACAGGTAAGCCAGATCGTGGCAAACGGCCGCAATATGATGCCCTCGTTTAAACAAATTACAATGGATGATAAAAGGGCCCTCCTTGCATTCTTATTAAAACTGCCGGAAAAAGCTTCAGATGCTAAAATAATTTCAAAAGAACCAGTATCAAAAAATAAGCTAAACGATATCCCTTATACCATGAATGGTTATAAGCGTTTTCTCGACACTGACGGCTACCCGGGTATTAAACCACCCTGGGGAACACTTGACGCTGTAGACCTTACGTCAGGCAAGCTTTTGTGGAAAGTGCCATTAGGCGAGTATCCCGAATTAACAAAAAAAGGCATACCCATTACCGGTACCGAATTATATGGCGGCCCATTGGTAACCAAAGGCGGTTTGGTATTTGTTGCCGCTACAAAGGACGAAATGATAAGGGCTTTTGATAAAAAAACGGGTAAACAAGTTTGGGCAGCAAAATTACCAGCCGCGGGATATGCTACACCCGCCACTTATTCAATTGACGGTAAACAATACGTGGTAATAGCCTGTGGCGGTGGTAAAATAGGTAGTAAATCGGGCGATAGTTATGTTTGTTTTGCGTTACCATAGGAAAGGAGGTAAAAGGCGAAAGGTTAAAGGTAAAGGGTTTGCCTGGGGCCCCTTCGAAAACACAATAGACAGGCGAGCTGAAAATTTTAATCCGTTAAATGAAAATTTACAAAAAACCTTTTACCTTTCGCCTTTTACCTTTAACCTAAAATTATGGACAAAGGACGTTTACAAGCATTCAGCGATGGTGTTATCGCCATTATCATTACTATAATGGTTTTGGAGTTGAAAATACCAGGCGGTCCGCATGGTGCCGACATCAGGTCGTTGTTGCCGCTTTGCCCGGTTTTTATCAGCTACATCCTTAGTTTTATATACATTGGCATTTACTGGAATAATCACCATCATACCATGCAGGCAGCTGAATCGGTAAATGGTACCATTCTTTGGGCAAATATGCATTTGCTCTTCTGGCTTTCGCTGGTACCATTTGTTACTGCCTGGATGGGCGAAAATGATTTTGCCCGCTGGCCAGTTACTTGTTATGGTGTTGTGCTGCTAATGAATGCAATAGCCTACGGGCTTTTAATGCTGGCGCTGATAAGACATCATGGCAAAAATTCATTGCTAGCCAAAGCTATAGGGAAGGACTGGAAGGGTAATATATCTATATGTATTTATGCCATTGCTATCGGCATTTCATGGCTAAATTCAACTGTAAGTTTCGGGCTTTATATTTTGGTTGCCTGTGTGTGGTTTATCCCTGATAGAAGAATCGAAAAAAAGATAGTCACAGACGACCCCGCTTGCGAGAAGTAGGTTAATTGGGTTGATTAAGTCAAATTCCAAACAAATTAAACAAGTAAATAGGGTTTACACTTTTACGGTTTTTGATATTATATTGTTGATAGCCAATATAATATCAAATCGCAGGGTTTGCACAAAACTTTTTTTCCTCCGCGATTTATCGCATGCAACATAACAAAGCACATAAAATTTTATGCCCCAGCAAACTGCCAGTCAATCGATAAATTAAAATTTAAGCGTGATCCCAAGTGTGGTTTGAAGTTCGGTAATGGGCAGTTTGGTTTGATAGCGGCCAACACCGGTATAAGTAGGGCCCGAATTTTCAATTTTTATCCCAGAAGAATTTATATAGCTGCATTTAAAACCAATATCCCAGCTATCTGTCAACGCGTAACGAACACCCGCGCTGCCACTGTATCCCCATGCATTGGCGCCGGAGTTAAGCTGGTTGAGATAAGTTGCCGAATTGTTTGAATTATCGAAAACTACGCCGAGTGTAGGCGTTGAAATACTTTTTATTAAACCCGCCGACGCCCTTAAATCAAGTGCAAACTTTTTATATAAGAATGTATACTGCGGCCCAATCAAAAAGTTGACGCTTTGGTAGCGGCCAACTGCGGTAACGTTGGTTTCGTCCTTAACAAAAGAAGCATTATATCCGTTAGCAAGGTTCTGCACGTCGGTTGAGTTGTATTCGCCATTGTCCTGGTAAGTGAAGGTTATGCCAAGGCCCAGGTTTTTATAAAGGTAAATCCCGAAATCAAAACCCAATGTCCCACTCTTTTTCGCAAACCCAGCACTGTTGTTGCTATAATTTCCCTGGGCAAAGCTACCCTGTGGTATTGAATAGCCGCCTATTATAGCCATATAGCTTTTAGCCTGTGGTGCATCGTCCTGTGCTTTTACATTTAAAGAGAATAGTGTAATTAAAAGAGCTGATAGAATAGTAAAGTTTTTTTTCATGTTATGGGAACAGGGGGTTGTTGTTTTATTTAGCGTTAATATTATTGCCCGGACTTAGTTGCACCGGTTATGCAAACGTATAAAGGATTGTATTAGTATCAATATTAATTCTTAAAAAATGTTAATTTTTATCTGTAACAAAAGCCCTACCGGCCGTTTTTGGCTTTCATAAAGTTTAAAACTACAACAACCGTTGACTATACAAATTTAAAATGCCGAAGATATAGATAATATTCCCAATCGGTACGGGGTATTTGCGAATTAGTAATTGTTCAATTATTGGTATATTAGTGCCGGTATGCTAACCAATGCTTAAATGAAGTTGTGCCTTATTAAATATTCCCTATCACTAAAAAAGGCCTTTGATCTTCCATTTCCACTCGTCGTTTTTTACTTGTTGTGCATAACATCTTCAATATATGGGCAAAATATCGAAAACCTGCATATTGAAAAAGTACAGGATGAAGAATTTTCAAACAACTATATAAATGATATACAGCAGGACAAAGATGGTTTTATTTGGTTTGGTACTGGCGAGGGGCTTTTCAGGTATGACGGCTACAGTTATAAAGCGTTCAGAAATTTACCGGGTGACTCTACTTCTTTAGTTAATAACACAATCTGGTTTTTATATCCTGAAAATAAAAATTTGTGGATAGGGTCGATAGCGGGCTTAAGTTGTATTGATATCAGTTCGCAGCGGATAAGAAATTTTCAGGCAAAAAAATTCCGGGATGTATTTGCCATACTTCCAAAGAACGATTCGGTTTTTTGGGCGGGGACGGCCGATGGTTTATATGAATTTAATAAAAAAACAAGCCAGTGGCATAAAATTCCGGCTTTTGGAAGAAACGTAGGCATAAGTTCACTCGCCGATGACCATAAGGGGCATCTATATTTAACCGGGGCTAATGGTTTTTACTGTTTTACCAAATCAAACGGCAGTTACAAATTCTATCATCCTGATATACCAATTTTTCCCAGGATAGACAAAAATTCGAAGATACCTTTTACAAAGTCACTGATCGACAAGGCAGGTGACATGATACCGGCAGATGTACGCATACTGCAATCAAAGGACTTATTCGTAAGCCAGTCGATGCTCACCGGTGAAGCCTTACCTGTCGAAAAAACCTGGAATGCTGTTGCTGATGCCGCCAAACAATCGCCTTTGGAGTTGAACAATATCTGTTTTATGGGTACCAATGTGGTGAGCGGAACTGCCATGGCCGCCGTGGTAAATACTGGCGAGGATACTTATTTTGGTTCATTATCAAAATCACTTGTAGGTAAGCGCGCCGAAACGAGCTTTGACAAGGGTGTAAACAGCGTAAGCTGGTTATTAATACGTTTTATGCTGGTTATGGTGCCTTTGGTTTTTTTAATCAACGGACTTACCAAACATGATTGGCTGGAAGCATTTTTATTTGGCCTTTCAATCGCAGTTGGCCTTACCCCCGAGATGCTGCCCATGATAGTTACCGCAAACCTTGCCAAGGGTGCTGTAAATATGTCGAAACGCAAGGTGGTGGTTAAGCGCTTAAATGCCATCCAAAATATTGGTGCGATGGATATTCTTTGTACCGATAAAACAGGTACACTTACGATGGATAAGATAGTTTTGGAGCGCCACCTTAATGTTTATGGCCTGGAGGACAGCGAGGTGATGAAGTGGGCTTACCTCAATAGTTTTCACCAAACAGGGCTTAAAAACTTACTGGATGTTGCAGTGCTGGAGCATGTGGATATACATTCGTGTTTAAAAGAAGGAGAAACCTATAAGAAAATTGACGAAATCCCATTTGATTTTCAGCGTCGGCGGATGTCGGTGATACTTGAAGGTAAAAATCATAAGCACCTGCTGATCTGTAAAGGTGCGGTTGAAGAAGTACTTGACCTGTGTACCCACGCATTTGACCCCGGAGAAGATGACAGCTTGCAGATAGAAAAAGATGACGTTATCCCGATGGATGATAAAATGCGGGAGATAGTGCTGAAAAAATCAAACCAGCTAAATGCCGAGGGGCTGAGGGTATTGTTAGTAGCTGTAAAGGAATATGATGAACGGCCATTAACTTACAGTAAAGCTGATGAAAGCGACATGATACTCACCGGCTTTATTGGCTTTTTAGACCCCGCAAAACCATCCGCAAGCCTGGCTATTGATGCGCTGCACAAATTAGGCGTGAGTATAAAGGTGCTAACCGGTGATAACGAGATAGTAACTAAAAAAATATGCAAGGATGTAGGTATCCCCTTCACTAATATTTTGTTAGGCCGCGATCTGGAACACATGAGCGACGAAGACCTTAGCAACCAGATAGATGATGTTAGTATCCTGGCCAAACTAAGCCCGGTACAAAAATCAAGGGTGGTTAAGATATTACAGGCAAAAGGGCATACCGTAGGCTTTATGGGCGATGGCATTAACGATGCAGCCGCCTTGCGCGATGCCGACGTAGGCATTTCGGTTGATACAGCGGTGGATATCGCCAAAGAAAGTGCAGATATCATCCTGTTGGAAAAAGATTTGATGGTGTTGCGTAAAGGGGTTATTTACGGCCGCCGTACGTTTGGCAACATCATCAAGTATATAAAAATGACTGCCAGTAGTAATTTTGGCAATATGTTTAGTATGCTTGGCGCAAGTGCTTTGCTGCCATTTTTACCCATGCTGCCAATACAAATACTAATAAACAACCTGCTGTATGACATTTCGCAAATATCCATCCCCTGGGATAGGATGGATGAAGATTATATAGAAAAACCACGTAAATGGGATGCCGGGGGTATTGGCAAGTTTATGATCTTTATAGGCCCCATAAGCTCTATTTTCGATTATGCCACTTTCGCGTTGTTGTGGTTTTTCTTTAAAGCCAATTCGCCGCAGCACCAGGGCTTTTTTCAAACAGGATGGTTTATCGAGAGCTTGCTTTCGCAAACGTTAATTGTGCATATGATACGCACCCGCAAAATACCTTTTATACAAAGCTGGGCCACTGCGCCGGTGTTGGCGTTAACCACTGCTATAATGGCTATAGCTATATTTCTGCCGTTCTCACCTTTGGCTTCGGCATTTAAATTAGAGCCAATGCCATTTATATTTTTCCCATGGTTGTTATCGATATTGGTAGCGTACTGTTTTTTAACGCAGTTAGTGAAGAACTGGTTTATAAACAAATTCCACCAATGGTTGTGAGGATTATTTTTGTAGAGACGCAATATTTTGGTAACTATATACAATTTTACACCTATAGAAAGGGGGTTACCATATAATGCGTAAACCTAATTCTTTTTGGTATGGGGCATCTTTAGCTGAAATAATTCTTTTTGCAGTTTTAGGCTGTCTTGTTGTAATTGTTTTATATGAACTGATAATTGCTTTGTTTGATTGTCCAATCTATACGTCATAATAGATACAACCATGCTAACCAATGCAAAAAACCCCACAACGCCTAAAATCCATGTTTGCCGCTTTGAATTGGCTGAAATAATATTATTGCTTGTAATTGTTGATTTGTTTAAATTTAGGTTTGATTGCACCAACCGGTAATTGTTTAAGTATTCAAGTCCACCTGAAGTTAATCTTGCCCTAACCTCCCAAAGACCTGAACCATCTTCATTTTGTCTGTGTTTCTCCAGCCTAATATGCTTACTTTCATGCATTTCATCAACAAAATGCGCTATCCTGTCGCTAATAACATCGGGAGGTTCATTAGGGTCTACGTTTGGTTGTTTTTTAAACCATTCATGTAGCAAGTGATCGACTTGAACCAATCTGTCTATTCCCCATTCCTCTAAATAATCCAATAATTTTAAATAATCATCCATAAAAAAGGCTACTGATTAGGCAGCTTAAATGTAAAGTATTTTATTTTGATAATTGGCTTACAAATTATACTTTTATAGACCTAAAAAGTATAATTTAAATAAACCAATCTTGCACGAATTCATCGATACATACGTTAAGTTGTTAATAGCTATGATTTCTTTTGTAATACCACTGATGGTTTTACTTCTGTCTGTGTTTAGCAAAGGATCGGGTGTAATAAAGAAAAAGTACGAACAAGAGCAAGAGCAACTGGAAGCAATAATAGCTTCACAATTAGCTAATATCGTTGATTATAGCACTATTGGGAAAACTATAAAGAAAAGTTCGCGGAGTTTAACGTGGTGTAAAATAAAAAATCAGTATAAATTAAAATTACTTAATCCAATACGACAACTTTGTAGGATTGTTATTTCGTTATTTTTGGCTCTTGTTTTGATAATGTTTGATATGATTATTAAGGATAAATATTTTCACCTGTATAGTCACTGGTCGTCAGTTACTTTAATTATTGGAAGTATTACTTGCTTAATTTACGGAATAATTTGTTTATTACAAGTCGGATGGATATCAATACACACGAAAACTATAATGGAATCAGAAACGAATTCCACAAAACTTGATAAAGAAATTACAAAATAATAAAAAATAAAGAATAATTTTACACTATGGCTTTTAGAGTAACCGAAATAATAAATGCCAACACTATAAAGATTTCTCCTCGATGGGCTTGGGAGGGGTATGCTGGAGAATTTATTAAGATTAAAAATTTTAATACTACAAGTGTAGACGTGTCTAATTTTATAAAAACGAAATTATCTAATCTTTTACTTAATAAAGAAGTGGAATTAAAAAACCCAACTAATGCCACAAAAGGTGCAAATAACAACGATGAAATTACTGTAAATGTTTATTTAAATGGAGTAGATATTTCGGTTTATTTTCCTGAAATGCGTAGCGTTGCCTAATTTACAAGAATCACAATATCCTCTATAATTAGTTTGTTATCTTTATTTTTTCGGATTGTAATTAAGTGCTGTTTGAAGATTAGTGTTGAAATCAGATAACTTTTCCGGCTCGTTAAACATTTTTATCTGATTAGCATCTTTCTTTGCTTTCTCTAATAATTTTGGCTTAGGTAACACCATTTCAGGCTCTTTAAAGTCGATTTGTGTTTGACCCAATGATCTTGCAAATAAATCCTTAAACTCTTGCCATGAACGCGATAATTTAAGCATGGTAGTTATTGAAACTAATTGATTTCTTAATAACTCTTTCCCTCTTTTTTCATCTAAAGACTGAAATAGTTTTTTGGTGTACTTGCCATCTTTGTTTTTTGGCGTGTTCTCTTTAAGCCATTGAAACACGTCTTTTGGTAAGTAATTATAGACATATTGATTAGTATATTTACCTATTACTTGTGGCCGCTTAACGGTATTTGGATTGAAAGGCCAGTCTTTTAATCTGTATATATTTCTGTAAAAATCGGTTTGAAATTCTCTTTGCCATTCTAATATTACCGGAGAAACGCCGAATTCTTTAAGGCTTTTTACTATTTGTGTTTCTTCATCTGTATACCTATACCCGGTAATTTGTTCGACATATTTTAAAACCCCAAATTGAGAGAACCCCATAATTATGGCATATGCTCGTTTACCTGCATTAACCAATGCTTCGTTTTTAGGGTTGTCATTACCAGCTTTGACAAATACATCGCATATCAACGGCAACGCCGTAGCTTCTAATCCCGTTGATACCTTTTTACCAGTTGAGATATAAGGAACCGCGGCAGCTAATTTATCTACTAAATCAGCTGATATATAATTCTTTAACGCAGAATTTGACAAATAAGCGGGCAAAACCGCGGCACCTAATTTACGTTTCTCCCAATAAGACGCACTTCCTTTAAATCCAAAAGCGCTTGATAAGCTTCGTTCTGAAAAAACGTGGGTTCTATCTTCATCATCTAAAATTGAGGCGACCAGCTTAACGCCGTTAAAGGTGTCTTCACCAGTGCACAATGCCTTTGACAAATTTTTTAATTCTTCACTCATTTTGTAAGGTTATTATAGGTTAAACGATTGGTGCAATTAGCCAGTAAAGAATTGAAACGAATTAAGTCAGTTGTTTTACGGCTATTGTAACGAAATGTAAATTCATCTGCATATTTCTGAATGTGCTTTGCAGATATATTATGATAAATACCTATTACCATACGGTCAAAAAGTGAAAAACAGCCCTCAATGCTATTAGTGTAATAAACGCCTCTGCCATATTCTTTTTTGCTATGGTCAACTACTCCATGATGTGCAAATTCTTTGCCTACTGTAACGTAGGTGTTTGCTGTATCTGTCATTAACACACTTTCGGTATCAACATTAGCCCTTACTAAGTTAGGCACGAAATCAGTAGGTTTAACGGCCTGTAAACGCAATCTACTACCACGTTCCATTAAGCCTAAAACAACGGTTTTATTATTATGACGGTCTGCTTTATTTTCTAAAATCACTTTGCGTTTTTTATTGCTCATGTTTTTAACTTTCCCGCCAACTATAGTTTCATCAACTTCAACAATTACGCCTGAACCACCAAGTTTGTTATCGTTGTCAATTTCGGTTTCAGCGGCATCTATACCGAAGCAATTACGGATACGCTGTAACATGAACCAAGCTGTTTTTGCGTAACATTTAAATCACGTCCTAATTGGAGAGAAGATATGCCTTTTTTGTGAGCGGTGACAAGGTAAATTGCAATAAACCAAGATTGTAATTCTATCTTTGTGTTATCAAATAGAGTAGCAGTACGAACGTTAAAATATTTACCTGTATTTTTGCATTTGTAGCCTCTTGCAGTAACGTAAACTTTAGAAGTTTCATCAAACGGACTTACTACGTTTCCGTTCCAGCGAAGTTGCTCTAAATGGTTAATACAAGTTTGTTCATCGGGAAATGCCTTGATTAACTCTCTTATTGATTTGAACTCTATATTTATCATTGCGTTTGAATTACAATACAAATATAGTAGTTATTTACACAAAAACAAATTTATTTTTAATTATTTAGTGTAAACTTGTATATAGTTATCAATATTTTGCGTCTCTACATTTTGAGCAATAATTGTATTTTTAACGATAGTTTTTTAGCAAGACTAATAGCGTGAAAAAAAGAGCCTTAACCTTAAATACTTTTCTAATAATATCGGTGTTAACGAGTCTTGCCGGATGCCAAAACAATACGGCCCAATCAACATCCGATACAGCAACATCCGCAAAAAAAGCAAAGGCTGAAAAAGCTATTTCTAATTCTAACTGCGATTCAACGGTAACTAATCAGGAATTTAGTTTTGATGCGTTAGCCCTCCAGGTTTTTAAAGCCGATACCAATAAAATTAAGTCATTGTTCATGAATCCTGTAGCTTTAAAAATGGCAAAAGATACGGATAAAAATAATGGAGGAGTGCGCTATTACCTGTATAATTTCACAGATGGAATAAATAAAATTACCCTATTTTATAATCATGGCTTTTACATAGAATACGCTGATATAAAAAACGATAAAGTTCAATTAAATAAAAAAGTTTCCATTGGCATGAACCAAGATGTTTTTCTGAAATTAATTAACGTAAAAAGCATTAATTGTGATACGATAACTGTACAAGACGATGAAATGACTTTCGAAAGTGTTT
>Ga0206991_10381_pt1 | contig 11989 bp, 8 predicted proteins | sample Alteio_BWMinCont_9_FD_153286 | JGI IMG/M metagenome (GOLD analysis project Ga0206991, IMG submission 153286) | Enriched cells from forest soil in Barre Woods Harvard Forest LTER site, Petersham, Massachusetts, United States -... | ecosystem: Environmental > Terrestrial > Soil > Temperate forest >...
CCTTTTTCAGATCGGCCTGCGCCTGCTGCAGATCGGCCACACGTTTCTCGGCATTGCTGTTGTTCAACGCGCGCTTCTGCTCAATCTGATGCATCAGATCGTCGAACTTGGTCTGTGCTTCCAGCAGCAGTTTGATCTCATTGGCGCGGTCGAACGTCGCCAGCGAATCACCCGGCGACACCATAGCGCCGTTTTCCGCCAGTGTTGCCAGCGTCAGATTGCCGCCCAATCCCTCAATCCGGGGCACCAACACCGTCTGCGTATGGACGGCGCGGATAATGCCGGTCGCGCGCACGGTATGTTGAGGCGGCGGATCTCCCGCAGCCATCATCCACCCAGCCACTACAGTAATAGCAACGACACAATTCAGGGTGCGCATAGTGAACAGGGCTTACCTGTCGAGGTATTGACGCTCGGGATAAGGAAAGTGTTGCGAAGAAACAGACATTTGTCCTAATAAAATAGGACGCAGGCATACAATTGCACTGGATCATGAAAAAACACGCCCTCATTACCCTCCTTGTTCTACTCCCGGTCCTTGCGTCAGCCCAATCCAGCGCCCAGAACGGCAAGGTTGTAGGCGTTGTAGGCAAGGTTGTAGTCATTTCTCTCGATGGCTTTCCGGCCAACGCCCTCGACGACCCTAAACTGCCGATTCCCACCCTTCGAAAGCTCATGGCCGAAGGTACCGGCGGTCCCATGCTTGCAATCAACCCCACGATCACGTGGCCGAACCACACAACAATTGTGACCGGGGTTGGCGCCGATACCCACGGCCTGCTGCTGAATGGTGCAATCGTCCGTACCGGCACGTGGCCTCCTGTAAAAGTCGATTCCACTGTCGACAAGGTCAAGCTCGTGAAAGTGCCAACCGTCTATGACGCCGCCCATCAGGCCGGACTGACAACCGCGCAGGTGGATTGGGTCGCCATCAAAGACGCGCCCACCATCAACTGGGCGTTCCCGGAACAGGCGACAGCAACCGGCCCACTGGAAAAAGAGATGCTCGCGAAAGGTGTCGTCTCTGCCGCCGACATGACCGACTTTTCCAAAGCAAACATCATCTTCCGCGATCAGATCTGGACGAAAGCCGCCGCCTACATCATCCGCGAACACAAGCCGGATCTGATGCTGTTCCATCTGCTCACCCTCGATTCCACCCAGCACAAATACGGTCCGGGTTCTCTCGCAGCGCAGGATGCCATAGCCTTTCTCGATAGTTGCGTCGCGCAGATCGTCGCGGCGGTCAACGATGCGGGCTTATCCGGCGACACGACTTTCCTGATCGTCTCCGATCACGGCTTTAAAGCCTTCAAAAAAGAGATTCGCGCCAACAACGCTCTCGAAGCCGCAGGTCTCGATAAAAAGGTATACGTCCTGCCAGAGGGCGGCGCTGGATTCGTCTATATAGAGGATCCTTCTGTAACCGCGAAAGCCCGCGACGTACTGTCCGCGATTGAGGGCGTGGAGCACGTCTATTCGCCCGCCGATTACGCGGCGCTCGGATTGCCGCGGCCGGACCAGGATCCCCAATTCGGCCAGCTCTTCATCACCGCGAAAACCGATTACTCCTTCGCCGGAACCAAAGGTGGACCTGTGACCGCGGAAGTAACGCAAACTGGCGGCAGCCATGCCTACCTCGCCAGTGACCCCGAGCTCCATCCGATTTTCATCGCCAGTGGCAAAGGCGTGCGCAGGGGAGTTAGTCTGGGCCTCGTAGTCAATCTCAACGTTGCGCCGACGATCGCAAACCTGCTTGGCATCAGTCTCCCGACAGCCAAAGGAAAGCCCCTCCCGCTCCAGTAGGCACGCGCACTGGGCTATCCTAAAAGATCACGTCTGAAACCGGTTCCACATGACTTTCGAATTCAAAAATTTAATCAACGGTGAATGGGTTCCCGCCACAGGCGGCAAGACCTTCCAATCCCACAATCCAGCCGACTTCGCAACGGCCGTCGGCACCTATCCCGCCTCCGTGAAAGCTGACGCCGAAAGCGCCTTCTCCGCAGCTGAAGCTGCCTATCCGGCCTGGCGAAACATGCCCGCGCCGAAGCGTGGAGAGATCCTCTTCAAGGCCGCCGAACTCCTCGCCGCCCGTATCGATCAGCTCGCGAAAGAAATGACGATCGAAGAAGGCAAGACCATTCCCGAAGCGAAGGGTGAAGTCATGCGCGCCATCAACATCTTCCGCTATTTCGGCGGAGAAGGTGCACGTCTCACCGGCGAAACGGTTCCCTCCGAACGCGATGGCGTTTTCTGTTTCACGATTCGCAAGCCGCGCGGCGTGGTCTCCCTCATCACCCCCTGGAATTTCCCCATTGCGATCCCCGCATGGAAAATGGCCCCGGCTCTGGTCTGCGGCAACACCGTCGTCATCAAGCCAGCCGCGCTCGCGCCCTCCTGTACCTTCCGGATTGCCGAGGCGTTGATGGAAGCCGGACTGCCCAAAGGTGTTCTCAACGTTGTGACGGGATCGAGCCGCGAAATTGGCGATACCTTCGTCAACCATCCGTCCATGCGCGCCATCTCCTTCACTGGTTCCTGCGGTGTAGGCGACCACATCTACAACACAGTCGCGCCGCGCAAACTCCCCGCACAGCTCGAAATGGGCGGCAAAAATCCCACCATCGTCCTGAAAGACTGCGATATGGATTACGCCGTCGATACGGTCCTGAACGCAGCCTTCGGTTCCACCGGTCAGAAGTGCACGGCCACCAGTCGCGCCATCATCGAAGCCTCGATCTACGAAGAATTTGCCGCCAAACTGGTAGCGAAAGCCAAAGCTCTGAAAGTGGGCGATGGCATGGAAGCCGGCGTCTACATGGGGCCCTGCGCCGACGAAGCCCAACTCAAGACCTCGCTCGACTACATCGCAAAAGCGAAGAGTGAAGGCTGCAAACTGCTGGCCGGTGGCGAACGCCTAACCGAAGGCGCGCTCGCCAAAGGCTACTTTGTAGCGCCCACCATCTTCGGTGACGTATCTCCCACCGCCACCATCGCGCAGGAAGAAATCTTTGGCCCCGTGCTGGCTCTCATCAAGGCAACCGACTTTGATGACGCGATGAAACTCGCCAATAAAGTGCGCTTCGGTCTCTCCGCCTCCATCCTGACAAAAGATCTGTCAGCGGCATTCAAATACATCCACGACATTGAAGCCGGTCTGATCACCGTCAATCTCCCCAGCGCCGGCGTCGAATACCAGCTGCCCTTCGGCGGCGTGAAAGACTCCAGTTCCGGCTTCCGTGAACAGGGCTCGGTGGCCATCAATTTCTACACCGAACTCTCCACCATCTACATGAAGTACCGGTAGGCTGCCCGTCACATGCTGGAAAAACTCTTAACCGTCAAATCCACGCTCCCGAAAGACGCTGCGGTGGCCGCTCTGGTCGGTCGCGTCGATCGTCCGGGTCTCGGTCCTTCTGTGGTGCGCGTCAATTCTGACGCGACCCTCACCGACATTACAGCGACGTTCCCCACAGTCAGTACCCTCTGCGAGCAATCCGACCCCGCCGCCGCGCTCAGAGCCGCGCAAGGTGAAAACCTGGGCGAACTCGCCGCAGTCCTCAACGGAACCGGCCCACGCCTTCTTGCTCCTATTGATCTACAGGTGGTGAAGGCAGCCGGCGTCACGTTCCCCGTTTCGATGATCGAACGCATGATCGAAGAAGCTCTGCGCGGCGACATGGCGAATTCCTCCAAGCGCGCCGAAGTGATCGGCCGCATCAAGGATTCTGTCGGCAGCATCTCCGCCCTGACGCCAGCCACGCCCGAAGCCCTGAAGCTGTTGCAGTACCTCACTGACGTCAACGGACTCAATCTCTCAGCCACCTATCCGCAGGTTGGCCTCGGCGAAAAAGCCGAACTTTTCACCAAGCAGGCAGTATCATTAGCCTCGGTCGGACACGGCGCTGAAGCCGGTTACAACGCCGATTCTAAGTGGACAAACCCCGAACCCGAACTCGTCTCCGTCATCAACTCCTACGGAACAATCGTCGGCGCAACTCTGGGCAACGATGTGAATGACCGCTACCTCGAAGGTCTCTCAGCCCTCCTGCTCGGAGTCGCGAAGGATAGACGCGGCAGCAGCGCGCTCGGACCCTTCGTTCGCCTGTTTGACGATAACTTCACACTGGCCTCCATTCGAACGATCAAGGTCAATCTCTCAGTAGACGGAACTGATAGCTTCCACGAAGATGGCGTGAATTCCATGGACGAAATCCGCAGAGACCCACAGGACGTCCTCGCGAAGCAGCTCTTCGATATCCACGATTATCCGGACGGAGTGGTACTGTTCAACGGCACCGGCATTGTCCCCAACAGCGATCGCAGCGGCCCCGGCAGCGGCAGCGGTTTCTTTCACAAGACCGGCGACGTAGTTCACATCTTCGCCGACGAACTAGGCAGCCTCGCCAACGTAATGGTGCCGACCGGCGAAGTTCGCATGCACGAACACAGCATGTTCGCCTTCATGAGCGCACTGGCCCAGCGTGGCGTGCTGGATAGCTGATCCGACTAATCGTTAGTTTTCCGTCGGGATCTTGTCGATCTTATCCACGACCAGCGTATCGAGCGGGAGCTTACTGGGCTTCAGTTTCAACCCAAGTTGTACCTGCAGTGCATCCGGGATGCGCTGCAGGGAAGCATCCATCAGATCAGAGTCGCGAGAACCATTCTTGGGAATTTGGCCTTCATCCGCATAATCGAACTCAAAATCGTATCTCCCGTTCAGGCCCGTCTTGTCTATGATCGGAGACGCGAATGCCCCGGACAGGAATTTGGCTAACTCCGAAAGCGTCCGCGCCCTGGCTGTCAAGTGAATGACTGGAATGTGCGAAACAATTCTTGTCGCGAGGACTGTCAAGCCTGGCCGCGCCAGCTGCGGGTATCCCCGCGCGTCCTTCGTGTCCGATAAGAGGGGCCCTGACAGAGGTTCCTCTGCAAGGACAGTGTCCGCCTCGGATGACCTTCTGAGTCTCGGGTCGCTCCTTCCGACCACCATCTCATAACCCGGTAGCTCCTTTACTTCATGGTGAGCAATCATATGGAATCGTTCGGCGAGAAGATTCTGAAGCATCAGATTGAACTGCTCTTTCGTAGTTCCGGGCGGCACGTTCGCTGAAATGGTGTAGTATTCGGAAGTTTGCCAGTCGGGTGCCGTGATTAGATAAACCTGTTCATCAAATACGTAGTAGAGCAGGTTCCTGAGATTATTGGCGTATGTAAAGCGCCCGGGATCGGATGTGCCCGGGCCTCCGCGTTGAAATGCTCGGAACTGCGAATCCTTGTCCACTCGCCTGACTGAAGCAACCTCAAACGTCGGAGTCTCTGCGGCCTGTACAGGTGCGTCAGCACAGGACCAGGCGCCAAGGATGGCGATCCCAATAACGCTTGAGATCGTGGTCAATAGCTTGAGCCTGCGATCGCGTGCAAGCGCAAAGGCGAGTATCGATCGCGGGCTGAAAATAGACAACACTATCGTCCTGCGCTTTCTCCAGTATCCCCCGGAATTGGGGAAACGAAACGGAAGCCGCAAGCGGCCCCGGCAGTGGATTCTTTCATAAGATCTCTCACCCGCTATTGCGTAATCCCGAGTTTGGCCAGTTGCTGCGACACGGAAGCCGCGCGGCCCACGACAAACGTCTTGATCGGAACATCTGGCATCCCGAAATTCCGGTTCAGCGTATCCGGCATCGTCTTGTTGGCAACCGCCGCATCGAAACGTCCAAGAAGTTGCGCCGACTCTTCCACAATTGCCGGGCGCACAACCGCCGCAATCTCATCCACCTGCGGCCCAAACCGCTCCGGTTTGAAAATCGTCTTGCTGAACTGAGCCATGTCCGCCAAATAGAGTTTTCGGAACGCATCCAGCTTAAACATGCGTTCCAGAAAAACATTGCGACCATCCCAGGGACGCATAATATCCACCCGCTGCATGTCCCCGGAGGCAATGCCAAATTGCCCGAAAGCACGGTCCAGATCCCACGGAATGAAGCTGAACTTGTGCGTCTTCGGGTTCAGATAAAGGTAATAATTCTGCCCGTCATCCAGGACGCTGTCGTAATTCGACAGCCACACCGTAACCGCCATATAGCGCGCAAATTCTTCCAGGTCCACAAACTCCCCGGCCCGCGCCATGAATTCTGCATCATTTTGCGCGCTGACGATTCTCGAAAAATCGATCAGACGTTTCGCTTCATCCGGATGCGGTTCGCGTTTCGGATCGTAAACCTGCTTGTATTTATTCCAATCGTCGCCAAGGTAGGTAAACGTAACGGGGATGACCGGTTTAAGAAGCAGCCCGTCTTTCACTCCGAAATGTTCCTCGGCGAACCGGTCGTCTACTTCTTCCACGATTGAATACAGCCCCTTGTAGGGCTTCGCATTATCCCCGGCAACGTTGATAAAAACCCGCGAATACGTAGTGCGAGATGCCGGAACTTCCGCGTCCCTGTACAAGCGGTATGCCAGAGTCTCGTGCATCCACGTCGTATCCGAAACGTTGTTATTGAAGTTCAGCTTGCCCAGCTTCGCCAGTTTCTGCCCCACGACAAACTTGTTGAGATCCGTCTTGAGCGAAACCTTCCCCAACGGAATTCCTCGCCGCAGCGTCCCATTCCCCTTATAACGAACCGCAACATCGTTGAACGCCAAATCTTCGATCGTCAGGTTCGCATGAACGTATTCCAGCTGCAATCCGTTGGAACCCGTGATTCCGTTGCGTAATCCGTCCGGCGCTTCGAACTGCGACAAACGATTCGCACGCGCCGAAGGGGGCACATTCTTCGCCACCGGCGCGATACCCTTCCACTGCTCCGCCGTGAAATTAAATTTCGTTGTCCAGACTTTGGTGTTGCTGAAAAAATCCGCCGCGCTGAAGTCTTTCGAGTGGATGTCGGCTGCCCACACGCAGACCGCCGCGCAGGCGCCAAGCAACAACAGTGATCGTGGAATTGAAAAGTGCACTATCTTCCAGCAGCTTTTTCCAGTATCCCCCAAAACTCCGGGAACGAAACAGAAGCCGCATCCGAATTCTCAATCGTCGATTCCCCATCGCCGCGCAAAGCCGCCACCGCAAACGCCATCGCAATCCGATGATCGCCGAACGAATCGAACGTAGCCGCGCGAAACTTCTGCTTGCCCGGAATCCGCATCCCATCGGGCGTCACTTCAATCTCAATCCCCATGCGCTTGAAGTTATCCGCCACCGTCGCGATGCGATCCGTCTCTTTGATCCGCAACTCCGCAGCGTCGCGCACCACGAAACCTTCTTCCGAAGCAGCACCCAGCACAGCCAGCACCGGAATCTCATCGATCAGCGCCGCTGCCATGTCTTTTTCAATCACCCCACCGCGGATCGGAGCATGCCGCACCTGAATATCGCCAATCGGCTCCCCGTTGACCGATTCAATCTTCAGCACCTTGATATTCGCGCCGGTCGAAAGCAGAAAATCCAGCAGCGCAGAACGCGAAGGATTCAGCCCCACGCCCTGAATCACCAGATTCGAATCCGGCACCAGCAGCCCAGCCACCAGAAAAAACGCGGCTGATGAGAGATCGCTCGGCACCACCACGTCGCGGCCCGTCAGCGTCGGGCGCCCCTGCAGTGTAATCACCCGCTGCTTAACCTGAATATCCGCGCCAAACTCGCGCAACGCAATCTCCGTATGGTCGCGCGACTGCATCGCCTCGCGCACCACTGTCTGCCCCTCCGCGAAAAGTCCGCCAAACAGCACGCAGGTTTTCACCTGTGCACTGGGCACCGGCAGCGTGTAATCGATTGCCTTCAACGGCCCGCCATGAATCGTAATCGGCGGATACTGCCCATCGCGCGCCTCGATCCGCGCGCCCATTTCGGTGAGCGGCTTCATCACCCGAGCCATCGGGCGGCGCGACAACGATTCATCCCCGAAAATGCGGCTGGTAAACGGCTGCGCAGCCAGCAAGCCCGACATCATCCGGATCGTCGACCCCGAATTCCCTGCGTCCAGATCGCCCGCCGGCGCTTTCCAGCCCTGCAATCCCTTCCCGTGAATCGTAACCGTCGTGCCCTCTTCCGCCGCCTCGATGCCCAGCGCCTGCACACAGCCAAGCGTCGAATGGCAATCGGCCCCGGTGGAAAAATTCGAAATCCGCGAAGTCCCTTCGGCCAGCGAAGCGATCATGGCAAATCGGTGAGAAATGGATTTATCCCCGGGCAGAGACAACACGCCCGAAAGGCGCCCCGCAGGGCGAATAGTCTGTTGCATGAAATCCCATTGTAGTGCGTTAACCATTGAGCTTCCTTGACCGTATTACAGTCAGGAAACCCGTATGCAGCGATTAACGATTCTCCTTGTTGCCGCAGTCGCTTTCGGCCAGCAATTGCCGCAACGGGCAGAGTTCGATGCCGCCTCCGTGAAGCCAGCCGACCCGGATGCTCACGGGAGCGATATCAATGCAGATTCCGGCGGGGTCCTGATCGCGAAAAATGTCACCTTGCGTGAACTGATCACCACCGCATACGATATTCGCGAATTTCAGCTCGTCGGGCCTGCGGAATTGTTCCGCACCCGCTGGGATATCATCGCGAAGCCTCCATCCGGCGCTCCGCAGACTCCGGACCACCAGCGCCAACGCCTGCAAAACCTGCTCGCCGATCGATTCAAGCTGGCCGCACACCGCGAGATGCGCGACCACCGCGTCTATGTCCTCATGCCGGGAAACAAAAAGCTGAAGCTTCAACTGGCTGATCATCCGCCAGTCGAGGGTCACACACGCACAGTTCTGAACAACGGCCGTGGCCACGCCGTCTTTTCGGCCGCGACAACCGATGAAATTGCCACTATGCTGTCAAGACTCATCGACGTTCCGGTTATTAACAAGACGGGCCTGACCGGCCGATTCGACGGCACGCTCGACTGGACAGCCAGCGGCGATCAGTACGGAGCAACCTCCGTCGCCGCCACGGGGCAGGATCCAAACGCTCCGCCCGAAATCTTCAGCGCCATACAGGAGCAGTTCGGTCTGCGTCTCGACGCTCAAACCGCCCCGGTCGAGATGCTAATCATCGATCACGTACAACAGGCCACAGAAAACTAAATTGTGGGCCAGGGGCTTCGGCCTGCCGCCGGGCTTTCTCCCGGCGCAGGAGCTAAACCTTGTTCCGATGCAGAGAAGGATCCACCGACGCCACCATCATCCCCACATCCAGCCCGCCACCCAAAAATTCATTCACTTGCGCCGCCACCGCCGCCGCATCGGAAACCGCATCGCGATATCCCACATTCAAAACCTGTGTGCCCGGCCGCCGCGCCAGCATCGCTTTCACCCGCACGGTCGTCCGCGCATATTCATTCTTCAGCATCTGCCGGCGTTCCGGCGTCGAAACGATATCCTGCTTCCGCCGCACCAGCATCCGCTCCTGCGAATCCAGAACCTCATCCAGATCCCGGTCGCTAAAGATGATTCTGCACGGCAGTCCCGCCGGCAGCGCCCCCAAAAGCGGCGCGACAATCTTGATCGCCTTCCCGCGCCCCTGCAGCAGCCACGACGAATCCCTCAGCAGATTCTTCACCGGCTCAAACTCCAGATAACCCCGAGGATTATCCTCATCCGGTTCACGCAGACCGTCAGACATCACAGCAACACCACCAGCCGCCAGCATCTGCATGAACATCGACGTGCCCGACCGCGGCAACCCGGTAACAACGATGAGGGATTCCTCAAGCGGGGCCGCCTCCCCCTGCGCACCGTTAACCACTGACACTCCAGCACTGGCAGCAACATTCTCCACCCGTTCCGCCACCGAAATCGGAGCCCGTCGGGCCGCCTTCTTCCGCCGCATCTGCCGCGCTAACCGCCGATGTTCAGCAGCCCCCTCCGGATCTCCCAACTGCTTCTCCAGCACCCCAGCCAGCCGCATATGAGCTTCCGGAAAATTCGGATTAAACGAAATCGCGGCGCGAAATGCCGCCGCAGCGCGCTCAAATTCTTTCATCCCCGCAAGCGCCAACCCAAGCAGATAATGAGCAACCGGATAGTGATACACCCGCTGCAGCGCATCCAGCGCGGATTGCGCCGCCGCCTGAAACCGCCGCCGCATCAACTGCATCCGGCAGATTCCCAGATGCGCGTGCGCGTTGTCCGGATCAATCGCCAGAGCTTTCTTGTAGACTTCCTCCGCATCGCGCGGACGTTTCAGCCGCAGGTAAAGGTCCGCCGTCTGCAGGAACAAACCAGGCCGCACCATATGCGCCGCGGTGACTCGTTCCAGCGCGCTCAAAGCCTCGGCATACCGTTTCTCCGCCGTGAGCACCTGCGCCTTCAGGTAATCGATCACCGGCGGCTGATACCGCGCCAGGTTTTTCCAGTGCTTCAGCTCCTTCTGCTGTGCCTCGTCAAGCAATGATTCCAGGTCGGCGTCCGGTTTGACTTCCCCGTCCCCGGATTTCTGCCGCTCCTGTGCAATCGTCCGCAATTCAGCCACTTTCGCAACTGCTTCCCGGAAAACCGTGCGCCGCCTGCCATCCAGGTCGTCGATAATCTCGCGCATTTCGCCCGTCATCCCGAGCGCCTGACAAGATACAAACAATCGCACCGCATACCGCTGTTCGTCGCGATCCTTCCCCCACAATTCCCGGAAAATTTCGTGCGCCTCCTGGTGCCGGTCGTCATCCTGATAGGCTTCGCCCAGGTTGTAGCGCAGTTCGCGAATCGTCTTCTCCACCGCCAGTTCGCGGTTATCATCCGGCCGCTCGATATACCCGAGCGCAATCATCTGCTCCATCGCCTCGTGCGCAGCCACCGGATCCAGCCGCGTATGCGGCGGATGGCGTCCATCCGCACCCGGCACATCTTCCCAACTGGGAATAAACTCAACCGGCGGCGCTTCCACGAAAGCCTGCGACAGCACCTTGCCGTCCATGTCTTCCCCGACCGGCAACCCGTACATCGTCAGAATCGTCGGCGCAATATCCAGCACAGACGGCCCGTGCAGCAATTCATCTTTCCGGATGCCCGGACCCATCATCGCGAGAATTCCGAAGTCGCGATGCTCGATCGCCGGTCCCGCCGGAATGTCGGGAATCGCCGCAGGCCGCAGGTGATCCGGATGAAAACCGTGATCCGACATCAGGATCACCGTCACATCTTCCCCGGCCTTCGCGAGCAGCGCCCCCAGCATCTGGTCATGAAACTGATACGCCATGTTGACCACATTGCCGTAGAGTTCGAAATCGCGCTCGCCGATCCACGCTTGCCGCGGCGGATGATACTTCATGAACCCATGGCAGAAGTGATCGATCGCATCGTAGTAAACCGCGAAAAAGTCCCACTCCTGGTGATCGAGCAGCCACGTCGCAGCCGAATGCATGCTCACGCATTCACAAAGCGTTCGCATCATGCCCGCCAGCCGCTTGTCCTTTTCCTGATCGATCTCCCGCGCCAGCGGAATAAACGGTTCCACCATCTCCGGCGTCAGCAGGTCCGGATGCATGCGCAACCCAGCCAGCGTGTCCGCCAGTTCCGGTGGATGCACCGCGCGCGGCAGTAACGGCCAGCCCTTGTCCAAAGGCTGGCTCGCGCGATGGTAATGATCGGAAACCATCACTCCGTTGATCGGTTCCGCCGGATGACTCGGCCACCACCCGATCACCACGCTGCGCAGATCGTGCTGATTGAGAATGTTCCACACGGCCTTCGACGTGCGCGAGAGATTCGTAACCGGCTGTACGCCAGTCCCATCCGGCGTTGGCTCCGAAAATCCGTGAATGCCGTGTTTGAACGGCCGCTTGCCCGTGGCAATGGAAGTCCAAAGCATCGGTGAAAGCGGAGGATGCAGCGTGGCGATCTGCCCCATCGCCCCATTCTCGACAAGCCGCTGGACATTCGGCATCTTGCCCGCGTCCATCAGCGGATTGATGACCTTCCAGTCGGCCGCATCCCAGCCAATGAGAAGAACTTTACGCCGGTTCATTGCGTGGATGCGAGAGGCACCTCAGAATTATATCTG
>Ga0206991_10382_pt1 | contig 11982 bp, 12 predicted proteins | sample Alteio_BWMinCont_9_FD_153286 | JGI IMG/M metagenome (GOLD analysis project Ga0206991, IMG submission 153286) | Enriched cells from forest soil in Barre Woods Harvard Forest LTER site, Petersham, Massachusetts, United States -... | ecosystem: Environmental > Terrestrial > Soil > Temperate forest >...
GAGGTACACGGCGGGTACACGCGCGTGAAGGGCAGAATCCCTCCATCGATGTAATCAGAGGATAGGCTCCGCGCCGTGCCGCCTGGCAAGGAGCTGGACCGTGACTCTATGCAGGCTTCGGGGACCAGCCGGTCGCTCACGATAAAACTCAAAAACGAATGATTTTTCGAACGCAGCCCTCAACCGTCCTGCCTCAGGCAGTTCGAGATAGTTACCTCCATGCCCCGGCACCGTTTCGAGAAGAAGATATGCCTGTTCAGATAAGGAACTCTCAAAGAAAGGAAAGAGAGAAGGCAACAGAAAATGCACGTTGATAATTCCGCCGACCGAAGCCTCTGAAAATGGCCACGGATCGCTGCGCAAGTCCATTTGGTGTACTTCTAATCTGGACGATGCCTCCTTAAAGTAGGTGTGTTGCAAACGATCCTGCTCTCTTCGAATAGAGGTTAAGTCTTTGTCTACGCAAGTAACCGAGCATCCTAGCTGAGAGAAAACAAAGGCATTTCTGCCAGTCCCGCAAGCAACATCGATAATCGGTTTTCCGAATGAGGCTTGTGCCAATCGTGACGCAAATCGGCGGACTAGCGGAGATGGATGCAATTCATCAATCCAGTTATCGGGAATTGAGGTCATTTTCTATTGACGATTACTGAGAGGTGATAAGGTCTATTGACATAGTTACTCTCGAAGTATAGTCTTTCGGAATTAGGGGCTCAATCGTCCCTTCGAGGTAGTCTCCATGGACGCTGATAATCCTAAGAAAAAAGACCTCCTGTCCAAAGTGACGGGCAAACTTGCTGCACTTCTAGGAAGCGGACTCGCTGTTTTGAATGGCACTCCTACTATGGATGCGAAACCCATCTTCACCGGCTCTGGAGGCGAAGTAAAGGTACTTACCGTTGCGAAGCCGGGGGCGAAACCGCTGCCTGCAAAGCTGGTGCTGAGGCAGGCCGGACAGGGCTATGGGCTGATCGCACAGCACACTTCACATTCTTCGCACAGCTCTCATAGCTCCCACAGCTCGCACTCCTCACACAATTCGCATAGTTCTCACTCGTCACATTCGTCTCACTCCTCGCATGCCTCGCACACGTCTGGTGGCTTCGTGTGAGCAATACCGTGGAGGGATTTCGCTCCGAAGTGGGCTCGGAATCCTCTGCGGTCATATATCTAGACAGCAGAATCTACGGCAAAGAGGCCGTACTAAAAGCCTCCTATTGGTTCACGGACGTTGCGTATATTAGCTTTCCCGAATGTCCGGATCACAATCTGGCAGTCGAGATAAAGTTGAAGAGTACGCAGCCTAGCCTCGAAAATCCCAAGCCGATTTCCATCGAAAATCTCATCGCCGAGTTCTGTAATTCTCTTCTAGACTTCGAACTTCGGCACCAGATTGATGTCGAAACCGCTCCTGTACGACAGCTCATTTTGGCGAAAGCTTTCTCTGAGTCAGGCATCCTAGAGGATGAGCCTCCTGGAAGCGTTGCTGATCCTGTTGAGGTGAGTAAGCCGACCTCCCTCGTACAGATACTTAATTCCCCGAAGATATAGGCAAGGAAGGTCGCTGTTGTGTCTAGGGTGTTTTATCCTCGTGAAGATTATTCAAGCGCGGACACCGCGTATCGCCTGCTGCCGTTCCGTTTCCTGCGGCTAAACGGAAATGACGAACTTCTCGTTAATGAGGTCGGCGAATTCGTAATTGCTCCTGTTGGTACAGCTAGGACCATCGTACAGCGGCAACTTGTGCGGGGGTCCGACCTTTACTCCACTCTTAAAGCCAAACAATTCATTGTCGATGGTGGTTCTTCGCCACTGCTTGACTTGCTCGCAGCGAAGTACCGAACGAAGTACAGTTTTATCGAGGGATTCACGAAGCTTCACATCTTTGTAGTCACTCTCCGCTGTGATCATTCCTGCCAGTATTGCCAGGTATCGCGACAGACCGCCGACAAAGAGACTTTCGACATGAGTCTGGAGACAGCCAACAAATCTGTCGCGATGATGATGAAAAGTCCAGCGCCACACATTACGCTCGAACTTCAAGGCGGAGAACCTTTGCTTGCCTTTGATGTGATTCAGCACCTTGTACCGCTTGCCAAGAAGCAGGCTCGGTCTCTGCATAAGGAACTCGACATCGTCGTCACGACGAACCTGGCAAACGTGACGGATGAAATGCTGTTTTACTTGCGAGATGAGGGCATCAAGATTTCGACATCATTAGATGGACCTGCCTTTATTCACAACGCGAATCGCCCTCGTCCTGGTAATAACAGCTACGAGCTTACGATCAAGAATATTGAACGCGCTCGAAAGATAGTCGGTGAAGACCGAGTAGCAGCACTCATGACTACAACCAAACTTTCCCTTCAGCATCCAACCGAGATCATCGACGAATATGTAAAACAGGGTTTTCACACCATTTTTCTCAGACCACTCAGTCCCTATGGGTTCGCTACAAAAACCAGGCACAAAACGGGCTACCAGCTGGACAATTTCCTCGACTTCTATAAACGCGGCCTCGCTCACATTTTGCAGATAAATCGGAACGGCTACGACCTCGCAGAGGCCTATGCCAAAATCCTGCTGACTAAGATGCTCACGCCCTACGGTACCGGATACGTTGATCTTCAATCTCCGGCGGGAGCTGGAATAAATGTCTTGGTCTATAACTACGATGGCGACGTTTACGCAACCGATGAGTCTCGTATGCTGGCGGAGATGGGTGACTACACATTTCGCCTCGGAAACGTGCACACGGAAACCCACAGAGAGATATTTACGAGCGACTCATTTGTGAATCTGCTGTCCGCATCATGCAATCAGTCGCTTCCTGGGTGCGCCGACTGCGCACTCCAGCCTTATTGTGGTTCTGATCCGATTTTCAATCATGCCACTCAAGGCGACATCTTCGGTCACCGACCCACCAGCAATTTCTGCCATCGGAACATGCAAATCATAAAGCATCTGTTTGAACTGATATCTGAAAATGACGCCGAAACAATGCGCATATTGTTCGCCTGGATTCAGAACACCACACTTCGAGAGCTTAAAAAGGTGACACCCTCGTGAAGCTAACCACAGGGGGCAAAGCGTCGCTCTCCTTTAAGGATGCTGTTGTCGGTAAGGTTGCGCGTGAATACCTGCCTGAAAAAGATCGATCTCAGAGGATTTTGGTTACCGACGAGGTACCCGAGGATTTGAGACAGCTCATCGGGTACAGTGGCTTTCTCACAAGGGCCAAGCTAGAGCGTGAGCTTGATTCGATTCCAACAATCTCTTCTGTCCAAGCCATCGAGCATCTCAGAAGCAATGATATTGTTGCGATGGAGCCCGGGAACGGATTCATTCGAACGCTGTATCGGCCAGACTCCGATCATAACGTCATCTTCGCGACCGAACGATGCAACAGCAACTGCCTAATGTGTTCACAGCCGCCCCATGATCGTGATGACACCGATCCGTTGGTGCGGAGAAATCTCGAACTGATACGGCTTATTGAAAATCAGCCCAAGCGTCTGGTAATCACGGGAGGCGAGCCAACACTTTTGGGAGAGGGATTGTTCGCCATTGTCGCAGCTCTCCGCGACAAGTTCCCTGGAACCTATTTGCACATGCTGACGAACGGGCGGGTCTTTGCATGGCCTGCCTTTACAGCTCGCCTAGCGAGCCTGCGACATCCTGATTTTATGCTTGGCATTCCACTCTACTCCGATGATTCGTCGATTCACGATTATGTCGTGCAGGCCCGAGGGGCTTTTGATCAGACCGTTCTCGGCTTGCATCAGTTGGCAAGACACGGTGTACGCGTAGAGATTCGAGTAGTTCTGCATGCAATCACAATCCCTCGCCTCCCACAACTGGCTGAGTATATATATCGGAATCTGACATTCGCTGAGCACATTGCGCTCATGGGTCTCGAAAACATCGGCTATGCACCACGAAACATGGAGCAACTATGGGTCGATCCTTACAACTACCAGGAAGAACTCGAATCTGCCGTTGAATTTCTCGCGATGCGAGGAATGAACGTTTCCATTTACAATCATCAACTCTGTGTTCTTCGCAAATCCCTTTGGAAATTCGCCAGGAAATCGATTTCGGATTGGAAGAACATCTATTTGGAGCCATGCGAAGCTTGCGCAGTCAAAGATGACTGCGGAGGATTCTTTCAGTGGGCGACCAAACTCCACAGCAGTTTCATCCGTCCGCTCTGACCGGCGGCGATCACGGGGCGTCCACAAATGGTTGATGATCCAGGAGGGTTGATATGAGAAAAGTCAGGGCAATTGTGGCTTTGTCGTTTGCTCTTTTTCTTGTGCCATCCGACCATGCCCAAAAGAAAATACCCGCGCTAGAAGCAAAGGATCATATCAACGAATCAGCGACGGTTTGTGGAAATGTTGTGAGTGCCAGATTCTCGGCATCAACAAAGGGTCAGCCAACATTTCTTAATCTCGAAAAGCCGTATCCGAACCAAATCTTTACTGTGGTGATCTGGGGTAGCGATAGAGCTAAGTTTGGTACTCTTGAGACTGAATACAAAGGAAAACGAATCTGCGTAACTGGAAAGATCGAAAACTTTCGCGGCGTCCCTGAGATTATTGCATCTGATCCTCAGCAAATTAAAGCTGAATGAAAACAAGAAACCCTTTTTTATCTCGATTGCTCAGCATTTCCTTCCATCACAGTTATCCAGGCATCGCCCTGCAAGGCTATTTCGAACTTAAAATTGTACGCGGAAGGAGAAATCACCTCCAGAGTAAAACGACCTTTGGCAGGTGCTCCGCTTGGTGTCGACAAATTACTCGTCCAGGCCCAGTTGTTTCCTTCAATTGAGCCCACAGAGTCTTCTACTTCACCGTCATCGCTGCTTCCATGATATCTGTAGACGTTTTGCGCTGAGTCGTAACTATAGGTTGCCTGCCCGTTGCTCCGTCCCGTAGGACGCTGCTCTTCCCACTTCGAACTTATCGACGAACCGTCCGGCGCGATTTCATTGCGTTGCGTGCCTGTCATTTTGCCCGCTGGACCGAATGGGCTACTTTTCACATTGCCGGTCAACTTCCAAGTGCCTAGGAAATATCGCAATCTCTTGTTTTCAGGGCTGGATTGATTTGACGGAACGACAGCTGAGGTATTGGTTTGACTCTGGGTTAAGCTTTGCTCTCTCGGAGTAGACCTGATGGTCCCAGCACCGGCAGGCCCGCTGGTTGTCGCTCGAAGTTGTTTGGCTTTGGAGTCCACGCACTGATAGTAATCAGCCGGACCATTTGCCTGCCGTCTCCAAGCGCAAGTCGATTTGATCGCTTCCAGGTCCGAAGAAGGAATTCCGCTTACATCGGGCTCGCTCGTTATTCGAAGTTGTTTGGCTTTGGAGTCCACGCACTGATAGTAATCAGCCGGACCATTTGCCTGCCATCTCCAGGCGCAAGCCGACTCTATTCCGTTGCGGTCAGAGGGACTAATTGCGCTAAGATCCGGCCGCGACGTGCTCTGAAGCGCTTGGGTTTTCTGGCTTACGCAGTTGTAGTAATCAGCTGGACCATTTGCCTGCACTCTCCACGCGCACGTGGCTTTGATCGCCTCTTGTTCCTTCGAGGAAATCGTCTGCGCCGACGAAGACGCAACAAGCGGTGTTACGCCAAAAGCGATGGTAACGATTAGCAAGAACCGCATACTGACCTCCCGTATGCGTCGTACGTGGACCCGTATTCTACTCTTCAGTATCTCCACTTTAAAACAAAAAAATCGGCGGCCAACACCTCGCGACGGTTCTCACTTCCGCTTTGAGAACAAAGGTGCGATTCGAAAGAGGGCAGTTTCGATCGCTCCTATCCCCTATCCCTCCGTCTAGTTGACGCTGAAACATCGGGTCAGTAGTCTCGTTTTGCGCCCCTCATGACATAAGCTCTCGGGAAAGGACGAGAAAAACCGGTCGAGGCCGCCTGAACGATAGGTGGTCTAAAACTCTAGGCGCAACTGAAATGCGATCATGCGTGGCGTGCTATCTTTCCCAGACAAGAAGCGCACGCTGAGAATCCCCAGCCTTGCGCTTCAAAGGCCACAATTTGATTGACTCAACCGATAACAATGATTTACTTACCGTAGATATGGACTTACCTCAATTAGAAAACGCAATCAAAGCTCTCGAACAACGTTTGGACTCACTCGGCGTCTGGCTAATCGTGTCGACTGCCGTGGTCGTTCTCGGCCTGATACTCGAATTCGCTTTTGATGAGGACCTAAAAAGACTAATTACCGAAAGGCCATTCAAATGGAGACTTTTTCTAACGATAGTTGGAGTATTTCTGATAACCATTGGTGTCGCTGGCGAACTGTTCGTCCAATTCAAAGCGTCCAAAGTGGAGACTAATCTCCGCACAAACAGCCACCAGGTCGAGGCACTACTGAACAGACTGGCCGCAGAGGCCAACAAGAAGGCCGAAGGAGAACGACTTGCCCGTCTCCAATTAGAAGGTGAGCTGACGTGGCGCAGGATTAGCGAAGATAATCAATCCGCCGTCGCGTCTCGCCTTGTTCGTTTCTCTGGCCAAACTGCACAAATCTCATACAGCGCGGGTGATTTGGAAGCCCAGAGTTTTGCTCTGAGTATTGCTTCGGCGTTGCAAGCAGCAAAGTGGGAAGTGTCCGAACCCGAAGGAATTGCAAACTTGCGCCAAGTTCTCGTCGCGCTCGGAAGGACCGCTCCGTTTGAATCTGGAGTCACTGTCACGAGTACAAAAGATCGGACCAGTCGCGGCGCGGCAGATGCGATCATGCACGAACTTTCTGTCCTTGGATTTGATGTCACTCTATCACGCACTGGATTTCCCCAAGCGACGTCAATATTTGTTGCGATATTTGTTGCCCATCGACCTGATGGCCTACAAGGAGAGTTCAAGCGGCTTCTAAGGGAGCAGAAGAAGTCCGAACCCAGCAAGCCGATGGCGAGGCTAGACTAGGTCCAAGACCGTCATCGAGGGAGAGAAGGAAATGTGGCTTTCGAAAAGATCCGAAATCTTGAACCACTAGCGAATTGGTCCCTGAGAATCTGAAAGAGCTTAGCATGGGCAAATTTGATCCCGGTAGAGAGTCAGTTAAGCGGTCGGGATCGCCGCGCGCCTCTTTATCACAACGCGAAACAAGTTGCCGTCTTTGTCATCCACAAAATCGATTGCAGGGTACTCTCTCAGTGCCCGTAGAATTCCAGTGCCTAGACCGCGATAAGGGAGCAACTTGGTGGCAAACGAAGTTAAGATCGGATTGCGAATGTTCGAATTGCCGCTCCGAATGTTTGCAATCGTCAAATTGTTGGGAAGGTGGCCAGGACTGATGATCTCGACCCGATCATCGAACACGAAGAGACGAACAGGCGCCGACACGAAGTAATCGCGATGAATTAGGGCATTCGCGAGAAGCTCTTCTAGGACAATCCTCGGGATTTCCAGCTCTCCTGTTGTATTAACACCCTGCCCCATCTGTTCCCTGCGGAGATTGCGCAGAACAAAACCCAAAGACTCTTCGAATTGGGTTTGGATACGGCCGAAAATATCCGCGCTGTCCAGATACGTCGTGGCATGGATGTCGTTGCCCGGATAGCGTACGGCCTTGACGTGAAAGACAGGGAGGAGAACTTGGGGGTCTTTTGCGAAGAGTAGAATACTCGTTACCGTTAGCACGCCATCCCTCAAAAGGCGCATGTTAGAAAGTACCTGGGCTAGCGACTGGCCCTGCTCATCCAGATCGCGTTCGTATCGAGTCCTGAAAAATCGTCGAAAATAGTCAAGATCGATGTCCGATATAGAGGTACCGGGAACGGGAACATCATCGCCATGCACAAGCTGCGCGGTTTGAAACATCCGCTGCATTTCCTCGCGGGCAGTTACTCTGCGCTTGTCGCTACCGCTTTTAACCCAGATCGCGCCATTATTGTCCATGTACGGCTTGCTGATTCCATCGGGGACAGTCACAACGATGACGACACCTGTGGAAATGGACACATTCTCTGTCAATGGATTGATTGGTGGACGAACTAAAGTTGAAGCAGCATTCCCAATGAGTTGGTTTAGCCTATGCACACTTGCTGCGCCATGTTCGTGGATTGTTCCGTCGTTGGCGACGCCAATGAAGATTCTTCCTCCGCCCGAGTTCGCGAAGGCAACGATTTCGCCTGCGAGGGAAGCTGCATTGGTGACATCGTCCTTAAACTGGTGACGACTGTCCTCGCCGCGAGCGACGATTTCTAGAAGTTCTACTGTTTCCAAATCTGGTAAATCTCCTTCCGCCGCTGGAAGGCTTCGCTGCCCCCCTCCATGATACTGACAATTGCCTCCTGGAGCGTCGGAGCGTCGATGCTGCCCACACTGGGTTGAATCGAGTCCTCGGTGTAGGCGCAAGCAATTATCTGCTCAGCGTCACCCAGGACGGGAATATTCGGATTATGGGTCGCAAAAATGAACTGTGTCTTAGGCTTGAGCGTCCGGACCAGCTTGATGACGTCTTCATAGATTGTCTGGTTGTCCAGATCATCTTCTGGCTGGTCGATGATTATCACGTCATTTTCTCGCTGACTCAGAACAAACAGAATCAACGCCGATGCGCGTTGACCCAGCGAATGATTCTTGAGTTGTTTTCCATGATATTTAATAGAATATGAGTTCGGTACTTGCCAGGTCAGCAAAGCGCTGAGATTCTCCTGCAGATATTGTTCGAAGGTAGCGGCGGAGGTTCCCACTATCGACTTGGCTTTATCGAGTTCCCGATAGAGGCCCGCTCCATCTGTGAAGGAGTTAACCAGTTCGTTCAGGGTGGTCTCGCGGAGTTTGCTTCCTCGAAAGACGTCCTTCATATATCGAAGAAAAGCAGCCTTGTCCCCCTTGTAGTCGATTTCGATTTGCAGCGCAGTTTCCTGAGCATTGATCTTATCCAGCTCCTGTTTGATGAGCTTGAACTCTTGGTGCCACTGGTCATTCAGCACCGTCAAGGCGGATGCCAGCTGCTTCTGCAAACTAATTTGCTGTTCTTTTTCCTTGACCAGCGCCTTGAGAATCTGAGTCGCGTTTTCGATTACCTTCCTCAACCGTAGAAATTCGTCAGGCTTTATGGCCGCAGCACCACTCGATTTCAGTTCGTCAGAAAGCTTTCTGGCAACTTCCGCAAATTGTTCCTTGAGGGTACTCCGAAGAACCTCGAACTCCTTTACCTTGCTCTTCAATTCGGTCGATGAGGTTTTTGCTTGAAGCACGATCTTCTTTATGTCTGCGAATCCCTTAGCGATGCGATCGAATATCGCAAATACTTCAACAAAGTATTTTTGATTCTGTTTGGAAGTATACTTCGCGCGGCTGGCGAAATCGTCGGTGTATCGGGCGATAAAATCATCGAGTTCCTGGATATACCCCGTGACGAAATTACTGAGGTCTGCAACGGTGCGAGCGTCCTGCTCGAAGTCGACCTGTTTTTGAAGCTTCTCTTCGACGCCGTGCTGTTTGAATATCTTTAACCGAAATTCGGCGTCCTGTTTCTTTGCCTCGTACTCTTTCTGCTTCTCTCCAACATCGGAAAGCTTCTGCAGGCGCTGGGTTAGTTCCACGACTGCCTGACGTTGCTCGGAAATTGCCTGACGGATGTCGGCGAGCTTGTCTCCCACAAGCTTCTCAACCAAATCGTTCTCAAAGCCCTCGCCGGTATTTGAGAGGTCCTTTTGACCAAAATATATCGGCTTGTGAAGTACGGTTTCTCGAATATTGATGCCCGGTTGCAGTTTGCCTGCCACGTAAACGTCAGGCTGTTCGCCAACAATGCGCCGAACCTCGTATTCTTGGCCGTGCCGATCGAGGGCAAGGAGGGTAATTTTGCCACCACTGCCCAGCGCATTCTTTACGGAGCCCTCTTTGTACTCGCGATCTGCTGCATTCTTGCCGAACGGAATCTCCAGGGCATACCTCATGGCTTCGAGGATCGTTGATTTGCCACTCCCACGGATACCAATGAAGGTGTTGAGTTCGGGCGAGAAATCAATGACCCGACCATCCAGTTTGTCACCTTCAAAGGCGATGCTTTTCACATACGAGTTTTCTTGCTTCGGCGGGGCGGCGGCGACTCGGTTAGGATGATCGAGAAGAGCGAATTTGACCGCTTCAAAGGTGAAGGCCCCAATCTTGATATACGTCTGTTTCCCTTTGCCGATGTCAGCAATCGATTTGCAGTCACAGCCCTCCACTTCGGCAGGATACCAATCGTCCAACCATGTCTTCACTTGCGTTCGCTTGTCGTGAGTTGTGATCTTTTGGAAGGCCGCACATCGTTGTCGGAACAGGTCGGATTTTCCTATTTCAGTAATCCGACCGCCCGACAGACCACCCCAGAGGCCATTATTTGCCTCCACGTGAGCGCAGATTAGAAAATACTCGCGGCCAAATTTATCGAGTTCGCGAAGGGTTTCGTTTAGATCATGATTCGACCTACCGTTCTCATTCTCAAAATTAGCCTGCCCCGCAAACGTCACATTCAGAAAGCTTTGTACATAGTTCGTATTTTCGGGGTTTGAGATCCAATCATCGCTGAAAACAACAAGTATATGAATCCCGTTGGATCCGTCCTTGACGGAGAGTTCGAGTCCGGGAAGTAAACAAATTTCTTCCTTCTTCGCAGCCTTTGCCAAAACCTTAAAATCGTCTCGATCAAATTTGTTATGGTTCGTGATGACAGCAACGCGTATCCCTGCTTTTTTAAGAGCTGCGACGTACTCCGACACAAAGTAATTTCGGTCCCCGGAGTAAGAAAACTCTTTGTCCGCCCCAGTGTGCATATGGAAATCAGCGCGAACCCAAGTCGACCCGTGCTTGAACAATGAAGGGATCGGTGCTGGGCTGTTCATAACTGGCTCCCCTGAGTTTTTTCGGACTGAAGGGATTGTTCCGTCACGTACTTCTCTGCCGCTTCACGCACCACCCACGCAATCGAAACCTTTTTCTCCTTTGCAAGGATTTCAAGAGTGCGGTACAGCTTGGGCGGGAAAGTAATGGACGCGCGTGGCTGTCGCGCGGGCTTCGCCTTCTCTTTGAGATGTCTCTTTTCAGTCATTAGACTGTCTCTTCGCCTGGTGCACCACGTTACACCGTCGCGGTGCACAAGGCAACCAACTTAGTACTAATCTGGTCTGGTTCCCGGATCACCACTCGATTCCGAGTCTTGTTGCGCAAGCGTGGCACACGTCGCGCGTGGTGTCTCTGACCTTGACGATCAGAGTGTCTCTATACTCTCCGCATTCGTAACAAGGAAGATCGTCCCGGCGTTCGCCTACGACTTCGTGAAGCAATTCGGCCGAAACTTCTGAGGCGTGCTCGTCCATCAGCTATGTGCCCCGCCTGTTTATCTCGTCGTATTCAACAAAGCATTGTAAAAGGCAGTGCGACCGTACCTTCCATCTGGATACAGATGAATTTTTCCAGCGGCAGCAAGCCGCTGGAGGGTTTGTTGAATCAGCGAAACCGGGTTCGCGTAGCGGTCAATGTCGTATCCGTAGAACAATAAGCCTTGTCGAATCTCTAAAGGAGTAGCAGGCTGCGGAGCGCCATTGACGAGGGCCTCGATGGCCTGAGAAATTCCAATCTGGGTCTGCATCTCGCGGTTAAGCTCTTCCATCTTCTCCGCAGCATCCACCATCGCAGCCATCGACCTAACTGCATTTTGCGCCTGGACAATTTGCAGATTCCAAAAGTCTCGTTGCTGGATCGCGCGCGCGAGATCGTGTCTCGCCCGATCCAAAGCCTGCTTGTAATCAGTAGAGTTCATCGCTATTCGATATGCTATCTAATAGACTACTCAAATGAATCACAACTGTCAACCCAAAAATTGAGGTCAGATTACCCCTGTAGAATGAACCGCATGTCAACGTTGATGTCAAACCGGGCATTTCGAGAGAACAGTTGAGGACAAGGTGCGACGGCGGAAATAGAGGAGGCTACAGTCGGTTTACAC
>Ga0206991_10383_pt1 | contig 11970 bp, 11 predicted proteins | sample Alteio_BWMinCont_9_FD_153286 | JGI IMG/M metagenome (GOLD analysis project Ga0206991, IMG submission 153286) | Enriched cells from forest soil in Barre Woods Harvard Forest LTER site, Petersham, Massachusetts, United States -... | ecosystem: Environmental > Terrestrial > Soil > Temperate forest >...
TGAGAATCCGGAATGGGTGCTGCCGGACCGCAACACGATTCCGCACAACGTGGCGTTCTTCCAGAATTTGCGGAATTTGATTCCGGAGATTTGTCACAAGCACGGATTGCTGGCCATCGGCGGAATGACGGCGCTTTTTCCCAGCCGCGAGGACGCGGAATTGAACGCACGAGCGCTGAAGGTCCTTGCGGAAGACAAGAAAAATGAAGCGAACTCGCTGATGGACGGCGCGTGGACGGGGCATCCCGATCAAAACGAAATCGCTGTGAGCCAGTTCCCTGCCCCGAATCAGCTGCAGGCGCGCCCGGCAAACGCGAGTACGCATCCGGATCTTCGGCCGCTTCCGACGGGAGTGGGCAAGCGGACGCTGGCGGGAACGCGGGCGGCGATCCGAACGGTGATTCGCTATCGCAACGGGGTACTCAACGGAAGGGGCGCCAGCCTGCTTGATGGGTACATGGAAGATCTCGCGACCGACCGGATCTACCGATTGATGATTGCGCAGCGCGTGAAGCATTCCGAGAAAGTCGAGATAGTGGATGAAACCGGCGCGGCGGTTCGTCATACGCCCGAGCTGATCCACGAACTTTTTGATGAAGAACTCGAGCGGCTGCTGCGAGAAAACGCCAAGAGCAATGATGAGGGGGTAGCGGCTACATTGCGTGAAGCGCGGCGCATGAGCGAAGAGATGATTCGACGTGGGGAGTTTGACCCGGCGTGAGAAGAGTTTTCAGTGATCAGAAACGCGAGAAGGCAGAAGCTCAGAAACGGAAAAGCAAGGAGAAGCAAATGGCGGCAAATGGAAGCAACGGGACAAACGGATCCAACGGGAACAAACATCATCTGCACACGCACTGGACCAGGGATCCACGCTGGTCTGGCATCACGCGCCCGTACTCGTTCGTGGATGTGCTGCGGCTGCGCGGCTCGATCCAGATCGAATATACGCTGGCGCGGCTGGGCGCGGAGCGGCTTTGGAATTTGATGCACACAGACTCGTACGTTCCGGCGTTGGGCGCCATTACGGGCAATCAGGCGATTGAAATGGTGCAGGCCGGTTTGAAAGCGATTTATGGGAGCGGCTGGCAAGTGGCGGCCGACGGCAATACGGCGGGCGACGTTTACCCCGATCAGAGTCTCTATCCTTGCGACTCCGCGCCGAACCTGGTGAAGCGTATCAATCGCGCATTGATGCGTGCGGACCAGATCGAATCCGCGGAGGGCAAGAAGTCCGGCACGTATTGGTTCGCGCCGATCGTGGCCGACGCGGAAGCGGGATTCGGCGGTTCGCTGAACGCTTACGAATTGATGAAAGCGCTGATCGAAGCGGGAGCTGCGGGCGTGCACTTCGAGGATCAACTTTCGTCGGCAAAGAAGTGCGGGCACCTGGGCGGTAAAGTCGTGGTCCCCACGCGCGAATTCGTGGAAAAACTCGTGGCAGCGCGGCTGGCCGCGGACATTTGCGGCGTGCCGACAATTCTGATTGCGCGGACAGACGCCAACTCCGCCGGACTTTTGCTTTCCGACGCGGACCCACGTGACCGGGAATTTATTTATGGCGAACGCACACCCGAAGGCTTCTATCAATTCCGCGGCGGCATAGATGCGGCCATTGCGCGGGGACTAGCTTACGCGCCTTACGCGGACATGCTCTGGTGCGAAACTTCGACGCCGGATTTGGCCGAAGCGAGGAAATTCGCCGAGGCCATTCACGCGAAATTCCCAGGAAAGCTGCTGGCTTACAACTGCTCGCCGTCGTTCAACTGGAAGAAGAAGCTCGACGACGTGACCATCGCGAATTTCCAGCAGGAACTCGGCAAGATGGGCTACAAATTCCAGTTTGTGACGCTGGCGGGATTCCACGCGCTGAATATGTCCATGTTCAACCTGGCGCGCGGGTATTCACAAGCCGGAATGACAGCCTATTCGAGACTGCAACAGGAAGAGTTCGCAGCGCAGGAACTGGGCTACCGCGCCGTTACGCACCAGCGCTTCGCGGGCACCGGGTACTTCGATGAAATCGCTCAAGTGGTTTCCGGCGGCAATTCTTCAACGACCGCGCTGGCAGGCTCGACCGAGGCCGAGCAGTTTCACGGCAGCGCTCCGCCCGCACCGTCGAATGGGCAAGCGTCAGAAGCGCACGCCTGAGATTTCAGCACTTTCAAAAATGTCTTGTGATGGGGCGGGATTTAATCCCGCCCTTTTTGTTTGCCCGAATAGTTCTGCCGGGGAAGACGTTGACCCTGTTGTAAGGTGCAGCTAGACTTTGCGGCAAATTCGGCTTTGCGGGAGTCTTCCGATGCGGAAATTTGCGTTTGCGTCTCTTGCCTTGGCTGCGACTTTGATCTGCGCTGCTGCTGGGCAAAACCCGCCTAGCGCCGAAAAGGGTGGACAAGTTGTTCTCCGATGGCTGGGTACGGCAGGATGGGAAATCAGCGACGGGAAGACGGTCATATTGATTGATCCCTATGTCTCACGAGTGTATGGACCGGAGCCGCCCGGCCGAGCACCGTACGTGCGAATTACAGGAGACACACGACGGCAGTACGGATGGGATGATGTCGCGCCGGCAGACGCAGCGGCCATTGACGCGCGTATCCCACGAGCAGACTTTGTCCTTGTCACGCACACGCATTACGACCATGTCCTGGATGTTCCGCAGATCGCGCTCAAGACTCATGCCGTGGTGTTGGGGACGGAGAGCACCGAGAACGTGCTGCGGGCTTATAAGGTGCCTGAAGAACAGCTGATTACCGTGCGCGGCGGGGAGGATTACGAGTTCGGGGCTTTTTCCGTGAAAGTGATTCCGAGCCTTCACAGCCCTCTGGACCACAAGCACTATTTCAGTTCAGAAAAAGCTCCCGAAGGCATGAAAGCTCCGTTGACATTGCGGCAAATGCATCCGGAGGGAGGTACGCTCGGCTACCTGATCCGGTTCCACAGCCATCAGATTCTTGTATTTGGGGGGATGAACTACATCGAGCGCGAGATCGAAGGATTGCAACCGGACGTCGTTCTCGTGGGTGCGGCAGGCTCGCGGAAGGAAATCTACGATTACTCCGGCCGGCTGATGCGCGCCCTGCATTTTCCCGCGCTGGTGTTGCCGACGCACTGGGACAACTTTACGGCACCCTACGGGGCCTCTCAGCAGACTTCTATTGATGCGCTGCAGTCCTTCATCGAGGAAATGAAGGCCGCTTCCCCGAAGACAAAGGTCATTACGCCAAAATATTTTGAAGCGATTCCGTTGAGTGCTGCAGCACAGTAAATCTGCGGAACAACGTTTGGACCACGATTAAACGCTGGGCCAGTCCATGCCGTCGGGGTAGAGATGACGCTTGGGTTGCGAGGGCAGGAAGCCCACGGTCTTGGCGTTGGTCATCACAGCCAGAAACGCGGTTTGGAAGGCATCCATCTCGGCTTGCGTTCCGACGGTGATGCGCACATGAGTGGGCCAGACAGGCCACGGGCGGCCGATGTAGACATTGCGTGCGGCCATGGCGTCGATGATTTCTCTGGCGGGGCGCTTGGTTTCGAGCATGAAGCAATTGGACTGCGAAGGAACGTAGGTGTAGCCGTGGCTCGCGAGCCAATCAAATGTGTTCTGGCGGATCCCCGCGTTCAGCTTTTTCCGATCCGAAACGAGATGCACATGCTTCAGGCTGGCGGTGGCCGCGGCGACGGCGGTGATGGGCATGGCGCTCCCGCCATTGTAGGGTTCGAGCTTGGCCAGCAAGTCCGGTCGGCCGATGGCCATGCCGCAGCGAATGCCTGCCATGCCGTAAATCTTCGAGAAAGTGCGTAGCACGATCACGTCTTGATCGGCCTTCACGAGATCCAGGACGGAAGTGCCATCCGAAAAATGAATGTAGGCTTCGTCGACGAGCACAACGGAACCTTTCGGCTTCGCGGCAAGCAACTGCTCGATGTCGGAGTGCGGGGTCATCGTGCCGGTGGGATTGTTCGGGGTACAGACATAGAACAGCCCAGCGTCCGGAGCGGCAGTGACCATGGCTTTGACATTGTGAGCGTACGTTTTAGTGAGCGGAGTGGTGACGACACGCGCTCCTGAGATTTTCGCGGCGTGCATTCCGGCTTCATAACCGGGATCAGCAGTGACGTAGCTGCGGGTGGGCGAAGTAAAAGCCAGCACAGAGAAATGCAGCGGCTCGCTCGACCCGGGAAAGACGCGCAGGTATTCGGGCTTCAGGCCCTCCATTTCCGTGAATGTCTTGGCGAATTCTTCCTTGAGCCAATAGGAATAGCGGCCGCCCTGCGGGGCCTGGTCTGCGATGGCCTTCTGTGCGGCGTCGCACGGTCCAAGAGGATTCTCGTTGGCGTTAATCACAATTCCGCCAGGATGAAAGACACTGCGATCTCGGCGATCTTGCGCGGCAAGAGAAGGCTCGGTCGCAATGCGGAAAGCCGCCGCCGCGGTCGCCGCGACCGACAACTGGAGGAATCCCCGGCGGGACGCGTTGCGAAGCCTATTATTGTCGATCATTGGATCCTCCTGGAGAGACGAAACGGCTGCGGGCACTGCTTTGCCATGTAGCTGTAGTAGCACGAAAATGAGGCGCGTTCAACATGGAACTGGCTGGCGTTCACGCCAATGGATGACCGGATGAATGACCAAGATGGCACCGATGCCGCGGCAACCACAAACCCAAGGAAATGATGGGGAAATTCGGAAACTTGAATTGCTGAAGATCAGAAGAGAACGAGTTACTCGTGGCCTCCACCGAGTTCGCGCACAATCGAACCAACGAAGGATTTGGCGTCGCCGAAGAGCATGAGCGTTTTGTCCAGGTAGTAGAGAGGGTTTTCGATTCCGGCGAAGCCTGCGGCCATGCTGCGCTTGATGACCATGACGGTGCGGGCTTTGTCCACATCCAGAATGGGCATGCCAAAGATCGGGCTGCTGTGGTCGGTGCGGGCCGCAGGATTGGTGACGTCATTAGCGCCAATGATCAAGGCAACATCCGTTTGCGGAAAATCACCATTGATCTCGTCCATGTCGAGCAGCTTGTCGTAAGGGATGTCGGCTTCCGCGAGGAGAACGTTCATGTGGCCGGGCATGCGGCCGGCAACCGGATGGATGCCGAACTTGACGTCCACGCCGCGTTTGGTGAGCGAATCGTAAAGCTCGCGGACTTTGTGCTGCGCCTGGGCGACGGCCATGCCGTAGCCGGGAACGATGACGACTTTGTTGGCGGCGGCGAGAATGCCCGCTGCTTCTTCCGGTGTCGCGCTGCGCACGGGCCGCGCCTGTTGCCCGCCTGCGCCGGCGGCTGGCTGCTCCTGCCCGAAAGCGCCAAAGAGCACGTTTGAAAACGAGCGGTTCATGGCTTTCGACATGTTCACGGAAAGGATCAACCCAGAAGCGCCGTCGAGCGCGCCGGCGATGATGAGCAGCTTGCTTTGCAGGACAAATCCCATGGCGGCCGCGGAAAGCCCAGCGTAGGAATTCAAGAGCGAGATGACCGTGGGCATGTCGGCGCCGCCGATGGGAATGATCATCATGACGCCGAAGACGAGCGGAATGCCGACAATAAGAGGAAAGAGCTGCATCTTTTCCGGATGCGCGACCAGAATGCCAGCGACCACGATGGCCACGCCGAGAAGGCCGAGGTTCACGACATTTTGGCCTTTGTAAGTGATGGGGCGCTGCGGCAGAACTTCCTGCAATTTTCCCGCGGCCATCAAGCTGCCGGTGAAGGTGAGCGAACCGAGAATCACTTCGAGGGAGAGCACGCCCATCATGAAGGGCGGGACGGCCGGGGCGCGTAGATAGAACTCGGCGGTGCCAACGAGCGTAACGCAGAGCGCGCCGAAAGCGTGGCTGAGGGCAGTCCGCTGGGGCACGGCGGTCATGGCCACTTCGCCGAGGGGCACGCCGATGATGGCGCCGAGAACGAGGGCGATCAGAATCCATTTGTATTCGACGATACCGTGGTTGAGCAGCGTGCCGACGATAGCGAGAAGCATTCCGATTTCCCCGGCGAAGACGCCGCGGCGCGCCGTCTTAGGGGAGCTGAGCCACTTGAGGGCAAGAATGAAAAGCGCGGTGGCAATGAGGTAGGTGATTTCGATGATGGTTTCTGTGGCGGGCAGGCTGGTCATGGTTTCTTCGGCCCGCTGGCTTTAAACATTCTAAGCATCCGGTCGGTGATGAGGAATCCGCCGACTATATTGCTAGTGGCCGCGACGATGGCGATGGTGCCGAGGATTTTGGCGAGCAGCGCGCCATGCGCGTGGTATTCGCCTGCAAGAAGGATGGCTCCGACCACGGCGATGGCGTCGAGCGCGTTGGTCAAGGACATCAACGGGGTGTGGAGGAGAGGAGAAACGCGGCGGATGACTTCAAATCCGATGAACGCGGCCAGCATGAAAACATAAAGGCTGGTCAGCAGGTCCAGCTTCATGACTTCGCCACCTCCTGGGTTGCAGCCGGCAAAGCCGGGAGCGAAAAAAATTCCCTGACACGCGGGTTGACGACTTCGCCGCCGCGGGTGAGCAGCGTGTCGCGGACGATTTCGTCGTCGAGGCTGAGCTGCAGCTTGCCGTCCTTGACGAGGTGAAGCAGAAAGGCGGTCACGTTCCGCGCGTACATTTGGCTGGCGTGATACGGCACGGTGCTGGCCAAGTTGAACCAGCCGATGATGGTCACTCCATGCTCGACAACGATCTCGCCCGGTCGAGTCAGCTCGCAGTTGCCGCCGCGCTCGCCGGCCAGGTCGACAATCACCGATCCAGGCGCCATACTCGCGACCATCTCTTTAGTCACCAGAATTGGAGGCTTCTTTCCAGGAATGACTGCGGCGCTGATCACCACATCGCTTTCCGCTACGACCTTTCCCAACAATTCGCGCTGACGTTTGTAGAAAGTTTCATCCTGCGCGCGCGCGTACCCGCGCGCGTCTTCGGCGTCTTTTGCTTCGATGGGGAGCTCGACGAACCGTCCGCCGAGGCTGTGCACCTGCTCCTTCGCGGCGGGCCGTAGGTCGTAAGCCGAAGCCACCGCTCCAAGTCTCCGGGCCGTGGCAATCGCTTGCAATCCGGCAACGCCTGCGCCAATGACGAAAACGCGGCCCGGCGTAATCGTTCCGGCAGCGGTGGTCAGCATGGGAAAAATGCGCGGCGAGGTGTCCGCCGCGAGCACGACCGCCTTGTAGCCACAAATCGTGGCCATGGAGGAAAGCACGTCCATGCTCTGGGCGCGCGTCGTGCGCGGCATCAATTCCACGGAAAACGAAGTCACGCCTTTGGCGGCGATTTCTCGAATCGTTTCGATGGAGCCCAGCGGCCTCAAGAATCCAATGAGTACCTGGCCGTTGCCGAATAGGGGAACGTCGGCTTTGCCGGTCTTGTCGTTGGAGCCGTAGCAGAGAATTTGCACCACGATGTCGGCGGCGCGAAACACTTCGGCGCGGCTGGCGGCAATCTTCGCGCCTTTCGCGGCGTAGTCGGCATCGGGATAGCCCGCGGCGATGCCCGCGCCGGCCTCCACCACAACTTCCAGGCCCGCTTTGGTTAGATTCGGAATGGCCGCAGGCACCAGCGCGACGCGCCGTTCGCCAGGAAAGCTCTCTCGGGGCACACCTACAATCATGAAGCTTCCTCCCCAGCCAAAAAGCAGAACGTCTGTCGGCAACTGCGATCGGTCAGGGAAATAGGCTCAATCCATTTCAAGGAGCCAACCCTCCACCAGCCCAAACGTTCCAAATCATACACTCATAGCGGAGAGTTCCGTTAGGTCGCATCTGCGTGTTCAGGGTTGGAAATGGTACTCACCGCGAGATGGTAATGCCGCTGAGTTTCTGCGGCCTCGCTGCACGCAAACAAAAAAGGGACCGCCCCGCGATCCCTTTTTTGGTGCAGCCCCGAACTCCGCGAAGAAAACTGGCTTAGTTGCTTCGTCGCGCTTTATCCGAAGGGGTGGCCGTTGCCGCGGACGCTTCGCCGATGGACAGTTCATACTTTTTGCCACCGAAGAGAATTGACGTCAAGGCTTTGTTGCCAGCCTGGTCGGTGTTGGTGGAATAGCTGGTCTCACGCTGGGGTTTCGCCAGCGGAAGAAGCTGCGCCGTAACTTTGGCCACCGTCTCCCGTCCGTTGGAAATGCTGAGTTCCACGCTAGGTCCCGTTCCCGCCCATTCCAATTGATACTCACCGGTCGGGAGCTGCTTGCCACCGACAGTAACCGTCTCGGCGACCCGCAGCGTGCCCTTGTTCGGACCGGCGAAAGCGCTGGCCGCGAGCAAGAGAGAAAATGTCAGCAGACTTGCAGTGATTCTTGTTTTTCTCATAAGAGTCTCTTTTCCTTTGTCCTCGCCTTGCGGAAGCGAAACACGATTCCCTCATTCCCGCGAAGGAAAGCATGATTTGACTACCTCCTATCTGACGAGGAAAAGGGGCTGTTGGTTATGTCTTCGTCAACAAAAAGAATTGCATAAATGCATTAAAAAATCGATTTATCTGCGCCATTCATTTTGCAGGACTTACTGTGTACTGAATTGGAACTGACGATGCCAAGCAAGAATATTCTTGCTGCCAGCAAGCTTGCGCTCACAAGAGTCTTGCCTCCAAATGATCTACTGCGTTGATAAAGTGCTGCTTTCGCCGTGATTTTCAGCTCGTTCCCTTCCACGCTATACTTGCACATGCTCTTTCGAAGCTCGCGCGTTAAAGCAACTGTCGTCCTTGTGGGATGCCTACTCCCAGTCTTTCTGGTATTCGCGCAGAACGCTTCGTGGGAAAAAGGCCTTGCCGCGTGGCGAGCGCAGCACACTGCGGACCTGCTGAAGCCAGATGGCTGGCTCTCGCTCGCGGGCCTCGAATGGCTCCAGCCCGGCGATAATCCGGTGGGGTCAGCGTCCGACAATCGAATTCGGCTGACGGCGGCCCCCGCGCACCTCGCGGTTCTCCATCTCGAAGGTGAAACCGTCACGCTGATTCCTCCGCCCGGTGGATTTCCGAAGGAATTTCTCGTTGCCGGCGCGCCCGCAAAACCGCAACCGCTTCGCGCGGAAGCCAACAACGACAAAGTCTCACCACATCTGACCATCGGCACGCTCAACATGTACGTGATCCGGCGTGAGGCGCGCTTCGCGTTGCGCATCAAGGATTCTCATTCGGCGGCAATTACCGGTTTCCATGAACTCAAGTGGTACCCGCCCGACGCCGCTTATCAGGTGACGGCAAAGTGGATTCCCCATACCCCGCCGAAAACCATCTCCCTTGCTACTCTCGTTGGGACTAGTTACAACCAGCCCGTCCCTGGGGCCGCGGAATTTACTCTCGCGGGGAAGATCTATCGCCTCGAACCAGTGCTTGAAGATCCGGCCGTCGCAAAACTTTTCTTCATTCTTCGGGACACTACGAGCAGCACCACCACTTACGCCGCTTGCCGCTTTCTTTACACCGGTTTCCCCACGAATAGCCTCGATAAACCGGGAGAGCTGGTGCTGGATTTCAACCGGCTCGAAAATCCGCCGTGCGCATACACGCCTTTTTCCACCTGCCCGTTGCCTCCGGCGGGCAACCGGCTTCCCATTGCGCTCCCTGTGGGCGAGCAGCGCTATCATGAGTGAACTGTCTTCAGCTGTCAGTCTTCAGTTCTTAGTTCTTAAGCTCAGTCTTCGATCTTGAATCCCGGCTTGAAGGATTTCTCCCTCCATTTACGGTTTTGTCCGCTCGTCCCAGTAGCAGTCGTTCTCTCCGGGAATTCTGTGCTGAAGGATTTTCTTCGCGCATTCGTTTTGAAAATGTGCGCCGAGTATCGGAGAATGTAGGTGATCATCGAAAATGGATTCTCCGAGCTCAAACTTGTTGCCCGCGAATAACGATTCTTCGGCCCGCGAAAAGCTCATCTCTCTCCGCCTGGCCCTGCTTCGCGTGCACAAGACACTCCTGGAAATGGAACGGCGCGACTACGAACGCGAGCACGGCCACGTGAATGCCGGCGAACTGTTCCGGCTGGTGGTGGACCACGCGCAGTTCGCCTGGCTGCACAACATTTCCGAATTTGTCGTGCGCATTGACGAGACCCTGGATGCCAAGGAACCCGTCACCGCCGAATACACCAGCGTGGCTTACTCCCTGGCGAGAAAAATGTTCGTGCCCACGGATTCCGGCGATGGCTTTCAAAAAAAATATTTTGCGGCGATCCAGCGCGATCCCGCGGTGGTCATCGACCACGCGGAACTCGCCCGCCTCTTCAACATCGAGCCGCCGGACTCCCCGACTCCATAAATTTTTCTCGTAATCCCTGATAGACTTGCGCCGTCAAGAAAATACGTGGGGGAATTCGTGGAAGTGAATCTCGACGACATCGCAGTCATCCACAACGAGAAGGCGCACCGGTTCGAAATGGAGATCGCTGGGCTTCGCCCGATTCTAACGTACCGCCGGTTCCCCGACGGCATCCACTTTATCCATACGGAAGTGCCACCGCCGCTCGAAGGAAAAGGACTGGCTGCCAAGCTGGCGCGGACGGCGCTCGATTTTGCGCGTGCCAATCATCTCCGGGTCGTCCCGGTTTGCGCTTACGTAGTCGATTTCATGCGCAAACATTCGGAGTATCAGGATCTGGTTTCCGCGGACGATCTGAAGCGCATCCTGTCTCAACCGACAGGTGCGCAGAGCGAATGACCATTCCACGCCGTGAGAAAAACCAAGCCAAAGATTTCCATCCGCCGCTTGCGACGCTCGGAACTGCCCACTGATACCGTGGCCCTGGCGCGGTTCCTTATTGGGAAAGTTGTCGTCCACGATCTGCCAGCGGGACGCATAAGCGGCCGTATCGTTGAAACCGAAGCTTATCCGCCGGGCGATCCTGCCGGTCATCATTACCGCGGGCCAACGCCGCGCATCCGCTCGATGTATCTCGCACCTGGCCATGCCTACGTTTTCTTTAACTATGGCGCGCATTTCATGTTGAATGTTGTCAGCGAGCCCGTGGGAATTGCTTCCGCAGTCCTAATCCGCGCCCTTGAGCCACTGGAAGGCGTCGAACTCATGCAGCGCTATCGCAAAACCGATCGTCTATTGGATTTGACGCGTGGCCCCGGGCGACTGGCGGCGGCCTTGCAGATCGATCGGCGTCACGACGGCCTCGATCTCTGCGCTCGGGGGACGCTCTGGCTCGGTGATTCCAAGCATCCTGCCGGGCCCATCGCAAGAACTGTTCGAATTGGGATCACGCGCGCGGCCCATCAACTCTTCCGTTTTTACGAACGCGGTAATCCGTTCGTGAGTGGCCCCAAACGTCTCTTGTTCCCCGGTTCGGTCCGTGAGAGCACGGCGCCCAGGAGAAATTAAATTTGCGCGGCGATCGCCGGTTCGCCGTGGAAAGAACGTATAGACTCTCCCAGCCAGCCAGTCGTCGCGCTTCGTTCATTCTTTGGTCAGGATGCTTTCCAGCGTGCCTGCTGGTTCCGATCGCCGCGCCAAATATTTTTTCAAGATTTCGTCGAGTTCCGGGGTTCGGATCGGCTTGGTCAGATACCCATCCATCCCTGCAGCCAGGCATTTCTCGCGATCGCCTTTCATGGCATGGGCCGTGAGAGCCACGATGGGAAGTCGCGCTCCGCCGGCTTTCTCTTTCTCGCGGATTGCCACGGTGGCTTCGAATCCATCCATCTCCGGCATCTGCAGATCCATCAAGACCAGGTCAAAACCCTCTTTTTCAATCGCGGCAAGGGCCTCGCGTCCATCCGCGGCCACCACCACGGAGTGACCACGCTTTTCCAGGAGCCGTGTGGCCAGGCGCTGGTTCACTCGATTATCTTCCGCAAGCAAAACGTGCAACGAGGCAGAAGGCTCTCGGGCATCCTGCAGCGAATAGCGCGTTATGAGCGGGATTGCACCGTGCTGTTCCCGCGCGCCAAGCACGCGCGCAATGGCTTCGCGCAATTCAGACTGACGTATGGGCTTCAAGAGGTACGCCGCGATTCCCAGCTCCTGGCA
>Ga0206991_10384_pt1 | contig 11925 bp, 9 predicted proteins | sample Alteio_BWMinCont_9_FD_153286 | JGI IMG/M metagenome (GOLD analysis project Ga0206991, IMG submission 153286) | Enriched cells from forest soil in Barre Woods Harvard Forest LTER site, Petersham, Massachusetts, United States -... | ecosystem: Environmental > Terrestrial > Soil > Temperate forest >...
TGGACGTGCGGCTTAACGAATGGCCGCCGGCCGGGGCCGAAAACCTGGTGAAGATGGACCGCCCGGTCTTTGAGCAGGGGCTGAACAATCTGCAGAAGGCTGGCATCATCAATAGCTCCTTGAAGCTGCGCAAGGTGGCGGCGGCAGTCGCCGTCCGCGAGGCGATCGATATGGAGTCTGAAGGCGGCATACTGACCTACCGCTGTGTGAAGCCGGGCGGCGTCAATCTTTCCGATCGCGACGAATACGTTCTCGAGGACCAGGAAGTCAGCTTCACCGAAGAAGCCATCAGCGAGTCGCAAAGTCTGCAGACCGCGATCGCCAACGAATGGCTGATGCGTATCGAAGCAAGCCAGTGATTCGATTGCGGAATGCAGATTGCGGATTGGCTGGCGCTCGATTGACTGTGTTGGGTTGAATGAGAATTCGCGTTAACGTACGTTGCAAGTCCGCATGCCTGTTTGCTGCCGAACCGTGACCTGCGACCCATGGCGAGTGTATAGAGAATTGCTTCGGCGCCGGTTTTATCTGAGGAGGAGAAAGCGGAACCGAGGGCATCGAACGTCGTAAATCCGAAATTCGCAATCCGCAATAGTAGAGGGGATTCCCTTGATCAAAACGCGCGGCCTGACCCGCAAATTCGGCCCAATGGTTGCTGTTCGCAACGTCGATCTCGACATCCCCGAAAAATCGATCTATGGATTCATCGGCCCCAATGGCGCGGGCAAAACGACCACTCTGCGTATGCTGGCGACCCTGCTGCGTCCAACATCGGGCGAAATTCACATCGACGGTCTGGACGCGATCGACGATCCGGTAAAAGTGCGCGGCCGGCTGGGCTATCTTTCCGATACGTTCGGACTCTACGACGACCTCATGGCTTGGGAATACCTCGACTACTTTTGTGGCGCATATGGTGTTGAATCGGCGCAAGATAAGGTCGAGGAAGTGCTTGAGCTGGTGCAACTGACGCACAAACGCAACGAATTTGTCGGCAAACTCTCCCGCGGCATGCGGCAACGGCTTGGAATTGCCCGCACGCTGGTCTACGAGCCGAAAGCGATTCTCCTCGACGAACCTGCCAATGGCCTGGATCCGATTGCGCGTATCGCGCTGCGCGATCTGCTCAAGACGCTGCGCGCGCGCGGCGCAACCATCATCGTCAGCTCGCATATTCTGTCCGAACTTTCCGATTTCTGCGACACGGTTGGAATCATGGAACTGGGCCGCATGGTCGTTTCTGGATCGATCGAACGGATCCTGGCTCAAACCCGAAAAGGGCTGCGGCTGGTGCTCGAAGTGCTCGGGCCTCCCGAGAAAGCAAAAGAAGTCTTAAGCGGCGAAGCGCTGGTGGCCGATCTGGAATTGGAAGGCACGCGGCTGGAGATGGGTTTCACAGGCCAGCGCGAGGATCTGCCAGCGCTGCATAAAAAATTGGTCGAGGCAGGCGTGCCGGTGATCGCATTCTTCCCCAAGACAGAGAATTTGGAAGACCTGTTCATGCGGCTTTCGACAGGCGCGACAAACTGAAAATAATTAAATTATGGAAAAACTTTAACCACAAAGACACAAGGTCACCAAGTACATTAGTGTAACTTGGTGTCCTTGTGGTTAAGGATTTTGTTCTGGCCCTACGCGAGGAAACTCATGTTTATATTCGACAATCCTGAGTTTATTCGTCTGCAGCGATCGAAGCTACGACCGCGAACGCAAATCATGTTGGGCGCGACCGCCGTTCTGATTTTGGGCGGGATTCTGGCCTTTATGTACATAGGAGAAACCGATTGGGGACGCAAGTCCGCGGGTAATTTGGGGCCACTGCTTCTTCATTACTTCTTTGTTGTAACTGGAGTGCAACTGGCGGTTGTCTCCTTATACGGACTGACCCTGTCAGCTCAGAGCGTTACGCTGGAACGGGAACGGAACACGATGGATTTTCAACGCCTCGTGGGTATTGGGCCAAACCGTCTTGCGGTCGGAAAGCTCTTCGGGGCTCCGATCGAGGCGTTCTTTCTGGTGTTCTTCGGAGCGCTTTTTGCCGGCATCCCAGTTATGGGGGGCGCAATCGGGATCGGCGTTTATCTGCAGTCGCAGCTTTGCGTATTTGTTTTCGGTCTAGTCGTTGGATCGTTTGGCCTGATGTGCTCCAGCATGACGGACAAAACCTCCAAAGCAACTGGGATGATCGTCGTCGCTGGTTTGTTGTTCTATAACCTGTCCGGGGCGTTCAGTATGGCTGGCCAAAGCATTCTAGCCAGTGTCAGTCCGACGGGATTCCTTTATGCATTGTACACTCAGTCGGTCCCTGGCGGGTTGGGGATGCCTCAGATAAAGACGTTTGAATTGTACGGCATTGCATTCCCATACCTGGCGGGTTTTATGGCCGTCAATCTGTCTTTCATTGCGCTCTTCTTTACCATCGCGGCGCGGCGAATCGCCAATGAGGAATATTCTTTTTTGAGTATTAAACAGGCAGCCATCGTTTTTGGCGTTGTACAATTGCTCGCTATCGGAATCCTGATTAACGGTGTTGCGGCAGGTCTGCAAACTTATGAGTACGGTCTGAAGTTTTTTCATGGCGCCAACAGCGTGCTGCTGCTGGCGTTGGCATTTGCCCTGGCCCCCGCGGCGGATTTGGTCCGCGGGCGGTTGCACCGCTCACGGCCCAACGAACACTGGAAGGTATTCTTCGAATTGCACAACCGGTTGCACGACGCGCCTGGGATTGCGTCAGTGCTGCTATTCGCAGGCATGTATGCGATCCTTGCCGCCGGTGCGGCTGCTTTTCACTCGCCAGCGGCCGTGTCGGATTATGCGGTCATTGCCATGGTTTGCGGTATGGGCATTGCCATGAGCGCTGCGATTCTTTACATTCAGGTTTATACGGAACGCGCGGCATTCAAGATTGCGATGTTTCTGCTGGCGGCGGCGCTCATCCTGCCGCCAATCTTTTTGACGATTGCCGGTTGGTGGGAACGCACGGCTTATGTCAGTCCGGCTCTATACATTGGATTCATGTATGATTTCAATCTTATGAAGAATTCACGTTTTCAGTTGGGTGAGCAGGGCCCCGGCCCGCTTGGCGTTGTATGGTCCTGTCCGCTGATCTGCGTTTCGCTGGCGGTGCTCGGAAGCGCTCTGGCCGCGATGCGCATCCGTTATCTGCTCGATACCAATGCGGCGGCCAGGGAACATGAGCGCGCGGCTCAGCGCAAAGCGGACGCGGCGCTTCCACAACCTATGGCCGCCGCGCGCGCACGCGCACAGGCTCCGGTTACCACCTCCATTGCTGACGAAAATGGCAGCGGTGCGATGGTCGGAGAAAAGTAATGGGTGATCGGTGAACGGTAATCAGTGAACCGGCGCGAACCCTGAATGTAGCAGCCGGCGAAAAAATAGGATGCATCCCTGAACCACTTCGTTACTTCGAATGGGCATGTAAAACGCAAATCTGGTCTACGACGTGCTCGCGCAACACTGCAGGATTGCGAATTTTCAACTCAGCCCGCACGTGCCGACGTACGCCGACAACGGCTCAATCGACGCCACTTATTCTCCGATCCGATGCACTGCTGGGTAGAAGAGTGATGCGATTGCCACTACATGATTTGCTTTATCGACGATCGGCAAATGCCGCAGGCGATTGCGGATCATTAGATTAAGCCCCTCATTACCCGTCATTTCTGGCGATACGGTTCGAACCGGCGTGCTCATCACCTCAGACAAACGCATGGTATCTGGATCTCGACGTCTAAAAGTTACGCGCAACAGTTTGTCCCGAAGGGTAAAGATGCCTTGCACCTGCTTCTCGGCGTTTACGACAACGACAGCGCCGACTCCCTCCTGGGCCATTAATGCCGCCGCCTCACTGACGATATTCTCCGGCCGAGCCAGCACCGGTGGTCTACGAGTGATTTTGAGCAGCTCCATGATATTTGTTCCTTTCGTTGACGTTGCTAAACCGGCGTAACAGTAGGATAGTTATCATAATTCATGCCATAGTGACTTTTCGTCATCGATCACACAAATTGGCATTTGCATTGGGCTTGTGGGAAGCTCAACAAGTGGATGCAAGGGCTAGATTCCATGAATCAAGAATCACACTTTCGTTTTGGGAATCTTCGTACTAATTCTCTGGGCCGCTACACCCCAACCCGAAAATTTATTGTCTAGTTTCCCGCTATAAAAAAGTTTTCTGGAGTCGATGAAAGTACCAACCAAAGGAGGATTCTAATGACCAACGTAGCCATTGAATCGAGCAATCTGCCGTCCGTTCAGAAGGTCCGTCAAGGCGCGGGTGGTGAAATAATTACACGCATTCAAGCGCTGGCCTTGCTGGCCGTAATGAGCGCCTTCATTCCGATGTCTGCCAGCGCGGCTTGTGGCGGTGGCGGCTGGAAAAGTTCCTCGTCATCTTCAACCAGCACGGAAAGCAAGTCATTGCCGCCGCCGCCTTCAGAATACGCCGACAACTCGTTTGATTCGAATTCGTTTAACAGAATCAGCGGCAATCTGGGTCTTACCAGCGAGCAGGCCACGTCGATCATTGCCGACATGAATGGCATTCGCGCCGCGATCTCCGCGCTCAAAAATGCGCAAATCGACGCTCATGCCGCCTACGCCGCATGTAAAGAGAAGCCCGATTGCGATGCCAAACTGCAAAAATTCAAAGACGCCGTCACCGCCGTGAAAAACTACAACGCGCAAAAAGAGTTTGATACGAAACTCGCAAAAAACTTGCGCGCCGAGCAAATGGAAACGTACAAGGCCCAGACGTCTCAATCGAAGCTAGCTCAAAAATAGGCGCGGCCATATGCGCCACCCCGGAGTTCTCGACGAGGGAATATTTTCCGCGAATTTTCTTCAGGAACAGTAACATGGTTCGCGGAGATGGCTAATAGTGACCCTAGGACCCGAACAGTTTTCTGACTCACTCCCGGTTCGCACGCAGTGCCTGATCGACTGGCATTGTGAATGGCGTTCCCTGTTCGAAGCACTGTTCTATGATAATGGGGCCCTCAAATTGACTCGCTTTTAACCGCGCGGCAACCTGGGAGTAGTCGATATCACCATCGCAAAGTGTTTCGCTCCAAACGCCTCCGATAGATTGGCGCGCGTGTAACTCCACAATCCTGTCACCGTAGAGTTTCATAATATCAAAGAGAGCCAGTTGGCTGTTCTCCGCGCCTCTGAATATCCAATGGGCATCCAGGCACATGCCAACGTGGCGAGAATTGCTGTTTAGCATCATGTGATGTAATTCCCGTGCGCCCGCCCTCATCTCAGGGCTGTGAACGTGGTAGCCCAATTTTATGCCCAGCCGCGACACGGCTTCTCCAAGCGACTGCAGCGCAACGGCCTGCGTCGCCAATTGCTCGTCCGATTTGTTTTCCGGACTATTCCAGTCAATGGGTTCGGGATTAACAGTAAGAACTTGAACATGCAGCGGCTTTACCCATTCAAGCTGTTGGAGGGTTCGTTCGACTTCTTGTCGCCATCCTGAAGTGTGAAGCCGCACGTTCGCATAAGCCGACGGCATATCCAGATTATGTTTTTTCGATAGCATACACAGCTCGTGCGCATGAACTTCCGAAGTGGGAAGGTTAGGTTCGATTGCTTCGATTCCGCATCGCGCAACCAGGGAAAATGCATCGTCCAGATGCTCGGCCAATTCCTTGCCTTCGCGCCGGAAAATGAGGGAAAGAGGATAGGTTTGAATTCCAACTCGATTCATGATTTTTCACCCAATTTCTTGTGAGTGGATCTGTAGTCGCTCGAATCGCTGCGGCGGTCGCGATGATGCCACCGTTTGACACCCTCGCACGGATTCAATGGGTCACTTCAGGACGGCGCAATACAATGAAACCGACGATGTCCAAAGCTAATCTCACATCGATGAACCCTTTAAAGCTATACTAATACTAGTCTAGTCGTCTTAGAATAGCGCCACCTAGGAGCATCAGGAATTGAAAACTATTCTGATCATTCTTAAAGAAAATTTTGTCCCTAAACTCAATAGGCGTCTGAAGCAACGACTCGGAAATTACTCGAAAGTAATTACCATCTTTGGGCCAGGTAACCCAAAGCGGCGAGTAGCCTTGAAAGCGCACGTCATATTTATTCTCTTCCGCAATTTCCCTGTATTCATCTTTGGAATAAAACCGATAATGCCCATCACCATTTCCCGATCGTTCTCCCGATAAAAAAACATCATTAAATATCCCGCAATCCTCCTTATTTTCTGGAATTATATCCATTATCAAGTATTGTCCGAATGGCTTTAGTATTCTTCGCACTGCAGCTAGGTGCTTGCGAATATTCGAATAATGATGAAACGACATTCTGCATGTGGCATAATCAAAACTATTCAACTCAAATGCTTCCAGCATCTCGTTACTTTGGGAAAACTCGACATCGGGAACCAAAACCCTTGCTTTCTCAATGTTTGGTTGGGATATGTCAATCCCGCAAATCTTTGACCGTGAATAAAGATGTTTAATTGCGCTTGGAACTTTTCCAACTCCGCAACCAATATCGAGTATAGAGAAATTGCCAGAGAACATGTAGGCAGTGAGTGAAACAAGATCAGGTATTCGAAATAATAAGTCTTTATCATGTTGATCAATACGAAATGCAAGCGTCTCGCTTTCAAATTCTTTAGAATAATAGTTTCCACTTGTTTCTGCATTATTACTCATGTCTTATCCCCGTTTCGTACTGGATGGCTGTGCCCATAGGTTGGGGCTACGAGTTAGGCATCTTTCCCATAACTTAAGAGCACCGAAAAGCAATGAAATTCACACAGCAGCCTGTCCCTGATTTTCCTCTTCGGCTACTTTATGCGGTTTCAACGTACAGCCTTATTTCGCGTCCGTGCCGTTGCTTTCTATGCGGCAAGGCGCTAGCTTGAATTAAAGTATTCGTATTCAGCATAAATTTGATATCGCCTGGAGATACTTATGCTCTGCCGGCCAACCTGCGCACTCACATTTCCGATGCTCGCATCGGTGTTCTTCACCGTTACATGTACTGCTGCCGACGACGTGCCGGATCCATGGTCATCGATCCATCCTCGTTTTGCGCTTCAAGGTTTGAAAAAGTTGCGGCCGCTGCTGAATGCGTCGCCGAAGGATGCTCGATTGCAGGGAATGGCAATCATGTTTTACGTTAATCTATCGTTGGAAGGCGAAGCGGAGCTCAACGGAGGATGCGGACCCTGGCTGCGGTACGCGCACGAATTGGCAATTGAGCGCGCTGCGCTGAGAAATGGAGCGCAACCTAGTTCGTTGGCCGAGGCCGCGCCGGAGCTTTGGGTCGAATTGATCGAGGGAAATGCGCAGGCGGTCGAACAGGCGCTGAATTCCTGGCCGGACCAGCAGGGAAATCCGATTTACCGGACGTTGCACGCGCTGGCGACGCGAGACTGGAGGCCGCTGGCCAATCTTGAGCAGCCCACGCCTCATGAGCGGTATGCGCAATTAAGCCTTGGCTTGGCGACGGGCGCGAGTGCGATCAATATTCACGTACAGATTGACGATCCAGAACTCAATCCGGTTGTCGTTGCGCACTTAAAATGGCGCGAAATGCTGTGGGGGCGCCCCGAATCAATCGTCGAGAATACAGTGGCGGAAGCAACCTTTGCACTGGAGAACCCTGAATTCGACGAGGCAACCGTGAAAGCCAAGTGCAGCGAGTTGCTTAACGCACTTGGTGTTTCGCCCGACCCGGCGTTGATTCGGAAAGACCTGATAACCAAGGCGAGACTTGCCGCGTCGCACACCGATCCTGGCAATGCCAAAGCCATAAGCGTGGCGTTTCAAATCGCGGAACTTGGCCTTAACGGTTCACGGGGATTGCGCGCACCGGACGGAAGCTTTCGGTTCTTCGGCCTTGGCGATATCTCTGAATGGAATCGCGATCGTTTATATTGGGCCGCGTTTTATGCGTATCTGGCCAATAAAAAACAAAATCGTGACGCATTCGCTGCCTCTTTATTGAGCGAATTGCCGGACAGTCTGTGCGCGGCACGGCTCGGTATGGGCTATTATGGGTTAAATCTCGCTCCGGGCGCACCGCCACCCGCGGCGGATAACGTAAACCGGCTGGATGCGGCAATCCGGAAAAGTTTGTCTGAACCGCATCCGCCATCCGTTGCGCTGCTGTGCCATGCTGTATATCGCCTCACCTCGGTCCGCGGCCGCGACGGCAGCGCCGAATTGGTCCGGCTGGTGGCAGCGCACCGTGAGAAGCAGGGCGGCTTGGGCCGGGCCGGATTGGAATCGCTGGCCAATGCCGCGATGGCCGCGGAAGTGGACTTCCAACTCCTCGTACCAGCGCTCCGCGCGGCAGCATTAAGAGATCCGTGGGATAGGGAAATATTCTGGCTGAGCCGGCCTTGGCAGCCTGAGGCGGCCTTGCTCAATTTGGCCGGTCTTACACCGTCCGTAACATGGATCGATGCCAACATCGACAACGCTGTATTGCCGTGGCCTAACACAAAATCGAGTGTTAATTTTGGAATAGTCTGGACCGGAGAATTGCGGATCGCCCAGCCTGGATCCTACAATTTCGCGGTCGAATCAGACGACGGCGCGCGGTTGGTTCTCGGCGAAAACGTCATCAATAATTGGGGCGAACATCCCCTGAAGAGATCCAGCTCCAACTTCGATCTTGCGGCGAAATCCTATCCGCTGCGGGTCGAGTATTTCCAGGGCTCGGGCGCCGCGGCCTGCCGGCTGCTGTGGCAGCCGCCCGGCAAGGCGGATCTGACGCCGGTTCCCGCCGATGCTCTGAGCCACGCGCCCGATCACGTGTCCGGGTTGAACGCCGATTTCTACGCCGGCAATTATTCCAGCCTCATGGCTCCTTGCGAAGACGAAATTCGCCGCGCCGGGCAAATGCCTTACGATGCCATCTTTCAGAGCGCAATCGGAAAGCGATTGTTCACCGCAAACCGGTTCGATGAAGCCAAACCTTACCTGGAACGTACGATTGAAATTCGAAAAGACAATTTCCATACCGTGCTGCTAGCTCAAACGTGGTTGCGCAAGAATCCGCCCGACGTGGCAAAATCCTTCGCCATTTTTCAAGATGATTCCGGGCACTTTCTGGCCACCGACGCCGGCAACCTGGCGGGCTTGATCGAGCGTTTGGAGGAATTGAATCTTCAGCATGATTTTCTAGAAGCCATGACAGGTCATTGGCTGGAGAAGAGTTTATATAACCGGTGCGTTAGAGGCTCCCTTGCGTTCGATACCGGCGATTTTCGCACCGCCGTCGACGACTTTCAGTTTTGTTTGGACCACGTCAGGGATGCACCGACTTATTTACACCTCATGCGGCAGTTTGAATTGGAACTCCTGATTTTCAATCGCATGTATGGACGGCCGAATCCTCCGAAGGAACAAGTCCTGCAGCGTTTTAAACGCCGCAGTGAAACCCCTATGACACTCATTGAAGCAGAATTTCTTCTCGGTGAAACCGATCTTGCGCGCAGTGAAATGAAAGCGGCTAATGAGGCCGATGCCGATGAGTTAAAGTATTACAAGGCTTGTTACGAATTGTCGATCGGCCAATACGAGGATTCGAAATCCGACCTGGCCTACCTGGTTAAAATGCATCCCAACTGGGTAGAAACACGCAGCGCCAAGGCACTGCTGAAATGGTACGAGCAACAAACCCCTGAATCGCTTAAGGCTCTTCCCAAGGCGTCAGCGTTGGTGCCAACCGGGATATCTGATAGCGACTTCTGAAGGCGTTCGTGCCAGGAATAATCCCGCGGAGCGTTTTACACGCCGCCCATCATCGGCGGAATGCCGCCTTTGCCGTCACGGACGCAGATAGTGCGGCTAGCGATGATAGCCAGTTGCCGATGTCTTCGTACATTCGCTCGCGGGCGGTGAAAATGAAGAAGTGGTCTTCCCCTTCGTAAAAACGCATCGTCACTTTGACGCCGGCTTCGGTCAGCGCATTCATTTCAGCCTTGAGATAGTCTTGCGGTACTCGGTTGTCATCCGCGCCGCCAATGCAAAGGATCGAACGTCCCCGCCAGCCAGCCGTGAACTCATCTGAGTGGATTTTGGTCTTATCCAGCACCGAGCAAAGAAGAATCAAGCCCGCGTAGTGATCTGGATGCGCAGCGGCAGCGCGTGAAACGCCCAGTCCGCCATTTGACAGGCCGATCAGATAAACCCGCTCAGGATCGCCCGGCAGCGAATGCAGAGCGTAGCCGCGAGCGCGCTCGATGGCTTCGACGGCCCCGGAGCGCCAGCGGCCGAAACCAAAACTGGGGCACACAACGATGCATCGGTGTTTCTCCGCGAACTTCTGGAGAATCCAAAGGTAAGCCTTCTTGCCGCCGGCGGCGCCATGCAAGAAAAGCAAGACCGGCAATTTTTCTTCCGGACTGACGCTCGTGGCCTGCCTGTGCGCCGGGACGAATTGATAGACGTGGCCAACGTCAAAATGACCACCGTACAAATCGGCATAGGCGTAATTCATCACCGAACCGAGCGCGTGGTACTCCGGCTGAGCCTCCAGATCCCGGTAGACCGGCATCACTGCGTTCACAACCCGGTTGGCCTTCTCGCGGGACATCAGAGAATCGAAATAAGGAGATAGGATGACACCGAGCTTGATCTGATCGATTTCCGGAACAAGGTTAAAGACAGAGAACCGGGCATACGAACCATCGCCAATGAAAATGGATTGGACGTTCGAGTCAGGCAGTGCTTGCCCGTTGGGCGCAGTCACGGTTAAGGCGATCAAAATCAGCAGTGGAAGCGCGCCCGTGATGAAAATGCCGCCGTAGCGTAGGCGCGGACGCGAGCGCGCGCGCAAAAAAATCAGGAGAGCGACGGGCAGCGCAACGCCGCAGAGAATCATCACGGCGAACATCCGCCCGGACAACGTTTCCGCGTGCCAGAGCAATGTTAGCATCGGAAATGCAACAATGGTGCCGGCGACGCCATAGCCGGCAACGAATAACCCTATCAATGCGCGGCGAGTGGTGCTCAATGACGATCACTCCTTACGCGACATTGTCTATTCGAGTGTTTCAACATCGATTCTGTGTTGGGTAACTGGTCCTTGAACTGTTTCAGCGAGTATCTGCATGCGATACACGTTCGTGATGCGCTCGTATTTCTGATCGTTCCCGTTTGATTAGGCGAGCCACCGTTGCCAACAGACGGACGAGCCACAATTATAGTCGCAACGGTTCCTGTTGCCAGCTCGTCGGAACGCGATAGGATTTCGTCCATGACCGACAAACCAAAGCGGCCATGGTTCCAGTTCAGTCTGAGCACGGCGATTATGATGATGTTAATAACAGGAGCGATTGTACCGCCATTATTTATTCTCTGTCTCAAATTGGTGCGGTTTTTGTCTATTGATAATGGCTACACATTGTCGATTCTTGCTACAGTTCCAATTATCGTAATTATTGTGATCCTTCTCGTCGCCGTCGCCTTCATTTCTGAATCCATCATCCGCCGCCGCTCCGCACGAAAGCCATGATGGAGTGCGTCAGCGATGACTGTCATCCCGTTGCCAGCGTGCCGGAGCGCGCTACGATTCTGAACATGGCCGACAAACCAAAGCGCCCGTGGTTTCAGTGACAACTCAATCAACCAAGAAAGGAATGTTATGGATCTCCAACTAAAAAATCGCACGGCGCTCGTGACTGGCGCAACAAAAGGCATCGGCCGGGCCATTGCGTTGGCGTTTGCCGCTGAGGGAGCGAATGTCGCCGTGTGTTCGAGAACACAAGTTGACGTTGATGACATGGTCGAAACGCTTCACAAATCAGAAGTTGGCGCGTTCGGGCTGGCCGTTAACGTGCGCGACGACGCATCCGTAAAGAATTTCATCGATGCCACCGCAAAGACTTTCGGGGGGATCGACATCGTGGTCTCCAACGTTTCC
>Ga0206991_10385_pt1 | contig 11879 bp, 11 predicted proteins | sample Alteio_BWMinCont_9_FD_153286 | JGI IMG/M metagenome (GOLD analysis project Ga0206991, IMG submission 153286) | Enriched cells from forest soil in Barre Woods Harvard Forest LTER site, Petersham, Massachusetts, United States -... | ecosystem: Environmental > Terrestrial > Soil > Temperate forest >...
GACAAGACCGACGGATTCAAACGCAAGAAGCTTGGCAACGAGCCCGTGCGTATCGCCAAAGAGACCGATCAAGTGCACCTGAGCACCAACGCAACTTGCGTGATCCATGACCCGGTTTGGAACCGCAACATTGTGATCGAAAAGACTGGCTCGGACAGCACGGTGGTATGGAATCCGTGGATCGACAAGACCAAGGGCATGTCCGATATGGCTCCCGATGGCTGGCAGGGTATGCTCTGCGTCGAAACCGCTAATGCCGCCGACAACGCGGTTCACCTGGCGCCTGGTGCATCGCACACACTGAAGGCGGCCATCCGCGTTCAATAACTCGATCAGATGGTCGCCGCTGCCAAGCTTTGGTACTTCGTGGTACGCAGCAGATCCCCAGCTTGTTTGAAGTGATGCGCCAGCTCGGCAGCAGCTTCGCTCAGCCGATGCGCGTAGAGCGTCTCTAACTGCGCGGCGACCCTCAGGTGCAGCTTGGCCCGGCGCCCCGGCGATTGCCGCCGATACAACACTCGCGGTAGAGCGCATGGACAAACTCGTAGCAGCAGCAGGTTGTTCCGTCCGGAAAATTCTTAGGGTCCGCGGAACGCACTTTCCGGCTGACAGAGAGGACTGGCCGCTGCCCGCGCGGCGTCCAATGGGTGAGGTGAGCGCCCTGCAGATATAGATCCGCTTCCGCCGCGGGCGTTGAGATCACCGCGCGGACCAATCCGCTGGGCGAATCTTCAAACCGAAGTGCATTTGGGATATCGAATTGATGGTCCACCGAACTCGCTTCCCTAGGTCATCGGCCGGAATCGCGAGCAAGCTTCGCGACGAGCGTTTGCGCAACTGAGGGGGTGGTTGCTCCTTCAACGATTTCACTGTTGCTTATCGCCTTGCCATAGAGGGCCTTGTTGGCGGATTCATCGGGTTTCAGAGTGGCGCCATCCAGCCCAAAGCCGGCGAACGCTCCCTTGGTATGACCAAAAAACAGAATCTTGGCGTTCGGATCATCGTGCGCCGTCTTGCCGTTTCCCCATGCGGCCGAGGCGTCCGAACCGATGGCGAAGCGATCGGAAAGCAGTTTGGATCGAATTCCCTTGTCGAACGACAAGACCACGATGTCAATGCTCTCGCCCCCGAGCTGAACCCCCAGACTACCGGTTTCCAATGCCACCGCGGCCGGCGCTGACCAGCTACTGCCATTCCGGCAGGAAACGAATCCGGCCCCGTATCCCACGCCGACCACCGCGGCGCCTTTTTTGAATCCCGGAATCACAGCGATGCAATCGGCGCTGGCGAGTTGTCCCGGCTGAATGCCGTGCCCGGGTTGAGTCATAGCATCAAGAACCGCCGCGGCCTTGGTAACCCTTGCGGCCGTGTCGTCCCCGGCTCTCGCCAAGAGAGTGGTCGCCAATGTCAAGAAGAGTAACTGTTGTGTTTTTAGCATGTCTTTGTTCTCCAGATGGCGGGCTTAAGCACCGCCTTCGTACGATAAGGAGCTTCCCTAAACGCAGTTTGTTGGGAATCGATACGAATCAACGCGTCAGTTCAAACGAATATTTCCAACAGCAATGCCGCGGAAGCTCTCCTCATCATCACTGGAGGCCGCGCTGGATCTGAAAATGCGACTTGACTTATTGTTGGTACAACTCGGACAAGTAGGAACACTCGTGATTGGATCTGTAGGCATTTGTGTAGCTCTGGTGAACCAGCGCCGCCAGTTGAACGCGCAAATGTTCATAGAATTCTCCGGGCGGTTCCAGAACATACTACGCTTGTTTCCAACGGCAGCATGGCTTGCCAACCGCAATCCCTCGCAACCGTTGCCAGAACCCAGCCAGGAATTGACGGACTGCACTCTGTACTGCATCCAATTCATATCCGACGCGTATTACCTGCACAAGGGCGCATACATTTCGAACAAGATTTGGAGGCTTTGGGAGCGTGAAATTCAGCGCACGTTGAGCGGCCCGGTTTTCCAGCGAGAATGGGCGGGCGTAGCCACAGAGTTTGCCCACGACCGCGAATTACTTCACTACATCGACATGCTGATGCGAAGCAAACGGCCGAGTACGCCTACTGCGGCACCTTCCGATCCTTCGGCTGCCGGATCCGCACCAGGCTCCAAGGGCGCTGTTTGACCTGATCGGTCAACTGATCCAAATTCTCAGTCGCGCATCATACGGACTAAATCGTCCGCGGCACCACCCCCCAAACGAGCAACCCGACCTCTTCAGGTTCTCGTGGCGGCCGAGCGTCTGGATTCAGGAGGTAGGAGGGGGTCTTCCGCACGCTTAAACTGGTGCTTGTTGATCCGCAGGCTCTTGATCTTCGATTCGAGCGTCGTTCGCGGCATTCCAAGCTTCCCAGCTGCTCCCGATGGGCCTGATATTCGACCCTGGCTCTCCTCTAGAGCGGCTTCAATCATTTCTCTTTCCTGATTCGCAAGTGTCGCCGTGAGAGCAACGGGCGGCCTTGTCCCCCGCGTTCCGCGCTGGAGCCAGGCTTCTTCAATCGAGAAGGTTTCTCCGTCACACAGGATCACGGCTCGTTCCACCACGTTCTGCAACTCGCGAATGTTGCCCGGCCAATCGTAAGCTTGTAACCACGCCACTGTCGTCCGCTCGATGTTTCTGATCTTTTTCCCAGCCTTGCTGGCATAACGATCGATGAAGTACTCGGCTAGCAAGAGAATGTCTTCCGGCCGCTCGCGCAGCGGCGGGATCTGTATCGGAAAAACGTTGAGCCTGTAAAATAGGTCCAGCCGGAACGTGCCTGCGTGCACAGCGGCTTTCAGATCGCAGTTTGTCGCCGCAATCACGCGCACGTCTACGGGGATGGCCTGAGTGCCCCCTACACGTTCAAACTCGCGCTCTTGAAGCACACGCAGCAGGGCGATTTGGATCTCCCCTGGGATGTCGCCAATCTCGTCCAAGAAGATCGTTCCTCCATTGGCAAGTTCAAAGCGGCCCAAATGCCGTTGAGTAGCCCCGGTGAAGGCACCCTTCTCATGGCCAAAAAGCTCGGACGCGATCAGCGAAGGCGGTATCGCGACGGAATTAACTGGCACGAACGGCCGGCGGGATCGCTTGGACCGTTTATGAATGGCGCGAGCGATCAGTTCCTTCCCAGTCCCACTCTCGCCTGCGATGAGAACCGTAGCATCGGTGGGAGCCACTTTCGTCACATGTGCCAGGACGCGAGTGAGCGCTTCGGAAGAGCCCACGATTTCTTCGAATATGGACGCCAAGGCGACTTCTTCGCGTAGCGCGATGTTTTCGTTGTAAAGGTTGTGGAGGGCTTCGACCGTTTCGCCTTCGCCTGTCATCCGCTCTCCTCCTTTCTCATTCCCTGAATTCGGACCTACGCCCCGACGTTCGCTACTGCTGCTCATTCGCTGAGAGTAGTGGTGGGACATGTTCCCATGTTTTACGCTCCATCCCACCAGAATGTAAATTCACTACTGGTCATCTCGCAGTCATTTGGCTCTCTGGGTCAGGAAGTAATTGATTCTAAATACCAGGCAAAATACGTCGCGCGACTCGTTCTCCTTTCCGTAGCCCTCGGGAAACACCAGATAGGACAAGTTGGCGGGTTATCATAACGTCGATGGCCCAGGGTCTCGCAGGTCGCGTCCGGCTCGGAACGTTTGAGATTGATCTTAGGTCCGGTGAACTGGTGCCGGGACGCGACGCTGGGGGCGTCGGCAAGGTTCTTCTTAGGGAACAACCACTCCGGATTTTGCGAATGCTGATTGAGAGTGGGGGCAGGATCGTAACTCGCCAGGAACTCAAAGCAAAGCTCTGGCCCAACGACACCATTGTGGATTCCGATCACGGCATCAACGTCGCAGTCGGGATTCTCCGGCGAGCGCTGGGCGATTCTGCTGATAACCCTCAATACATCCAGACGTTGGCACGGCGAGGGTATCGCTTGCTGGTCGCTCCTGAGTGGCTCGAAACCAGCACATCTCGGGCGCTCGCCGACACGTCGACATTGTCCGGACCCGGCAGCCTTATCGGCAGGAAAGTTTGCCACTATCGCGTGCTCGAGGTCATCGGAGGCGGGGGCATGGGCATGGTCTACAAGGCCGAGGACCTTAAGCTGGGCCGCCGTGTGGCACTTAAATTTCTGCCGGAAGAGCTGGCCAACGATCCGGCTAGTCTCCAGCGTTTGGAACGCGAAGCACAGACCGCATCGGCGTTGAGCCATCCCAACATTTGCACCATCTTCGGAATTGAAGAATACGAAGGCCAGCCGTTCATCGTCATGGAGTTGCTCGAAGGACATACCCTGCTTTCTTCGGTGAGCACGACAGAACCAAAGGCGATTCGACTGGTGGAGCTGTTGGATATCGCGGTTCAAATTTGCTTCGCGCTGCAGACCGCTCATGACAAAGGAATTATTCATCGAGACATCAAACCGCCGAACATTTTCCTGACGAAGCAAGGTCCGGTGAAAATACTGGATTTCGGATTGGCGAAGTTAGCGTCCGTAGACGAGGTTGAGAAAATCGGGTCACCAGGAGGGGCGGAGATCGTTTCCCCAGGTTCAGAGCAGCCTTCAAGAGAGGTAGGCACAGAAACAATCAGACGAGACGATGCCAAGCTGACGCGCACAGGGATCGCGATAGGGACCGCCGATTATATGTCTCCTGAACAGGTTCGCAAGGAGAAATTGGACACCCGTACGGACCTGTTTTCCTTTGGGCTGGTCCTATATGAGGTAGCCACTGGCCAGCGCGCCTTCAAGGGTGAGACGTCGGCAATGGTCCAGGATGCAATTCTCAACCAGACCCCAGCCGCAGTGCACGACGTGAACCCGGCGGTTCCGCGCGAACTGGAGGCCGTCATCGCCAAAGCGCTGGAAAAGGACCGCTCGCTACGGTACCAGTCCGCGGGGGAGATGCACGCGGATCTGGAGCGCGTCCGGAAAAAGATGCGTCCGGCGCGGCAGCGCTTGCGAAGGTGGCTCGCGTCAGCCGCGACGATCTTTGTCGTGGTTGCTGGAATCTGGATTTACCGGGATTACCGCAACAGAGTGACACTTTCCGCGGATGACACGATCGTCATTGCCGACATTAACAATCAGACCAGCGATCCGGTATTCGATGACGCGCTGAAAACAGCATTGTTTATCAGCCTGGAGCAGACCCCCTATCTTAACGTTCTGGCTGCGGACAAGGTCAGCGGGGCTCTAAGGCTGCTCAACCTTCCAACGGATGCGAAGATTACACCGCAGGTCGCCCGTCGAGTGTGCCTTCGCACGAACAGCAAGATGATGATAACCAGTTCCCTCGCCGATGTGGGTAACCGCTTTCGGATCGAGCTGAATGCGATCGCCTGCCAAAGCGGCAATACGATAGCGCGAGTTCGGCAAGACGTTGTCCATCGGAACGAGGTTGTGCATCTGCTGGGCGCCTCTGTGACACAATTGCGCGGAAAGATGGGCGAGCCGGAGGCTTCCCTGGCCCAGTTCAACAAGTCGCTGGAGCAGGCGACCAGCCCGTCGCCGGAAGCCGTACAACAGCTGGCGGAGGGGTATACGCGGCACCTCACGTTGGATCTCCCAGGCGCTATTCGGTTTTACCGCCGTGCCATTGAGTTGGATCCGGACTTCGGGCTGGCCTATGCCGCTCTTGGGGCTGCCTATTCCTCATTGAATCAGTTCGCCCTGGCGCATCCAGTTGAAAAGAAGGCCTATGAACTCCGCAGCCGGATGACAGAGCTGACACGGTTCCAAATAGAGAACTTGTACTACGGTGTCGTAACCGGCGAACAAGAGAAGGCCTACACGGTCCTTTTGCAATGGGTGCAAACCTTTCCTCGTGATGTCACGGGCCACAACAATTTAATCAGATGCCTGGAATTGTTGGGGAAACCAGGCCGAGCCGCCGACGAAGCACGCGAAGCGGCTCGCCTAGTTCCCACTGCCTGGAGCTATCGCAGCTGGATGTTTTCCAGCATTATGGCTGACCGGCTCGAGGAAGCTAAGGCTGTATTCGAAGAGGCGCAGACGCGCAAATTCGATGGACCGGATTTGCGTGAAGACCGGGCCCTGATAGCCTTCCTGCAAAAGGACGAGCCCGGGATGCAGGCGCAATGGAGTTGGGCCGCGGGGAAGCCGATCGCTGATCGCTTTCTCGTCACAAGGTCAAGGATAGACGCTTACTACGGGCACTTCCGTGAGGCTCGCCACTTGATGGAGCAAGCCATAAATCTGGGCGACAAATCCGACGACGCTGTTGCACAAGCCGCTTTTGGCAACAGCGCTGAGGCGCTACAAGAGGCCGAAGCCGGCAACTCGGCGCAGGCTCAACGGGTGGCAGCAAAAGCTCTGGCGAGTGCTCCGAGCCACGACGGGCAATTAGTCGTGGCCCTGGCCTTTGCGCGAGCAGGAAACATCGAGCAAGCGCGAAAACTAGCGGATGCGCTAAGTCAGGGCTCTCCTCTCGATACGGTGGTTCAGGATTACAGCCTGCCGACGATCCGGGCTGCGATGAAATTACATGCGAACGATCCGGCGGGCGCTGTCGAAATCTTGCGTCCGGCAGCGCAGTATGACTTGGCGTATCCAGAAGGTTTCAATAGCCTTTATCCCGCATACATTCGTGGCCTTGCATACCTGCGGATGGGCGAAGGCCGTCTTGCAGCGGCGGAATTCCAGAAGTTGCTCGATCATTCGGGTATCGTGGGAAAAGATGTTATAGGGGCATTGTCACATTTGCAGCTAGCCAGGGCGCACAGGATGATAGGCGACCAAGCTGCGGCGCGCAAGTCATACGAGGACTTTTTGACGCTCTGGAAGGGCGCCGACCCCGATATTCCTATCTACCGGCAAGCCAAAGCGGAGTACGCCAAGTTGGGCAAAACTTAAATAGTGCCGGATGTCGGGGCGCTTGTCTGCACCCGGCCGGGGCTGCCAGAAAGATCGCGACCTCAGCGACGAAGAATCTCGTCGGCCGAGTTTGCCCACGACCGCGAATTACTTCACTACATCGACATGCTGATGCGAAGCAAACGGCCGAGTACGCCTACTGCGGCACCTTCCGATCCTTCGGCTGCCGGATCCGCACCAGGCTCCAAGGGCGCTGTTTGACCTGATCGGTCAACTGATCCAAGTTTTCGGTTGCTACCCGGATGTTGTCGATAGTTTCGTGGATGTTGTCGTCGTTGGAGCGCACCACTGTCTGCAGGCTCGCGATCAGGCTCTTCGCCTGCTCCATGGTGGATTGTAACTGCGCAAGGTCTTGCTTGATCGGATCACGCAGTTGATCGATCGTCGAGTTCACGTTGGCAACGGTCGCGTCCGTATGGTCCACCAATGGACCGATCTTCTTCACAACGGAATCCGCATCCTCCGTAACAAGCGCGACTTGTTCCGTGATTCGGTCGATTTTCGGCGCTTGCGTGGCCACCAGCAAATTTACCTGCTGCAAGATTTCGGCAATCTGCTTCCTGTTGGTTGGCCCCGTCACATCGTTTAAGTTCGCCAGGAGGGTATCGGCTCGTCCACTGATTCCTTGCAGTTCGCCCTGCACTTGAGTGATTAATGACTGCGCGCTGTCCGCAATGCCGGAGAGCTTTCGAGTCATGTCGTCAATGCTTACTGTTTCCTGTGAAGGGATCACTTGGCCTGCGCTCAGGCGTGAGGCCCGTTGAGTTCCCGTCGTAATCGAAAGTGCCGGGGCGCTCATCAGACTCACTGAACCAAGCTTCGCAACGGACTTTTCATTCACCGGCGTGCCCTCTTTCACCTCGAGTAAGATTTCTATCTTTGTGGGATCCTCGTTCCACGCTCGGACCGTTGTTACCCGTCCAACTGAAATGCCGCCGAAGAGCACCTCCGATCCTGGGGCCATCCCCCCGGCGTAGCGCAGGTATGTCTTATACGGCGTCAAATGGCGTCCCCACTGCTTGTTGCCAACGTAGTAGACCGTGGCCCCTAGCAAGATCAAAGAGACAATTACAAATGCCCCCACCTTGGTGTCTGTATTCACATCGAGCTCCCTTCCAAGTACCGTGCTCTGGCCACAGTCCTTAGCTACCTCCAGTCAAGTAAAAGATGGCTGTGAATCCCACGTCGGCGAGTATCACTAAGAACGTGGATTTCACGACGGCTGCAGTGGCTGACCTGCCGACGGCATCCGGTCCTCCACGTACGCGGAAACCTTCCAGGCACCCGACGTGGACAATGATCGTGGCGAAGGCCAGGCTCTTCACCAAGCCCGTCATCACGTCCCGCAGGACAATGGCATGGGCCGCGTACTGGAAGTAAACGCTGAGAGCCATGCCCGTACTGATGCGCATGAACACACCACCCGCCAAAATGCCGCAGGCATTGCTCAAGATCGTCAGACACGGAAGTACGACGAGCGCCGCCAGGTACTTTGGGGCAAGCACGAATTCCGTTGGGTCGATTCCCATGGTGCGCAGAGCGTCGATCTCTTCAGTAACAACCATGCTGCCGATCTCCGCGGAAAATGCCGATCCAGAGCGTCCGCTCACGGCAATCGCCGTCAGCAGCGGCCCCAATTCTCGAGTGAAACCCACCGATACAAGATCGATCACAAATTGCATCGCCCCGAAACGACGAAGTTCCGAAGCCCCCTGCATCGCCAGGATGAAGCCCGCGCACACCGCCATGATTCCAACCATGGGAAATGCATCCACTCCCACTGCGAGCATCTGCCCCACTGCCGATCGCCACCGGTTCCGGTTCCCGACCAGCGGCAAGGTTCGCCCCAGAGCGGCGACAGCATTCCGAATCTGAATTACCAGGCCACCGACGTACTCAAGGTGACGCACGGTTGCACTACCAACACGTTCAACAATGGAGGTGCTCATTGAAATACACAAGTCTTCACTTGAAAGGAGCCTAAGGGGAATACTCTTGTTGGCGACGGACATTTGTACCCATCACATTCACCCACATACTTATTCAAACAACGCGCCGCGTGGTTGCATCTTCTTTATGACGGATGATTGCAAGGGCCAGTGACGTCACCGTGGGGTGGCCGACGAGTTGATAGTGACGGGTAGTCTAAAACAAATAACAATGTTTAGAATCGATACGTCTTCGGATGGGCAAGTCAGGTCTCTCCGGCTCAGCGGTCGAATCCAATCGCAGCACCTGCGAGAATTGGAGCTTCAAATAGGAAGTTCCTCTCAGAAGACGGCGCTAGACCTGGAAGACGTGAAACTGGTAGACCGCGCCACGGTACAGTTCCTCAGCTATTGCGAATCAAAGGGCCTCGATCTTTTGAATTGCCCGCTCTACGTTCGGGAGTGGATTCTCAGGGAGAAGCAGAGGAGCTCGGTTGAGCCACGCAGGTAGCAATCATCCTGCAAGGGACCCATTCGTCCTTTGGCCAAGGCCTAACCATGGGTGAACTGGTCCAGTTTCTCGCGCGGCATGGCTATTGGTTGTTGATCTGCGCGGTACTGGGGAGGCAAGCGTGTTTGCCGATACCGGCGAATCTGATTCTTGTGGCGGCTGGGGCACTGGCTCGCTCGGGAAGCCTAAGTCTACCTGGCGCTGTAGGAGTGACAGTCATTGCCTTTGTGTTGGCCGATCTAGCGTGGTTCGAGACCGGCGTCCGGTTCGGGAACAGAACATTACATTTCCTTGGCGGTCTCTCCGGGAGAACCGAGGCTTACGTTCACAAGGCGACGGACGCTTTTGCCAGGCGTGGAGTCAGAACCTTACTGGTGTCCAAGTTTGTCGTGGGACTCGATGCCGTCGCCGCTCCACTGGCCGGAGCGGGCGGTACTCACCTGATTCAGTTTTTGATCTTTGATACTTTGGGCGCGATGCTCTGGTCTACCACGTACGCCGGGCTCGGATATATCTTCAGCGATCAGTTAGAGAGCGTCGCCACTCATATCGCGCGAGTGGGAGCCTTTGTCGCGCTCGCCGTTGCGGCAGGATGCGGCTACTACATCGCGTACAAGGTCGCCATTTTGAAGCACTTCGTGCGTCAGTTGCGACTCGCACGGATATCGCCCGAAGAGCTCAGAGACAAATTGACGTCAGGCGAAGATATTCTGATTGTCGATCTGCAGGGCCGCGCGCATAATTCTGTCGAACCGATGGCGATTCCCGGTGCAGTGCGCATTGACCCCCGAAGGCTGGAGCGATACAAAGATATAGAAATACCAAGCGCTCAAGAAGTTATTCTCTATTGTGGGTGTCCGGGTGAATTCACGAGCGCGCGCGTCGCGCTAGCACTGCGGCAGAAGGGTGTGGAGCGGGTTCGGCCGCTGGCCGGGGGTCTCCAGGCATGGCGCGACTGCGGCTTTCCCGTTACTTCGGAATTCCGAATTCCACGCGGCCCGATCACGAGGCGTTGAGTATTGACGAGGCTACGCATGCAAACGATTCGTCTTGTGGTGCTGCTGCTTCTCGTCGGGTCGTCATGCCTGCCGCAGGGGGAGCTGCGCTCCGTTGTCGGCGTTGTCACCGACCGAAAAGGGAATGCGCTTCCCGGTGCGGCTGTACAACTGGAGAACACGGCAAGCCTATTGATCATGTCGAACATCACCGGCAAAGATGGGCGCTACCAGTTCAATCAATTGTCCGGCGACGTCGACTATACCTTGAAAGCGAAGTACCGCAACTATTGGTCCCAGCGAAAGAAGCTGAGCAAATTCAATTCGTCCAAACATCCCGAAATTGATCTCGTCATTCCAATCGAATAACGCGCGAGCACAATTTCCGAGAGGAGCATCCAACAAAACCATTCGCCATACAGTCTTCTATGTCAGGCGAAAGGAGAGCCTAAAATGCCCTCAGTCGAGAGCGGCCACAACGAAAGTCATCTATCTTTCAGTTAGCTGGACCGTTACATCGACAGTCGCTTGGAAAAGATGGTTCGGGGGGCAGCTTCCTTGCCGTAGCCTATGACCGCTGGTTCTTCCCGGACGAAAAATGTTTTCAATTTCGCAGCAACTTTGGCGCGAGGCACGCTGTCTAAACGAAAGGAAAATGCATGTCCTCTATCGAAACTGAACCTGACCGAGCATCACCCAGCTTCCGATTAGACGTACCGTTGCATCAATTACTAACTCAACCTGCAACTAGAACCACTGTCGCTCCGGCCACCCAGCCAGTACGGTTGCCCGACCCCGTATTTCCCCAGCACCCAGAGTTACTCGGAGACGATGGATTGGGGCCGCCGCTGCCTCCACCGAAACGCCATTACAGCGCGGAACATATTACACGCGCTTTCCGGGGGTGGGCCGTGCCGTGGCTGAAGTCACGCGTGCTGTCAGGCGACTTTCACCCGATCATCGCCTACCTGTTCACCGAGTGGAAATGCAATCTCGACTGTCACTATTGCTGGGCCTTCGACAATCGCGTAAAAGGGATGACCGAGGAGATCGCCAAGCGTTCTATCGATTGGCTTCATGACAGTGGGGCAGGAGTACTTGCGCTCATGGGCGGTGAGCCGTTGCTGCGCCCGCAGTTCGCCCACAAGGTCTGTTACTACGCGGCAAAGAAGGGCCTTTGGATTTATGTTCCCACTAATGCGCGTTTGCTGCGCCCGCAAGTAACCGACTGGCTGGCGGATGCCGGCGTCGCTACATTCAACTTCGCGGTAGATGCGGTGGACGAGAAGCCCGGCCTGCCGAAGGCGCTGGCGCCGGTGCGCTCTTACTTCGACTACCTGGTGAAGAAGCAATACCAATACGGCTACAGCGTCTTCTTTAACATCAACATCTGCCGCAATAACATGGACGACGTCCGCGAGCTGACCCAGATCGCGCACGATCACGGCATCGCTACCGACTACCACATCAATGAATCGCCCATGATGGACCAGCCCGATTTCAAGCACATGGAGAACAACCTCACCTTCATCACGCCGGAGGACTTTGGCAAGGTGG
>Ga0206991_10388_pt1 | contig 11787 bp, 11 predicted proteins | sample Alteio_BWMinCont_9_FD_153286 | JGI IMG/M metagenome (GOLD analysis project Ga0206991, IMG submission 153286) | Enriched cells from forest soil in Barre Woods Harvard Forest LTER site, Petersham, Massachusetts, United States -... | ecosystem: Environmental > Terrestrial > Soil > Temperate forest >...
GGGCGCATGACCGGCGGGAGCGCCAAATTTCCCGTGAAAAAGTTGGGGGGGGGCCTGCGGCTGCATACGCGCGCCATAATCCGGGACGGCCGGCTGGCGTTCATCGGAAGCCAGAGTTTACGAGATCTGGAACTTAGAGCGCGCCGCGAAGTCGGCATAATTGTTCGCGAACCTGCGATCGTCGCCAGTTTGAGCAAGACTTTTCTAGAGGATTGGAATGCCGCGGACCGGCCCGGTCCGGTGGTCGAGATGGACAAAGTCCCTCAGGCCACTAAAGTTGCAAAGAGGGTGGCTAAGGCGGTCACCAGAGATTTGCCCGCCGTCACCCCAGTTCTTGAAGTAGTAGTCCGAGAGCTAGCTGTAGAAACCAATGGCGCAGAGTTAGATTGCAAGGCCATCGAGAATACGGTAAAAGATGCCGTAAAAGAAGCGGTGCAAGAAGCCGTTCAGAACGTGGTGGAACAGAACGGCATCGCGCATCCTCGGTAGAGTTATTTCGCGGGTAGAGTTAGTTCGTCGCGCCGGGGCCTACCCACAACTGATTCAGCTCATCGATCCGAAGTTCCACCGCCCTGGCGAAGGCTTCTACTTCTTCTGGCGTGTACTGCGCGGCCCGGAAGGCATCGCGAATCTGCTCCGGCGAAAGTCTGGCAAGCAGTTGCCCGGTCCACTTGGCGTCCGCTTTGGGGATTTGCCGGCCGATCCATTCCATGTTGACTCGGCTGACAAACTCAGGGGCGTCAAAGGCAATGAACAGCGCCGGCCGGTGGGGATCTTCAAAATCTACAAACGCGCCGGCGTGCTCGGCCCCTTTCCGGATGAACTTAGAGTGAACATACGAATCGAGGTTTCCCTTCCCCTTGTCGTTGGCAATGAAGTTCGTAGTTCCGAAACTCGATCCCAAGTCGCTCACCAAATACACTAGTTCGGGAGCCTCGCCGCTGTCAGAGTGCTTCACGCGGTAGATGGAATTGTTATCGTCCTTCAGATCCCAATTGTTGACCACCGCCATCATTACCCGCAGACCATTCAGCTCACGCGTACCAGTGAAAGGGTTCTTGCGCCACTCCCAGGTCCCAATTTTCTTCTCCCCTTGCGAGTAACGTTTAAGCCGCACGTTCTTGATGGAGCCGTCCGCCTCGATGAATGAGTTGCCGCGATGGAGGTGGACCGGCATCCCTTTGGCCCGGAAGTCCGGAATAAAGTAGTCTTCGTTTGTAAAATAGCCGATCGACCAGACCAACCTGGTGGCGACCGTTTCCGGTTTTGCCTCCGTTCCCAGTTTTACCTTCCATTTCACTCCGTCCTGGTCTCGAACGTCGAACTTCGGGTTGGAACCCTCCATGTCTTCCTTTTCGAACGTGAATGGAGGATGAGGCTCGTGTTCTTTGCCGCCCGGTCCCTCCAAGAGGTTACGGGAAGCAATGTCCGCAGGCTGGCGCCAGAGGATGGGAGTTGCAGTCTCCGAGCTTCCTGTTTTCTCATGGGCTGCTTTGAGCAGTTCCGGCATGAAAAGTGCGCCCAAAAATGTCGCGGCCAACAGCGTCAAGATTTTCTTCTTGCTACACATGCGTCTCCTCCAGGTTCCGGGGGCTTGGGACAGGCAGAATATTCCTACCCGAGCCGTGTGCGCCGCGCTGATCTGCCGGTAATTGCATGACAGGGCGTTGATTCTCGATGCCCACGCGGCAACAAGTGCACTTAGGCTGCCAGACGCCATGATCTAACGGTTACTGGCAAGAATTGTCCTGGGGCCCTCGATCTTCTGCCAGCCGATGAAATAATAATAATCAGGGAGCACCTGGAACGGGCCTAAGCAGAGCTGCATCGATATTGGTGAAAGGTCCAGTTTCTTATGTCTTTCCTGGTGTCCAGCCGCAGACACTTCCTTCTATTCGTTCTGGCTTTGCCGGTGTTGGCCGATTCTTCACCTGAGGGGATCAAGAATTTCTATCAGGTGGATCCGCACGTATACCGGGGCGCACAACCGTCCGACGAGGGTTTTCAGTACCTGGCGAAGCTCGGCGTGAAGACCGTGATCGATTTGCGCGAGGCCGATCAACGATCGAAGGCCGAAGAGGCAGTAGTTACGGCCGCCGGGATGAAATATGTGAATGTTCCAATGAAAGGTCTGGCGGCGCCCACGGATGCAGAGATTAGCAGGATACTAGGCATCCTTGAAGGCGACGAAGGCGACGCCGGGACCGTTTTCGTGCATTGCAAGCGGGGAGCAGACCGCACCGGTGTCGTCATCGCGTCGTATCGCATCGATCGCGACGGTTGGGCCAATGCCGATGCTCTGAGCGAAGCCAAGGCGCGCGGCATGGCTCCCTTTCAATTTCCGCGCATGAGCTACATCCGTGCTTTCCGGCCTCGAACACTGGAGGCCAAAGCCGGCGCGCCCAATACGGTGGCAGCAACTACCTCCGATGCGACCACTATAGATCCGCGCGGTATCGCCTCTTCACCTGCGGCAGTGCGCTAGATTCCGCCGTAACATCGGGTAACTGGAACGCTGATGATCCAGATGAAGTAACGCCGGCGTCACTGGGCCGTCACCGTCAGGATTGAAGCTTCTCCCAGGCCCTATCGTCATACAGGTCGAGGAGGAACGCAAATGAAAAGCATTTTATTGAACAGCCTGGCAGGCGCCGGGCTACTGGTCTTTTCCTTGACGGCAACCGCGCAAGATCGCCCTCGCGACGACGATTCCTACCACAGCGATCGCGACGCGCGTTTTCACGATGATCATTGGCGTGGCCGTTTGTTTGAAGACGTGCGGGAAGATGTGGAGCATGTTCGGAGCGTAACTTGGCCGGGTGGCGGGGATGAATATCGTCTTGGGGCCACCGTGGATGAACTGAATCAGCTCCAAAACAAACTAGCCGATCATGTCTATGATGAGCGCCAGCTCGATCAGGTGATCGGGGCCTTGTCGCGAGTGGTAGCAGATAATCGCATGTCGCCGCGCGATCGCGACATCCTGAACGACGATATCAGCCGTTTGCGGGACTACCGGGAACACCACGCGGATTGGAATCGCTAGTTCTCTCCGTAGTAAGGTAGCCATAAGCTCCGGATGTGAGGGCCAGGGCGTTGTTTGTCGGAACATCGCCCTGGTCATGCGAGTAATGCGTGAGTCTAGTACCAGCATCAATGCGGTTTGAAACAGCAACCTGCCATTCAGCATCCTCTGTTCGGTGGGTCGCGCGTTCATTGCTTTGGTGGTTTTTGTAGCCCTTCCCTTTATGAAGGCGGCGGACCTCATCCGCTTTCAATCCCCCAATACGCTGGACTTTGACGACCTGGTAACGCTCGCTTCAGTGGACCCTCCGCCGCCTGACGTCCAAGCGCGGCTCGACGCTTTGCTTTCTACGCCGTTTGTGAGTAACGAAAGTTGGTTCGCAGGTTACAAACCTCTCACACCAAATGTTCCAGGGGTCGGCCAGGTGCTCCGGATTGCGGAATGGAACATTAACCGTGAAGAAAAGGATGCCATGATGCTGGCGTTTTCGGACCTGAACGGTTTTGAGGCGCTGGCTCGGGAAAATCCGCGTCTCAAGCAGAAAACTTTGTCGAACGCGGTTGGAGAGGCTCGGTATCTTCAAAGCGCCGATGTGATTGTCTTGAACGAAGTGGATCATGGCGTCAATCGCACACGATATCGCGACGTGACGCGCGACATCGCGATGACTCTGCACATGAACTATGTCTTCGCGACCGAGTTTGTCGAATTGACGCCGCTGTATGCGCGCTACAAAAAGAATGAGGGTGAGCACACAGGAGAGAAAGAATCCGAACAGTCCGAAGTGGATCCGAAGCGATACCTCGGCCTGGAGGGATCAGCGCTGCTTTCCCGCTACCCGATCCTTTCGGCGCGTGTTGTGCAGTTGCCGATGGCATACGACTGGTATCACCAGGAAGTCCACGCTATCTCGGAGTTGGCTAAAGTCGGGAACTTGGCAGCCGGAAAATTGGTCGCCGAAAAACTGAAGCGCCAAGTGCGGCGGGGTAGTCGGCTCGTGATCATTGCCGAACTGGAAATCCCCGGCCCAACCCCCAGTGTGCTTACCGTGGTTTGCCCGCACCTTGAGGACTATTCACAAGCCCCGGGCCGCCGCAAGCAGATGGAGTTTGTTCTGAGCCAGATCAAACCGATCTCCACGCCGCTCGTGATGGCGGGAGATTTGAATACCATGGGCCACAGCGCCGCACCCGTAAGCTTCAAATCGGAAATCAAAAACAATCTTCTCAATTACCATTTCTGGGCCAGATTGGCGATGTATGACTTCGTCCCGCTCCCTGGTGTTAGTTATGGCGTCGCGGCCTATAATCACTTTCGCGGGCTGCACGATCCAACGGTCGCGAACATTCCAATAGTTGCCTCCAGCCATGAACGCGCGATGTTCGACGATATTCATCGTTTCCGGTTCGACGACGGATCAAGTTTTGAGTGGGAAGGCGACAAGGCCGAGAGCTTCCATCACAAAAGCCGCACACTGGCGGTGACAAACCAGCGCGCAGAGAAGGGGTTTGAGCCAACCTTCGAATTCGGGCGGACATTTCATGGCCTGATCGGCACCTACAAACTCGACTGGATCTTCGTGAAGCAATCGACGTCGTTTCCGCCGTATCAAGGCAGAACTCTTCGTGCAATAAACGACGCGCCGGTGAAGAAGATCTCGGATCATTCACCGACTACTGTCGATCTGGCGCTCCCTTCGCTGTTGGCAAATCGACAGGCATCGCAGAGCGACGGCGTTGCCCCGGGCAGGTAGGAAACGGTTGAAGATCAACTGATTCGCGGGCCATGGGGGCAAGGTGGCCAACGCAAACCGGGCCATCGGTCTCCGTTGCAAGATAATGAAGTGATGAGACGCGCTGTGATGCAAAACTCGCTGCTCTTAGCGCTGTTATTGTGTTTCTCAGCATCAACCGCCGCGGCGGGTCCCGTGTCGCCTAAGATGTCCATCCTTGACTACATAAAACAGACGTGGAGTGTTTTGACACGTTCGAACGCGAGCCTTGCGAGCGCTGCAGCCGATCCCAAGTTTGGCGCGCTTCGCGACGGCCGAAGTCTAGTGTATGTTGCCGCGGACGAAGATATCTCGGCTATAGAGCTGCGCTTGCGAGGACAGATGCAGCCAGCGGACTTTCAGAAGGTTGAACTTCGCCGGCTGCCATCCGACCCGACACAGGTTCAAGAGCCTGGATTATTGTACCTACCGTGGCCCTATGTCGTCCCAGGCGGCCGTTTCAACGAAATGTATGGCTGGGACAGCTTCTTCATCCAAATGGGCTTGCTTCGCGATGGGGAACTCACGCTCGCGCGGGAAATGGCAAACAACTTTCTGTACGAGGTTCGGGAATACGGTAAAGTGCTCAATGCGAATCGCACATATTACTTGACTCGTTCCCAGCCCCCATTTCTCACGCAGATGGTGCTTGCGGTTTACCACCAGACCCAGGATCGCAAGTGGTTGGAAGATTCCATGCCATGGATTGAAAAGTATTATCGCTTCTGGACCAGCGAACCGCACTGGACTGCCGATACTGGATTGTCGCGCTATTTTGATACTGGGGATGGACCAGCGCCGGAAGTCCTGGCGTCCGAAACCAACGCGCGCGGCGAGTCCGACTATGAGCTGATTCGCCATTACTTTCGAACTCATACCATCTCTGACTATGACGTTTCTCAATACTACGACGCGCCCAACGATCGGCTCACGGCGTTGTTTTATAAAGGCGACCGGTCCATGCGCGAATCCGGTTTCGATCCTTCGAATCGCTTCGGTCCGTTCAACATCGACATCACTCACTACAACCCGGTTTGTCTGAACTCTCTGCTCTACTTGATGGAGATGCAGATAGCGGAAATCGACGGCCTGCTGGATCGCAGCGCAGAGGCCCTCGTTTGGCGGCAGCGAGCCCAAGAGCGAGCCGAGCGCATTAACCGCCTGATGTGGGACTCGAAGACCGGGCTCTATTGCGACTACGATTACGTCCGCCAGCGTGTTCGGCGTTATTCATTCCTCACTGCTTTCTACCCTCTTTGGGCGGGAATCGCGAGCCCGGACCAGGCTGCTCACGTGGTGCGAAACCTAGCTCGCTTCGAGCGAGCGGGAGGCTTACAAACCAGCGAATTCCGTAGCGGGGACCAATGGGATGCGCCCTTCGGGTGGGCGCCATTGCAGTGGATAGCTGTACAGGGCCTGCGCCGTTATGGTTATCAGACGGACGCGGACCGAATTTCAAAGCGCTTCCTGTCACTGGTGCAGCGGGAATTCCAGCGGCACCATACTCTCGAAGAAAAATACGATGTCGTTCGCGGAAGCGACGATGTCAAAGGCGGACTTCGCTACGGTTACCGTTCAAACGAAGCGGGCTTTGGCTGGACTAACGCAGTTTTTACCGCGCTCCTGGATGAATTATCACCAAGCGATCAACGCGAAGTGTTGAACCGGAGATAGTTCGGCCTTGTCACGAGAAACGGCGCTCTCAACCGCAACCCTCAGTGAGCTGGTGCAAACGCCGACCTGCTGTTCCGGTTGGCCACTGTAACGAGTTAATCTCCGCGGAACGAACCCTTGCGACTCTAGTCGCCTCTCTTACGTTTTGCTAACGGTGCTTGCTTCCTGATGCATCTGTAATTTTTGCTGGATTCCGTTCGTGGCTTAAAAGCCAGGGGTCTAGAAACTAAGTACCTTGGCGCAAACCCAAATGGCATCTCTCGTGCATTGAGATCGGCATGCGAAACACATTCACCTCGACGATCACCCTAGCCGCTCAGCTAGCGGCTGCGTCATTCGGTTGCGGGCTTGTTGTGGTACCCGCTATGAGTGCCCAAACAACCGCCGACCAAAACACGAGTACCCGGAAAGCCGACCGCCAATTAATGCAGAAGATTCGCAAGGCCGTCATTGCCGATAAGTCGCTCTCGACCACCGCGCACAACATCAACATCACTTCACAAGACGGGACGGTGACGCTGAAGGGCTCCGTCAAGTCAGATGAAGAGAAAAAGAGCATCGAGGATAAAGCAACCGAGATCGCTGGACAAGGCAAGGTAACAAGTGAGCTGACCGTGGCTCCGGAAAAGTAAGACCGACTTTAATTCAATCAAGAAGAGATAGGAGAGACTATGGCAGGGAAAAATACAGCAGTTTTTGGAATCTTTCGCGACACCGTTACTGTCGGTGGCGCATTGCAGGCGTTGCGGACCGCTGGTTTCCGCAATACCGACGTTTCGGTTCTGATGCCGGAGAACGCCGGCACCAAGGACTTCCTCCATCGCAAGGACACCAAGGCTCCCGAGGGCGCCACCACCGGAGCTGCGTCCGGCGCCATCCTTGGAGGCGCAATTGGCTGGTTGGTCGGCATCGGCGCACTGGCAATTCCGGGGCTGGGTCCCTTCATTGCTGCCGGACCGATCATGGGGATGCTGGCTGGCGCGGGCGCTGCGGGCGTCGCGGGTGGCATCGTCGGGTCTCTAGTTGGAATGGGGATCCCCGAATATGAGGCGAAGCGCTTCGAAGGTCGCGTGAAGGACGGCGGCATCCTGCTGTCGGTGCACTGTGACAGTTCGGAGTGGGTAAGCCGCGCCAAGAAAATTCTAGAGGAGACCGGCGGCGAAGACGTTAGCTCGGCTGGCGAGGCTTCGGCCGACTATGCCATGAGCGATCGCCCTGGCCGCCGGATTTGAGTTCCTGTCGACTTCATTTGGCGTGGCCAACTCGGCCGGTCACGCCTTCCAATCCAATAAGAATCGCTACGCTTCTGCATACTGCTGGTGGAGTGTCGCAGGTCAAATTGACGGATCGTCGCATTGTTGAATTGTGCGGCCGCACCAACGATCCAAGATAGCTCCCCTTCTGATCAGACATGGCCAGGGTGTCCGTCAGACCAATACTGGAAACACCCGGTTAATTCGAATCGCGCTGGCGGGTGTTGACCACGGCCTTGAGAATACCCAGACCCACCAAGACGACAACCCCAACCCCGATCCACTGCTGCGGCACGTGTGCCAGGTGAGCGCCGATAGCAAGACCAGCGATCAGCACGATGAACCCCACGATATACAAGGCGAATGACATAGTATCTCCCTAAGGCGAATCGACGCCGTCAATGCGATAGGCAATTTGTCTTCCAGCGCTAAATGCACAGGATTCATTGTGTCTGCAATGCAGCTCCATCTGCATCCCGGCAATACTTACTCGGGGAGTGGGCTTTAAATGCGTGGGAATCATCGGCCGGAGCTCGTACGCGGGCCGCCTGCACAATCCAGGTCGGTACTAAAATGGAACTTTACTTGCTCGGATTACAAAAGAGGGACGCCATGGCAAAACTTACAGCATCGAAAAAGAACGCAGAACCGGCAAAAGATTTCGGGCTGCCTGAGGAGCGCAAGTACCCAATGCCGGACGCCAGTCACGCACGCAATGCGAAGGCTCGCGCCGCCCAGATGGAGCATAAAGGCAAGTTGAGCGCTGCGGATAGAAAGAAGATCGACGCGAAGGCCGATAAAATCTTGGGCAAGTGAGGTTCGCCTTCAGCTTCCCGTCGCATTGCCGGAGGAAACGAGGACGTTTTTCTGGGTGCGAACATTGACGCAGTTGCGGGACTACGGCCGATTGGGGCCGCTAGTCCCAATCCCCCCGCCTGAGAGCGTCGCCAGTGGAATTACTGATACGGCGCACCAATTCTGGACGTATTATATGAGCAATTGTTTAGACGAGGCTCCAATACTTCCCGCCCTTTAGCCGCCGCGCCCGCGATTGCCGCTATTTCGTTGCGATTGCCGTCGGCACGGCTGATTCAGGAACGTGTCCGAGCGTGGAAGGCGGCGAAGAGCTGCTCCTCGGTGGCATCGATTGCGAATCGGGGCAAGCCTTGTTGCCCGGACAGGAATTCGAGATTGAGACCGGAAATTCCCTCCGGGGGCGCTGTTCGCTGTAAATCCGAGGTCGTACTGGTTTCCAGCCGGAGCCTAAACTTTAGCAATGTAGGCCGGTGTATACTCAGTCCAATCGGAAACAACACGCACCCAGTCGTCGGAAACGGAGCTATATTCTCGAATGAAGGTTGATCCAGGCGCCCGAATCCGCTGGGATCCGCTGGTCTCGCGGCAAGCGGTTGCAGACGGAGTGATGATTCCAAAACGCGACGGAGCATCGTATCCCATCCCCGCGAAACTCAATCTTTTACTCGCCGCCATTCAGGCGACCGCGGCATTAGCGCTTCTCGTTGCGGCCTCACAAACGAAAAATCAAGCCAAGCTTGCTCTCCTCGCAGTGGCATTTGCTTTCGTCATGCAAATGGGATTCTGCCTTGCTCACGAAGCTGTACACGGCAAGCTGCATCGAAATAGAAAGGTCAACGAGGGACTTGGGATCTCGCTGTTTGCGCTGTTTCCCGGCAGCTTCCACTTCTTCGAAATCGCTCACTTGCTGCATCACAAGAGAAACCGTTCCGATGCCGAGCTCGAAGACTACGTGTTACCGAGTGAAGTCTCATGGCAAAAGCGAGTTGCCTACTATTTCCTCATTTGTGGCTTTTTCTGGTTGTTGATTCCGATGTCATCCATCGCGATTGCTATGATCCCCCGGCGTTCCATCCGTATCCCGAACCCTGATGAAAACGCGGGAGTCTTCCGGCGCTTCGCGCAATTTCTGAACGATGTGCGTCCCGGACGGGTGCGCCGGGATCTCCTCGTCACTGCAGCTATCTGGGTGGCCGCGGTGCCGCTCCTGCGCTTGAATGTTGCGGCTCTGGCGGTCTGTTATGCGGCGTTCGGCTTCTCCTGGGCAAGCCAGCAGTATATCTACCATGTCCGCACGCCGCGCCACGCGGTCCTGGGTGCTTACGACCTACGGCTGTGGCGCCCGCTGGAATTGTTGTATCTCTATTTCAACTACCATCTCAGCCATCATCTGGCCGTCTGGATTCCGTGGATTTACCTTCCCGAAATTGCAGCTGATCTACCCAATCGTGGTTACTTAGCCACCTACTTCGGCTTGTGGCGTCCTCCGCAGCCAGTGGAGACGGCATTTCCTTCCCAGTTCCAACCCTCCGGACCACTTCCGCCGCGCCACGATGATGTCCTTACCGGCAACGATTTTGTGTGAACAGGATGAAACCGGATCCGCGCCGTATCCGGAGTAGTTTCCCGTCCCGTAGCTGTGAAAGGCGAATGATGAGCGGCTCCATCGAAATCCGCCCAGCCACCCAGGCCGACAACGAAGGCCTGCTGGCCCTGTCACGCGCGACGCCCATGGCGGGAACCATCGCGCTTCGCATCGATCGCGATCCGGATTTTTTCGCCTTGCTCCGCATGCGCGGCGAGAGTATCGTTTACGTGGCCGTTCGGGGCTGCGAAGTTATCGGCTGTATCTCAGCCGCGCTTCGCACAGTCTACATCTCGGGAGCGCCGGAGACTGCCGCCTACGTCGGCGATATGAAGGTGCATCCCCGGTCTTCCGGAACCCGGATTGCCTTACGCCTCATCCAGGCTCTCGAAGCGTATCTGAGGTCCGCTGGTATCGACGTGTGCTTCAGCGTGGTGGCTGACGGGAACCTTCGCGCCATGCCACTGTTTGAAGGGCGGCTCGGCATACCGCGTTGGATTTCGCTCGGTCGCTTTCTCGTGGATGGACTATTGCCTTCGCCACGCAAGGGCCGCTGGCAACCGTATTCCATTGAGGTGGCGGAACCCGATGTTTTGCCGGCGATGGCGAACCTTCTGGATCGTTTTCACAGCACCCGGCAGTTTGCGCCGAGGCTGGCGGAGGACGAGATCGCGAGCGTGCTCTCCAGTGGATCTCTAGAACCGTTTTGCCGAACCCTTGTGGCTCGCAGCGGATCGAATCTGGTGGCCACCCTTACCCTTACCGATGTTGCGGCGGCGAAGCGCAACGTGCTGCTGGATGCGCCATACCTGCTTCGAGGCGCGTTGACTTTACTGCGCATCGTTGCAGCGCCATTTCCCGGGCTCCCGGTTCCCCGCATCGGCCACTCGCTCAAACTGATGAACGTGCGGTTTGCGGCCTGCGAGGACGGTCACGCGCCGGCGCTCCAATCGCTAATCAGACTCGCGCGCGCCGATGCTTTCCGGCATCGTTTCTCTTTCCTGAGCTTCGGGCTGCACGAACGCGATCCGTTGCGCAGCCTGATTTCCGGAATTCCAAGATTTACATTCTCATCGCTAGCCTTTGCCACCAGCCTTGGATCTCCCGCTCGTCTGGCGAAACTTGCCGACGGGATTCCCTTTGAGGACTATGCATTAGTTTGAATAAATCGCAAATAACAAATTGGAGGAATCATATGCAAGCCGTTACAGTGCACGCATGTTCAAAAGACCAGACTCACATCTGGGCCGACGTCCTGGCGCAAGCCGTTACGGGAGAGTTGATTGGGGCGTTGAACTATACCACGCTCGCCGAACTTTACGAAGACGCCGCCGAAAAAGCCGAGTCACTCGAACATGCGCAAGCAGAGCGAGGCCACGCAGCATCGTTCACCGCGGCTGGCCGAGCGCTCGGAATCGAAGTGGTGGTCAACCTGGAGGCGCAATATTGGAAGCGGATTCGCTCAATTTTTCTCTCTCACGCTCAAGCAGGCGATCTGATCGGCTGTATCCTCGCGCAGGAAGTGATGCTGGAGTCTTTCGCAGTGGCAAGCTATTCGGTGGTTGCCGAAGCCGCCCCTGGTGAGTTAGGCGCTACCTTCGCCCGTATCGCCGGCGAAGAGGGCGAGCACGTCGCTCATGCCATACAATTGCTCCAAGCTGAG
>Ga0206991_10391_pt1 | contig 11685 bp, 13 predicted proteins | sample Alteio_BWMinCont_9_FD_153286 | JGI IMG/M metagenome (GOLD analysis project Ga0206991, IMG submission 153286) | Enriched cells from forest soil in Barre Woods Harvard Forest LTER site, Petersham, Massachusetts, United States -... | ecosystem: Environmental > Terrestrial > Soil > Temperate forest >...
GATGAGCGCTCCCGCTCCCAAGACCTCCGACGGCAGGCCGGATCTTACCGGCATTTGGCAAAACGACCGAACGGTCGGCGGCACGGTAGCCGCGCGATCGAGCGCGAACCCGCCCTCGACGAACGAAGATCTGTTGGCTATCGCCAAGCGAAGCCCTTTCTGGAACCTTGGCTCTCAGTTCCCAGATGGCCTGCCGTTTACGCCCTGGGCGGCTGAACTGCACCGGCAACGCGTCGCCGACAACAGCAAGGAGAATCCGGACGCGCACTGTCTTCCAATGGGCATCATGCAGTTTCACAACCACGGGGAGCCTCGCAAGATGATCCAGACTCCACAGGTGATCGTGATCCTGTACGAAGCGAATGCGGGCCTGCGGCAGATCTTCACCGATGGACGCCCCCCTGCCCAAGAATGCGGATCCCTGGTGGTACGGCTATTCGACCGGACACTGGGAGGGCGACACGTTGGTAGTGGAATCTGCCGGGTTCCGGGATCTGGGATGGCTGGATGTCGAGGGCAGCCCGTTGACTGATGCAGCCCATGTCACCGAGCGCTACCGCCGCCCCAACTTCGGGTACTTGGAAATTGAGGTCACCATCGACGACCCCAAGGCGTACACCAAGCCCTGGAATGTCATGGTGCACCAGCACATTATGGTGGACACCGAAATATTCGAATTCGTTTGTCAGGAGAACGAAAAGGATGCGCCGCATTTGAAGTGAGGCGGACTACTTTCTTCGAGCGCTGATGAGGATCAGAACCGGATTGTCCCGACGTACCTTTTCACCGCGATGGCCGGCGCCCCGTGGGTTGTCGCAAGCGCGCTCGCACAGCCAGCCCCCTTGCATGCGCGCATCAAGGTGGATACGGAGCGCGTGATCGGCGATATCGACCCGAAGATCTACGGAAACTTCATTGAACACCTGGGCCGCTGCATCGAGGCCGGAGTGTTTGATGAAAGGTCACCGCTCTCCGATTCGACCGGATTCCGCAAGGACGTGCTGGCCGCAGCCAAGAGCTTGAACGTATCGGTGCTGCGCTGGCCGGGCGGCAACTTCTCCTCGAACTATCACTGGATTGAGGGTATTGGCCCGCGTGACAACCGTCAACCCAGGCTCGAAATGGCGTGGGGCACGGTGGAGAACAATCACTTCGGCACGCACGAGTTCATGAAGTACGTGGAAACTTTGGGAGCGGAGCCGTATTTCTGCGCCAACCTCGGTACAGAGACATGGACCGAAGCGCAGCAACCCTCTCATCCCTTTGCACGACTGGAGGACAATCCGCTCGAAGCTTGGGCTCAGGCACTCCGAACGATAGGCCGTCTTACGTCAATCGCTTACAAGCTACCGGGACGCATGGTGCAATACATGGGGATTTCGCAACAGTAATGGCGTCAACTTCTCGGCCCTCTACTCCACTACCTCGACGATGATGTGGCACTCGTCCATCGTGCCCTCAAGCCGGCCCGGTCGACTTGCGCCCCGCGAAGATAGACGGCGTTGATGCGCCGCGTATTGGTGATGTCGTCGAGCGGATTGGCGTCGAGCACCAAGAAGTCGGCGGCCTTCCTTGCGGCGATCGTGCCGGTGTCAGTAATTCCGATCAGCGCGGCGGCGTTGCGGGTTGAAGCCACGATGACCTCGGCTGGCGTCATCCCGCAACCCGCCATGTCGGAGATCTGCTCGTGTGCCCTCCAGGGGATCGGGCCATCCGAGCCCAAGGCGACCTTGATGCCCTCCTTATTCACCCTGGTCAGATTTCGGCACTGGATTCCGAAGAATTGCTGTTCTTTGGGATCATCCTTGCTGTCGGCCTGGACTTTCTGAAACTCAGCGGCGGTCATAGAATCGCGAAGCCAGCTGCGGTCAACGCGGACGCCGCGATCGGGAAGGTTCGGGTCCACGATGAAACTCGACTTGGCCTTGATCAGTTTGATGTACTCGTCGTCGACGTCCTTGTCCCGCACGCTATGGGCGAAATTGTCGATGCCCGCGCGGAGAATTCCCTTCGCATCCTCGAGCGTAAAGATGTGCGCGATGGTCCTGAGGTGGTGCCTATGGGCTTCGTCGATGGCGGCACCATACAGCTCAGGGGTCAGCTTGGTAACGGTATGATCGCGGTCGTCCACCCAGATCTTGATGATGTCCACCTTCTTGGCGGCATCTTCATCGACGTCCTTGCGCGCTTCGGCAACAGTGGTGACCCAATAGGGAGCTTGCGAGCGTCCGGGTTCTGGGCCGGTGAGACCGCGTCCGGCGGTGTGGTAGCGCGCGGCGTTGGGGACGGTCTCGGCACGCACCTTGTATACCTCGTCGCCGGTGTCCTGGCCGAGGCTCATCGTGGTGCCGATGCCGTAGTAAGCGAAATGCTGCAATTGATCCACAAGAGCGTCATGGGTTATCGCCAGGTGCTTATGGGCGTCGATGATCGCCGGCATCACCGTCTTTCCGGTCAGATCCACGCGAGCGGCGCCCGCGGGAACCTTGAGCTGACCCTTTCGGCCGACGGTGGTGAAGTGGCCGTTTTGAACGACGAAAGCTGAATCTTCGATGGCCGCGCTTCCGTCTCCAACAATAAGCCGCGCCCCTTCGAAAATCGTTACGGGCGCCGGCTGCTGCCCCTCGATGACGGGCATCAGACAAACTGTCCCCGAAAAGAAGACAGCCATCGATAATAGACGTCGACGAACACTCCCATCCGCCGATCCTAAATTTCTAGAGCGCATAGAAACCTCCCGGTCCGGATATATCGCCCGAAGCCAACGGCGACAACAGTTCGATCGAATCTCGCGACAGCGTCAAGTATACCTCTGGACTCGCTGAGGATTCGGCCAGGGGAACGTATAACACCCTAGGCGCTGATGTGCCTTCGGGGCCCCAAGGGCGAAAAAAGGCACTGTTCTGAAACTTGCATTCCCCATGCCCGCCAAGGAGGTGCAACGGATAATTGAATCGAGGGAAGCTATTTGGAAGCCGGAAATATCGCGATGCGGTCGCCCCGGAAGGACCCTACCCAAAGGTCATTGCCGATCGGGATTGCCACGGTGCCCGATGCGAAGGATTCGGTATTCGGCTGATTAATGAGCGCTGTGATCTTCAGTGTTTCGGGATCGACCCTCATCACGTTTGTCGTCTGTTGTCCCTGGCCTGCTGCCAAAATGGAGCCATCCGGAGCAAATCGGATGTTGTCTACGCGAAAACCCAATGGAACCGTATCCCGCTTTACAGGAGTTTGACCGCGCGACAGCCGTAAGAAGGATTGGCTTCCCCACGCGGCGACATACAGCCACTTCCCATCCTTGGAAACCTCAACGCCGTTAGCCCCCGCGGCTTCACTGCCCGGCACTTTGCGCCAGCCTTTTCCCGTGTGCCATTCCCAGAGTTCACCATTGTTTTCGCCGGCCATCATCTTGGTGCGGGCAGCGCTCGCATTCGCTCCGCGCTCCAGAAAATTGGTCGCGACAAAGCCGCCGCCCGGTAGTGGAACGACAGAGTTCAGTCCAATCGGGTCCGGGGCGATTGCGCATCCGATCCAGGTCAAAACCGGGGTCTTGCTGCGGGCATCGACCTGGAAGACTTCGATGGATTCTCTTTTTCCATGGTGGACCGCGTATAGCGTATAGATCGAATTCCGAACGGCCCGCATGGCCAGACCGTGCGTAGTGAACTTTGCCTTGTCGTCGGGCTCTGGCGCGCCGGGACAGGTATCATAGGTCGTCCTGTCCAACTGCTCTTTTGCGCTGGAGGACGGATAGAGGAGCGTGGATGTCTTGCCCCGAACGCTGATCAACCGGATGCCTCCGTTGCCGGCCATAGAGGACGCGATCACCCAGTCGCTGCCGGGCAAATGAAGCAGATCTTCCGGTGCCTCCTGCCCACAGACGAACTGGATGTTTCCTGCCGGCGCACAGCTTTCCACGGTTTGGGCTGTGAGCGGCTGAACGAGGGCAAACGTGACGAGGAACACAAGCAGAGCGATGACTCTCATACAAACCTCACGTTCAGGATATTCCACGCGAACAGCAAAAGGTAAATTACCAATAGCGCGGTTTCGCTCAGTATCCGCCAGGCACGCCCGCGAATCAGGCGGTGCCGGAGGGTGCGCCCTTGCCACAGGAAATAAAGAGGGCGCATTGCCGTTGTGCCTCCGAGACCGGCATTTTAGACGAAAAACGCGCTTGGCTCCGCCGATTTGGCGGTGGCGTTAACAAACTCGAAAGACGGAACCAGAGACGCAGAGAACGGGCGCGAAGAAGGCGTGGAAACGGAAAGGACTTGGCGGGCCAACCGTGGCGGGCTCAAACGGAGAGACGGACGGAGACGGCAACTTCTGCAAAAGACCGGGCGGACGCGCAGGACGATGCCGTCAACCAATGGGCACCCAAATCAGTGGAAGGAAAGGAATTGGCCCCCAGTCTGGACACGTTTCGAACTTTTGCAGCCCAATTCGCGGTGTGATCGAACCGGTCAACTAGTAATGCGTTCAGAGTGAGCACGGCCCATCGCTGGCGCTTGTCCATGGCAGGCGCCAACCCTGGACACGTCTCGAACTCGCGTGAGGGCGGCTGTTTTTCGCCTGTGAGCCGACAACTCCGGCTCCGCCGATTAATCTTGTGAAGCAATCACGATGAACTGCAGAAATTCCAGAAGGCAGGAGCGCGTAAGAGGGATTCTAAGCGATGGCACGTTGGATCAAAGGCAAGTCGGGCAATCTAGATAAGACAGAATATCGCTAGCAATGCGTTCACGATATACAATGTACTGGTCATACCGGCGGACGGCTCATTTCGCTGACGAAAGTTACCGGCTGAGTTACGAACTGGAGAAATCGCCTTCACTTTCGATCCCCCAATCACACCAAGAGGAGCTTGATGCTTTCCCGACGTAGCTTTTCGAAATCCATCCTCGCCGCGCCCTGGATTCTGCCCGCCCAGCAAGGCGCGCTGAAAGCCCGTGTGAAGATCGATACGGAACGAACCGTTGGCGATATCGATCCGAAGCTGTACGGAAATTTCATTGAGCACCTGGGGCGTTGTATCTACGGCGGGGTCTTTGATGAGAAATCGTCCCTGTCGGACACGGACGGTTTCCGCCGCGATGTTTTGGATGCGGCCAGGAAGCTGGATGTCACGCTGCTCCGCTGGCCGGGCGGAAACTTTTCGTCCAATTATCACTGGCGCGATGGCATCGGCCCGCGCGACCAGCGGCCACCGCGGCTCGAAATGGCGTGGGGCACGGTGGAAAGCAATCGCTTCGGAACCCACGAGTTCTTGAATTACGCGGAAAAGCTCGGAGCCGAGCCGTACATCTGCGCGAACTTGGGAACTGGCTCCTGGGAAGAGGCCCAGCAGTGGGTGGAGTATTGCAATTCCGGCGAAGACACCGCCATGACGCGCCTGCGCAAACAGAACGGCCGCGCCGATCCTTGGAAAGTCAGCTACTGGGGGCTGGGCAACGAAATGGACGGCCCTTGGCAAATGGGCCATCGGAGCGCCGAGGACTACGGCAAGTTCGCCCTGGAAGCCGCCAAGCTGATGAAGTGGACAGATCCCAACATCAAGCTGATTGCGGCCGGCTCCTCGAATTTCAACGCCGGCTCGGATTGGACGGGCTGGAACCGAACCGTACTCGAGTTCCTGAAGAACCACGCGGATTACCTCTCGCTCCACACCTACCTCGGCAACCCGCAGAATGACTATGCGGATTTTGTAGCAAGCTCGCTCGAGCTAGCGTCGCGCCTCAAGACCGCCGAAGGCATCATCGATGCGGCTCTTTCCGGGGTCCGCAATCGCAAGATTTATATCGCTTGGGACGAATGGAATGTCTGGTATCGGGCGCGCGGAGACGCCCAGCGCGGCCGGCGCATCCTCGAGGAACAGTACAACCTGGAGGATGCGCTCGTGGTGGCGACATTCCTCAATGCGTTCGTGAACCATGCGCATATAGTGAAGATCGCCAATATGGCGCAGTTGGTCAACGTAATCGCGCCGATCTTTACCAATGAAAACGGCCTCTTCCTTCAGACCATTTATTATCCGCTTCAGCTCTTCGCAAATAACACCAAAGGGAAGGCGCTGGAGCTGTTTGTCGATAGCCCGAAGTATAGCAGCCGCCGTTTCGACGACGTTCCGTACCTCGATGCTTCGGCCGGCTATGACAACGGTTCTCTCGTTGTGAACGTCGTGAACCGGCATCGGGACCAGGCGATTCAAACCGGGTTCGAGCTGGAGGACAAGCAATTCAGTGGTTCCGTAGAGGCAATCGAAGTCAACGGCCCCGATATCAAAGCCGCAAACACTTTTGAGGGCGCACCCGTGAAGCCCACTCAGCATTCCGCGCCGGCGCAGGGTAAAACCTTGCGGTACAGCTTTCCTCCGCACTCGTTTACCATGATTCGCGCCAAGCTGGCGTAGCGCAGGATATAGTAAATGGTCGCCAATTCACTCAGAGGATGGATCTCGATGACACCAAGGCCCGTGCGAATTAGCCGTGTTGTTCTACTCGCGCTTGTGATCTTTTGCCGGCAAAGCGCGGCTCAAAATCCCGGAGGCTCCCAGCCTCCCGGAACCACCTCGGGATCAGGCCCTTATAAGGCCGTCATGGAAATGGACACGGGCTTGCCGGATCACACAATCTACCGTCCGGAGGATCTGTCGGCGCTGAATGACACGAAGTTGCCGGTAGTCGTGTGGGGCAATGGCGCCTGTGTGAATGTCGGGAACGCGTTCAGCAACTTCCTTACGGACATCTCGTCCTACGGGTATTTTGTGATAGCGCTGGGCCCCATCGTGCAACGTGATACCGCGGGTCCCGCGCAACCTCCTCCCCAGGCTCCCCCACTCCCGCCCCAGGGCGCTGACTCGACAGAGCCCCCTCGCGGTTTACCCCCGGCGGCAACTCATCCATCCCAGATGATCGATGCAATCCAATGGGCGACTGCAGAAAACGATCGTGCCGCCGGTAAGTATTACAAGCGCCTCAATAGCGGCAAAATCGCCGTGATGGGCCAATCTTGCGGAGGCGTGCAGGCGATTGAAGTCGCCGTGGACCGTCGTGTCTCCACTGCCGTGATTTGGAACAGCGGGCTCTTCGGCAAGCCGACGAACCTCGGCGGCGGAAAAACTCTGAGCAAGCAAGACCTGGAATCGATTCGCGTTCCCGTGGCTTACATCAGTGGCGATCCCCGGGACATCGCGTTCAAAAACGCAGAGGCCGATTTCGATTATCTGACCAAAATCCCAGCGTTCCGAGCCTATGAAAAGGGAGTGGGGCACGGCGGCACCTATCGGGAGCCGAACGGCGGAGAATTCAGCGGCATCGGGGTAGCTTGGCTGAACTGGCAGCTCAAGGGCGATCAGCGTGCGGCGCTGATGTTCCGCGGTCCGGATTGCGGACTATGTGTCAACCCGAAATGGGTTGTCCGGACCAAAAACCTGAAATAGCTGAGCCCGGGCGGCTTTTGACATGCGATTGTTCCTGCTTCTAATTTCGATTGCAGCGTTTGGGCAACCCGCTAAGTTTGAACCGCCCCGGCAATCCAACGGACACCCGGACTTGGAGGGAGTTTGGCGCAACGCCTCCATCGTTGCGGCCCCCGCTGAGCCTCGGCATGTGGTAAAAGCAATCTCTAGAGAGCAAAATAAGGGATTTCCGGAACGCTCGAAAAACCAGTGACGCGACCATCCAATTCCACACTCATCACTATCGCCGTGCTGGCATCCTTGATCGCCATAAGCGGAACACCGGCGCTTGCCCACCATTCGTTTACGATGTTCGATCAGTCAAAGACAGTGAGGCTGACTGGCGCCGTCAAAGATTTTCGCTGGACTAATCCCCACGTCTTCATACAGTTGCTGGTGAAAAACGAGCACGGGAACGAAGAAGAGTGGAGTATTGAGATGACCAGCCCTGAGCATCTGTCGCGGGACGGCTGGCGGCCGGGAACGCTGAAACCTGGTGATAAAGTCACCTTGAACATCCATCCGCTGCACGACAATGCGAAAGGTGGCCAGTACCTCTCGGGAACGGGACCGAACGGTCCGCTGCAAGGTGGACCGCCGCCCTCGGAAGGTCGCAAGTGAATCTACGCATGTACGCGCTGCCCGCGCTCGTGCCCGTGACAGTACTGCTGACGGCCTACATTCCCGCGATGGCTGCGTCACCGGAGTCGTCATTGCCGGACTGGAGCGGCCAGTGGCAGCAGGTCGGTGCGACGCCAAGTCCAGACGGCGGCTTCTATAAATCGCTCGATCAGGTGCTTAAGCAGATGCAATGGTCGCCGCCGAACAAGCCGGCGGTACAGGCAAAAATCGACAAAGTGGTCGCCGAGGAGCGGAAGGTAATGGCGGCCGTGCGCAACGGAGCAAATCCGGGCGGTGCCGTGCGCGCCTGCACCTTTGGTTATCCGGCCCTAATGCTCGACTCGCCGCTCATGTTTGAGATTCTGCCCACGCCTAGAGAAACTGCCCTGATCTTCTCTAGCCGCGAGATTCGCCACGTTTACACCGACGGGCGCCTGCACCCGGGCAAAGAGGATCTGTGGCCCACGCCCTGGGGCGACTCGATGGGCCACTGGGAGGAGCAGACACTCGTCATCGATACCGTTGCCGTCAAATCTGCCATGGATTTTCTTGGTACCGGCGGCACGCATGTAGTGGCCTTCGGCGGTATCGAGGACATGCAACTGATCGCTTACCTCAGCCCGGAGGCCCACTTCATCGAGCGACTCCGCATGATCGACAAGAATCATCTCGAGGACCAGATCACAGTCATCGATCCGGTCAATTTCACGAAGCCCTGGGCCCTGACCCGCACCTACGAAAGGGTCGAGGCCATTCACCGTATGGTCTACGAAGATTGCGAGGGCGAGGAACGTAACCCGATCGTCAACGGCCACTTCACCCTCGCCCCCCCGCCCTCACCGGCAAAGCGCTAGCAATCGAATTGAAAAGCGTGGATTCGCACCAGACGAAATAGCATTCGTCCTTGTTCCGATCGCCGCAAGCAGCGGAAACGGAGATGCGAACTGTCAAAAAGTGGTGCACACGAAAGTTAGCACCATCAGCGCCAATCTGCGATCCTCAACAACGGCGCGTAGGACTCAGAGCGTGTCATGGAACTTGGCGACGGCATCCAGCACCCGAACGAGAGAGTACATAAACCAGGCGCTGCTCTTGCCGCAGGATAAAGACTTGCATGTCCAAGTGACGGATCGAGGACTTCGTCCCCTTCGGATGAGGCATCCTCATTCCTCTTAGAACGGCGCTTTGCATGTGGCAGGATCGCAGCGGGACGCGGAGCCGCAAAATAGGCGCCGATAATGACCCACAACGGGCTAATTCCTAGCGAGTGGTACAGCGTGTGAATCAGTTGCGGCGACCGTTTCGCCGCTAGTAAACCCTAGCCGATCCTTGGATCGGACCTGATCATGTTCTTCTGAATGTACTCACCGAAATCTGAACGTACTCGCCGAAATGGATGCCTGCCAACTTTCGGGTGTAATTCCAGCAGGCGCGCAACACACTCGACGTATTCTTGCGGCGATGGGCTCCAGCGAGGTAATGGCGAAACCCGCCAGTGCGGCGCCATCGATGGCTTTCGTCGTGTTGGTGGGCCGATTGTCTTATGTACGTGCTAATTTCCGACGAGCATTGCGCAACAAGCCCAGTATCCCAGCGGGCACGTAGAGAATTGCCGGCAGAGGCGTTGGAATGGCTGTCAACAGAGCGACGACAATGGCCTTGATTTTGGCAGATTCTCTATCGTCGCCGTACCAATTCATCTGTGCTTTATAGGTGATATAGCCAAGTACAATCCCCGCCGCAATCGAGAAAGGCACGAGCAATCCCATGCTGACTATGTCACCAGCATTGAGCATCAGATCGACAATTAGCATCAACCCTGCAATGCGAGGATCAAGTCCGAAGTTCTGACTGAAGCCTCTGTTCGGTGGAGGTGCGTCCTCCTGACCGCGGAAATAGGATCTACCGCCGAACTCGCTGCGAATCTGCGGAACAGACGACGCGAGTTTAGATCCACACATCGAGCAATATTGACCAGGGCCGGTCATCGAGGCGCCACAACGAGTACAGGAGATCACATTCGTATCCTTCAAGGTAAGATTGCCCACTTTAGAGAGGTGCCAGGTTGATTATACGTCTGAACCGAGTAGAGTGTTAGGGAAGGTCAACTCGGTGGACACCTGAAAACAGGCCACACGCGGACACTTCAAAACCCAGATTCGCTTCATTGTGAACCGGGACATGGCGGGATTAGTCGAGGAGTCCTCCCACCGCTCCTGAACCTGTTTCTACGCCGTTCTTGAAGGCAAGGGCGAGCTGCCAATACGAATGGCTCAGGTGTTTCCAACGGGGCTCGCTAAGGTCACCGACTTGACGCCAAAGGTCTCTAGCAGGCTTCGAATGCCGGCTTCGGCGTTGCGCCGAGCCTGGTCGAGAATCCCCATATCGATGGCCGCTTGTTGGATCGTGTCCTTAGCTTTCAGCCGGGCCTGACGCTCCAGGTCAGGGTTATAGGGTACCCATGGCGTCCACCATGTGATCTGGCGGTCCCATACCTTGGTCTCTTTATCGTCGATCACAACGTGCTCGATCTTGGGAGGCGGCAACATCACTTGCATGCGCTTGGCAGGGAGCCATTTAATATCGGCTGCGGCCAGTTTAGAAAGATCGATCCCGGCCAAGACTTCGGCTTGTACGAACAAAAGAAGTTTTTCGGATCCGAACGGGACTTTCTGTTCTTCCAGGCCCACTACTTTCTGCACGGTGTATTTTACGGATACTAGCTCGTTGAGGCGCTGGATTTGATGAACCACGGACACCGGATCCAACGTGGTGGCGGGCGAGGTTGCGCTGGTGATGCGGCGTGCGATAACGAAAACGATTCCTGCTAAGAGAAAGCCAACAACGACCCCGAATGCTACCGATCCCATTCGCATTGGCACTCCGGTGGCAGGCGCTTCCGTCACGCTTCATTCTAACGAGGAAACGGGTGTAGTAGTCGCCGCAGTCTTGGGGAAGCTCAGCTTCATGGCGTGCAATCTGCCTAAAAACACGCATCTCTGCGCCGGACAACTACCGATATGTGAATTGTCAGGCCGATGGCAGCCCACGTCCGCTTGTTCGACCCGGATGGCAGTCACGTCCGGCACGGCGGGGCTCCCGACCTCCCTGAATCTTATGTGCGCGCTATCGATGGGCTCTCTATTGGCCCGCAAGCCGGTTCCTGCGGGACAGCAGCGTTCACTAGAAAGCCCGTCATCGTAGGGGATATTGCGACTGATCCGTTATGGAACGATTATCGCGCTGTGGCCCTCGAGAGCGATTTGCGGGCCTGTTGGTCCACTCCCATCTTCGATTCGGAGGGGCGTGTACTGGGGACATTTGCCATGTACTTCCGCGCGCCTGGCCTCCCCAACCAAAGTCATCTGAAGTTGATCGATATCTCGGCACACATTGCCGCCATAGCGATCACGAAGCATCGGGCTGAGGAAGAGATCAGACGACTTGGGCGTTAGGCTAACACGAGAGGACACAACGGGCTAATTCTAAGTGCTATTGGCACTTCAACCCGCAGCCGACTATGCGTCCGGATGTGGGCTGTCATGGCGCCACGTGCTGAGATTACTGGCGCCAGCGCGTTGCGGAGTCGGAGCTAAAGTGAA
>Ga0206991_10392_pt1 | contig 11642 bp, 13 predicted proteins | sample Alteio_BWMinCont_9_FD_153286 | JGI IMG/M metagenome (GOLD analysis project Ga0206991, IMG submission 153286) | Enriched cells from forest soil in Barre Woods Harvard Forest LTER site, Petersham, Massachusetts, United States -... | ecosystem: Environmental > Terrestrial > Soil > Temperate forest >...
ACCGAAACAAACTCCAGGACGACAAGACCAATAAAGACAAGCCGACGCTGCGAACGCGTACAGAGCGCCAGCCGCAAACAGGCGCAGGCGGGCAGCAGCCCAGCACGCAAAGCGGCGATCCTTCCGAAGATCCCGACCGTCCAACGCTGAAGAAGCGGCCGGAGGATTCGAACAACCAGTAAGAGTCAGCAGTAGGCCGAGATTCGAGAGGCGCCCGCTTTTTGCGAGCGCCTCTTTTTTGTTTTGATCGGGTGTTATTTCCGCGCGTGCGATTGCGGGTCTGGGTTCTAGCTGCGACGCGGCGCCCATGTGCGGCTTTGTCATAACGGGAAGTGTATCTCCGGTTCCTCGAGTCCCGTGGACTCCACCGGATTTGTCGGTGATCCGCAGCGCTACTGAGAGCTGCTGGGTTGGTGGGTAATGTGGGTAATGCCCATCCGGCGCATCTCGTCGGCATAATACTTGCGATAGAGCACTTCCCATTCCTCGCTGCCTTCGGCAATCTCTTTCTTCTGCGAGGCAATCTTCTGGCGCACCTGCGCGTCCATCTGCTCTTCCTCTTTGAGGAGAGCGAGCAGGATCTCCACGATATTCTGGCGAATGGTGGCTCGATCTTCGACGAATTCGACGTCGTCGCCCCCAACCAGGACGTCGGTAATAATATGGGACAAGCGTACAGTCTTTTCGCGGCTCAATCGCATAGATGGGGGCGCATAGATAGGGCGCGGGGTCGGCCGCCAGACGAGCACAAGGCTCACGCAGCTATGGCGTCAACGAAGAATTAATTTACGCTGTCGCGCCAGTTCACCTTTCACTTTTTTGTACATCTCCTGATAAGACGCGCCGGTGCGACGCATCTCGTCGGCATGCTTGTTGAGGATTTCGCGGACCTCTTCATTCAGGCGGTCTTCGAGGCTAATCTCCTCGGTCATTTTCACACGGAGGCGCTCGGCAAGCACGGCGGGATCGCCGGTTTCGATCATCTTGTTGGAGAGCAACCGCTTGACCACCTCGGTGGCCATGTAGCCGACAAAATCGCGTTGCAACAACATGATCGATCAAGCTCCGTCTGAAAACTTGTGCGTTTCGAGTCTACTGGCTGGCAAGAGAGAGTGTCAAGGAATGACCGGGGCAGTGTAAGACGACAGCAAAAAGTGTCACACCTCGCCTTGGGGTGCTCTTAGGAGAGATGATAGGTGGCCGCGCGCTAGGAAGCGCGGTATATCTCTCGCTCGCCTGGTGCGTCCAAGATTTCGCGGACCTTGCCAACAAATTCTTGAGGTAGAAACGGCTTAGCCAAAAAGAACGACTGCCTGCCGAGCTTCATTTGCGGGAGAACATGATCGTTTAGATATCCGGAAACGTAGAGGACCCTAAGGTCGGGCGCCCGTTGTTGCAGCTCCCTCGCCAGATCCAAGCCATTCATGTCGGGCATGACCACGTCGGTGACCAGCAGTTCTATAGGTTTTGTGCTCTTGTAGAACCGATCGATCGCTTGCGATCCTGAGCTTGCCGTCAAGACGCTGTACCCCTCTAATTCGAGCACTTGAGAAGTCAGGGTCCGCACGATCTCGTCGTCTTCAACGAGCAAGATCGTTTCCCAGCCAGGATGAGGTCTCCGATGCAGCTCCTCCGAAGAATCTTCTGGGCCCTGTTCCTCTACACACGGCAAGTAGATATTGAACGCCGTCCCCTTATTCACGTCGGTCTCGACGTCAATGAAACCGCCGCTCTGCTGTATGTTGGTGTAGACGACCGCCAAGCCCAGTCCTGTTCCGCGGCCCGCGCATTTTGTCGTAAAAAAAGGCTCGAAAATGTGCGGGAGAGTATCGGGATCGATGCCGCTTCCACTGTCGATCACGGAGACCACGGTGAAGTGTTTCTCCCGGGCCGTGGGGCTCGCTGAGTCAGGTCCATACTCGCTTGCCGTCTTGATCGTGAGCGTCCCGCCTGCCGGCATTGCATCCCGCGCATTCACCGCGAGGTTGAGCAGAACCTGCTCGAACTGCACAGGATCCACTTTTATCAACGGCAGGGTTGACGACAGCTCCTGTACCAGACGAATATTTTCGCCGATTGTCCGTACGAGCATATCCGTCATGCTGAGGATTAAGAGATTCAGGTCGACGATCCTGGGTTGGAGAGGCTGCTTGCGCCCGAATGCGAGAAGTTGGGCCGTCAGTTCACGCGCCAGAGCGGCTGCCCTGGTAATTTGCATGCTGTATTCGTGGACCCTTGTCGTCGGGTCAAGGTTCTTCTCGACAAGCTCGCCATATCCCAGTATTGCCACCAGAAGGTTGTTGAAGTCGTGCGCAATGCCGCCGGCAAGTTGGCCGACCGTTTCCATTTTCTGCGCCTGGCGTAACTCTTCCTCCAGTCGTCGCCGCTCGGAGATGTCTTCAACGATCACCTCAAAGCAGGCTGGGGAATCGGCGGTTTGAAGCGAGGGCTGCGCCTTCGCTCGCAGCAGGACCCTCTTCCCGTCTTTACGCTTCCACATGACTTCGGCATCTTCAAGCGGACCGCCTGGTCGCTTTCTCCCGCACGTCGCGCGAAGAAACTCGGTTGGCAGAATGCGCCCAATGAGTTCGTCCTGCGAATCCAGCCCAAGCATCTGGGATAAGGCTGGATTTGCCATTAGAACTTTACCGTCCAGCGATATGCGCAGAATTCCGCAGGGCGCTCCTTCAAATAAAGAGCGATACTTCTCCTCAGACTGCCGCACAAGGGCAGATTGCTCCTGAAGAACGGACGCTTGTTGTTCCAGTGCGGCATTGGCCTTTCTAAGATCATCAGGATGCGGAAGAGAGAGAGCCTTGGGCATCAAACGAATGAGTAAGACGGCGGTCGGCATGGATGCGAGGGCCGTTAAGGCTTTGATGCCACCCGATAACCAGTAGGATGGCACCCAGAGAGTCCATACCTCCATCACGTGTGTGGCGCCGCACGCAACGATAAAGACGCCAAAGCATACGAACATCCAGTTAAAGGGAATATCCCGTCTCTTGCGAACCAATTGGATCAAGGAGAGAGGGATCAACAAATATGCGAGTGCGATCAGGGAATCAGAGATTACGTGAAGCGAGATCAATCCCGGATTCCATAAGTAGCAAAATCCGTGGGGCATGAATCCGTTCGTGGAAAACAGATGTTGAAGGGTTGTCATCCGAGTCTCTCAGAGCGGGCGATTTTCACACCTTGGCCTAGGGGGGCGTGGGGAAACGAGCCGTGAGACACGTCGTCCCCGAATGCGCCACGGATGGCCTCGTATATACCTCGTAAAGTTAGCTGTCAAGAAAGTAAACTTTCGTCCCACGTGGGGTCGGCAGCTCAGGCGCTGATTTATTGGGCCTTGACGGCGTGCAAGCGGACTTGTCCAACGCGCAAAGCCGCGTTAATTCTCGTTTACAACGGCGGCCAGGAACCAGGACGGAGCGGAACACGATCACGGGACGTTCGCGGCGATGGTGTCCAGGTTATTTTTTGTAGAGATCGGCGCCGATGCCATTTCCCCTTGCGGTGGATAAGACCCGGCCATCGGCGAAAGTGACCTTGGTAAGGGAGCCCACGGGCTTGCCGCTCTTGGCGGGCAGCAGTTCGATCGTAACTTGATCGCCCGGCTTGAAAGAGATCTTACTCCAGCCGGCATCGATCATGTTGGCCGGCGCCTGAGTTTCCGCGATCCAATGTTTCACTTCGCCGCTATCCGTTGTCTCGTCGACCCTCAAGAGACAATGCGGATTGGACCACAACCAGTCGACCACGACTCCCTTGGCAGTCACTGGTTTAGCCTCAAAGGTCGTTGCCGCGGTGCCGTGATGCGCGAGCACGGGAGCGTAAACGATCAGCAGACCGAGGGCCAGAACAAAAACATTCATGACTTTGGCTTTCACAGGCGGCCTCCGACAATCAGAGCTTAGCCACGGACGATGTCCCTAGTTTAGCTCCGACCTTAGCACATCATTCAGAAAACCGGATCGAGGCGCTCGCTACGTAGCTATTTGGAGAGTTATCTACTTACTCTCTACGCCGCTTGCGTCGTTACCGTACAACTCATAGTATTTCTGCATCTCTGACGGCGAGCAATACATTTCCATTACATCGGTGTAGGGATCGGCCAATATCATAGGTACCTTGTCCATCGTCACCCAGGGCTTGGTATAAACCTTGGGGTCGTCGATCATCTCGGTCCACTCTAAATGGCCACGATCCACGCGGTGCAGGGTCTCGGTCACTTTTACTTGATCGCTGATGGGACGCCCAGTGGAATCGAGCCAGACTTTGTCTTCTGGCATGGTTCCCACTGTCTGGATTACGAGCGTGGTATCGTCCACCCACTTGCCAACGGAGTATCCATAAAACCGCTGCTCCCGAACATGGCCGGTATCCGGACCCCAGCCTTTACCGAGCCGCACGCCTCCTTCGACTAATGTGGGGAGTTCGCGCCCGTCCGTCCAGACGACGCGGTATCGCCTGTCATATTCGTACATAAACGCGACCTTGAACGGGTCTTGCAGAATCTGTGTCTGCCTTAGATTGTAATGATTCATGCGCGGGAACCCGAGCGGCTCACACCTATCCCTGGGATCATTAAAAAATGCAGGTTTGACAGCGTCGTTGCCTTCCAACGCCTTATGAGACCTGTACAGCTCTAATCCGTAAGAGGTGTAAGGCAACTGATGTTCAGGCTTCCCATCATTTGGCATGGCCGCGACGCCACCCGCCTGGATTGCACCACCGGGCCCGCTGGCCGGTGTCCAGGTTCCAGAGACGTTATGGCGTGGAGCTGGCGCTGTCTTCGCCTCTCCCGATGGTGCCGATGCCAACGGACGTGCGGCCTGCTGACCAGTTAGCCGTCCGGAAACCAGCCCAACCAACAGAAGCAAAGAACAGACTATATGGCGCTTCATCAGGCTCACTCCAGCTATGCGATCTTAATCCATCTACTTCGTTCCCGTGAACATACGTCAAACCGACTTTAGATTCCAGGAGGAGCAAAGACTGCCGCAGTGTCGTGAACATCGAGCTGTTGGCGGCGCACGCGCGTTTGCCATGGCCACTTAAAGGCGTCCGCGCCTTTATGGACAACCTCAAATATTCAGACGGGCCTTTCGATTTTTCGCCGCGCGCCGGATAATACTGATTGCAGGAGAAGGCGTTCTGGCCCGGCTTCAGACTGGAATCGGTACGCACGCCGCCAACCATGGCTAAGCTTGAAGGGAAGTCTGCGCTGATTACCGGAGGCAACAGCGGCATTGGCCTGGCCGCTGCGCGCCTGCTCATCGCCGAGGGGGCGCAAGTGGCCATCACCGGCCGCAACGCGGAAACGCTGGGGCGGGCGGCGGCTTCGCTCGGTCCGGCGGCGGTGGCGATTCGCTCCGACGTGACCGACGCCGGCGAGCGCGAGCAAATGTTCGCCGAAGTGAAACGGCGGTTTGGCGCGCTGGATGTGCTGTTCGCCAACGCAGGGCTTTCCGCTGCCACTCCGCTCGGACAAACGGAAGTAGCCACGTTCGAGAAACAAGTTCAACTCAACTTCACCTCCGTTTTCTTTACCGTGCAGGGCGCCCTGCCGTTGCTGCGCGATGGCGCCGCCATCGTGCTGATCAGTTCGTTGACCAGCAAAATTGGCGCGCCGGCTTATTCGGCTTATGCGGGGAGCAAAGCCGCCGTGCGCACCATGGCGCAATGCCTGGCGGCAGAACTTAGCCCGCGCGGGATTCGCGTGAACGTAGTCACCCCCGGATATACGCGCACGCCGCTCTGGGAACGCACGCGCACGCCGCAACAAATTGCCGCGGTCGACGCGCGGCTGCCCAATATCGTGCCGCTCGAGCGCTGGGGCGAGGCGGAGGAAGTGGCGCGGGCCGTGCTCTTTCTGGCATCGAGCGACTCTTCCTATATTCAGGGCGCGGAAATTGTGGTGGACGGCGGAGTTAGCGGGCTGCCGGCAGGCACACGCGCCTTCCGCGGTTGAAACTATCGGGTCGGAGGCAGAAGTGCACGCCGCAGCCGCCATCATCACCATCGTGGCAGCCCTGATTTTTACCTATCTCTACATCATCCGCCCCTGGCATTTGCATTGGGGGGCGAGCCACCTCGATCGGATTGCCGCGCTGCCCGGGGACGCGCTTACGCCCTTCTCCTCGGGGGCGGTGACACATGCAGTGAATATCGACGCGCCCTCGGAGGCGGTATGGCGCTGGGTGGTGCAGATCGGGCAGGAACGCGGCGGATTCTACAGTTACACCTTTCTCGAGAACCTCGTCGGCTGCGAGATGCGCAAAACGTTTCGTGTCGTTCCAGAATGGCAGCAGCGCGCCATCGGTGACACAGTGTGGTTCGGGTCGCCGAAGCGCTTTGGGGGACGCGCGCGCATGATCGCGGCGGTCGTGGAGCCAATGCACTCGCTGGTGATGGCGACGCCGAGCGACTGGGAGTTGATCCGCACAGGCAAAGAGGGCGTTGAGGCAATGTGGGCCCTGGTCCTGCAGCGCAAGGGAGTGAATACCACGCGGCTGGTCGCGCGGCTGCGTTCCCCCGCTAACGTTACGCTGTGGCAGCACATCATCAATTTCCTATTTTGGGAACCGGCACACTTCGTCATGGAGCGCAAGATGCTCCAGACGATCAAGAAGGTGGCGGAGGCGAATCCTCAGGTTACGCTAACCACGGCATAGCTCCTTCAAAGAAGTGCCGGCGGCGGCGCGAGAGGCACGGCGCTCGCAGAATTTCTAAAAGCTGCCGAACCGAAACTCCAAGCCGATGTTGGCCTCCCCCTGTTCGGCATGATTGCTGACCGGAGTCGTGAAGCAGCCCAGAGCGGGATCGCAGAAGGTAGTGCGGGACGTCGTCGTGCGCGAAGGCGCCCAGCGGACCTCCGCTCGCAAAGCCACGTTCGGTGCAAAGAGATACTTCACGCCGCCGCCGAGGTTATAGGAGAAGCGATCGCTGAAGGAGAGAACGCCATGCGAATCGAAATGCGTGACGCCAATCCCCGCAGCCACAAATGGGCGGATCGGCGAGCGCGACGAGAACTCATAAAGCAGGCTCCAGTGATAGAGCTCGATATGGGCTTTATTGGTGAGCGGAACGGTCTGGCCGGTAAGAGTATCGTGCGCGCTCAAGGTGGTGGTTTGGCGATTCCACATGAATTCGCCAAATAGGTGCGGCACGATACCTATTCCTCCGGCAAAACCCCAATTAAGGCTACTGTCGATGGGCAGGTAGTCGACCTGGGGCGTATTGATCGTGACCCGGCCGCCAAAGCGCAGCCCCACAAAAGGCTCGATCTGATATCTGGTCTGGGCGCGCGCACCAGAAACTACGGTCATCAATAGGAACGTGAGCAGGAATAACTTCCGCCAGAACATCTGCAGTCTCCTTTTCGCTCCGCGCCTTCAGAGCGACTTTCAGCGTGCCGAATCCATGTTGGCATAGTCTAATCATTAGAGATAGGCGCCATGCGTTCGGATACCGTCGCCTGGCACCGACCGATGGCCGGTATTCACTCGAGGCACATATGAAACATCCTGAAGGCGTTTACGTGCGGATGTGGGAGTTTACCGCCAAGCCCGAGGTGCGGGCGGAATTTGAAAGCTTCTACGGACCCGACGGAGAATGGGTGCAACTCTTTCGCAGGAGCAAAGCGTTCCTGGGTACTGAATTCTTTCGCGATCAAGGGGATCGCTACGTCACGCTGGACTATTTCGTCTCCAAGGCGGGCTTCGACGATTTTCTCCGGGAGTTCTGGCAGGAGTACGAGGCCCTCGATCGCCGCTGCGACGGCGTTCGCGGTTCAGAACGAGAGATTGGGGTCTTTACAGCCCTCGGCAGTTCCGCCTTCCGCGCTGGTGCGGAATGACGTGGCTGAGGCGGTCTCTGCGGCCGCTCATGACGGCGTTCAGGGGATCAATTCAACGAAATCGATCATCCAAGGTGTGGCTCGCAGATCGACTCGCGCAAGGCTAATGGGCAAATTGAAACGCCTTGGTCCGGCACTTCCGGGGTTGATATAAAGAACCCCATCGCGTTCCAGGCGAACGGGTTTATGCGTATGACCGCTGACTACGATGTGGATTCCCGCCGCCGCAGGGTTGATGTCGAGGGTATTGAGATCGTGTAGCAAGTAGATCAGGGCCGGGCCGGCCTGCGCCACGGCGGTTTGGGGCAGGTGGGCGCTCCATGCGCTTGTGTCGACATTTCCCCTGACTGCTACCACGGGGGCAAGGAGCCGCAATTCCTCCAAAATCCGCGGGTCGCCAACGTCGCCAGCATGGATGATCAAGTCCGAGCCTTGCAAGGCCTGCACCGCTTCCGGACGAAGCAGGCCGTGGGTATCAGAAATAAGCCCGATAAATCCGGTCTTCTGGCCTGACAGGGGTTTGCTTTTAGGCGTGTCGCGGCGTGTTTTCATGGTCTCTGACACTTTGCCGGAAAGCCCACTTTTTCTCAACGCTCCAGCTGCAAACCAACTAAACGTCTGTTCAATTTTGTACAGACGACCCGCAAGCCTTTCAGCAAACTAGACCTTTGATCGCACGGCGAAGCTGCGGCAAAGGGACGAAAGACCCGTGGCTCGCCAAGCAATTAATCCATTTTTGGAAATGATCTAGTGAACCCTCGAGAGCCGGAAACGGCGAGAACGCGCAATTCTCTTTTGAGCTTATTACCCACAAAAAAAATCGTGAAATACCGCGCCGGCGAGGTGATCTTCTCGCAGGGCGAAGAGTGCAGCGACGTAAACTACATTGACGAAGGGCTCGTTAAGCTCACGACAGTCTCCAAGCGAGGTCGCGGGGCCGTGCTGGGCATACTGGGCTCCGGCGATTTTCTCGGCGAGGAATGCCTGAGCGGCGATACCAACCATCAATCATCAGCCGTAGCCCTGGTGTTCAGCTCCATCGTGATCATAAAACGCAGAGCCATGCTGAGATCGATCGAACAGGATCGCTCGGTGGCGTCGCACTTTATCGGGTTCCTCCTGCAGCGCAATCGCCGCATCGAGGACGATCTGATCGACCGAGTCTTCAACTCCAGCGAAAAGCGTCTTGCGCGTACTCTGCTCCTGCTTAGCGAGCATGGCAAACGCACCAATAGTCCGTACATTTTGGAACGTATCAGCCAGGATACGCTGGCGGACATGGTGGGCACGACAAGGCCGCGCGTAAACTTCTTCATGAACAAGTTCCGAAAGTTGGGTTTTATTCGGTATAACGGCGGACTAAAGGTCTACGGCTCGCTGCAAACGGTGCTGCAGGATTGAGGCTAAAGCCCGCGGCCTAACGCGTTCCCCTCATCGCTCGAATACCCCCTGTGCTGTACGTCAGACGAATCAATCGCTGGGCCGCGCAATCGTAAGTGAAGCGATTTCGGTGCCTTGAACCACCCCTCCAGGCCGGCATCACTTAAAGGCTCCTGTAAACACAGATTTGCGCATACCCTTCAGAATTTCCCGGACCTACAGCGACGCACACGGATGACCTAGGGTGGGTGTGAAGTTCGATGACCCCGCCAGGAGAATCTTTATAAGTGGGAGCACATGACAAGAAACACACTCGCAAGATGCGCAAGATCGGTTAGCTCGGCCGGAGTGGGCTGCAAAAGAGCGGAAAACTCACCGGCCTCGTGACCTTCCCCGAGCCGGGCCGGCCAAAAGAGAAGGCAAAATGGCAATGACGCAAGCACGGAAAACCGGCCCTCATGAGAACGAGGAGGAAGATTTGTTTCCAACCTTACGCCGAGCTGGCGCCCGCATTAACTATGAGGTTGGCGAACGCATCTGCTCGCAAGACGATCTGTGCGCGGGCGTCCACTACATTGAGGAAGGGCTCGTCAAACTCAGCACCGTTTCAAGAAGCGGGAGAGGCGCGGTTCTCGGCTTTCTGTGGAAGGGCGATTTTTTTGGCGAAGCTTGCCTGACCGGACGGGCGCGCCACCAAATCTCCGTCGTAGCGCTCTCGCCCACCTCGGTAATCTTCATTAAAACACGGTCCATGATGCGCCTGGTCGAACGAGATCCCGCCGTAGCAGGCCATCTGGTCAAACACCTGCTCGAACGCAATCGCCGCATCGAGGAAGATCTGCTCGACCACATTTTCAACACGAGCGAGCGGCGTTTGGCGCGCACCCTGCTCTGGCTTTCGCAACACGGGAAGCGTCGTAAGACGCCCTCCATCCTGGACAAGATCAATCAGGACACTCTGGCGGATATCGTGGGGACCACGCGTCCGAGGGTAAATTACTTCATGAATAAGTTCAGGAGAATGGGGCTGATTCAGTACGAGGGTCCGGGCGTCGTCGTTCACCCCGCACTCCAGGAATTCCTGCAGAGCGAAACCTCCGACGCAGGCTAATGCTGTGAACCGCATGACATATTCGTGGAGCAGTGCGCGGTGCAACTCAAGGTCGGCAAGCTCCGATTTCACTGCAACCTTCCCCGCGCAGCGCCACCTACAGTACTTAGGCACGCTAACATAAAGCTGGTAGGTGCAAATCCCCACGTATGGGTAGGGAAACAGCTATATTCCCGTAGAAAACTGGCGAAAAACCCCAGCGAGCTAAAGATGAACAGTCGGGAAGAGGCCGGTATTTTTCTAGAGGGGAGGAGAGGACCACACCGGCTATGTGGGCCGCTTAACCGATCAGGTTCGTTTGCTACTGGCCTTTCGCAACGGGCAGGCCGGCATTGGCCCAGTTTGCGCCGAAATTCTCCGCGATGTGCAGTACTTTCACGTTGCTAAAGCCCATGGCGCGCAATGCGTCATACGCAGGCTTCGCGTTGGGGCACTTGTCCCATGGACAGCACCCGCAATAAAGCACGATGAACTGTTTGCGCGGCAGAGACTCCACACGCTTGCGCAGCAGATTCAGTCCTTCCGGCGTCGATCCCGGGCCGGCGTAATCGGAGGCGGGGATGTGCGATTGCCCATAGAAATTCTTGAAGCCTACGTGCAGCACCACAGGCTTCTCTCCCTTGGACTCCTGCAAAAGCCTGGCCAACGCCGCCGGCTCAATTTCTACCGCGGCCGCCAGCTCCGCCGCCTTCCCCACGCTCCCAGCCTGCGGCGCGGTCGCCGGTGCGGGCTTCGCTGCCCTTCCCTCCGCGCTCGGCGTCCGTAGCGCGAATGCCGCGGATGCGAGTAGCGCGCCCGTGGCCAAGATGCCCGAAACTGCGATCAGCAAGCGCCTCATCTTTTTTTCCCTCCCGAGTGGGATCCGCCAGTTCCTCGACTAATTCCTGAAACCGGGCTGCCCGATCTGCTCTCGTCCCGGAATCACTCCGGGCTGCATTTGCGGCTGGGTCTGGCGACGCGATGGAGTACCCGAGCTCGTTGGAGGCTTCGGGAAATTGCCCTGCGCCGGCGCGGTGGGATACTTCTCCCAGGTATCGATAAAAGTAGTGAGATAGGCATTGAACTCATCCGGATGCTCGCGATACATGAAATGCCCGCCGTTGGTGATGACGATCATCTGAACTTTGGGATTTTTCGCGGCGATGACGTCAAATAGCCCCATCTCGCCGCGAAGCTGCGCCGTGTCATCCTCCGCGCCCCAATCGAGCACATCGTTTTTGCCCGCCACCAGCAGCACCGGCATCTGCAGCGTGCCTTCATTTTTCACCTGGTCCAGCATTCTCTGCC
>Ga0206991_10196_pt2 | contig 11632 bp, 7 predicted proteins | sample Alteio_BWMinCont_9_FD_153286 | JGI IMG/M metagenome (GOLD analysis project Ga0206991, IMG submission 153286) | Enriched cells from forest soil in Barre Woods Harvard Forest LTER site, Petersham, Massachusetts, United States -... | ecosystem: Environmental > Terrestrial > Soil > Temperate forest >...
CGGGGCGCTAAAGATCGTCTACGACCTCCTGCTGTATAAAGAGTTTCGAGCGATTCAGGCTCCCGAAGAACGATAGAAACGGGTGATCGGGATCGAGAACTTATGCGGCACGGAAATTTATTTCGCGCTGTCCAGCGCAGCAGGTCGAACCACGCGCCGGCTTCGGTCGCGTAATTCTGAATCGCCAGATTCATCGTCAAGTCGGGGTTGGAGCGGCATTTTTCGGTCTATAACTAACCCACGACTTGCTACATCCAACCTTCCAAACGACAGCTTCTGAGGCGGTTTGTCGGATGCGAACAGAAGAATTTACAGACGGCTCTCGGATATCTGCCGCCACTCGATTCGAATCGCTTGTCCGGGTATCGAATGCGATCGGAATGCATCGAGATCCAGAGGAGCTATTTGCCGCTCTGGTGAAAGAGTTGCACCGGGTCGTCCGGTTCGACTATGTCGGTGTGACTATTCGTGACGAGAAATCGAATACGTTTCACCGTCATTCCGTCGACGCGGAGACCGAAGCAGTTATCCCACCAGACCCCGAACTGGCCTTAGAGGAGTCCGATGCCTGGCGGGTCTATCAGAGCCAAAAGCCTTTGATCACTTCGCTCGAAGCCTGCGATGATCGGCTTTCCAAATTTCAAGAGGCTTTGAAAAAGCGTCAAATCCGCTGTGTGTGCACTCTCCCGTTAACCACCGCCCACAGCAAGGTCGGAACGCTCGCCTTTGCCAGTAAAGCTCCGGATATCTATACCGCCGAAGAAGTTTGCTTTCTTTCGGTGGTGGCTGACCAGATCGCTCTCGCATTCGACAATGCGCTGCATTTTGCGGCCGCTCAAGCTTCGCAGCAGCAATTGCTAAAGAAGAATGAGCGTGGTGGACTTCTCCTGGAGTTGACCAATCATGTTGTTTCCAATCTTGAGTTCCGGGATCTTCTACGTGCGGTGGTGGCGAGCACGCGCCGGATCATGGGCTGCGATGGCGTCGGTATTACGCTTCCCGATAGCGACCACACCCGCTTGCGAATCTATGCCCTGGATTTTCCTCTCAAAGACGAATCCGTCCAAGAGGAAAGCTTGGTCCCCGTTGACGACGATGTATCGGGCGAGGTCTTTCGCACTGGCAAACTTTGGTGCGGCAGCGTTCAGGAGGCGCGGCGACTGGGAATGAGGGACAGCGGGCGCTCCGAAATTGGAACAGTCTGCATCCTTCCTCTTGTTAGCCGAGGTCGCGTGCTGGGCACATTCGGTGTGATCAAATATGAGGACAATGCGTTCGCTGGTGATATCGAGTTTCTGTCCCAGATCGGAAACCAGGTTGCCATTGCCGTAGAGAATGCACTTGCCTTTGGGCAGATTCGAGAGCTGAAAGACCAGCTCTCTAAAGAGAAACTGTATTTCGAAGATGAAATCCGTACGGAAATGAATTTTGCTCAGATCATTGGAAATAGTTCCACCCTGCGCAGAGTCCTCAAGCAGGTGGAAACTGTAGCGCCGACGGACTCGACGGTGCTGATTTACGGCGAGACCGGCACAGGAAAGGAGCTGGTTGCGCGAGCCATTCACGATTTGAGCCCACGGCGTTCCAAGCCCTTCGTTAAGCTCAACTGCGCTGCCATTCCGACCGGCTTGCTGGAAAGCGAACTGTTCGGGCACGAGAAAGGCGCATTTACAGGAGCCATTGCGCAACGCATCGGCCGTTTCGAAGTGGCCAATGGTGGAACTATTTTTCTGGACGAAATAGGAGAGGTTCCTCTGGAATTGCAAACCAAACTGCTCCGCGTGCTGCAAGAGAGGGAGTTCGAGCGGCTGGGAAGTTCGCGCACGCTGCGAACAGACGCGCGGTTGATTGCCGCCACGAACCGCGATTTAGAGGAAATGGTGAGTGAGCAGAAGTTCCGATCGGATCTGTTTTTTCGCTTGAATGTTTTTCCCCTTCACGTTCCGCCGTTAAGAGAACGCCAGGGGGATATTCCCCTTCTGGTGCGGCACTTCACGCAGCAGTTTTCCACACGTATGAAAAAAGCGATAGATACGATTCCGTCCTCTGCAATGGACGCTCTCTGCAGATATCATTGGCCGGGGAATATACGCGAACTTCAGAACGTAATTGAGCGCGCTGTAATAATTTCCACCGGTCCTGCCCTGAGGGTTGATGTTACCGATCTTAAATTACCGAAGGCCGGCCTTCCGACGGATACCCCCAATTCTCTGAAATCGACAAATGATCCCCTTCACGACGTTTTGGAAGAAACGGAACGTCGGCAGGTTCTTATAGCTCTTAAACGGAGCAATTGGATTGTGGCAGGTCCCAACGGGGCTGCCGCACACCTTGGAATGAAGCGATCCACGCTCCAACAGAGAATTCGCAAACTCGGAATTGTTCGCGATTCCTCGTAAGCACCGGTATTGCACCTTCCCCCCCGCTCAATTCCAAAACGATTTTCCGTACTCTACTTTTCGTTTCTGCCAAAAAGCGGGCACGTTTACCGCAAATGCGGCAGTGCCACCCTGGCAGCGCAATCTGATGACCGCGCTTTCAGCCCACCATTCCAGGCAAATAAATGAGTTCCGCAACGTGGGGAACCCTCGGCGACATGGCCTGGATAATGCATTTCTCCTGAACGTGAGGCGCTTACCTTGGCTGGAATGCTTGGCGTGAACGGACCGTTGAATTCTCAATCGTTGTTCTCACCAAAACGATCGAAGTCTCGCATCGTGGCAATCCACTGCTGGATGCCGAGCGAAATTCACGAAGTTTCCTTTGAACGCGATAGCACCGAAGTTCACGACGGCGGTACCGTGCTCGGCTCTGTTTCGTTGAAGCTGATCTGAAGGTCCGATGAGTGCTGCCACGGTTGCTAGTCCGGTAGAGGAAATCTGGCAGCCCAAAGGCAACCCGTGGATCATTGCCGTGGCGGTTTCACTGGCGGCGTTCATGGAGGTGCTCGATACCAGCATTGCGAATGTGGCCCTTCCCCACATCGCCGGCAATCTGGGCGCTAGCAATGACGAGAGCACCTGGGTGTTGACGAGCTATTTGGTTTCCAACGCAATCGTTCTACCAATAAGCGGATGGCTTGTCGCATGGCTCGGACGAAAACGGTTCTTCTTGACGTGCATTGTGTTTTTCACAATCAGTTCTTTCCTGTGCGGGATTGCGCCCAATCTTGGGCTTCTTCTGCTGTTTCGAGTCATGCAAGGCGCATTCGGCGGAGGCTTGCAGCCGATGGCACAGGCCATCTTGGGAGATACCTTCTCTCCCGAGAAGCGCGGGCTGGCCTTTGCGCTGTATGGAATCACGGCGATCTGCGCTCCTGCGATTGGTCCGACGCTGGGAGGCTGGATCACCGACAACTACTCTTGGCGCTGGATTTTCTACATCAATGTTCCCGTTGGCGCTTTCGCGCTCGCATTGGTCTATCAGCTTGTGGAAGATCCACCGTACATAGCCGGTCTGAGGCAGCGGCTTTCGGGGTTCGACTTTATCGGATTTTCTCTCCTGACCGTAGGCGTGGGCGCCTTGCAGATCGTGCTCGACAAGGGACAGGAAGACGACTGGTTCGGATCTCTTTTCATTACCACCTTGGTGGTGGTGGCGGTGGTGGGCCTCGTTTCCTTAGTCATGTGGGAATGGTCTCAGAAACAGCCCATCGTTGATGTGCGTTTGTTCAAGATCCCCAATGTCGTAGCAACTAACTTGATGTTTCTCATCCTGGGAATTAGCTTATTCAGTTCCACAGTACTCATGCCGCAACTGCTGCAGACTCTTATGGGGTATACGGCGCAAAAGGCAGGAATGGTCCTTTCAGCCGGCGCGCTCGTGGTGCTGGTCGTGCTCCCCGTGGTTGGCAAACTCACCACACGATTCCAGGCTCGCTATCTCCTAGCCTTTGGTTGGATAACTCTGGCGGCGAGCATGTACCTATCGAGCAAACAGATCGATCTGCTTATCAGTTTCAGCTCGGCCACCCTGTTACGTATTTGGCAGTACGTTCCGGTGGCCTTTCTATTCGTGCCTCTCACGCTTGCCGGGTACGTTGGCTTGCCTGCGGAAAAAACCAATGCTGCCGCGGGGCTCATGAATTTCATGCGCAACATTGGGCAGAGTGTCGGTACCTCCGCTGTCACGACGCTTATTGCTCGACGCAGTCAGTATCATCAATCCGTGTTAGTAGTTTATACGGCTTCCGCTCGATTTCACGACGCTACTACAGCACTCGCGATGCGCCTGAGGACTGCAGGCTTGAGCGCGCATATTGCTCAACAACAGGCGCTCGCCCGAATGTACGCTTTGGTTCAGTCCCAGGCCGCAGTGCTCTCTTACGTTGAAGTATATTGGCTGCTGTCAGTGGCATCGGCAGTCATGTTTGTCTCCTCATTCCTGCTGAAGCGAAATGATCCAGGCACGAGTGGAAAGGTGTCGGTGCACTAGAATCTCAGGCGAAATGGATGGTCCCATTATCTTTGCAGCCAAGCTAAAAATGCTCGGCCAGCAATCATTCTGTTTTTGATGATTTCAGAACCGCATGCCTGCGTTGATATTCCCTTGGAGCTAAGCCCATCTCTCGCCTAAAGACACGACTGAAGGAGCTTTCCGATCCGTATCCAACGGCGGAGGCCACCTCAGACAATGACGTATTGTTCGAGCGAATCATGGCAGCTGCTCTGTACATCCGCCACTGGGTAAGGTATTCAAGAGGTGTCTCTCCCAAAACAGTTCTAAATCTTAAGGCAAAGGCGGACCTCGACATCCTCGCCTCGCGAGCCAGTGACTCAACAGACCAGTCCTTCCCAAGACCCCTGCTCATTGCGTGTATGACTTTGCTGAGATGCTTGTCCGATATAGCGGCCAACCATCCCTTTCGCGGAGCTGCGTGGCAGCTTGCGTAAGCCCGAACGGCGTAGAGAAACAACGCTTCATAAAGACGACTGATCAAGCTCGATGAACCTAAACCGGGCTGAGCGGTTTCGGCCGCCAAAAGATCTAGCAACGATTGGAAGGCCTTACTTCGATTTTGGTCGAACCGTAAGTGCAAAAAACGAGGCAGAATCGTAAAAATTGGCGGGATCCCGAATGTGTTCATCGTAAATGACCCACCCACAAAAGTTGTGAGCGATCCGGTGCCACCGTATTCAATCACCCCATCCACTGCTAGTTTCTCTACTTCACTGTAATCGACGACCGTAGAACGCAGATCGTCCACCAAGGTATAGGGCTCATCATTGAATATGAAAATGTAAACATCCCCCGGGGAGAGAGAGATAGTGTGCTGATTCTTGAATCTCAAGAGTGCCGATCCTCGAACTAGTGACGCAAAGCGGATCCGCGGGCCTTTTCTCCCCGGGACGTGAAACCCCCACGGCGCTGTCACCTCCAGACGCTTATAAGTCACCTCCTGAATACTCATCGATCCAAAGAGATCAGACAACGGGTCCATATGGTTTTCGAATATTGGATGTTCGGTCAGGATCTTTGGACTAATGAAACTCACGATTCTCCGATGTCAAAGCATCTATCTTCTGTCTACGAAATTGCAGTTAGCAGTTAAGACAATTCGGGCGACGGTAACCGAAACCGAACTCAAGGAGAGCAATGCAAGTACCAATGCAAAATCGTAACGTGTCGTTGTCAAAGGCGGCGCTGATCACTGTCGTTTTGTTGGTGTCAGCGCTAAGCGGGCGAGGCCAATCAGATGAGTCCCGATCTGGCCAATGGCGAATGGCCGGACAGAATCTAAGCAATACTCGTAGCCAGCAGGCGGAGCACTCTATCAGTCCTGCCAACGTCCAAAGGCTCACGCCGAAATGGGTGTTTACCACGGGTGGCGATGTTTCGGCTACTCCGACCGTGGATGGTAACGCAGTCTATTTCCCCGATTGGGGTGGCAATCTTTTCGCGGTCGAGAAGGACACCGGCCGACTCATCTGGTCTCACAAGATCTCTGACTACGACGGTGTCGACGGAGCTATCTCTCGCGTTAGCCCTGCCGTAGATGGGAACCAAGTAATCATTGGCGACATTCCGAATTCCAAACAGATACACAATGGCGCAAACGTGATCTCAGTAGACCGGCAAGCAGGCACGATCCAATGGATGACCCAAGTGGACACACATCCGGCGGCGGTCATCACTGGATCTCCGACTGTCTTCGATGGCGTTGTTTACGTTGGCGTCTCGTCGAACGAAGAAATCCTGGCACTGAACCCGGCATATCCGTGTTGCAGCTTTCGTGGCAGCATCGTAGCGCTCAATGCGAAGAACGGTGCGATGCTTTGGAAGACCTTCGACATGCCTGACAATGGCGGCAAGCCTGGGGGATACAGCGGCGGTGCTGTTTGGCAAACGCCCGCCATTGATCCACATCGCGGTATGCTGTTCGCCGGTACCGGTAACAACTACACCGCACCCGCAACCGTGGAAGCTTGCCAGAATGCAACTCCCTCAGCGAACTGCACCGCGGCCGACGATTTCTTCGACACCGCCTTAGCGTTGGATTTAAAGACAGGACAAATCAAGTGGGCGAATAGACTGCAAGGCTTTGATACTTGGACGGTAGCGTGTCACCTCCCTTCGGGAACAAACCCCAACTGTCCGGTGCCCACCAGCCAGGATTTCGATCTGGGAGGATCCGGCCCCAATTTGCTGGGTAATATCGTCGGCTTTGGCCAGAAGAGCGGTATTTTCTGGGCACTCAATCCCGATAACGGTAACATTGTCTGGAGTACGCCGGTTGGGCCAGGCAGTTCGAACGGAGGCATCGAGTGGGGCACCGCGACGGATGGTCGGCGGATTTATGTCGCTATCTCCAATAGCGGCCATCTGCCGTACACCTTGGTGCCCTCAGGACAGCACATAACCTGGGGTGCGTGGAGCGCCCTTGATGTTGCCAGTGGGAAAATTCTCTGGCAGACGGCAGATCCTACTACAGGCACCATCGATACCGGTTCGGTGAGCGTTGCGAACGGCGTCATGTATGCCGGCTCTTATTCAGGGCAGATGTATGCACTGGACGCCACAAGCGGAAAAATCCTCTGGAACTTCGCGAGCGGCGGCACAGTAATCGATGGGCCATCGATCGTGGACGGCGCGCTCTACTGGGGATCCGGTTACCGAAATATCCCACCTGGAATCGGAAACAACAAAGTCTATGCCTTTACTCTGGCCGGCGAGAACGATCGCGCGCAGCACTCCGACAGCCACGACCACTCCGGCCGTCAGGGTAAACAAGACTGATGGCATTGCATTATTCCTTCTATCAACGTTGTGATTCTCGGTCCCGATAAGCGCGCTTAGAGAACTGTTTCCAAAAATACAAAAGGAGAATTGTCAGATGAAGCTATCGCTACGTCTCACCGTCACTGGAGTCTTGGCTCTGATTACTGGAGCCGCTTGCTTTGGGCAGCACTACACCCAAACCAATCTTGTTTCCAACGAGTCCGGAGTTGCTCCGGTCACGGATCCTCAGTTGATTAATCCGTGGGGAATATCCCGCGGCTCGGGCAGCCCGTGGTGGGTCTCAGATGAAAGGACAGGATTAAGCACGCTGTACAACGGCGCAGGAGCCAAGACGCCCCTAATCGTCACCATTCCTCCAGCCGATCCGAAGAAGACTCCAACGGGTACACCAACCGGCACCATCTTCAACGGCAGTCAAACAGACTTTTTATTGGCCCCCGGCAAGCCAGCCGTTTTCCTCTTCTCCACGAATGACGGAACGATTTCTGGATGGAATCCAGGTGTGGCTGCGACGCTTGCTGTGATTGTGGTCAAAACCACCGACGGATCGAGCTACACGGGACTGACCAGCGCCTTCATAAATGGCAAGCCCTTCCTGTACGCAGCTAACTTCAACAAGGGCCGCGTGGATGTTTATGACAATGCCTTTCACGTTGTGCAATTGTCCAAGGAGCATTTCAACCAGGACTCCTCCGATGGCGATGGGCAGTCCACTGAAAATGCTTTTGTGGATGAGCGCCTGCCCCGCGGCTACGTCCCTTTCAACGTGCAGGCGATCGGCAACGACATTGTCGTCACCTATGCGCTCCACGAGGAAGGTTCGCGCTTTGAAACGGACGGCCCGGGCTTGGGCTTTGTGGATATTTATAGTTCCACTGGCCGGCTCTTGCAGCGTCTCGAACATGGTGATTGGTTGAACGCCCCGTGGGGCGTGGCTCTCGCTCCGCTTGATTTCGGACGCTTCAGCCACGACCTGCTCATCGGGCAGTTTGCCGGTGGCGGGGATACCCAGTCGAGCGGATTCATTGCCGCCTACGACTTGACTACCGGAAAATTTGACGGGCTGCTCGAGGATGCCAGCGGGAAGCCTCTGGCCATCAATGGTGTCTGGGCGCTCAGCCCGGGAAATGTAAGCCCGAATAACAATGATGCCGCAGCCGCGCCCGCCGCACAGGTGTACTTCACCGCCGGACCAAACCACACCACCGGAGGCCTGCTCGGCTATTTGACGGCGTCTTCTGCGGAATTGACCGAAGGCAATGATCAGTAATCCAGCCGGTTGATCACAGTCCTGTTGGCGATTCTTCGTAAAGAAAGTCCTCTACTCACTGCCTATGTGGACCAGAGACCGCTGGCGAAAAAGTGTGGTCAGCCCGTCGCTCCTGCAAGAACTACTGGATGTGTGGACAACACACAAAGGTAGTCGGATGTCGCAGGAGGCGGGCTGCAAACCAATCTGCTCTCCATTAACTGAGTTGCACGTTTTTAGTCGCGTCGAAGGAGAATTCATGCACCGCTGGGGGAAAATCGTTTTGATCGTCGGGGTCACTCTGGCTGTCGCGGGTTGCCCGAAAGGCAGAACGGACTTTAACCAGGGGCGCAAAGCCCAAGACCTGCACGATTACGACGCGGCCTTTGAGTATTACCAGAAGGCCCTGAAAACCGACCCCGATAACGCCGAGTATCTGATCAAATTCCAGCAAGCTCGTTTTGATGCTGGTGAGCTGCACATCAAGAACGGTTTGAAACTTCGCGCGCGGGGCGACCTGGAAAGTGCTGCCACGGAATTTCAGAAGGCGACGTCCACGGATGCATCGAGCGTGGTGGCCGAGCAGGAATTGCGGAAGACCATCGAGATGATCGATGCCACGAAACGTGCTTCAAACGCGGTTTTCGAAGCACCGGCTGATACCGGCGAACCCTTAGCGCAACTTCCTCCAGAGATCAAACCGCTTTCTCGCGCCCCGGTTAACCTAAAAATGAGCAACGACGCGAAGATCATCTTCGACACGATCGGCAAACTTGCCGGGCTCACAATCATCTATGATCCGGATTTTCCGTCACGCCGAGTTTCCGTCGACCTTAACAATGTGACCCTGGAACAGGCTCTCGACGTCATGTCGGTAGAGAGCAAGGCGCACTGGACGCCCATGACTGAGAATATCATTCTGGTCTTCCCAGATCAGCCGCAAAAACGTCGCGATTATGAAGAGCAGGTTATGCGTACGTTCTATCTTTCCAATACGGTGCAGCCGCAGGAGCTCACCGAAATTGTCACTGGGTTGCGCCAACTTCTGGATCTGAAGCGCATTCAGCAATTGAACGCCCGGAATGCCATCGTGATCCGCGCAACCCCGGGCCAGCTAAGCTTGGCGGAAAAATTCATTCAGGATGTAGACACCGCCCAGCCGGAAGTTGTCGTGCAGGTGTCGGTACTTGAAGCGCGAGTGGATAAGATGCGCAATCTCGGAATTCTGCCCGGGCAAACCGCCTCGCTGGCCATCGTTCCGCCCGGAACTACTTCGGTCAACAACAACAATGCTTCGACTAACGGGACTAATGCGGGAACGACCACGCCTTCAACCACCGGTGTTTTGTCGCTTCAGAATCTCTCGCATCTGAACGGGGGTGATACCAGCGTGACGCTTCCGAACTTTACTGCCAACGCCCTGCTTAACGATTCCACTACGCGTATCATCCAAAACCCGGAACTGCGCTCCGTAGATGGGCAGGCGGCAAAGTTGAACATCGGCGACCGCGTCCCGGTCGCAACTGGGAGCTTCCAGGCCGGGGTGGGGGTGGGCTCTAGTTCCGCCGCTGGCTTCGTCAGTCCCCTGGTAAACACCCAATTCCAGTACATTGATGTCGGCACGAACGTGGAAATCACGCCGCGCGTGCATCCCAATCACGAAGTCAGCCTGAAGATTTCGGTGGAAGTTTCTTCGGTTACCAATCAGCAGAACATTGGCGGTATTCAGCAGCCGATTATCAGCCAGCGCAAGGTGATTCATGACATTCGCCTGAAGGAAGGGGAATCCAGCGTTCTGGGCGGCTTAATCACGAAGTCAGACGCGAAACAGATTAGCGGATGGCCGGGCCTCGCCCATGTTCCGATCCTTCGGTACTTCTTCTCCGACGACAATAGAAACTCCGAAGATGACGAGATCCTGATCGTCTTGACGCCACATATTGTGCGCATGCCGGAATGGACGAGAACCAATTTGAAGACGTTGTACGCCGGTTCCGAGACCAATGTTCAGGTCAGTCGCGAGAGCGATATGCGCGCGCCACAGCAGCAGCCACCAATCTCTCCCGAGCTCACGACTGCTCAACCGCCTGCGCCGGCCACGCCCGTCGGGAATGGGCAAGCTCTGTCGAACGCGGCAAAATCCGCACAGACTGCGCAGCTTCGCTTTGAACCGACCAATTTACCTTTGAAAGCGGGACAAACCGCGACGGTCGGTTTAGTGGTTGATAACGTAAACGACTTATTCTCAATTCCTCTCCTGCTGCAGTACAACCCGGCGGTGATCAGTGTGGAAGAAGTGCGGCATGGCGGCTTTCTCCAGGCGGGAGATCAGGCCATTGCTATCGTGCTGCAAGTCGACAAAGAGCATGGTCAGGCGATCATTTCGGCGACGCGTCAACCAAACACTCCCGGAGCGAGCGGCACCGGCACCGTCGTGGGCATCGTGATCAAAGCGCTTGCGCCGGGTGCGAGCACCCTGTCGATTGTGCAGGTGAACGCCAGAGACTCGCAGCAGAGGCCGATTCAATTAGTGACCACCGAAGCCAATGTGCAAGTGAACCCCTAACTTCGCGAGTTTTTTGCGTGCCGCAAAACGGGCACCCTACCGCAAACGCGGCAGTGCCACACTGGCAACGTAATTCTACGAACTCTCTTCCTGGTCGCCATCCCGATATAAATCAGTACGTTCCGCAAACTTAGGAACACCGCGCACTTTGGCTCTCGCGATGCATTTCTTTTGAGCGTGAGGCGGTTGCCATGAACGGAATGCGAAGCCGGTACGAAGCTGCGAACTCCCAGCCGAAGTTCTCAGGAAAACATTCTGGTCCTTCCATTCTGGAAGTCGATTTCTGGATGGCCAGCAACGTTCAAGCTATCTCACCGCTGGTTGATAGATTGATGCGGCTGTTTGAGAGAGCGAAATGTGTTCCGGGAGCCGAGTTCGATGTCGAGCTAGCGATTCGCGAAGCGCTGGGAAATGCCGTCGTGCACGGCAATCAGGAAGATCCCAATAAAAAAGTACACCTCCGCTGCCGTTGTGAACCCGGCAACGAAGTGTCCATCGTCGTGTCCGATGAGGGCAAAGGATTCGACGTCCTGAAGATCATCGGCAACGGTCTCACATCGGTTCCCGCGGACGCACAT
>Ga0206991_10330_pt1 | contig 11622 bp, 8 predicted proteins | sample Alteio_BWMinCont_9_FD_153286 | JGI IMG/M metagenome (GOLD analysis project Ga0206991, IMG submission 153286) | Enriched cells from forest soil in Barre Woods Harvard Forest LTER site, Petersham, Massachusetts, United States -... | ecosystem: Environmental > Terrestrial > Soil > Temperate forest >...
TGGGCGGGCATTAAGGGCGTGATGTTTTTCGTTCGCGCGGTCGGCGTCAAAGTCCGTGTCGAGGGCCTGGAGCGCATCCCACAGGGCGTGTGCCTTTTCGTTGCGAATCATACCAGTGCCGCCGACGCGCCGGCGGTGGTGGGCGCCATTCCACGGCGGATTGCGGTCCTCCTGAAGGAGTCGCTGTTCAAATGGCCGATCGTGGGGCAGGCCTTTCGGTCGGCGCACTTTATCCCGGTGAACCGGAGCGCTCGCGACGCGGCGATTGCCAGCGTGGAGAAGGCCACGGAGGCGATGAAAGCGGGGCAGTCCTTTTTGATCTACCCCGAAGGCACGCGCAGTCCCGACGGGCGCCTGCAGGAATTCAAGAAAGGCGCGGTGGTTATGGCGATCAAAGCGGGTGTGCCGATTGTGCCGATGATTTGTTCCGGCGCGCACCGCGTGATGGAGAAACGCTCGCTGGTGATTCATCCCGGCGAGATCGTTGTCGAGTTTCTGCCTCCTGTTGACGCGTCGAAATATTCTCTCGAAGAACGCGACGCGTTGAATGATGTGGTGCACGATGTGATGGCCGCCGCTCTGCCGCCGGATCAACAACCGGTCGGATTTTCCGAAAAACCTGTTAGCCAACCTCCTGCGGCATAGCGTCAGCGCCCCTTCAAACGTTCTACTTCGGTTTCGAGTTCGCGCAGACGCTTTTGTAAATCGGGCATGCGATTGAACGCGGCGGAGTTCTTGAGCCATTGGCGATGCTCCACGCAGGGCGTGCCGGAATAGTGCCGCCCTCCCGGGAGGTCGTGGGGGATGCCGCTTTGCGCGGTGAGGAGCGTGCGATCGCCGATGGTGATGTGGCCGCCGGAGCCGACTTGCCCCGCTAGAATGCAATCGCTGCCCACTTTGGTGGAGCCGGCTAGGCCCACCTGGCCGCAAAGCAGGGTGTTGGCGCCAACAGAGGAGCCGTGGCCGATCAGGACGAGGTCGTCAAGCTTGGAGCCGCGGCCGATGCGCGTTTCGCCGATGGTGGCGCGGTCCACGCAGCTGTTGGACTGAATTTCCACGTCGTCTTCGAGAACGGCGGGGCCGGACTGCACGATCTTGTACCAGGCGCCATCGTGTTTCTTCGCGAAACCAAGTCCATCGCCGCCGATGACCACGCCGTTTTGCAGGATGACGCGGTTGCCGATGCGGCAGAATTCGCGCACTACGGCGTGGGCATGGGCAAAAAAATCATCGCCAATCTTCGCACCGCGATAGATGGTGACAAAACTGTGGAGCACGGCATTGCGGCCGATTTCCGCGTCGTCGTCCACGTAGCAATACGGCCCGACGTGGGCTCCCTGGCCGATCATAGCGTTCTTGCTGATCGTGGCGGTCGGATGAATTCCAGGCGCGTAAGCAGGCGGCTGATAGAAGAGCTCGATAGCATGGGCAAAGGCCAAGTAGGGATTCTTCGTGCGCAGTGCCGCGAGAGCGGGCAGGGCGGCGGCGCGGTCGATCACTACGCCTTCGTCCAGCAGAACCGCTGAAGCGCGAGTCGTCTTCAGAAGCGGGAAGTAGCGCCGATTCGCAAGAAAGGTGAGCTGGCCCGGCTCGGCCTGCTCGATGCCCGCCACGCCGCGGACCTCGAGGTCGGGCGGACCTTCCAGGCGGCATCCCAGTTTTTGGGCCAGTTCAGAGAGTTTCATCGGGGAGCTCCTCAGCACTTCCTCAGTTTGCGTTTGCAGTCTCGCACAAGAGAAAGAGGGCGACAAGGCAAGTCCATGAAGAGAGAAACTCTTTGGCTTGAAAGATGTGCTCCCCGTGTTTTTTGTAAGTGTTGCATCCGTGGGACTTAGTGGCGAGTGACTGGTGGCGAGTGGCGAGTTCCAATTCGGGAAGAATGCCACCATACCCCGGCAGTTTTCGTCCCGTAGAACCGTCCGGGATGCAAGAGTCGCATAAGAGTGGCAAGCAAAGGACTTAGAGGATACGGAACTTGGAAGAGTGTACGGAGAATGGGAGGTGCGCGAAAGATCTGAACGTCGAGGGGATAGACGACGCCCCGGCCCCCTATGGTTTTTGTAACGATATGATGGGAAAGGGGTTAAGAGGTGGGGGTCTGCAAACGATATGATTCGATGGGAGTTAGGGAATCGGGTGCAGAGGATAGGGATCGGGCTGCGGAAGGAATCAGGAGGGCGGGGCGGCACCATAGCGGCACTTACGGGGTAAGTATAGCACGAAAGTATCGAAAGGTTAAGTGTTTTACATCGAATGGTAGAAAATGAGGGTTGAACGGTCGCAGGGCGAATTAAACGGCGTCGGCGGGCGCGGGTGGAATGAGGAAAAAAGCAAAGTCAAAAACCGCACCCTTTGGTGAACCAAAAACTCAAAGGATGCGGCACCCCCATCCCACTCTGCAGTTAACGGACTGCCACCCGCCGCGCTCGACCATCCGTCCAAAGCTACTGTCAGGACTTTGAAAACGTAACCTCGAGAGTATTCGTTGACGTATTGTCCAGATTCACAGACGGGCCCAAATCGATACCAAGGACTTTATAAGAAATGCTTCCATCGCTCTTTTTTTCAACTACGAACTGCAATTTGACCACACCTTGACTAAGCGGGAGAGTTCGTATTTGAGAGGCAACTTCCGCCGCCGTCGCGATGGCTTTTGACAAAGAGTCTTTCAACACAGTGAGATCCACTTCCCCGCCCCCCGCAGGCTTCTGAATTGCTCCGAAGGTGAGGGTCTGTGTGATAGTAGTTCCTTTCTTTTTGGTATGATCAATAGTAAAAATAAGGAAATTGAGTTTGATGCCACCTTGCACTGAACCAGACGTTTCCAGGGTCAGGACCGCCTTAGTCAGCGTAAGGCCTGCAAGACCGGTCGAGTTAGCTGTTGTCAGAGCTGTCTCGACGTCTTTGCCAACTTGTGTCGCAGCAACTGTTTCCCTGTCATTGGTTACAGCTTGAGCGCGCAGAACTAGATGGATGAAGCAAAAGCAGAATAAAGCAAGACCAAAACGCCACCGGTTTATCCTCATCTTATTATTCTCCTTTAGTGGTGCATTCACTAAAACTTATCGAGTCCCAATCGTGGGGCAATAAAAGCCTTCGGGTTGAAGATCGAATGCTCGGAATCAAACTGACCGATCAGCGCGCAAGCATTTCCAAATATGACCAAATACTTCTCTGCCGTCCCTTTTGGAGCTATCGGAAAACATCCCGACAAACGAACTTTTTCACGCATTCCAATCTTGTCGTTCGCGTTCATATCGAAATACACTAATCGATAAAGGTTGCCATCCGTCGTCCGTCCAGGCATCAAGTCAAGCGAGAGTACGTCGGAAAAGGATACGGGGCTCCAACCCTGCAGGGGATCTGAAGCATTCTGATAGTTAAGGTTTGCGCTACTGTTCAACGGCCTAAACTCTAATTGCCGCGTCGAACCATTTTGAAAGTACTCGAGGTGAGAGGTCGTGAGGTTGAGTAAGGCCCTATCAATGCTTAAACGCCCGAAACGCGACAGCGGCTCTCTACCCCTCTCTTTTTCGAGGGGCACGGCGGTCGAGAGCAAGCGGGCCTTGACCTCCACCGGAGTTAGCTTTTTGTCGAGCAGCAAGGCTGCGACAGCAGTCACAATGGGTGCAGCGAACGATGTTCCCGGCGCCATCGAATATATTGCTTTGCCGTCTATGACGTCCGTAGCACAAGGTATGGCCTCTCCCGGAGCCAGCAGTTCTACTTTCGATCCAGTATTTGAGCCCTGATTATTATTTCGCGGGTCCTCCCAAACGTACGTGCCCAATTTGTCGAGTGCTCCAACGGATACGAGATTTGGATAATCTTCGGCTAGGAAAGCCGGGTACTCCGGTTTCGCAGCCAAAAGCGAGTTTTCATTTCCGGCCGCTGCTATGAACAGAGCGTACTTGGATATCGGACTCTGAAGCAATTTTCCCCAAGCAGACCCCGCACCGACGTCCTCGACTGCACTGCTAATATTCACAACAAAGGCTCCATGAGATTCGCTATACATCTGAAGAAGTGCAGACGTGTCTAAGCTTCCCGAGGTTGAGAGAGTCAAGCCTGATCCCTCGGCTATCGTGGTACCGAACAGGGCAGCCTTTGCACCAATAATGCTCGAAACGCAAGTTCCATGACGTTTTTCTGTTTCTGCCCAGTCGAGGACAACAGCATCGGAGATCGGCTCCGGGCTGTCGCAACCTGGGGTGTCAAAGGCACGCTCACTGTTGTCATTCTTGAAAAATGCCGGATGCTTGCAATCAGCTTTTGTTTCCGCGATCAGTATTGGCACATCGTTGGCTCGACCGTATTTTGCAGAGTGCTCAGTGTTGAAGTCGATCGCACTTAAGACGTTTTTGTATGCATTCTTAATCTCATCTGGCGTGTGGAGAATGATCTCCTGGCCTGAACTTTGAGCACCCTTAAAGACCTTTAGGCCCAAGGGACGAACCGAAAGTTGAGGAAAGTTCCCGATTAGGCCTGCCAGTTTTGATTTAGAAGACAGAAGCTCTTCCCGCGTTGCCGAGAGATAGTACCTAATGTACTGGACCGGCAAATTCAGAGAGACTCCCTTTTTCAATACTCCGGAAACGTCCAGATGGGCAGAGACATTGAGAAGTGTGACGAATTTCAAGTCGATCGACGCCCGAAGCGCTGCGTCGGGGACCGAACGGTCGATAAGATCTCCAATCGTGGATTTACCGTCCGAAACCAACGTCGCAACAGACAAATAAGATTCCAAGGGCACATCGGGTATAAGAATTGACTGGCCAGGACGGAGTTTCGAAAGCCTATCTTTGTTGCAAACAGAGGGATTCATGGAGCAGAGGGTCTGCTCGATTTGTACGTTGGTCTTTGGTATTAGGCTTCGCCCTCTTTCAATCACACAAGATAAAGTCTGGCACAGCTCACCTGTCGGCGAAGCATAAGGTAGCTGTACGGAAGTCGTTGGTAATACACCTTCATTCCACAGGTAGTTATATAGCGCGGCAAGCGGGGTACTTGTATCCCCCGTTGCTTCTACTTCCACAGTGATAGGAATGACTAAGGGCCAACTGACCACACCGCGCGTAGAGTTTTCCGAGATCAGAATAGAACCGCTGTTCAGACTAACGACAACCTGCTGAGGATCAATCAAAGGCTCCGGCCGATATGCAAGCGGCACGAGCTTGTTTCTTCCCCGAAGAAATGCAAAAAGCTCACGTTTGTCCACCACGTAAATAACGTCGCTCGTCGCATAAGCGTCTCGGGGGGCAGAAAAGCTCGCAAAGAAGTGTCCCGCCCCGGTGAACGGAAATGGTGGAGGTACAGCATCTCTCACGTCAGACCAATCCTGGGAATTTGGAGATTCAAAGAGAGTTCCGGCTCCCTTGTCGCTGACAAAAACGTTGCGTTCGAAGCTTGTGATGCTATATGCGTCCGCGAAGCTCTTGTCACTCCACGAAAGGAGCGGCGTTTGACCAGTAGTGCCTAGGTCTACAAGAAAACAGCGGTTGGTGTTATGGTCCAAAACTGCCAGGCCGGGATGACTTGTTAGCCGTTGGTTGCTGACATCGTAGATTGGGCGGAAAACTACGGCGCTCGGTGCAAGGTTGCTGTCTTGCGGAAGAAGAGGCGTGACTTTACGCGAGTCGAGACTGATCTGAAATACATTATGAGCTCCCGGATCAGCCACAAAAATAAATTGCTCGTTGGCGCTGATTCCAGCAGGTGCCTTGAACCTGTTGTCGTCGGAAAATACTTGAAACTCTGTCTCAGTCTCCTTCCGAAACAACACTCGGCGCTTCACGGCCTCGGAGAAATAAATGACCCCCTGAGAGAGCGCCAGTCCCGTGGGATGAAGGACGCCTGAAACAGAGTGCTGCTCGATGATCGATCTGGGCTCTGACGAAGGAATGGGCGAAAGTATGCACGGCAAGATGACGCCAGCCGTTGTTCCCAAAAATACCGGAATTAAGCTTCTCAAGGACATAACGGCACGCTCTGGGACGCTCTGTCGCGAAGGCCAATCAGTACCCGGGATGCTAAATTATAAAGAATGCATGTGTCAACAGATTATTAATGGCGATAGATCAGCGCCGCCAACTCATCTGCTGCCGGTTCACGTGGAGGATCAAAGGCTGCTTGCTGGTTGTATTTTCTGGGCTCATGCCGTGAGCAGGATTGGAATTCGGAGGGTTTCTTTCACAGCTTTACCCAACATGTTGGCCACCCAAATGCGTATTAGGATTTATCTTCTGGACCACCCACCGACGAATCCGTAAGTGATGTCGATTGCATTGCCGCCAGTCGAGGAGGCTTTGAATTCGTTGCGCTGGGGAGCGGTTGTTGTAGGAACAGGTGAGGTTGGGTCCAGTGAAACTATTCGTTGAAGAGGCGAGGCTGGGAGGCGACGGCTGCGGCGGTGGTTTTGCGGCGGGCGATTCCTACGACTCCGAGGACGGTGACTTCAATGAGCGCGGCGCGAGGGACGAAGATGCGGTCGGTGGAGGAATTCAGGTCGGGAGGAGTGATTTGCAAGCCGTTATCGAGGAGCGAAAGCAGATCGTTGGGAACGACGCCTTCCAGCGCTTCGCCGTCGGTATAGCGGAGGCGAACCCATAAGCCGTCGAGCTTGGGGCGGCTCAGAAACGCTTTGCGCTCCGGCTCGAATTCGTCGGAAAACTCGCGAACGAAATAAATGGAGCGGATTTTCGCGAGAGGAAGCTGGAGGTGCTCGCCATCGGGAGTAAGAACGTCGACGGGATCGGCTTGTCCGAGGCGCGCGGGGTTCAAGTATCCGCGCAGGGGCTTCTTGTCGGCGAGCACAACGATGACCTTCTTGTGCGTCGAGGCTGGGGCTTTAAGTTTCAAGATTCTGTGAATCCCGGTCCGGGATTGCGTAGCGGATCCGTTTGAATTTTTGACCGATTGCGTCGCGGATCAAGAAATTCACGTAGTGGGTCCGTTTGAATTTTGACCTATTGTGTCACGAACCAAAAAATTCAAACTGACCCGCTACCGAAATTCAACCTGAGCACTACGCCGAAATGCCGAAATTTGCCAATCGGCAAAATGTATGTTATGTTAAGCGGGTTTTTCCTGTCAACTCATTGTTTTCATTAGGGTTAGGGGCTCCGGAGTGCTGCCCGTTGACCGATAAAAAGCATATCCTCAAATCGGCCTCGATCATCTCTTTGGTCACAATCGTCAGCCGGGTACTCGGCTACGTCAGGGATCAGCGCATCACCCTCCTCCTTGGGACAACTTTAACGGCGGACTCTTACTTCCTGGCTTATCGAATTCCGAACATCTTCCGCAGGCTGGTGGCCGAAGGATCCATGACGGCGTCCTTCATTCCGGTTTTCACGACGTATATGAGGGAGAAGTCCAAGGAGGAGCTCTGGGAGTTTGCGAACCGCTTGTTCTGGACGATGGCCTTGGTGGTGGCGGTCATCACAGTGCTGGGGATGGTCTTTTCGCCCATTGTGGTCCATACGTTCACCTCCAGTTCGGGGAAAAGCGTTGCTTGGGATGAAGCGGTTACTTTGAACCGCATCATCTTCCCGTATCTGTTTTTTATCGCGCTGGCTGCCCTGGCCATGGGCATCCTGAACTGCTTTCATACCTTCGGATTGCCTGCGGCAACGCCGGTCCTGCTGAACCTGTCCATCATCGTGTTTTCCGTTGGAGCGGTTTGGCGCTACTTCAAAGAGCCGGCAGTTTCGCTGGCGGTGGGCGTGCTCGTGGGAGGCGTGCTGCAATTTCTCGTGCAAGTTCCTTCGCTGGTGCGGAAGGGAATGCGATTCAGTTTTGGGATATCGTTCAATCATCCCGGCATTCGGAACGTGGCCCGATTGATGATTCCGCGGTTTTTCGGAATTGGGATCGGACAGATCAACTTTTTTATCGATACTTATTTTGTCCTGGCAAAAGGCATGCCGCAGGGAAGTCTGGCGGCGCTGTCGGTTGCGGACCGCGTGATGGAGTTGGTGCTGGGCGGATACGCGATTGCGGTGGCGACGGCCATTCTGCCCATGATGTCGCACCAGGCGGCGGCAAACGATTTTGAATCCCTGAAGAAGACGCTGGCTTTCTCGGTTCGAATCGTCGCTTTCATCACCATTCCCGCGGCGCTGGGGCTGATGATTTTGCGCGAGCCTATTATCCGGGTGCTCTTTCAGCACGGCCAGTTTGTTGCGGAGTCCACGAAGCTTACCGCGCGCGCGCTTCTTTATTACGCCATTGGGTTGCCGGCGCTGGCTTCGGTCAAACTGATTGTGCCCGCTTTTTATTCGACGAGAGACACCAAAACGCCGGTGATCGTTGCCTCGATTTCGCTGGTCATCAACATCGTTCTGAATATTCTTTTTTTGGAAGTATTTTTCAATCGGGTGAAGAACGGCGGCCCCGCGCTCGCTACCGCGCTGGCGACGTTCTTTGATTTCTTCGCGCTGTTTATTATTTTCAGGCTGCGTTACGGTTCGCTGGGAACGATGGAGATCCTGCGCTCGTTTTCCAAGATTTCCCTTTGCGCGGGAATCATGGGGGTGGCGTGCTGGTTCGGGAACTACTACACGGCATTTACTGTACACTCGCGGTTCGTCGTACAGCTTGGGGTTTTTGCGGGACTGATTATTGGAGCCACCGTCCTCTATCTCCTGCTCGCATGGGTCTTCCGGTGCCATGAAATCGAAGAGGTCTATGGCATTGCCACGCGCCGGCGGGTAGCTGGCGACGGAAACGGTTACGCGGAGCCTTGATGGAAATAGCAGCCTCCATTTCGTCGTTTCTGACTCACGTTAGGGTCGAGAAAGGGTTGTCCCCGAATACCGTGTCCGCCTACCGGCGCGATCTGATGAAATTCAGCGAGTTTGCGAAAAAGCGCAAGCTAACGCTGGAAGCGGTGACCCGCGACGACCTGGTGGACTTCCTGGCAGGCCTTTACCGGCAGAAGCTGGAGAGCAAGAGCGTGGCCCGGCACCTGGTTTCGCTGCGAAATTTTTTCCGATTCGCGCAGGTTCAGGAATTAATTCCGGCGGACCCTTCGCTGAATCTCGAATCGCCGAAGATCCGGCGGTCCCTGCCGGGCTATCTCAGATTGGAGGAAGTGGAACGGCTACTTGCTCAAGCGGACTCGGAAACACCATCTGGGTTGCGCGACCGCGCCATGCTGGAAGTTTTGTACTCCGCCGGCTTACGAGTGTCGGAGCTTGTGGGGCTGCGGGTCAGCGACCTGGATACCAAGGCGGGATGCGTGCGGTGCATCGGGAAAGGCGATAAGGAACGAATCGTGCCGATCGGCAAAAAAGCGCTGGCCATCGTTGACGGATATCTTCGCGAAGCCAGACCGACGTTGCTTGGCAAAGCGGTGGGAAGTCCGACGCTCTTCGTGAATCGCAGGGGCGGAGCCTTAAGCCGCGTCGGAGTGTGGAAGATTCTTTCGGCCTACGGGCGGCGAGCGGGATTGCGGGTGGCACTGACGCCACACATGCTGCGGCACAGCTTTGCCACCCACTTGCTCGAACGCGGCGCGGACTTGCGGTCGGTGCAGTTGATGCTGGGCCACGCGGACATTTCCACCACGCAGATCTATACGCACGTGGTGGAAGAACGGTTGAAGCAGATTTATAAGGCGCATCACCCGCGTGCATAACGCGGCAGAACAGGGGAACCCATTGCGGGTGCCTCCGCAGCCATTTTTGCGGACACCCTGAAGCTGAAGGAGAGCAATGCCAGACTATATGTTTTTGCTGGAAAGCCGGCTTTCACCGGAGCAGCGCGCCGCGATGATGCGCGTGCAGGAACTTTCCGCCGCGCTGGGATTCAACGTGTATTTGACGGGCGGAACGGTACGTGACCTGATCACCGGCGCCTCCCTGCGCGATCTGGATTTTACGGTGGAAGGCAACCCCTCGAAGATCGCGCGAGAATTGGAGAAAGGGGGAGCGAAAATCCCCGTTGAAGATGAGAAGTTCCGCCACGTCGAAGTGTTATTCGCCGGAGATTGCGAAGGAAGCATTTCAGCCGCTCGCGATGATCATTATGTACGCCCGGGGACGCGGCCGGAAATCCGCTGGTCCACCATTATGGAGGATTTGCGCAGACGCGATTTCTCCCTGAACGCCATCGCCATCTCGCTGAATCCGGCTTCCCGCGGCTTGTTGCTCGACCCAACGAATGGGCTGTCCGACATCGAGCGCGCGGAAGTGCGGGCGCTGACGATTCACAGTTTCACGAACCAGCCGGTCCGTTTGCTGCGCGTACTGCGGTTCTCGGCTCGCATGGGGTTCAAGATCGAACAGCGAACGCAGGAATGGTTCGATCTGGCTTTGGAGCGCGATCTTCATCACTCGATTGAGCCGGAAGATGCGGGCGGCGAACTTCGCGCCTTGGCGCGGGAAGAGCGACCGACAGTGGTGCTGAAGACCTGGGAAGAGCATGAACTGCTGAATGCCGTTAGTCCGGTTCTGGCGAAGAAACATCCGGATTATGAGGCCATCAACCGCCTGATGAAGGTGCGCGAGGATTTGTTCACCGCCGGTTTCCGCCCGCGGCTTGCGACGCCGATGCTGCTCGCGATTCTAGGGCGTTTGAAAGATAGAGAGCAGGCCAATTTGCTCTCCAAGGCTGGATACCGTTCTACGGAAGCGGAGGCCGTGCTCAACTTCGAACAAGAGGCGGTTGACGCGCAGAAAGAGCTCGTCGGGAAAAAGATGCATGCTCCAGTGGACTCGTATCATTTCTTGGAAAAGCTGCCCGTCGAGCAACTGGCTTATTTGCTGGCTGAATCAAACAACAGCGCGGCTCTTTCGAAGATTCGAGCGTATTTGAATAAGTGGCGGCCGGTTCGCAACGGTCTCCCAACAGTGGGGAATGAACTGGAAGCGCTTGGCATGCCCCGGGGACCGAAGTTTGACCAGGTTGTCGAGCAGGTATTCGGGATGCAGTTGACCGGCCGCGGGAAGACGGTCGAAGAACGCGAAAAGATCCTTCGCAAACTTTCCGGGATCAAGGAACCGCCGAAAAAGAAAGAAAAGGAAAAGAAACCAACGAAAGCGGCCGAGAAAGCGCATGCGGCCGGGGCCATCGGCGAAGCTGCCAAGCACAAACATGCGGCAGCAAAGGCGGAAACAAAACATCATGTGAAAGGCAAAGCGGCTGCGGCGAGGTCCGCGGTGAAGCGCCCCGCGGCTGCCGGACACCGCAAAAGCGCTAAACCGCCGAAGAAGGGAAAGCGCAGCCGATAGACCGCGGATTTTGGCGAAATTTGCCGCCTGTGGGAAACATCACAATGCGTAATGCAAATCTCCTAATAGAGTTCTAAAATGGACTTCCATGGGCCAACCGCAGTTCGTTCATCTTCACGTGCATACGGATTTCAGCCTGCTCGACGGAGCTTGTGAGACTTCCGAGCTTCTGGATGAAGCGTCGCGCCAGAAAATGCCCGCGGTGGCCATCACGGACCACGGCAACCTGTTTGCGGCGGCAAATTTTTTTTACGAAGCCAGTAAGCGGGACGTCAAGCCCATCATCGGCTGTGAAGTCTACGTTGCCAAGGGCAGCCGGCATGACCGCGGCGAAAAAACGAATGGCGGCGGCCAGGAGCGGGGCGATTATGAGCCGGGGATGCGCGGC
>Ga0206991_10393_pt1 | contig 11508 bp, 8 predicted proteins | sample Alteio_BWMinCont_9_FD_153286 | JGI IMG/M metagenome (GOLD analysis project Ga0206991, IMG submission 153286) | Enriched cells from forest soil in Barre Woods Harvard Forest LTER site, Petersham, Massachusetts, United States -... | ecosystem: Environmental > Terrestrial > Soil > Temperate forest >...
GGCAATGCATCCGACATCGCCCTCGATGAATCGCGCGGTCTCCTCTATATCGCAAACTTCGGCGCCCACACCATTCAGGTCATGTCGACCGGCGCCAATACGATCTCCACTTCCCTCAACGTGCTGCCGTGGCCAGGCGCTCTTGCTCTCTCGTCTGACTCGCAGTATCTCGTCGTGGCGCACTATTGCAACGCCGCAACAACTCTCGGTTGCACAAACGCACTGACTTCAATCCATCTCACCGATGGCACGCAGCAGGTTTACACGCTTGCCAGTGCTCCGCTGGGAGTCGCGTTCCTCGGCAATGGCAACGCGCTTATCCTCACCACCACCAACTTTCTGATCTTTAACCCTGCTTCCGGAGTGATCACGCCTTTCGTGAGCGTGGCGAACGTCGCGCAGTCATTGACAGTGCCGCTTGCAACTTTCCCCGGACAGATTCTTCAGGCGGAGCTCACAACCTCCGCTGACGGGAATACAATCTGGGGCATCGCAAGCGCCGGAACCTCCAGCCAGCTTGTCTTTCAATACAGCGGACCGGCGAACGCAATCGCGGCCACCGTCTACATCACATCGCCTCTGTTGCTGCCGAGAATCAGTTCCAGCGCCGACGGTTCCTATGCGGCGATCGGTTACTCACTGGTCGGGCCGGGTGGCGTGCTGAAGGGCCGCTATCCCAATGTCATTTCGTCCGCCAACATCACCGGCGTGGCGATCGATTCCGCAAACCGCCTCGTCTACGCACAGTACCCGGATACCAATCAGTCCACCGGCCCCGGCAGCCATGGACAAGCCGCGATGCTGATCATGGACTCCGATAACCTGACCTTCCGCGATCGAATCTCGATCCCCGAAGACATGGTCGGGCGCGCCGTGCTGAATGCCGCCGCGACGGTGCTATATGCCACGTCAGAGAGCGGCGTCATGATCCTGCCGGTCGGCGCGTTGAGCAGCGCTCATCGCCTCGCCACCACGCAGGAAGATCTGCTGGTCTCCACAAATTTCTGCGCCAGCGGCGTTCTCAGCCGTAATCTCACGATCACCGATCCGGGCGCTGGCCCTACGGATTTCACGCTAACCTCAACGCAGCCGGGCGTTACATTTCTTCCCGCTTCGGGAACGACCCCCGCCACCGTGCAGGTCCTGATCGATCCTCTGGTTTTCCCCGGCTCAGGCGGCACCACCACGACCTTCATTAACATCTCGTCGCGCACAGCGGTCAATCAGCCGAAGCCGGTGCGGCTGCTGCTGAACAATCCCGATCCGAGCCATCGCGGCACCATCATAGATCAGCCCGGCGCCCTGAGCGATATCCTGTCGGATTCATCGCGCAACCGCGTTTATGTTCTTCGTCAGGATATGAACCAGTTGCTTGTTTACGATGGCTCCTCGAGTCTGATCGCCACACTTCGCACTTACACGTCGCCGACCATGATGGCGATGACGAGCGACCAGCATTACCTGCTGGTGGGCCATGACGATTCGGAATACGTCGGCGTGTTCGATCTCAATACTCTTCAGGCGGCGCCGCCGGTTCTTCTGCCCGGAGGCCACTTCGCGCGTTCCATCGCGGTTGCGGGTAACACAATTCTGGCTCTGATCCGCAACGAAGGCAGCGTAGCGCCCACGCCGGGTGGAATCGACAGCATCAGCCTCGCCACCGCGAGCGCCACCGCACTCCCTTCTCTTGGCGCTTATACGAATTCTGTATCGCCGACCGGCCTCCTCGCCGCATCGCCAGGTGGCGCGAATATTCTCTATGCCGGACCGGATGGAAACCTCGCGCTTTATACGTCTCAGGCCGGCACATTCGTGACATCGAGACATGACCTCACAGCTCTCTCCGGAGGCGTGGCGGCTTCGGACTTTGGCGTTTACGTCGCGGGCAATACCGTTTTTGATCCGTCGCTCGTGCCTTCGGGGGTGGTCAGCGGCACGCCGCTTTCCAGTTCCGGGTTTACCTTCGTTGCGCAGGATGCATACTCCGCATCCGCCGCGTCCTCCACGAGTGCCGGCTTACTTGCCCATGTGCAGGTCTCACCCACAACAACGCTTCCTCTCTCTGCGCCAATGAACACCACGGATGCTCCGCTGTTCCCGGCCGCCGCCAATGTGCCGCTCGGCGGGTACGGCGGCTACGGCTCCGGTGCCTCCAATACTCACACGATCACCACGTTTTCGCGAACCGTCGCCCCGTTGCCGAACGCGGGCTCGATTTTCATGCTGACCACTTCCGGACTCAGCGTTGTGAACACCGTCTATCCGCCGCAGCCGACGCCCGCGATCGCTGCCGTCATCAGCGCGGCGGATGGTTCGCAGTCTGTTGCACCCGGCGAGTTGGTCAGCATCTACGGCCAGAACATGAGTTCGCTCAATCTCGCCGCGAGTTCCACGCCGCTCACAACCGGACTCGGAAATTCCTGCATCGGAGTGAACGGCTCGCCCATGCCGCTTCTCTACGTTTCGCCGCAGCAGATCAATGCTCAGCTCCCGTTCACAGCGGTCGGCAACACAACACTGACCATCCACTCTCCCGACGGAATCAGTGCCAATTACAATCTGACGATTCAACCCGCCGCGCCCAGCGTATTCGTAACCGGTTCCGTGGTGCCCGGAAGCAACGTCGCACTCGTAGTTCGTAACGATAACGGCCAGCTTGTCACGCCAACGAATCCGCTTCATCCAAAGGACATCATTACTATCTTCCTCACCGGCATGGGACAGACATCGCCCACCGTGCCCGCCGGACAGGTCTCGCCTGCGAAGCCGCTTGCCTCCGCGCTCATCACACCCACGGTGACGCTGGGGACTTTGGGAGTGGCCGTCAGCTATGCCGGCCTGGCGCCGGGCGAAATTGGTGTTTATCAGATCAACGCCACCGTGCCATCAGGCGTGACGGGAATCTCCGTGCCGCTCACCATCAGTCAGGGCGGCAGCACAACAACTTTGACCGTGCGGGTAGTCAACTAAGCAGCCAAACGAAAACGAGGACACCAAAATGAAGATCACTATACTTACTGCAATGCTGATTCTGGCGCCCGCAGCCGCGTTCGCCCAGAAATGGGAGGTCGGCGGCGATGGAGGCGCGGGCTTGCTCAATACGGTAAACGTCACGGGAGCCCCGGGCAGCGCCACTGCGGGCTTCGCGCCCGGATTCGTCGCAGGGGGATTCGTTGGCGAGAATCTGTACCGCCATGTCTCCGGAGAAATTCATTACGAGTTCATGCAGAGCAATCTGCGCCTGACCTCGGGCGGCCAGACCGCGCAGTTCAACGGCGTCGCGCACGCGATTCACTATGATGTTGCGTATCACACCGGCACCAGCGAATCGAACGCGCGGTTTTTCGTCGCGCTTGGCGGCGGCATCAAAACATTCGTCGGCGACGGTACCGAAGCAGCGGTTCAGCCCCTGAGCCAGTACGGCTACTTCACAAAGACGAAGAGCGTGAAACCGATGGGCACAGTCAGCGTCGGCTTCACGGCCCACATCTCACACAGCCTCTCTCTTCGCTGCGAGATTCGCGGTATCACGAGCCCCTTCCCGGAAGCCGTACTGACGCCCCCGGCCGGCGTGAAATACGGAACTATGCTGACGGAACTCGTCCCGATGGTCAGCATCGTCTACGGAAAATAGATTTCGCACACGGGTTGAATGAAGTAAACCGGAGGCACGCTGCGAACAGCCTGCCTCCTTTGTTTTGTCGCTCGCGCAAGGCCCGAACGTGTTTGACCCTGTTTTACTTCGGCCAGAATGGTTCGCCTGCGCGAACGAGTTTCACCGGCACTTCGGTAATAAAGGTTCGCAGCCACTCTGTGCAGTCTTCCATTCCTGGCTCTTCCGACACGGCGTGCCCCAGAATGATCTGCCCTTTGGGAACGCCGAGCGTAGCCGCGTCCAGAATGTATTCTGTATTGTCGACAGCGCCGTCGGTTTCCTGCGCCTCGCCGCTCATCACTACATCCACGTCGCCGGCGGCGCGCGGCATGCCGTAGCCAACGCCCATTTGCGCCTTGCTGACTTTGGCATGGGGATCGCCCACAATGCGCAGCGCTTTCGTTCCCAGGCGCTTCGCCACGTCCGCCGCCAGCGCGCCGAGAGTGGTTTCCGGCAACGTGTATCGCCGGGAATTCGGAGCGGTCTCGTATTTGTCCCAACCCGTGATGCGCGCCAGCGCCTGAAAGTTGAAATCGGGACGCATGGCATGAAGATTGTCGTGAAACCGATGAATCACGATATTGTTCTTTGCGCAGTACTCGCTCTTGATGCGGTAAACCGGATCGTCCGCCAGATCCTTCACAAGATCGCGATCGTTCCAGTAGGTCGTCTCATGCGAAAGGATAAAGTTCAGGCCTTCGGCATTCGCGCGTTTGACCTGATCGAATGTCGACATGACAGTGGTCGCGATGCCTTTCACCTCGGTCGCAGGTCCACCCGCCTTGTACGTATCGCGTCCCGTCGTTTCCGTCCACGCTACGCCCAAATGCTTCTGAATTCGGTCGAGTACATCGCCTGCGGTGATTGCCATCAGACCGGCCTCCAGTACGGATCGCCCGTGGGTATCCAGTTCACGGGCACTTCGCTGACAAACCCCTGAAGCCACGTAGCGCAAAGCTTCATTCCGGGCTCTTCGGAGATCACGCGGCCCAGCAAAATCATGCCTTTCTTCATCCCCGCCGCCACCGTGTCATGGGCATATTCGACCGACTCCCATTCGCGAACTTCGCCTGCCACAATCGCGTCCACTGTGGGCATTGTCCTGAGCGATGCGGCGAGCGCCGTAGTTCCGGTGAGCAGGCCAACCTTTTTGATCTCCGATTGCGGATCGCCGACCACACGCATGCCGCCGCGAATGCCAAGCTTCTTCTTCAGATCTCCGGCCAGCGCGTCGAGCGTGACTGCGGGCAGTTCAAAATGCGTTGCGTCTCCGGCAACCTGATATTTCGTCCAACCCATGGCGTCGGTCAAACCCTGCGCGAGCGGATCGGGCTTGCGCAGCCGCCAATGATCGCTGAAGCGCCACACGACCAGGCCATTCTGTGCGATGAAATCTTTCTTTGCGGCGAGCACCGCGTCGGGCATCGCATTCGCCGCCTGTCCGCGCCCCGCTGGAGGATTAGGATTATCGGCCTTCGCGAAGAACGTCGGCTCGGCAGTGATAACCATGTTTGCGCCCGCGGCGACGGCCTGCTTTAGTACGTCCATGGTCGCCATAGTAGTGATTGCAATTCCCGTCACGGCGGCGGTCGGATCGCCCGCCTTGAAGGTGTCAACCGTGTCCGGCTTCCATTCGACACCGACTTTGCCGCGGATGCGGTCGACGATGTCAGTAGCGGTGACGGTTCCCGCTGGACGCTGCGCAAATACGCCCGGAGCGATCACTGCCCCTGCGCTCGCAAGCGCCGAGAATCTGCGTCTCGAAAAGTGGCTCATTGCCTATAAATCGTATCAGCAACGGGGTCGGTCACTATCTCTCGACAGTATGTACGCCCGGACCGCGAAGACGTGCATCCGCAAATGAAGAGAGGCGACCCCTTTGGAGGGACGCCTCTCTTGAGAATCTGCCGGATTAATTGAAAGCTACATCTTTTTTGCAACTCGTCGCCGAATCAGACCGAATCCGCCCAGAGCGATACCGAACAGCGCCAGGGTAGAGGGTTCGGGAGCTGCCGGCCCGCCACCGATGCTTCCGCTTGCGATACCCAGACGTTCTACCGCATCGGAATATGTGAGAAGTAAGGTTCCATTGCTGACGTCAGGCGCAACAAAGTCGCCGCGGGTCGCCTGATTGCCGATGGGGATAAACCCACCGGTTGCGGGATTCAGCAGATCGATCTCGCCGTTGTTGTTGTTCACGATGATGTAACCGTCGAAGGCGCCGCCCGAAATGACGGCTGCGCCGTCCGGGCTGTTGAATCCGCCCCAAGTGTGCGTGACAGCGCCCGTAACAGAATTGACCGCATTGATGGCACCGTTGAATTCCACGTACAGGGATGTGCCATTGGGCGAAACGGCCAGGCCATCGGGACCGACACTATCGGGGTTAATCGATGCATTGATTACGGTAAAAGCACCCAGGCCGCCGTTGGCCAGGGGGTCGATGCGAATCAACCCCTCGTTGCTGGTGGAAAAGATGTCGCCGCTCGTCGGATCGCCCCACATACCGCGAAACGGGGTCGCCGTCACGTCCGAAAGCACATGGTTCACAGATCCGTCACTGTTGTATTGCACGAAGCTTGTAAAATTAATGCCGCCGTATGCCTGCCCGCCAACGGATGCGTAAGCCTGCCCGCCACCTGGCGCTACCGAAGTCGTGTGCAGAGCCGTGCCTGGAGTCTGACCGTCAATGTCGCTGAAGTCGTATACTGTTCCCGCGCCAGTACCCACAATCACAGTGCCATTATTGGTAATCGCCACACCGAACGGCCCGTCGCAACAGCTGTTGTAGCCTGGGTTGGTGACGGCAAACGTCGACGTCGTAAACCCGTCCGCGATCCCCGCAGCGGTCAGCGTGATACCGCTGGCCTGAGCCGGGGACGACAGGGACACAGTGAGCGCGGCAACGGCGAAACAAGTCACGCCGATCCGCATAACGAATCCCCAAAGGTACTGTTCCTTAGTTTTTCTTAAGATCACTGTTCTTTTAAGCACATTTCCTCCATATTGAACCGATCAGGGCAATGTTATCAAAGCGGAGTGCCAAAAAGAAAGGTCCAACGGTACCATAGAGCGAGTATCAACTCGGGCAAGGCCCTTCCGGAATGCGTCGAGAGGAGATAGCCTTCCGCAGCCGCTACCGCTATTTGTTCTTAACACCGTCTTGGTCTTGTGCTGAGGTGTTCTTTACCCGCCGTGCTCTTCCCTTTCCTTTTTCTCGTATTCCACCGCAGCGGCCTGCTCATCGCGGCGCTGGCCGCTTGCCTTATAGCTGCGGCGATATTTGTCAATGCTCGTCTGGCGGGTTCCCTCTGAATTGACGGCGAATCCGGACAACAGCTGTTCGGGATTCTGGCTGTCACACGCTGGGCATTTCGGGGCGGGAGAGGTCCGAAGCACAAGCAGCTCGAATTCATGGGCGCACTGTATGCACCGGTACTCGTAAATCGGCATCTCTGGCGGGTATTTTAACAGAAGAAGATCCTGCCCCGATTCCCGCATTTCTTGACCCGCCTGAGATGATAGATTCTATTGTGATCGTGCCCCTCATTCGTCGACTCGTGACTTCACTGGCCATCGGCGTCCTCGCATCTGTTCTCGCCCATGGCGCGGCAATCGATTCAAAGGACTTCTCTCCCGCCGACCTTTTTCAGATCACCAAAGTCTGGAACGTCGAATTCCATATGACACCGGAGCAATGGAACATCATGACGCCGGGCCGCGCCATCCCCGGCATCACTGCTCCCCACAGCGACGGAGGCGAGGTTTTCAACTGGGCGCACACGTCCGTCACGATCGATGGCAAAAAGTTCGATGACGCCGCCATCCGGTATAAGGGAAACCAAACGTTCCGCGTGGGCCGCCAAACCGGCAAGGTTTCCTTCAAGATCGATCTGAACAAATATGTGAAAGGGCAGAAACTTGCCGGTCTGACCAAACTGAACTTCGACAACAATATCAATGATCCGGGCTGGATGAATGAGGTTCTTGCCTACCGGTTCTTCCGAGACGCCGGAGTGCCTGCGCCGCGAACTTCCTACGCGCGGATTTACATCACGGTAGATGGCTCCTTCACGCATTGGTATCGCGGGCTGTTCTCTGTCGTGGAGGACGTCGACCAGAACTTTATTGCCGACCGCTTCGGTATGAAACAGGGAATGCTGCTGAAGCCCATGATGACGCCGGTGGTGACGAAGATATTCCAGTCACAGGGTGCCGACTGGACAGCCTACGAAAAGCAATACAATCCGAAAGATCCTCCGTCGGATGCCGAAAAACAGCGCCTCATTGATTTTTGCCAGTTCGTTTCCACCGCTCCGGACGACCGTTTTGCCGCGGAAGTCGGCAATTGGGTGGATCTCGACGCGTTCGTGCGGTACATCGCAGCCACCTCCTCGATCGCGAATCTCGACAGTATTTTCGATGCCGGGAAAAATTTCTATGTCTGGCTGAACCCAAAGACCCAAAAATTCTCTTTCATCCCCTGGGACCAGGATCACACCTTCGGGGAGTATCCCTCGCACATCCAGAGGACGTTGTCGATCGCCCGTCCCTGGGCTCCGGGCACCCGCTTTATCGAACGTATCTTCGCGGTGCCGCAGTTCTTCAATGCCTATAGGGCGAAGCTCGCGGAATACCGCAAAACGATTTTTCTGCCGGAGCGGATGATCGCTCAAGTGGACGAGATCGCGCCTGCGATCCGCCCGGCAATCGTGGAGGAATCCTCCGTGTCGGTGAAGCTCTTCGACCGGGCCGTGTCCGATGTCGATACAGGCGCTGAAACCGTGAAGGCGTTTGTGAAGGCGAGAACAAAGTCAGTGGCTGACCAACTGGACGGGAAATCTGCCGGCGATCCGTATGGTATCGCTCTGAGAACTGCTCAATAACTGCCGTTCAGTGCCCGTAAACCGGAATGGAAGCTCCGTGAATTAGGCTGGCGTCATCACTGCAAAGGAAGAGAATGACCTTCGCAATCGCCTCGGGCTTTGGCCACTTCGCGAAATTAGCGTTAGGCATCGCCTTTCGGTTGACTTCGGTATCGATAATGTCCGGCAGAACCGAATTCGCCCGGACTCCGGTACCCAGGAGGTCGGCGGCCAGGGAATCAATCATGGCGATGGCTGCAGCTTTGGATGCCGAATAGGTAGCAAGGCCCGCCGGGTGACTGAGCCCCGCCTTCGATGCGATGTTCACGATCGCGCCATTTCCCTGTTTGAGCATTGCCCTCGCGGCCGCGCCTGACAGAAGAAAGCCCACGCGAAGGTTAACGTCCAGCATCCTGTCCAGCGCTTCGACAGGAGTTTCCCACATCGGCGATCCGCCGCCAAAACCGCCAACGGTGTTGACCATGGCGTCAAGCCGCCCGTGCTTTGCGATGATTCCTTTGAAAAGCTGGTCGATAACGGCCGGGTCCGCGACATTCGCCTCAATAGCGTCGATCCTCGATGCAAGTGCGCCGGCTGCATCTTTCAGCGCGGCTAATTCTGTATCGTTTCGCCAGGTAACAATCAGGTTTGCGCCCTGCTCCAGGAATGCCAGACTGACGGCGCGGCCCAGGCCTCCCGTGCCGCCCGTTACCAGAATGATCTTGTCAGTGAACATCATTTCGACGCTAGTTTAGCTCAGCCGATTTAACACGGGTTTGGCGTTGGTATTTTTTATATACAACCGCTGGCTGGCGCAGTTTGGTTTTACTGAGCCGCGACTGGAAGGAGCGGTACGAAAATCGGGAGGGAAAGGTGACGGAGAACGAACAGCGATACAGGGCCGTGTAGCTCCTATGTTTCGATCGTTTCCCGCACCTTCGCTGCCAGCGCTTCGGGAGACATCGGTTTTGCGATGTAGGCGACACCGGGCTTCAGAACGCCCTGGTACACGATCACATTCTCCGAATACCCCGACATAAACAACGTCTTCGTCGTCGGGCGTAGTTCTTTCAGGCGGTCGGAGAGTTCCCTTCCATTCATGCCCGGCATCACTACGTCAGTCAACAATAATTCGATCGAACCGGAGTAACGTTCGGCTAACTCCAACGCCACCTCGCCGGTGGCGGCCGCTAACACCTTGTATCCGTAGCTCTCCAATACTTCCCTCGCCATGCTTCGGACATCCTCCCGATCCTCCACCAATAACACTGTTTCAGTCCCGTTCGGGGCGTCCGGCGCGGGTGCCCGGACATCATCCTGCGGAGAAGAGGCGTTGACGCGGGGAAGATAGACCTTGAACGACGTACCCTTTCCCAACTCGCTGTAAACCCAGATCCAGCCGCCGCTCTGCCGGACAATGCCGTACACAGTGGCTAAGCCAAGACCTGTCCCCTTTCCGGTTGCTTTGGTCGTGAAGAAGGGCTCGAAAATGCGTGCGCGATCGTCTTCGCTCATCCCAACGCCGGTGTCGGTGACCTGAAGGAGGACGAAGGGTCCGCGTGTCACTTCAGGATGAGTAACGGAGTATTGCTCATCGAATTCGACATTCGCCGTCTCCGTGACAAGGGTGCCGCCATCCGGCATCGCATCACGCGCGTTGACATATAGATTGACCAGCACCTGGTGAATCTGACCCGGGTCCGCCATGATCCGGCCCAATGAAGGTTCGAGCCGCGTGATTTGTTCGATGCTTTCGGGCAATAACCGGCGTAGCATGTCCTCCGTTTCGCGCACCAGCGCATTCAGATCGCATACCCGCGGCTGGATTGCCTGTTTCCGGCTGAAAGCAAGCAGTTGCTGGGTTAGTTCGGCGGCCTGTCCTCCGGCCTTCCGAATCTGCTCGATTCGTCCCTTGTTGGAATCGCCCTGGTCCAGGCGTTTCAACACCAGATCGCTGAATCCATTAATGACTGTCAGCAGATTGTTGAAGTCGTGGGCCACGCCCCCGGCCAGCCGTCCTACGCTCTCCATTTTCTGCGCCTGAGCCAGCCGTTCTTCGAGTTTGATCCTCGCCTTCTCAGTCTGTTGGCGTTCTGTGATGTCCCTGATGATGACCAATTCGCCAGTCTGTTTCCGTTGCCTGTCACGAAGTGTCGCGATGGTCAGTTCGCCTGGGAAGAACGACCCATCCTGCCGTCTGAGCATTCGCTCGCCGTGCCGGACACTGCCGGAAATGTGAAAAGAGGGATCGGGCTCCGGGGCGGCAAACAGCTCATCGACACACTTGCCGATCATTTCTCCGCTGCTGAATCCGTGCAGAGCTGCGGCTGGCTCATTGCACATGGTGATTTTTTTGTCCGGGTCTGTCCTGATGATCGCAGCTCTGCACGGATTCAGCAGCGGAGAAATGATCGGCAAGTGTGTCGATGAGCCTGATTTGAGCTCACTACTCGTTTAACAGCGGTCACGAGCAGAACTCCCGTGACAATCAGAAACCCCAGCAGCGTCCGAAGTGCCGCCACGTTCTCGGCCTTCTCCTGTTTCCCCGTGTGCTCGCTCATCAGGCTCGCGATCCCGTCAAGCAGATCGGTGGGAGCCCGGTCCATACCTCTTACCATTCGATCCGCTTCGTATGGATTCATGCCATTGTCGATAAATCGCGCCAGCCCCTCGGCATACCGGGCATCGAGCGTCTCATGAGCACGGATGAATTGATCCAGCAATGCCTGGACGGCGGGGTCAACCTTCGATCGCAAGGCCAGCGCGGCGCTTCTGACTTCCCGATCCTGCAGGTGAAATGCGGCAGTGTAGCTCTCAAGATCTTTTGGATCGCGGCCGCGGAGGAGGATGTCCTTCCACTCCTGAACCTGCTTCTTGAATCCCACCTGGAGCAGCCGGACGGAGGTCTGGGTACTTACTTCCCGATCGAACAGACGGTCATACGTCAGGGCCGCCAATTGCAATCGGTAGAGAAGCAGCCCGCTGGTT
>Ga0206991_10354_pt1 | contig 11487 bp, 7 predicted proteins | sample Alteio_BWMinCont_9_FD_153286 | JGI IMG/M metagenome (GOLD analysis project Ga0206991, IMG submission 153286) | Enriched cells from forest soil in Barre Woods Harvard Forest LTER site, Petersham, Massachusetts, United States -... | ecosystem: Environmental > Terrestrial > Soil > Temperate forest >...
CCGCGCTGGACATATTTCCGCTCGCGAAGGTCTTGTGGTCAATGATCGCCGGAGTGAACGGTTTCCCCTATTGGGAGTACGACCGCGAAGAAAACAATCTGGAACAGCTCTTTCCTGACGATCCGGTCATGCCCCGCATTAACCGCATTCTGGCCAAATGTATTGTCCGGGAGGAAGCGCAATGCGACCCGTCGGCGCAAACATTGCGAGCGCGCGTAGATTCGTTGATCAGGGAGATCAAGATTGATCGAGGGTACAGGCCAGACGGAGCCGGTCCTTGGCTCTGTCGGATATGCGGAAAAGGCCATTACCAGCATGACGGCGCGAGCTACCAAGTAAAGGGATACCGCCTCGGCGGCCCCGCGGATTCGCAAACGATCCAATTAGATGTTCACCTCTGTGACCACTGTGGCCACGCCGAGCTATTTGATAATAAACGCGCATCGTAGTGGACGCCCTTTATTACGCCTTGGCATGTGAAGTGCAGCGCGCTGTTTGCACAATACAACAGACCAGGTCATCACCACCCAGCGGGAATGAGCGCCCTTCCATCCCGCCAGTCCTCGACCAAACATACGAGTGGGAGGCCCCCCCACACGTCTTCTGACGCATGATCCAAAACGATGATTTGCAATGTCTTCCCTGTCTGAGCAATATTAAGAGCGGCCCGCTGATCACAGCGGGCCGCCGGGAAACTCTTCAGAACTACGTATCGTCATTACCGCTGAATTCGAGAGCTGCGGTTTCTCCTTCGTGTTCCGTTTTTTCGGCCCGATCGAGCGTCAGGATCGAAGTGGCATGAATCTCCGCGGTACGAAGCTTCGCGTCAGAACCATTGGGCTGAAACTCCCTATACCGCAGTTCGCCCTCGGCTTCGATGTAGGCGCTCTTCTTGAGTGAGCCCGCCCATTCTCCGAACTTCCCCCAAACCACGATCCGATGCCACTCGGTTCGAGTCTTATATTCGCCGGAGTCCTTATCTTTCCAACTCACGTTGGTTGCCAGGGAAAACCGAGTGTGTGCTGTGCCGTTAGGCGTGAAACGAGTTTCTGCGTCTTTCCCGAGAAAGCCGATGAGCGTGATGCGATTCTTGCAGAACATTTTGTATCTCCTTTTCGTGCCCCTTCTGTTGGGGCGACCGAGCGCGAGTGGGTCCTGCTCCCAAGGGCAAGGGACGCTTTGTTGGGGGAGACCTTCAGGGGGAACCGACAAAGCAGAGTCACGCCGTCCCGCAGGGCGCAGGGCGTTGACCCCGAAGCAGAGCCCAATAGAAGCGGACAGGAAAGTGGGACACGGAACTGCGAGATTGAAATTACGGTCAGATTTCAAAGGTGAACAGATCGAAGCACACCAACGGATCGGCCGCAATCGGAAATGTCTCCAGCAAACCAGGTGGAACGACCGCTTCGTGATTTCTGGCGCGGTCGCTGTGGCGGGTTAGTACGTGAGAAGGTCCCTTAATGCAAACGGGGCGGCGAGGAATCGGAAAGAGCATCGTCCAGTCAGACCTGAATTCCCTCCACACGGCATATGAAATTCATTTTTGTCCTGAACGCCTTTCGGACCGCTACTGATTCTTGCTGAAGGAGCTCCTTCTCGTATGAGGCGATCACCGCTTTGAGCAGCTCATGAAAGCGTGGAACATTGACGATAACGCTCTTATCGTTTGATGTGAGTTCAACGAGCGGCCAAGCTCCGCGTTTGATTCGGGAACTGCCCTCCGCCTCCGACTGGTGAAGCAGTCCGCACCGAATCTCATAATAGAAACGTTCGGCACTCGTCTTGGTGAAATAATCCGAGAAGGCCGTCCCCGTCAGAAATTTCACAAAATATTGCTTGCCCTTGCCCCAAGGTGTGTTGCGGGTACCTTCACGAAACTGCTGCATAGTCTCCACGAGAACGCAGTCAAGTGAAAGCACCGCAAACCCACTCACCTTACGAGTCAAGAGCGAATCGATGTGATCGACATATCTGCTGTATATGCGGTCGTGGAACATATCGACGGCGAGCTCCCACTCGGTTTGATCAAGGAATTTTAGGGCTTTCCAGTCTTCTGTCGTGTATTGCGCAGAGATTCGCATTTCCGCTCCAGTCAGTTAGTCGAAAAGAAGCCGATCTCTGCTTCGGTCGGTATTCCCACTAGCAATGCCCTATCAAGCAGGCGATTGCCCTCTTCGCACGATGTCTCGGGCAGCAGGCAACAACTGTGACAGGCGGCAAGGTTGCAATTTTCGGCACCTTGGCCGTTGCTTTCGATACAGACCGGATCAGAAGAACACCAAGCCGCCTTCTCGATCGCGCGCGCGACGATATTTTCGAAAAGTCCCTGCTTTGCCTGGCGAACGAGCCCACCCATCGACCCTTCGGAATCTCCGGAGGCTGTGTAGATGAGAATTCCGCACATCGGATTCACAGGATCAGTGAGATCGCAATAAAGACGTTCCCGCAGAGATGCGCTCCCATAACCGCATTCAAACGCCAGCTGATTAATGACCACGTGCGCGAACGTGTGGAGAAGAACGAACTGGGGCGATACAGGCCGGGGCGGCTGTCCCTGTGCAGTTCGGCGTTGATTATACCGGCCGTTCAACTGTCTGATACGTTCGGAGATAGAGCGTGTACTGCGTATCCATGAATCCATGCGTCGAGTATCGAACTCCACAAAGATGCCCTCCCCTCTCACGATCATCGCGGGCAGCCAGTCAATCCTCTTATCAAGGGACAGGCGCTGAAGGCGTGGACTCGCGAGACTGCCATCGGAGGGCAGGATACGAGTAAAGCCAGCCAGCGCGCGTGTTTCGCGCAGCTTATGAACCATGGCGAGGTGCGACAGAGATGTTGAGACCGGCGGTTCGTAGAGATCCAGCAACGCGGTTTCGACGAGAAGATCGCTGCGCGGTGCGCCGCGCCCTGCTTTAAGCGCATCGTACTCGTTCCGGCGGAAGGCCTCTTCGCTCTGGGCTAGGACTGCTGATGGTTCCGGAATACCTTCCATCTTGCGTTGTGCGGCAGCGTAGAGTTCCTTGGGATCGAGATTGCGCATGGACGCCACCATCTCACAGCGGTCAGTGGAAACCTTGCCATCGACCAATCCGGAAGATAGGGGTCCCCAGACTCTTGGATCTTCCAGCGCTTTGATCACTCCGCTGGCGGCAGCCTCCGCCCACAGTGGCAAATAAATGGAACTCACGACGTGCGGAAAGTACACGTTGGAAGCTCCCCGCTGCACAACCTGAAGAAACTCACCGCAACCCTGCGGATTCTCCCATTCACCCAGCCAAGGACGAAAACCCTCGCAGTCGTAGCCGATACGATGCAAAGCACCGCCATTTTGTTCATTGAAATCGAAAACACCACCCAGACTCCGCGTCTGGCCGCAGGTACACACAATCTTGATGCCGGTAAGTCCTGCCGAAGACCGACCCGCCAACATGCGGAGCCGACAGCTGTCTCTATGGGGCTGGCCTCGATGGACCCAAGCCATAAATGGGAAATCCTGAATATGGCCCTTCGAGCAGGCTGTTACAAACCGCACCGGAATCAGCCATGGCTTGCTTTTCCGCTGAACGCAATTGCGGATCGGCCAGGGCGACGCCTTGCATCGCTGACGTTGGCCGAAGATCGAAAGCTCCTCCATCCCGCCGCAATAGTGGCAGTAATGCCACCGAGGAAAACGCACAAATGGAATATCCTGGTTCGGAAACTGGACACCGGTACCAGGGTCTCGATGGTCGGGAGGCAGGCGAAGATGCGTGACCCCGAGTCGAGCCTCAAGGCGCTCCTCTCGGACTAGCCAATCGGGTGGACACTGCTTCTTTGCGTGCGCTGTCCACGCATCCAATCCTGCGGTCATGAGGGCCTCGTCGCGAGGAAAGGAAACCATTGCTCCAACGCCGAAGGGAGAGATGAGCTGGCCACGCCGAATGGGTTTCTGGGCAGGCAACTATTCGTCCTCCGGCTGAGGAAATCTGGGGAGCACGCGCGCATCGCATGTCGAATCTACATTGCGCATTGAACTCGGGGTCTGGTACGTAGGTTCACCCCATTCCGCAAGCTTGATGCTGCCCGCAGGATACATAAGCGGCGTGTCGGCCGTCGGTGGCTTGAAGTCGCCATAGCGGGGCGGCGGATTGCGCCGCCAGTCGTTGAAGATCTCTTTCAGCTGCCGCAATGCCGCCTCTTCTTCATTGGGATCGATGGAGCGGATACGCGCGGCGATAACCTCAGTAACCCCAGGCACGAGATGATCGACGGGATTCCATGGCTGGGGCCATTCACGGACATCATCGCCACCCAGGTGTCGTATCAATGTGACAGCGAGCGCGTGCAGCGCGCGGTCTCTGACCGGGACCGCAAAAGGCGTGACGCTGGTGGGCTCCACCCAGCGATAAATCATCTCGTGATAGGACCGGAAATGCTCAAAGTGAGACCGGTCTCTCGGCTTGGAAGGATTATAGATCGTAACTACGAGGCCAGGGCGAGCACGACCGACGCGACTGGTAGCCTGAATATACTCTGACGTCGTTTTGGGTTGGCCTACGACAGTCATTAGGCCCAGCCTCGGTACATCCAGTCCAACCTGAATCATATTGGTTGCGAGGCACACGTCAATCGGATGCGAGTGCTTGGTGCCGTCCCACGGTTGGAAGAGTTGCTGAAGAATTTCGGGGATCTCGCTGCTCTGGACGCGGCTCGTAAGCTCGCGATCCGCGTTGATGAACCGCCTCGGGTCACTGTCTCCGTCCGGACGTATTGCCATGCGGTCCCACATGGCGTTGAGATAGTCGGTGATATCCGCCCGAACCAGAGTTGCGGCGTGTCCAAGCTCCCGCAAGCTGTTGAAGTAGGACATCAGCGTCCAATAAGGATCGAGTTCCTCCGGCGTCCTGCCGGTCAAGCTCTTCACCGACTGGAGAAGCGAGGCCATAACTCGGATTTGAGCCGTGACATGAGAAGAGAGCGCCGTTGCGAATACGCCCAAGTAGAGACGGCCCGGCGCATTTGCATCCTCGCGCGCAAAAAATGACTCTCCCGTCCTGAGGCCTTGCGGCGGGAAGAGAAATACCTCGCGGTTGTAAAGATTGCGGACTTGTTCCGGAGCTCGGCAAATGGTTGCCGTCGAGGCAATCACCTTTGCTGAAATTCTTCGCCCATGCTGCTCATGCGTACACAATTCATCGATGACGGTTTCGTAGTGCCCCACCATGGAGCCTAGAGGGCCGGAAATCAGATGGAGCTCATCTTGTATGACCAAGTCCGGTGGAGAGCTTCGTCCATTGGTATCCAATCCAAAAATGGCTCGTGCTTCCGGATACCAAGGAAGCAAGGCGAACTTATCCACGGTTCCTATCAGCAGGGTAGGTCGTTCACTGTAGATGGCCTGATCGACCACGTGAAGAGGCAGTCCGGCATGAAACTCGCACTGCGGATCGTCGCAGGCGAACTCCACGCGCTTTGGATTTGAAAGCTGCCGGTAGCCCTTCACCTGATAGCTGCGACCGGACTCTACCGGTCCCATCTGCGCGCCGCACCACGGGCAATTCAGCATAATGAACGGATTCTCTCGCCCGTCTTTGAGAAGCTGCTGATATTTCTTTACCGCATCATCGTGACGGATCGGCGTTACGTCTCCCCCCACCCAGAGACCGATGGACACAGGCGTGGTCCCGAGATCGTGCTGACGTTCACGCCGAATCAACTCACAGGCGCAAATCAGCGAGGCGGCACGCTGATATTGCTGTGTCGTTAAGAGGCGAAGGGTATAACGCATCAGCGCAGTTGTTCCGTCGTTCTGGGGGTTGTCGAGTCGTCTCCAGAAAATAGTGAAGGCGGTGAGGCCCAGATACGCTTCGGTCTTTCCTCCGCCGGTCGGGAACCAGATCAGATCGACGATCGGTCGCTCCGCACCTGCCCGCTCGCTTATGGAGCGAAGGTTCAGAAGAATAAATGCAAGCTGAAATGAACGCCAGCGCCCACGACTTTTGGGCAGATTCGACAGATCCGGCCTCAAATAAGGTCTCTCAAGAATCAGCGAGTCACGGCTCTTGATCCATCGACGCTGCTTTTGGGGGTTCGAGGCAAGATCGTAATGAACCTGTTGTTCCAGCATTGCCCGGTTCATAAGAGCGAAGGCCTCCGCTACAAGATGATCGGTCTCAAGCAACGCAATGCCGCCGCGGATGCGTTCCAGTGCTTCTGCGCACCTGGCCACATGACGGTGAGCAGCATCCCGGTGCTCGTCCGGCAGGAGTTCACTCTCACCTTGCTTAGCGGCAATCCAGCTTTGGTACGCGTTTGCAAGAGCGCGACATAGTGCTACGGATTCGGGGCCCGCGTTAGCAAGCGCGGCCATCGAGAGATCAAGACCATCGATGTGCGTGGGTACGATGGGTTTGATGTCGTAGGCGGGCAGCGAGTCAGTACAAATTCGCGATGCAGCGTGGGTCGTATCGCCATCCCAATTTGCTGCACATCCGTGCCCGATGGCAAAGGTTTTCAGATGGGAGAAAAGCAGCCGCAACGATTTCGCTTCGTCATCCCCCGAGGCGCCGAAGTGATCGGGGTATTCGAGGAAGCACGGAGCACCGGCCGGGGAAGCGATTTCGAGCCTGCACTGAAAGTAACACTCCTCATCGCGAGGACGTTCTGATTGTCCAGTTCGATTGTTCAGCAGCGTGAACGTTACGATCCGGTCCGAATCGGGATTCTGCGCACCGGTGTGCGGTCGGCTGAACACATGCAACGTCAATGAGGTATCCGCATCTCCGTTCCTGACGGGATATCGCCTCACCACCGGCTGTAACGCTCTGAAGTCCGCGCACTCGACCTCAAGTGTGTACTCAACTGGGTGGCGGAGCCAGTGCTGCTGCCAGTTGCCGTCCTTGTCTGGGAGGCCGAGACCGGGAATGCTCTCGTGAACATAGGCCGCGGCGGTAACGCGGGCGGTCAGTTTGCCGGGCAGGCGCAGAAGTGCCGAGATACCCATGGCGCTGGGAAGATATTCATTTGCGCGGTTTACTTCCTGATCGCTCGGGATTTCACCTTCACCGCGCGCGTCAGCGCGCGGATCACCTAGACCGATATCCGGATTCTCCAGATCTTCACCCTCAGATGTCCCATTTGTGTTGAGGTCGGCTTCCGCCTCCGTCGCGGTCTCGGCAACAGCCATCGCCGCCTTACGCGGAAAGAGGACGCCGGCGCTATACCGGAGGCGTGGCGGGTCTTGGGGCCTCAGAATCTCCTCACGGTTCAGCTGTTGAGCGGGCAGACCCGGATCTGGACCGATGAGTTCCCGGCGGAGGAAGTCGACTATTTCGCTACGAACGCCTTCGCTCATGACATTACCTCCATAACTCCGACATGCGCTTTTGGAATGCCTCCCGCACCGCTGCCTTTGTACGGGCATGGAGTAGCACGGTCAACAGGCTACGTGCCCGCGACATGGCCACATACAGAAGTGAACGATCGTCGTCCTGTTCAATGCGATCGACATCGCACAGAACGATTACTTTACTTTCCATGCCCTTGAACGCCTGAGCGGTGGCAAAGCGAAATGTCGGTACCCGGCGGTCCTTCGCGGGCTGTTCTTCGACTGATCGAATCCGGAATTGGGCGGATTCAGTCAGGGCACGGGCGGCTGACTGTTCGAGGCGGTACCTTGAGAGAATCACCACATCCTCCGCCGCGATGCCGGACTCGGATGAGAGACGTGCGAGGGCTGTATGGAGATGGGTCGTTTGGGCGTCAGTATCGGCATACTCCAGATAGTCAACAGGGGCGCCGTCGACCTGGCCCATGCGATAGGGGGGCGCATCGAAGCCCGAAAGAAGTGCGGTCTCTTCGCCGATCCGGCGGGTATTTCGGCAGTTCTGTTTAAGGCTCGCGCGCGCATAGAATCCGCACATTGCATTTATGCGCTGCTGCACATCTTCCGGGCGACCGCCACCGTAGATTGCCTGACGATGAAAATCACCGAAGAAAGCCCAATGTCCGCTGCGCAGACCGTCCTTCAGCCAGACATTCAAGAGATCGAGGACCGGTTGGCGCACGAGATCCTGCGCCTCATCCATGACTACGACGTCAAACCGCTCATGACTCGCTTCCAGCGCCAACTGGCCATAAAGCGGGTAGACTGTGTCAAATAGCTCCGCCTCACCTGACTGCAGCTCCGCGGCTCGAAAGTCCGCCGCAATGACGGAAGTCAGAATGGCATCGCGCAGGCACTTGTGGAACGGCCCAGCTCTTACGCTCAAGCCAGTGCCGGTCACGCGCATTTCGTTTGCAAACCACTGCCCCAGAAGCCTGTTGAAGCAAATCAGCAGTACCCGGGCCCCTGACTTGGCGCAGCGTCTTGCGAACTCCAGGGCCAGAAGCGTCTTCCCGGTACCGGCGGCACCCTCAAAAAGGCAGCGCGGATTATTTTCCAGAAGGTCCAAGACGTGATACTGCTCCTCTGTGAGCGTTAACAAACGCCGTTCCGAGTCGGTCACGACCGTACCGCGAGCGACGATTCGTTCGAAATCCGGGCGGAGTGCGTCTTTCAGCTTCCTCGCGAGCGGGGCTTGGGGCTCGGCGGGCGACGAATGGAGGCGGTGCCTCACGCGCTGCTGTTTCGCAGCCTTTATGAGGTGCGCAGCGAGTCCGGCCTTCAGTCCATGCATATCGATCACTTCCCACGGCTCCGTTCCGATCTCGGTCGGCGGCGCCTCCACGTCGGTGAAGACCACGGCATATCCGAAGGGGATCTTGTAGAATTCCGGAGCCCATTCGAGCCGTTCCTCCAGAGACTTTCGTATTTCGTGCATTCCCTCTTGAGCCTGGCTGAAAGGACTACGTTTGAGCGGAAAAGTTGACCCTGATGCGTTGGTGGTCGTCCATGCGCCATCTTTACAGTCAACCCGCCCACCCTTCACTTCAAGACAGAAGACTCCTGCACACGGAATCACGACGACGAAGTCAACCTCTCCGTAAGGCTGCGTTCCGGATTGTTTGAGGTTAAGGGAGTGAAGCACTACCCACCCCTCGGTTTGTGGGTCATTCTGCAGGAGGGTGAATACGCGTTGTTCGCTTCGCGGCGTATTGTCGTGCCAGTGCGGCGGTATCATCTTCGCCATAGATTCATCTCACAACTGGTCTTCTGTATCCCAGAGAAGCGTGTTGACATAGGACCGAGGTCGCGCTTCTGCGTGTTCCGAGATACTTTCGACTTGGACTACCCACGCACTCGTCGCATTATCAATCTCAATCCGAGTTCTTCCTTCCTGAATTTCATCGAGTCGTTCCGGCAGCTTTTCCAGGAGAATTCGTGAAAGACGTGCTCCGGCACTCAGATGCTCTCCTCGCAGACGATGAATGGCGGCCCAGACGGAGGGAATATTGTTCAACAGTTGCTGGTCTCCGGCGACATAGGCGATTGCCTCCAAGTCAGCCTTAGTTTGCGGACCGATCATGGAGTCATGGGCAAGCCATCCCCGAACCGTTTGGAGCGTTCGGGGGCAGTTGACCTTGTGCAACTCGGCGATGAGCGTCGTTTCATCAAGACCTGATTTACGGAGCGCCCGGTGCCACCACGCCGCGCGCTCACGAATGGCTGATGCTTCCGCGCCTATTTGCGCGTCGGCTAGGGATTGAATCACGTCTTTTCTGCCGCCCTCTCGAAAAACGAGTACGTCGCCGGTCCGTATATCGGCGATTCGATGACGTGGAATCTTGTAGTTCTCTCCAACCGCTCCCGATACCAGATCGGTAATGACCGGAAGGCGGAAGTTGTCGCTCAGAAAGGCATACGCATCGCCCGAAAAGCTGCACAATGTGGCTGGGATCGTTTCTTCCCCGGCGGCGGCGAGCGGTATCACACCTTTCACGGACATGCGTTCCTCAAAATCGGATCGGGAATCCCCGGTTGCCTGCGGAGGAAGGGCTGCAACAAATCGACGTTCCGGCTCTGCCGGCCAGATTGTGTCATCTACGAGTCCAAGGAAACCTGACTTTTCAGACGAGGTCAGGCTGGGAACGGCACGAGCGTTTCGTTGATTCTGAGCGAACCAGGACAACCACTGCGATTCGAAAGGATAAGCGATCAGGTGAACCAGAGGCGTCGAGTATTTTCTGACCATTGTGCCGAATTTGAGGGAGCCGGGCCACGCTGTACATATCAAACTCTCAAAGAAACCGTTCTCACCAACTTTCGTGGGCAGCAGCACAGGGCATTTTAAGCCTTCGTGCATGAGCCATCGTGTGACGCCCAGGCCGTTCGAGGCGGATCGCGCGACCACTGCAATGGCCTTGAACTGCTGCCGTCGCAGGCTATCCAGCAAATCCTTCACTGCGTGACCTTTTGCCAAGCCCAGTTGTGGATCAGCAACTGCAGTATGAGCCGCTGTACAAGCGCCCTTCAATGCGATCGCGGCAGCCTCGGGCAACCACATCATGCGTTCCGCCGCTGATGAAGCAATTTTTGCCACCCATTCGAGAAGGCGCGCCCGCTCGGCAATATCAGGAGGGGCAAGCAGCCCGGCGCAATGCAGCAGCAGGCGGTAAATCTCTCTCAGAACGAGCTGCGTTTGATCTTCTTCTGATTCGTCCAGGTGGGCCTTGCATGCCTCCAGCAAGTGCGCGAGCTCTTCGAGATGAAGATCGTGACAGGGGACGACCTCCGTGTGGAAGTTCGCTTCATTACGCGCTGAATGAAAGACACCTGCGAAAAAGCTCCCGCTATGCTGGTCTGAGCTTCCCATTTCGAGGTCAGCCAGTGAGAATCTCCAGAATTTACATCCACGATCATGAAGTTGTTGAAGTCTCTCCTCCTCACCCGGTTCGGAGATTATGATGAGGTTTTGAGATTGGGCAATCGAGTCGAACTTCGCCAGATCGGTGATGCGCTTTGCCCCATCGACGACGACAACCTTGGATCGTGGTGGAGCATGAGTACAAGCGGCTTCGACGTGTTCAAGGCGTGAACTGATTGCGATGAGAGGTTGCCCTGCCGCTTGGTAGTTGTCCTGATGTCTGATTTCTCCCGATTCGCTGACAATGCCCGGCACGAGAAGCTGCTCAAGAGATGAACGCGCGGCATCCGTCTCACTCACCAGGGAGGTAGTGGCGAAAAATTCCTCGATCTCGGTGCGACCGCCAAGATACAACACGTAATTGACAGCCAGCGACGGATTGCCGAAGGTCCGGGTACCTATCAACTGGTCCAATGTTGACAGGGGTGCTTCCCGACGCGCGGTATTGATGTCCTCTTCGCGGCCTTTGGGGATTTTGCGCGTCGTTGGCTCGATCCGGAGAATCTCGGACGTTGGCCACGTGAAGGCCGTGTTTCTCTTGTCATCCAGAAGCTTGAGTCGGAACCACTCCTCCATCCCTGGCCAAACTCCCCCAAATACGAAGACCTTGTCTTCCGGGACCAGTTTGACGCGCTGCCCATTTTGAAAGCCCGACCTGGCGTAATTTTGGGCGAGCGTGGGAAACTCGAACGCAAATTTT
>Ga0206991_10394_pt1 | contig 11439 bp, 10 predicted proteins | sample Alteio_BWMinCont_9_FD_153286 | JGI IMG/M metagenome (GOLD analysis project Ga0206991, IMG submission 153286) | Enriched cells from forest soil in Barre Woods Harvard Forest LTER site, Petersham, Massachusetts, United States -... | ecosystem: Environmental > Terrestrial > Soil > Temperate forest >...
GCAATCCATGCTTCATCGTCGTGGACAAAAATGGGAGAAAACGGAAGGAAGTTCTGACCGAGCCCCTTCCTTCGTGGGATAGCTAGTAGTTGGTAGGTTTCCGCTGACGGCGACCGATTGTTGGTTTGCAGTATTCACTTGAGGTTTTGATGCACCGCAACATTTCACGCGCCTACTACGCTCTAATGGCCGAACATCACAGGGTCCGAGCTGCCCATATGAAGATTTTGGCTCGGGGTGACGCGATGCTCGAACGAAAGTTACTGCGAGCCAAAGAAGATGATGAAGCGCATATCGAGGAAGTTGTGATTCATGAAGAAAGACTGTCAGCGGCGCAGCGTCGACGGGCATACAAACTGAGCAGCTATGGCAGGAAAATCGAAAAGCTTATTGATGCTCTGTTGAAGCTATGAGGTCGTGCAATAAATGGAGAGTGGAAGGCACAATTCCGAGTCATGGTGTTCCACCCCGATTGAGAACAGGGGCGTGTAATAGCGTGTATTCGGTCGCGACCTTCCGAAAAACGCGATAATGCTGAGACGTTGACATTCGACTTGGTGCATCGCGATGCATAACGGTGCGGCCCTTCTGATATCGCGGGATGTGTGCCACGAAGTTCTAAAGTAAGTAGCGCCAAGGTGTGTGGGGCTGTTGTAGGATCTGATCTCCAATAGTAGAAGAGTTTCGTTGAAGACAAATCTGAAATAAGGGGGGTAAACGAACGTGGTAATTGGAGATCGCTTGCGTGAGATGCGCGAGGAGAAAAAGCTTTCGCAGGGTGATATTGAAAAACGAACTGGGCTACTTCGATGCTACATCTCTCGCGTCGAAAACGGGCACACAGTTCCAGCCATAGAAACACTAGAGAAGCTGGCTCGAGCCCTGGAAGCTCCCCTCTACCAACTGTTTTATGACGGCGAGGAGCCGCCCGTCCTTCCGAACCTTCCCAAGCGGAAGTCGTCTGAAGACATCGCCTGGGGAAGCGCCGGCAAAGATGCACGCTATCTCAACAAGCTTCGCCGCCTCTTGAGTAAAACGGAGGACGAAGATCGCAAGCTTATTCTATACATGGCCCAGAAAATGGCTAATCGCTAGATTCGCCCTTTGACTGTGCGGGGAGCAGCCGTTCTTTCCCGATGGTACTCCGCGACTCACCTTGACTCGTGTACGCGGCAGCTTTAGTACTCGCCGTTCGCGCTCGACGTGCCCCTATTTGCGGCGGTATTCACGTCAACGCAGCGCCACGCGAATCAGAGCGTTCACATACCGATCCCTTCTGTCCTTCCAAGTCTGCATGGCGAGAACTCAAACGGCCTCGTTCAGTGTCGTCTCCAACTTCGGTCGTCCAGAAATGCCACATCAACGATGTTGTCGTTAGTACCCCTTTTTCAGCCGCTTTCACTCTCAAGCACCGCGAGTGCAAACAATCCAGCGCCCGGCGGCGCGGCGGTCCTCTGCTTCGCGACAGCGCCCCTACGGGGTCTCGGTTCCTCCCGCTTCGCATGCACCCTCCAAGAAAGCAGACCTTGGCACTTGGGAGCTGTCTCACACTCGCGCCCTCCGGGTGGTGTGCCTTGAGAGACTCAGGGCATCAAAGGAGATTTTCCCATGTATGACAACACCGTGAGGTTAATTGGATTTTTGGGGAAGGACGCCGAAGTGAAGAGCACGAAGAGCGGAAACGAATACACCGTTCTATCGCTCGCCACGCAAGCGTCTTGGAAGGACAAGAAATCGGGCGAGTACGTGAACCGTACCGAATGGCACCGGATGATCGCGTGGGCCAATCTTTCGACGTTCGCCGCCACACTGAAAAAGGGCACGCACCTGTCCGTCGAAGGCGAGCTACGCTACCGCGAGTTCAACGACAAGAAGCATAAGAAGGTCAAGGTTCGTCTCGCGGAGATCCACCTTGGCAAGATCGGCAAGCTCGACCGCGCCGAAAAGCGCGACGCGAATGCAGCACCGCCCGAACTGCCGACCAACGGCGACGAGGCCCCTTTCTAGGGGCCTCTAACTTTCCTGCGTTGAAGTTCGCCGACGCGCCCAGTGGTTATTTTGAGCCTTCAGATATCAGCTCGTCGGCAGACGACAAGTATTGGTGACCAGCGGGTGACCCGTGCTCTCGCTGTATCCTTTCATTGACTCGGGCGTCTAATCCACGTAGTGTCGGATTAGGGTAATGAGAAAAAGACTATTCATTGTTGTAGCCATGGTCGCCCTGTTGGGTCTGCAATTTGCGGACTGCATGTCAGCGATGACGCAAGACCAACAGAGTATGAAGTGCTGTGGTTCCATGCCCTGCGATCCGTCAAATCAGAGTCACGATTGCTGCAAGGGGATGGTTTCGATTCAGTCCCCCAGCGTGTTGCCAGCCGCTCACGTTTCGCTCCACGCGCCCGTTATGGTTGCGACCGATATTCTTGAATCACCGCAGGCCGTGAGGTGCCCCGAAGTATCTCGCTTGGATTTCGACGCTCCGACGCATTCACCTCCCGAGCTTTACACCCTTCACTCTTCCCTCCTGATCTGATCCGCTGTTCAACGGTGCTGCAAAGCACCGGCTTGTCTCTTTCTCCGTCTCCACTGTCCACATAACCCGCCGACGTGTTTCAGTCGAGGCCCTTTCGGGGTAACTCGCTTACGGTCTGCGGCTTCGATCCACACGCTTAGGAGAAAAAGATGTTTTTGATAGCGAGAACGAATTTCGCTGCGCGCTTTCCGTGCGTAGGTCTTAGTCGAAGTATTTCTGTGATTTTGCTTTCCGTTGTTCTAGCCGCGCATGCTTTTGCGCAGGAGTCTCCCACGACGCACACGGGGCCGATCACTCGACTCTCCGAGTTGCTCGCGGAAGCGGAGAAGAACAATCCGCAGATTGAAGCCGCACGACAAGGCTGGCAGGCGGCGAAACAAGTGCCGACGCAAGTCTCGACGCTGCCCGACCCGCAATTCAATTTGCAGCACGTAAGTGTAGGCAGTCCTCGCCCCTTTGCCGGCTACACCAACAGCGACTTTGCCTATCTCGGCCTCGGCGTCTCGCAGGACATTCCCTACCCGGGGAAGTTGCGGTTGAAGGGCGAGATCGCGAAACGTGACGCGGATGTTTCACATCAACAAATCGAATCCGTGCGCCGCGCCGTCCTCGCTGATATCAAGGGCACCTATTTCCAGCTCGCCTATCTCTCCAAAACACTCGCGATCCTCGAAGAGGACGGCGAGTTGCTCAAGCAAGTGGAACAGGCCGCCGACGCCCGGTACCGTTCCGGCATGGGAACACAGCAGGACGTTCTCCAAGCACAACTGCAAAAGACGAAGCTGCTTCGCGAAATCGCCATGCATCATCTTCAGGTTGGAAAGCTCGAAGCCCAGCTCAAACAACTTGTCAACCGTTCACAGGAATCACCGGACATTGAGCCGGCCGATCTTCTCGAAACGCCTCTCGTGCAAGAGTACGCCGAACTTCTGGCCGCCTCGCAAGTACAGAATCCGGAAATCGCTGCCGCGCAGAAAATGATCGAAAAGCAGTCGCTGCAGGTGGACCTGGCCCGCAAAGATTTCTATCCCGACTTCAACGTGCAGTACATGTGGCAGCGGACCGACCCCGCCCAATTCCGCGCCTATTACATGCTGAGCGTCGGCATCAAGGTCCCGATCTATCGCAGCCGCAAACAGCGCCCTGAACTGGCCAAAGCCGAATCGGAGCAGCTTCGAGCGAGAAGCGAGCTCCAGGCGCAATCCCAGCAACTCGCCGGAGATTTGCGCGCGCAATACGTAATCGTGCAACAGACCTCCGAACTGCTCAAGATTCACCGCGAAGGACTGTCTCCGCAGGCGCGTGCGGAATTTCAATCAGGTCTCGCGGCCTACCAATCGGGCAAACAGGATTTTCAGGCGCTGCTGACGGCGTTTCTCGATGTGTTGCATCTTGACGAGGACTACTGGCAGAACGTCGCCGAATACGAGACCGCCATTGCGCGACTCGAACAACTCACGGGGCTGTCATTACAGGACGAAGGAGCGAAGAGATGAAAACATATCGCATAGGGCTCTTGCTGGCACTCGTTGGAAACATCGTTCTTGCCGTCGCCCTCGTTGGGTTGTGGCTACATTATCGCTCTGCCAAGCCGATGACGGATTCGGAAACCAAAAAGGATAGTTCCACCGCGCAGGATTCCATGTCCGCATCCATGGCCATGCCCGTTGCAGCGACAGAAGCGCCGCTGGTTCCAGTGCAAATCTCTTCGCAGCGGTTGCAGAGTATCGGTGTGAAAACGGGCAAGGTCGAACGGAAATTGGTCGCCGACGAGATTCGCACCACCGGCAGTGTCGCTGTTGACGAAAGGCGGCTGGCCTACGTCCAGGTACGGTTTTCCGGCTATATCCAGAAAGTGTTTGCCGATGCCACGTACCAATACGTCAGAAAAGGACAACCGCTATTCACAATTTACAGTCCCGATCTAGTGGCCACGGAACGCGAGTATTTAGTGGCAAAACAGAATCAGCAGCAAGTGGCGCAGAGTAGCGTGCAAGGTGTCGCGTTCAGCGCAGCATCGCTACTCGACGCGGCTGCGGAGCGTCTCCAGCAGTGGGGTGTTCCACAAAAAGAGATCGCACGTCTGGAATCCACCGGCCAAGTACAACAGGAACTGGAAGTCGATTCGCCAACCTCCGGCTTTATCACCGAACGCAATGCGCTGCCCAGCGTCGCCGTTCAGCCGGAAATGCGCCTGTATACCATTACCGACCTTTCGACCGTTTGGGTTCAGGCGCAGGTCTTCCAGAACGATCTCGAACGTATAAAGATCGGCGCTCCCGCAACGCTCACCGTGAACACCTATCCGGGCCGGACGTTTACTGGCCGTGTGGACTTTATTTATCCGCAGGTAGATATGGATACGCGAACCGCAAAAGTGCGCGTTGTCTTTTCGAATCCTGGCCTCCAACTCAAACCGGGAATGTTCGTCAACGTAAGTCTGAAGGTCCCGATGGGGAACCAACTTGTTATCCCCGCAAGCGGCGTCCTGCAGTCCGGCGCTCGCGAGATCACTTTTGTGGAGCGCAGCGACGGTTATATCGAGCCGCGCGAGGTGCAGTTGGGGTCTCGCGTGGGTGACGATTTTATCGTGCTGAAGGGGTTGAAAGCGGGCGAGCAGATTGTTACCTCCGCAAACTTCCTGATCGACTCCGAGAGCCAGCTTCAGGCTGCACTCGGTTCGTTTGTTCCCCCTCCGCCCGGCGCGGGTGCGGCGTCAACTACCGACGCACCGCAAGGAATTGTCGAATTAAGCTCTGATCCGACCACGCCGCGGAAAGGAAGCAACGTATTCCGCGTGAAACTCACCGATTCGAGTGGAGCGCCCATCTCCGGTGCGGAAGTCAGCGTGACATTTTTCATGCCGGCGATGCCCGCGATGGGCATGGCATCGGTGCGTACACCCGTCACCCTCAGCGACAAGGGCAACGGTCTCTATGAAGGTTCGGGACAACTGGAAAACGGCGGAACCTGGCAAGTCACCATCCTCGCAAAAAAGAATGGGCAACTCATCGCGACCAAGCAATTGAGCGTGAATGCCACGGGAGGCATGTAAGGTGATCTCACGGTGGATTGATTGGTGCGCGCAAAATCGTTTCCTTGTTTTCATGGGAACAGTCCTGCTGGTGCTCACGGGAATCTGGGCTCTGCGCCATATTCCCCTCGACGCATTACCAGACATTTCCGATGTGGAAGTGATTATCCATACGCCTTGGGCGGGTCAGCCTCCTAGCCTCATCGAAGACCAGGTCACTTACCCCATCGTCACGACCCTTCTTGCGGCACCGCATGTAAAGGCCGTGCGAGCACAAACCATGTTTGGCGATTCCTACGTCTTCGTCGTCTTCGAAGATGGAACTGATTTGTACTGGGCACGTTCGCGCGTTCTCGAGTACATGCAACAGATCACGGGTCGCTTGCCCTCGGGCGTGCATCCCGTCATCGGGCCGGATGCGACTGGCGCAGGTTGGGTCTATGAATACGCGCTCGTGGACCACAGCCATCAACGCAGTTTGGCTGACTTGCGCAGCCTTCAAGATTGGTATCTGCGCTACCAGCTCGCGACTGTTCCCGGAGTGGCCGAGGTAGCCACGATTGGCGGATTCGTTCGCCAGTATCAGGTCAACGTGGACCCGGACAAACTTCGTGCCTATGGCGTCCCTCTCTCAACGGTCATCGAAAGAGTTCGAGCCAGTACGAACGAAGTGGGGGGACGGCTGCTTGAAATGGGCGGGGCGGAATACATGATTCGGGGCCTCGGCTATTTGCATTCGCTGAGCGACCTCGAAACAGTTCCCGTAGCAACCAAGAACGGCACGCCGGTGCTCGTCCGAGATTTGGGGACAGTTACGTTCGGGCCGGACATTCGGGAAGGTGTTGCCGAGTGGCAAGGCGAAGGAGAAACCGTTGGCGGGATTGTCGTGATGCGCGATGGCATGAACGCTCTGACCGTCATTGATGGCGTCAAGAAAAAGCTCGCTGAGATCAAACCATCATTGCCTCCAGCCGTCGAGGTCGTCTCCGGTTATGACCGCTCTGGGTTGATTCATGCGTCAATCGAGACCCTCCAACGCGACCTGCTCGAAGAGGCCGCCATCGTCAGTGTAGTCATCATCATCTTCTTATTCCATTTCCGTTCGGCGTTGATTCCGATTCTGACCCTACCGATCGCCGTGCTCGCAGCCTTCATCCCGATGTACTACCTCCATGTCACCTCGAACATCATGTCGCTCGGCGGTTTGGCGCTGGCGATTGGCGTCCTGGTGGACGCCGCCATAGTCATGGTCGAAAACGGATACCGGCAACTTTCCGAGCACCAATCCTCCGAAGCCGGTCCTCTTTCTGAGTCACAGAGGCGGAAAATCCTCTTGGATTCCGCGAAACAGGTGGGTCCCGCTATTTTCTTTTCGCTGGTAATCATCGTGGTTTCCTTCCTCCCCGTCTTTTTACTGGAGGCACAGGAAGGACGCATGTTTCGTCCGTTGGCGTGGACGAAGACGCTGGCGGTTGGCTTTTCCTCTGTCTTGGCTATCACGCTTGTGCCCGTACTCATGATGCTATTCATCCGCGGACGGCTGATACCGGAATCACGGAACCCCATTTCAAGAATCACCCAGGCTCTTTATTTGCCGGTTCTACGGCTCTGCTTGCGGTTCCGCAAAACCACCTTGCTGCTCAATTTGGTTTTTCTGATCGTCACACTTCCGCTCGCGCTTCACATCGGCAGCCAATTCATGCCGCCACTCTTTGAAGGTTCGGCGCTCTACATGCCGACGGCCTTGCCCGGAATCTCCATCGGGCAGGCATCGCAATTGCTTCAAGAACAGGATCGGATCATTCGCACGTTCCCGGAAGTCGAGACCGTCTTCGGTTCTATCGGGCGATCCGACAGCGCGACTGATAATGCTCCCCTCGATATGTATGACACGACGCTCATGCTCAAGCCGCGCAATCAATGGCGGCCGGGGATGACCTACGAAAAGCTCATTCAAGAAATGGACGCGAAACTCCAGTTTCCTGGGTTGTCCAACACTTGGACCATGCCGGTCGAAAATCGCCTCGATATGGAACTAACGGGTATCAAGACGCCTCTCGGCTTGAAGATTCAGGGGCCGAATCTGGAGGGCATCCAGCAAGTTGGCGCGCAGGTACAGCAGATCCTCTCAGCGATTCCGGAGATGCGCTCCATCTTCGCGGAACGCGTTTCACAAGGTTTTTATCTCAACGTCGAAGTGAACCGTGCAGAAGCGGCTCGCTACGGTCTGACTATTGGTGATGTGCAACAGGCGGTGACTTCGGGAATCGGCGGAGAAATGGTCGCCGAGAATGTCGAGGGCCGCGAGCGGTATCCAGTGAATGTCCGGTACAGCCGTGACTTCAGGGACAACGTCGAGGAATTGCGGCACGTCTTGATTGGCACGCCCTCCGGCGCGCAAATCCCAGTTTCCGATGTCGCGAAAATCTCGTTCTCTCGGGGACCCTCCATGATCCGCGATGAAGATGGGGCGCTGACCGGCTACGTGTACATCGATCTGAACACGAAAAACTACGGCGACTTCGTCATACACGCGAGTAAGTTGCTCAAGCAAAAACTCGCGTTGCCTCCCGGCTTTACCTACAAATGGTCCGGCGAGTACGAGTTTGAATTACGGGCCAAAGAGCGGCTGCAACTCATTCTGCCGATCGTATTCTTTGTCATCTTTATGTTGCTATACGTGGTGTTTCACTCTGTCACCGAGGCTGCTGTCCTCATTTTCCCGACGATCTATGCGTTGACAGGCGGCCTGATTCTGCAAAAGTGGCTTGGCTACAACTTCAGCGTCGCGGTGTGGGTCGGCTACATCGCTCTGTTCGGTATTGCCGTTGAAACCGGAGTCGTCATGGTTGTGTATCTACACGAAGCCCTGGATCACCGACTCAAATCCGGCGTTCCTCTGCGTCACGAAGACATAGAAGCCGCCGTGATCGAAGGAGCTGTCCACCGTTTGAGACCAAAATTAATGACGGTCTGCGTTGTGCTCGCCAGCCTGATCCCGATTCTGTGGGAAACAGGTGTCGGCGCAGACGTGATGAAACCCATTGCCGCTCCTCTCGTCGGCGGCATGATCACCTCAACGATTCACGTCCTAATTCTGGTGCCCGTATTCTTCGCGCTGATGAAGGAGCGAGCGTTGCGCCGTGGAACTTTGCAGCCACGAGCGCCGCAGTCGGACTTTTAGAGATTCCTAGTGGTCACTTTAGTCTAAAGGACTGGCGGATCGCAGATTTTCCTCCGCTCGCTTCTCAGAGAAATACGAGAACCAGAGCAGCAACGCCCCCGCCGCGGCAAATGACAAAGCAAGCCATTGTGCGGCCTTGCTTCCCATCGACCAGGACAACATCGCTCCGAGAGCGCAGAGAAACCCGCTTGGCCGGCAAATCCAGGCAATCCGCCGCGTTCGCCTCTCCACAACCGAAGCACGGAGCGGATTGTGCTTCGTTCTCCACCACATCGGATACAGAATCCCTATAATCGCACCCAACGACGCGACCATCAGCAACATCCGCAGTGGAGAAAGACCAATGGCGATTAGTATCGCTGGCAACGGCAGAAGCGCAAACACCAGCAAGCCCAGCTTTGCGTTCAGGCGCCGACGCTGTTGTTCGTAATTCTGCCAGCTCTCCCTCATCGGCCCCATCGTTCAATCTCCCTTGCACCCCGTAGGTCGAGCCCCTGCCTTGCCTCTTGGCGGCCAAAATAACGATTTCCATGCTGCTATACATATAGTATCATGGATTGCGCTGTACAGCACCTAAGGAGGGAATTCCATGTACGACAATTCCGTTCGATTAATTGGCTTCCTCGGGCAGAACGCCGAGAAGCGCACAGCTCGAAACAAAACGCCCTACGTGATCCTTAGCCTGGCTACCACCGTCCGGTGGCGCAATAAAGACTCTCAGGAAAACGTAGAGCGTACCGAGTGGCACCGACTGGTTGCCTGGGGAAACCTGGCGAAATTCGCAGGCACTCTCAAACGTGGAAACCATGTCTCCGCCGAAGGCGAACTGCGATATCGCGTGATCTCTGATAAGAAGCATCCCGAAGTGGAGCATAGGCTTGCCGAAATCCACTTGGCAAAAATCGGGAAACTCGACCGTGGCGAGCATCTCACTGATGAATTGGCCGCCGTTCAGACCGATGATCAGGCCGCGTAAAAACCTCCTTCCCCTCAACATCCTTTACTGCACTAACTCTCCTGATTCAGAAGGCCAAGACACTCTGCCAACCCTGATGGCGGAGTGTGCCTCCCTAAATCCAACCCCCTCCGTTCGGTAAAAATCTTTTTACGAATTTCAATTGCTCTTCCCGCCGAAAGACTGCGCCTCACCGCCCGCTTCTCCTGTCAAGGCTCTGCGCTTCGCTCCGATGAACGCAAACTGCGCGGCCTTGACAGCGCGGACGGTGAAGCGCCTGGGACGGCTAGGAAGAGCATTTGTTTTTCATGCACCGCTCCGCGTTGCCTGGGAAGCAAAAATAAAAACCCTTCAAAGGAGTTCCAAATGCAACCAATCACGAAACACAGTCTCTTTTCTCTAGGTCAAGTCGTTGCAACACCCGGCGCATTGACCGCTCTCCAAAAGGCGGGACAACAGCCGCAGGAGTTCCTCGCCCGGCACCTTCAGGGCGATTGGGGCGACCTGTGCGAAGAAGACCGCCAAGAAAACGCACTCAGCCTCGACCGAGGCTTCCGGCTTCTCAGCCGCTACAACACGTCAGCGGGCGAAGCCCTTTACGTCATCACCGAAGCCGACCGCAGTGTCACCACGATTCTTTTGCCCGAAGAGTATTGAGATTTTCTAGAAATCAAAAAAAAGGAGAAGAGAAATGAGCACGAAAGAAGCAGCGAAGCCGTTGCAAGAGTGCGTGAAGGAGACAGAAACAATTGAGTTGTATTTCCAGCAAGGTAGTTCAGACAAGGTGTATCACCTCCAATTGGTAAGCATTGAAGAACAGTGGTCGGTCAATGCGCAGTGGGGGCGGCGTGGTTCAGCTTTGCAAAGCGATACGAAGGTGGGCAGCGTCGCTTATGACGAAGCTAAGCGCGTCTATGACCGAATCATTCGAGAAAAGACAGGCAAGGGTTATCGCATCGCGCAGGCAACGACCAACGGCGATACGCCTATTTCCGTTGGATTGCCTTCCGTCAAAGAGCATTCCGGTCACGCACCGGAATTACTAACCCCAATCGAGGAACCAGAGGCGTTGCAGTTGGTACAGGATGCGTCTTGGTGGTTCCAGCAGAAGTTCGATGGGCGACGACTGGCCGTACAAAAAGCGGACGGCCAATATTCGGGGATCAACAAACTCGGCCAGCTTATTCCAATCGACTCACGGCTAACGAAATGCCTAGAGTCCGTCCAAGCGCAAGCCTTCCTAGTGGACGGTGAAATTACCGATTCACGGTTCCATCTCTGGGACTTGCTCGACATAAACGGAACTGACCTGCGGATTCAACCATACGAAATCCGTTACGCACGTCTTGGCCTCGTGTTCCGAGGCGTGGACGAAGCCCTCCGCGTTTGCGAGACGGCCATGACACCGAAGGCAAAACGGGCTTTCGTGAAAGCCATGCACGAATCTCGCGCCGAAGGGTTCGTTTGCAAGAACCGGAACGCGGCGTATACGGGAGGACGTGCAGGACAGCACTTCAAATGCAAGTTTGTCACGACCTCTTCCTTTATCGTCGGCCCCAAGCCAGCAGCAAAGGCCGCCGATGGACACCGCTCCATTGCTCTCTATCTGTTAGAGGAAAACCGCCAGCGCTTCATGGGTACTGTGGGAGTACCGGAGCGTTACGCGCTTCCACGCGAGGGGCAGATCGTTGAGATTCGATACCTCTATTGCCATCCCGGAGCCGATGGAAAGC
>Ga0206991_10395_pt1 | contig 11404 bp, 8 predicted proteins | sample Alteio_BWMinCont_9_FD_153286 | JGI IMG/M metagenome (GOLD analysis project Ga0206991, IMG submission 153286) | Enriched cells from forest soil in Barre Woods Harvard Forest LTER site, Petersham, Massachusetts, United States -... | ecosystem: Environmental > Terrestrial > Soil > Temperate forest >...
CAAGCACCCCAAGCCTCCGCTTCCCCCGGTCGATGGAATGTTCCGCCAGGTGACCGACATGGCCTGGAATGCGGCCGGGGATACGTTCATCAGCGACGGCTACAACAACTCGCGCGTCGCGAAATATGACAAGAACGGAAAATGGATAAAGTCCTTCGGCGAGCCAGGCAGCGGGCCCGGACAGCTCAACACGCCCCACAGCATCGCCACCGATGCTCAGGGAAATGTGTACGTCGCCAACCGCGGAAATTCCCGGATCGAAGTGTTCGACGGCGACGGCAAATACCTGCGCAACATCAAAATCAGCGAGCCGTTTGACTACGCCAACACGGTCCCACTCATCGGCAACAAGCCGCCCGTCGATTTGGTGGGAACCATGGGGCCCGGCGCGCCCTGGACTGTCTGCATCACGCCCGGGCCGAATCAAGTGCTCTACGCGTCCGACGCGTTTCCGGGGCGAGTGTACAAGATTAGCCTGGATGGGAAAATTCTCGGAAAAATGGGCGGGACCGGCAGGCAGCTCAAGGAATTCGGATGGATTCACGAAATCGCCTGCCCGTCTGAAAATGAAATCTATGTGGGAGAGTTGATTAACTGGCGTATGCAGAAACTCATCCTGCACCCTGGAAAGTAACTCGCAAATTCAACAAAGACGAAAAGCGCAACACAGAGGACACTGAGGAGCACAGAGGGCCACGGAGAACTTCAAATACCTGGGAAACAAAGGGCGAACCGCAAATCAGAACTTTGCAGTTCTTGCCTTTCTCCGCGTTCTCTGTGCCCTCTGTGTTAAAAGCTTTTGAATTCCCGCTGATTAAGAGTTAGCTGCGTCGCGGAGCCTCGAGTCGGGCGTTATCGAGCAGCCATTCCTGATTCGCGGATCACGCCGGCTTCGCCTCTTTCACGCGCCATGTACTGGTCGTAAATCCAGCGATAAGTTTTTTCGAGCCCCGCCCGCAGCGAAGTGTTCGGTTCCCAACCGAGATACTTCTGGATCAGTGTATTGTCACTGTTCCGCCCGTTCACGCCTTTCGGCGCGCTCAGGTCATAATTGCGCGTGAGCTTGATTCCCGCGATGTCCTCGGCGATGTCCACCAACTGGTTGATTGTTACGGCTTCGCTCGATCCCAGGTTGATCGGCTCAAGGATTTCTGAGTCCATGATTCTTTGAATGCCGTCCGTGCAGTCGTCGATGAACATGAAACTGCGCGTCTGCACTCCGCTGCCCCAAATTTCAATTTCGTGCTTGCCGGAGACTTTCGCTTCGATCACTTTCCGGCAAATAGCCGCCGGCGCCTTTTCGCGCCCGCCGAACCAGGTTCCCCACGGCCCGTAAACATTGTGAAAGCGCGCCACGCGCGTCGTCAGCCCGAAATCCTCCATGAAGTGACGGCACATTCTTTCCGAGAATAATTTCTCCCAGCCATAGCCGTCTTCCGCCAGCGCCGGATAAGCATCTTCTTCTTTCAGTGAAGGCGCTTCAAAGGTCTTCTGCTTATCCCCGTTGTAGACGCAGGCCGAGGAGGCGTAAAAAAAGCGCTTGGTCCCGTTCCTAAGCGCCGCTTGCAACATGTGCGTATTGATCAGCACGGAAAGCATGCACAGCGCTTTGTTGTGCTCGATAAAGCCCATCCCGCCCATGTTCGCGGCCAGGTTATAAATCCCAACGGCGCCATCGGCTGCCGTCTCGCAATTTTCCTTGAGGTTCAAATCCAGGGACAGATTCTCCACATCATCGAAGCGCTGGTACCAATCCTCGAACGGTTTAACATCCACCGCTCGAAGATCCCGGTACCCTTGCTTGCGCAGCACCGCCACCAGGGCGCCGCCAATAAACCCGCCCGCCCCGGCAACCAAAATCTTGTCGTTGATCCCCACAGGCATCTCCTCAATCCATAGGCATTTGCCGGAACGATTTCACCACGCGGAAGTTTTGGGATCAACTGATAATTCGATTCAGGTTGGACAGGCTTCAGCCTGTATGGTTTGGTCGGACCGCGATCATCCGAACCACCAAAACCCAAATGGAGAAGTCCGCGCCACGCGACTCAAGCGCACCAGCTTCCGCCAGTTGCAAAGGTCTATATCATTGATATATACTCTCCCTATGGCCAAAGCAAAAGTCGCCAAATTATTTAAAAATGGCCGCAGCCAGGCCGTCCGTCTACCCAAGGAATTCCGTTTCACTGGGAACTCCGTGCGTGTTCGCAAAGTAGCGGGCGGAGTCTTGCTCGAACCAATGAGTTCAGATCCGGCGGAGTGGCTTGCGGAATTGAAGCGCATTGGACCAGCAAATATCTTTCCCAAAGGTCGCAAGCAGCGGAAACCTCCCATCCGCAGGTACTTTGATTGAAGTATCTTCTGGACACCAACGTCTGCATCGCGCTGCTCAACGATAGCTCTCCGCCAATTGAAACTCGGGTGCTGAAGGAGTTGAGAGCGAACTCCCAACTGTCTGTATCTGCCGTCTCGGTGTTTGAACTGTGGTACGGCGTGGCAAAGAGTACCCGCCGCCCGTCAAACACGCAGAAATTGAAAACATTTCTAAGCAGTTGGATAAATTTACTCCCTCTGGACGATGAAGACGCGAAAATTGCCGGAGAGCTCCGAGCGGAGATGGAGGTGATCGGCCGCCCGATAGGTCAGTACGATTTGCTGATCGCCGGGCAGGCATTACGTCACAACATGACGCTGGTCACGGCAAACTTGAGAGAGTTTGAACGAGTAAAAACTCTTTTGTGGGAAGATTGGTCGAAGTCTTGAAACACGAGGGTGCGGGGCGGGTCCGCATATCCCTGCTTTGAACGTAAGACAGGATTCACAGTTTTTCCACATACCCCCAGCCAGCAGCCAGACTTATCCTTGACATTTAAGAAACCGATGCTATAGTTGCTGGGCTGTACGGTAGCCTGCCTGCTGGACAGGAGGCCTTAGCTCTTTGACAAACTGGGTAAGATGAGATGTGCCAGAACCCGTTCGATTGACCACGGCATTTCGATGCCGCGGGATTGAGTGAATCGAGCGATAAAAAGTTCGCTTGGAAAACTTAGGTCCGACTCTCAGAAATGACAGTCGGGCTTTTTGCTTTCTAAGCAGCCAGTTTCACACGAGAGTTTGATCCTGGCTCAGAGCGAACGCTGGCGGCGTGCTTAACACATGCAAGTCGAGTGCGCGCCTGTAGCAATACAGGTGGCGCACGGCGCACGGGTGCGTAACACGTGGGCAATCTGCCCTCGGATGGGGGATAACTCGCCGAAAGGCGAGCTAATACCGCATGACATTCCCGGGACTCCGGTCCTGGGACTCAAAGGCCGCAAGGCCGTCTGAGGAGGAGCCCGCGCCCGATTAGCTAGTTGGTGAGGTAACGGCTCACCAAGGCTTTGATCGGTAGCCGGTCTGAGAGGATGGCCGGCCACACTGGAACTGAGACACGGTCCAGACTCCTACGGGAGGCAGCAGTGGGGAATATTGCGCAATGGGCGAAAGCCTGACGCAGCGACGCCGCGTGGGGGATGAAGCTTCTCGGAGTGTAAACCCCTTTCGACCCGGACGAATGACCCGCAAGGGTTTGACGGTACGGGTATAAGAAGCCCCGGCTAACTACGTGCCAGCAGCCGCGGTAATACGTAGGGGGCCAGCGTTGCTCGGAATTACTGGGCGTAAAGGGTTCGTAGGTGGTGCGGTAAGTTGGAAGTGAAATCTCTGGGCTTAACCCAGAGGCTGCTTTCAAAACTGTCGCGCTCGAGTGCGAGAGAGGTCAGTGGAATTGCAGGTGTAGCGGTGAAATGCGTAGATATCTGCAGGAACACCCGTGGCGAAGGCGGCTGACTGGATCGCAACTGACACTGAGGAACGAAAGCTAGGGGAGCAAACAGGATTAGATACCCTGGTAGTCCTAGCCCTAAACCATCAGAACTTGGGGTGGCCCGCGTAGGCGGGTCGTCCCGTAGCTAACGCGTTAAGTTCTGCGCCTGGGGAGTACGGTCGCAAGACTGAAACTCAAAGGAATTGACGGGGGCCCGCACAAGCGGTGGAACATGTGGTTCAATTCGACGCAACGCGAAGAACCTTACCTGGGCTTGAACCGCTACTGACCAAGGGTAGAAATATCCTCTTCCCGCAAGGGACAGTAGTAGAGGTGCTGCATGGCTGTCGTCAGCTCGTGCCGTGAGGTGTTGGGTTAAGTCCCGCAACGAGCGCAACCCTTACTCGTAGTTGCTACCCGCAAGGGAGAACTCTACGAGGACTGCTCCGGATAACGGAGAGGAAGGTGGGGATGACGTCAAGTCAGCACGGCCTTTATGTCCAGGGCTACACACGTGTTACAATGCATGGTACAGACTGTTGCGAACCCGCGAGGGGGAGCTAATCGGCCAAAGCCATGCTCAGTTCGGATTGCAGTCTGCAACTCGACTGCATGAAGCTGGAATCGCTAGTAATGGCGTATCAGATCGACGCCGTGAATACGTTCCCGGGCCTTGTACACACCGCCCGTCACATCACGAAAGTGAGCTGTACTAGAAGTCGCGCAGCTAACCGCAAGGAAGCACGCGCCCAAGGTATGGCCCATGATTGGGGTGAAGTCGTAACAAGGTAGCCGTAGGAGAACCTGCGGCTGGATCACCTCCTTTCTAAACATAGCGGCAATGAATCCTGTGCAGGTGTGCAGGTGAAGTTGCCCAAGCTTCGCAGCCTCTCACGGGGATGCGAGGTAATCGCTCGAACGATTCAATCTTCGAGCGGGTTCTGTCAGATCTCATCTTTTTAAACGCGCACTCCATGTGCGCTGCCCAGTTTTCAAAGACCTTACCTACAGCACCTACAGAAAAAGCCCGCCGAGTGATCGGCGGGCTTTTTCTATTTCGCCACTGTACCTCGAATTCGGCTTATTCGTCGTGCGCCATCCCGTTATGCCTTATCTTCTGTGTCAGGCGATTCGCGTTCCGTTGACCGAACTCCCGCGGCTTCTTTTGGTCCAACCGACTGAGTGGCGGGGGTCGGGGCTGCATCGGCTGCGGTTATGACCCTCAGTTTCGGGGCGAAAAAGATGTTATTAGTCTCCCGGGCGAGATCGCGGAAGGAAGTCACAACCGAACGGATATCGAACTCTTTAGCAGTCCTCTCATATACATGATAAGGCTCAAGCTCCCTGTCCGACAGTAATATCACCCGCGGACGATGCGGGATTTGGGCGCCCTTGCATCTAACAATTTCTGCTTCAGAAAAGGGTCCAGTTTTAGAGAAAACTATGTACGCGGTCACGCGCTCTGGTGGGAAGGCATTGACAACTGCAGAGAGATTCTTGACGTCAGTGTCGCTGATCTCGTTTTTTTCTCCACCTGCCTTGCATTCCCCGACAGCGAGTTCGATCTTGCCCGTGCTATCGAACGTCAACATTACGATATCGGTTTCGCACGGACTTATCCTCGCTCCGGAAGATGAAAGCGTAAAGGACGTCGCAAAGAGACGCGAGGAGGTCAACGGTGAGACGTTCGTCTCGAGTTGCTGGAGTGTGAGCACTACCGGAATTGCACCCTCCTGATGGTTATCCCTTCCAAACAAGCCCGACCGGCGAAAGCGCCAATCGCCACGATCCTTCAGTTGCGTGGCGGCATCGAATGTTTCCCCGCAATACTCACATACGACTTTGTGACCAAGACTCTCCAAAGCCAGCCAGAAATTTAGATTGCAGTTCGGACAAAGCAGGTCCAGTCCAGCTCGTAGCGCACCTTTCTTGAGTAGGTAATCGAATGCGGTCGCGGAGGTAAGCTCCGCTCCTTCAACAAAAAGTTTGGGTAGGTTTGGCCTTTTAGTAGAAGGATCGATTTGAGAAATTGTCAGAGTAGCAGCGCCCCGAGTGAATGATTGCAGAGGACCGTATTCTTCAATTAACTTTCTGACCCCTGGCAGCTTAAAAACTCGGCATCCCTGCAAATCATTCATTTGATGGATCATGCGCATTGCGACTAGGCCGGGCAAGCTCGGCTCAGCGTGAATGCCGAAAACCCTAAAGAATTCAATAATAACGTTTGCAGTTTGGCATGCGTAAAAGGAAAAGTCCGAAGAGTCCGCTGATGTGATGACATCGAGTCCGCTCCTCTGAATCCTAACGTCGTTCCCAATAAAGACCATTTCTTTTCGATAGAAGTCATTCATTTCAGGGAGTGGCGGCGTAGTCAGGGTCCTACCAAATTCACGCCAAGCGGTTGCCCCTGGTCGAATACCCACAACCATTAGTTGATGGAACGAGGCATCATCTTCCTGAAATGGTTTCTCAGGCAATTGAAATGCGATCTGTGTTCCCCGCTCGGTGTCGCTGATATTCCCTAGAGCTCTTTTGGGCCTAAATTGCATGATAGCAACCGGCAAGCCGGAGTCTCCGTTGCGCACTATCCTTTCGGAAATCGCATGACCAAACCTCTTCATGTGCAGGTCTGGCAGGCGATTTCGGGACCAAATGCCTACGAAAGTGGGCAAATCTTGCAGGCCCGGTGTTCTGCTGTGGATTTCGTGAACGAATCCGTCCCGAAAATCGGCGAGTCTCTTCTCCTCTCGGAAGTCGAAAAAGAACAGATCAAGATCGGCCGCCCAAAGGTTCCAAAAGTTGACAACGTCCTCAAAGTTGTCTGATTCCCCGACGTAAAACCCGTCGTACTCGTTGACCCGGTCTGGTTCTAGATCGAATCTTGAGATCGCAGACGGCGTAAAGGCGCTATGGACATCGACAGGGATTGAATCTTCCCTTCCCAACGAAACTGTCTTGCCATTGAGCATTCTGGTGACAAAACCCGGATAGTCGAGTTTGGCTTCCCCTGCGCCGGGGTACGAGCCAAACTGGGCCAGAAAAATATCGGCTAGAGGGTCCGCCAAATCCCATGAAAAAAGCGTGGACGACAATTTCGGTTTGCTCTCCCCTTTCACATACTCTTTGTGGAGTTGCGAAACCGGGTGGTAGATATCAAGGAACGGCGAGATAACACCTTGCCCAAATTCTGTGAAAAACTGAGGATATCTATAGTGATGCAGAGGCCATTCGAAACTAGGGAAGGATTCGGCAAACGCTATTAACTCGGGGACTTCAGCGGCAGGATATAAAACATCCACACATAGCCGCCTGAGGAAGTCCCGTGCGTCATTGCCGATCCCGATTGATATGAGCGGATTGTATCGACCTCCCCAAAGAGTGTGGGTTAGCCGAAGAGATGTCCGCACGTCATCCATATTTCCTTGACGCACGCACCAACCTACTCGCACTGGTCGATATCGTATCCCAAGATTTACAGTACTCATTGTGTTATCAATATAGGGTTGCCCATCCTCAAGTCAACCCCCGCCTAAAAAACCCTCCAGTTTTAGCTTCGACGACAAGCGATAAGGCGAACGTCTGACCGATAGCAGAATCGCCAGTCATGGCGAACAATAGACCTAATGAAAAAACACAACGACAAAGCACCGCAGGTGAATTGGCAAACGCCGGGTGTGCCAGCCTTGAATTGGGAGGTGCGCCATCCTTGACGGGTGGCCCAGCCTTTGAATTTGGGGGTGCCCCATCCTTGCGCCTTTCGCAAGGGTGGGGTTTTTGGGGGGCTCCGCCTGTTCGATGACTGAAATCTTGACTTGAACCAGATTGATACGTTCTTGCTATGGCAGCGCTACAAACTCCTCGACCGTAAATTCCGCTTAAGTGATGATTGACCTCGTTGTTCTTGCGTCGAGGTCCCACAACATGAAGAAAATGCGGAACGGTAGCGCGCCTTTAAAGAAGCAAGCCCGAATCTTTAGCAGAGGACGAATCACCGTGCCACGCGAGGTTCGCCTTCGGATGGTTTTGCGTCCGGGCGACACGCTGGAGTTCGAGACTCGCGGCGATCACTTTTTCATGCGTCGCGTGAAACTTCACAGACAACGGAGAGATTCCTCACTTCGTTCGGAATGACAAAAAGACATTGTTACGCCTGCAACAACTTCATCAGACCTACGGCCGCGTGCGAGAGGCGAGCGCCGCGGCGCGACACCAGATACAAAGAGCGCGGCATCTTGAGCTGGCGGATGCGGACTTCGGCCAGGAGTTTTCTTTCCACTTCCCAGAGGACGCACATGCGCGGGACGATCGCCACGCCCATGCCCATTTGCACGAAGCGCTTGATGCTTTCGATCGTGGGCATTTCGATGTCGCGGCGCAGCGTCGTGCGGTGCTTCTCGAAAAGCTGGATGACGCGCGAACGGTAGGGCGATTCGACGTTGTGCGCAATAAAAGTTTCCTCTCCTAATTCTTTGATGTCTACCGAACGGCGGTGCGCCAGGGGATGCTTGGGCGGGACGACGAACGTCAGCTCATCGCGCAGGATTTCAACGGCTGCGAGCTTCGCGTCCTGCGGCACATAGGAGACGGTGCCGAGGTCCAGGCGATAATTCAAAACTTCCTGCGGGATGTCGCGCGAAAGCGTGCGGTGCATGATCAGCTTCACGCCGGGGTAGAGTTTTCTGTAACGTGCGAGGGCCGGAAGCAGCGCGTGGATCGAGCTTTCGTTCACACCGAGGCGAAGTTCGCCGCGGCCCAGGCTTTTCAGATCCTCCATTCCCTTTTGGATTTCGTCGCGCAGGTTGAGCAGGCGCTCGGCGTAATCGCGCAGGAGTTCGCCGGCGTCCGTGAGTTTCACCTGGCGCGCGCCGCGGACCAGCAGCGGCTGGCCCACCGATTCCTCGAGCTTGCGGATGACGATGCTCACCGCCGGCTGCGTGCGGTAGAGTTTTTCCGCGGCGCGGGAAAAGCTCTGCTCTTTTGCCACAGTTAGAAATACGTGCAGTTGGGATAGATCCATGGGTCCTTTCTAGTAGCGCGGGCTTCAGCCTGCGGGGGTTGGGCCTTGCAAGGACTAAGATCCGCAGGCTGAAGCCCGCGCTACTGGTACCCCAATACCCTTATAATCAGAGTTTATAGCAAGCCCAGATATTATAAATTAAATGCAGGCATTCGGATAGGCTGATTAAACTGCGGCTCGTGCAGGTCTCGTCTTGAAGTACGCGGCGACAAACAGAAAGGCAAAAAGCCAGTCCACAGATCCAACTGCAAGCACGGAAAGCGGGAGTCGATGCTGTGAGAATAAAACGACCAGTGCAACTCCGTACGAGACTTTTTCCAGAACGGACGGCAGGATCATGGCGCGGTATCGTATAGGGTCTCTCGACACCACCAGAAACAACACTTGCCAGGCCAGCCCCGCTCCAAGAAATCCGTAAAAATATTCCGGATGCGTGATCGCCGGCGGCGTATCCCGGCCGATTTTCCCCTCCATGAAATAAATCGGCGCGAGGATTAGCAACCCGTAGGTGCCGGCAATGAAAAAGACAATTCTGGCGAATCTCATCCTGCGCCTCCCCTCAAGCTGCCATGGGATCGGATGAATCGACCACCGCGCCCGCTCCTATTGCGGCGAGAGAGTCCTCGGCGGGTGCATTTTGTGAGGGGTCATCGGTAATCTGGCCACAGGAGCAGCCGAAGTGAACACAAAAAGGATAAACCGCACGTCGTTCTTGCCGTTGTTCTTGAAAACTCTTGCCGCCCCCCCTCCGGCGATCCAGAGGAAATCCCCCGGTTTTAAAGTTTCGTCGGTGGCTTTGTCGGAAGTCGCGGCAAAATCGGCCTGGTCCAGAGCGACAATCAACATGGAGTACTGCAAGCCCCCGAGGATTATATTTTCTCCGGAGGCAATTCGCATAAGGCGCACACGAGTCTCAGTCGATTCCAGCAGCGTCTGGCTCGTGTTATTCGCGGTGGCATTTTCGGGAGGAGCCGGACAATCCAGGGGCTGGTCGGGAATAGCGGCCGCGCAAACATTGTGAAGGTTGGTCTGCGGGTGCATTAATTCCACGGCGACTGTATGGTATGGCGCCTTTCCGTCGACGTGCGTTGAGTGGACGTAGCCGCCGCGCTGGAGACGAACCTGGGCGTCCGCATTTTTCTGATGAACATCCGGCTTGCCCGGAATGCCGACCGTTACTTCCTGGTCCCCGATCGCAATGGCGACCGTATCCTTGTCGTGCCGGTGCAGAACGATAGAATCACCGGGCGAGACTTCCACCTTAAACACCTTCACAGATTCATTTCGAAATGCGAGATGGTGATGTGGCTCTTTCTCCATGGTAATGACGGCGGCGGTTTGCGCGGCAATCGACAGCGGGAGCAGCAATGCCACCGCTAACCAAGCGGTCTTAATATTCATGAGTTTCTCCAGTTTCTTCTTTCAATTTATGCGGGATCGAGTGCCCAGTCAACTTTCCTTGTAAGTCGCTGTATATCATATATATACAACTGTTCCAGCCTGCCTGTTTATCCTCGCTGGCTGCCTCCCCCAATTTGGGCATGTAACACAGAATTAACATTCCTCTCACGGGCCGTTAAGGGAGCGCCGATAGTGTGCGCAGTGCCCAGAGGTGTCTGAGGCGAATTCTCCCCGACCTTAAAGAAGGAAATCGACGCCATCCGAAGGGGAATTCAGCGGCAGTGCAGTCTGAAGTGTTGCGATCGGGTTCGATTGTTATTCCGGGTGGAGATGTGGCATCGCCAGCAAGCGGTTTCGTGCAGATGGTTCGGGGGGGGATCATGGGAGCACGAAACTAAACCAATTCAGATTTACGGATAATAACCAGTCATAGGAATTCATTTTCAGGAGGAAATGGAATGCGAGTATTTGCAGCAGTGTTGCTGGGTATGAGTCTCGTGGCATCGCCGCTTCTGGCGCGCAATGCCGGCGAGACCGGGAAAGAAGACTCGCCTGCGGCCTCAACCAGCGCCGCAGCCGTTCCGGATAAACCCATGCCGGTGAAGCCGGAAGCCTCGGCCATCGAGAGCGAGATGCAGGACCTGCGCAGCCTGGTGGAGGAACAAAGGGCGGAGCTTGAATCGCAACGCGCCGCGCTGAAGTCCCAGCAACTCAAAATGGAAGCTTTGGAAGAAAAACTGGGAGTGACGACTCCTTCAGAACCCGCGGCCGCTCCCGTGGCTGCTTCTCCGGCAATTTCCGCCCGAGCGCCCATTTCAATTTCGGCCGCTTCGACATCTACTGCTGCCGTAACCACGGCCGCGATGTCGTCGCCGCAAGAAGAAAAGCCATCGCCGCTTTATTTCAAGATTGGCGCGGCTGAATTCTACCCTCTCGGTTTCATGGACTTGACGAACATTTTTCGTACATCCACGACTGGAACGGGCATCGGTACCGGTTTCAATTCCGTTCCGTTTGCCAATACTCTCCTAGGCAGGGCCGAGAGGCCGTTGCGGTTGGGAGTCATCAAGCTCCAGGATTGCCCGCCGAGCATTTCAAACATCCCCTTCCTGTAGTCTACCCAATAAAGGCGCATACGGAGCGAATCGCTGTTGCTGGTGTCAAAAATGTTCGGAGGGGTG
>Ga0206991_10397_pt1 | contig 11372 bp, 13 predicted proteins | sample Alteio_BWMinCont_9_FD_153286 | JGI IMG/M metagenome (GOLD analysis project Ga0206991, IMG submission 153286) | Enriched cells from forest soil in Barre Woods Harvard Forest LTER site, Petersham, Massachusetts, United States -... | ecosystem: Environmental > Terrestrial > Soil > Temperate forest >...
TTGTGGGGTGCTCCTCCGCCGGTGAGCGGAACGGTCCAGATGGATTTCGCGCTTTTATTGGCATCCAGATCCGGCTGGCTGACTCCAAATGCAACGGTTTTACCATCAGGCGAAATCTGAGGATCGCCGACACGCTGAATCTGGAGCAACGCATCCACGGTGAACGGCTGCTTTTGCGCGAACAGACATGTCGGGATCAGCGTGAGCACGAACCACGCCGCGGTGCGGATACGCATATAAGCCAGTATCCCGCATACAGTGTTGTATTCTCGCGTTGAGGGATTGCATTGAGGGATCGATGACAGTTGACGTCGTGTCGGATATTATTTGCCCCTGGTGCTACATTGGCAAGCGCCGGCTCGAGCGCGCCGCAGCCATCCTCGGTAGCCCGATCGAAATCCACTGGCATCCGTTTCAGTTGAATCCTGGGATGCCTGTTCAGGGGATCAGCCGCCGGGAGTATCGGACCACAAAGTTTGGCAGTTGGGAATATTCGCAGCAACTGGATGCGCGGGTGGCGGAGAATGGCAGGCAGGCTGGAATCCAATTTCGACACGACCGGATGGAGCGGACGCCGAACAGTTTTCGCGGGCATGTTCTCGTCGCGGCGGCAATGAAGAACGGTCCGGATGTGCAGAACCGCGTTGTGGAAAGTCTGTTTGCCGGCTATTTTACGAACGGGCAGGATGTGGGAGATCCGGCTGTCCTGATGTCAATCGCGAAGGACTGCGGTGTGGATGTCGATCTGGATGATCCGGCTCTGGCTTCTTTTGTGAGTGCCGAGGAACTGGCAGCACGAAATTCGGGGGTCAACGGCGTGCCGCTGATCCGCTACAAGGGCGTGATTGTTTCGGAAGGCGCCGGACCGGAAGAGATGATTGCGGCCCGGCTTCGGGAATTGACAGGAGAAAAAAGCAAATGAAATGGACCGCGGTGGTTTTTCTGGCGGCAGGAGGTTGTCTTATGAACACAGCGCTGGCGGCGGATTATCCGCAGGCCGAGATCAGCAACGGTCAGATCCACGCCAAACTGTATCTGCCGGACGCGAAGACAGGCTTCTACCGGTCGACACGGTTCGACTGGTCCGGCGTCATATCCAGCCTGGAGTTCGGAGGTCATAACTACTACGGCCCATGGTTCACGAAGCAGGATGCCACCGTCCGTGACTTCGTATATAAAGATGCGGACATTATCGTCAGCGCGGAAAGCGGCTCGATGGGGCCAGCTGACGAATTTCAGACTCCCCTGGGCTACGAAGCAGCTGCCGTGGGAGGAACCTTCGTCAAAATCGGAGTCGGCGTATTGCGGAAAGCGGATGCCACCCCGTACAGCGCGTTCAAAAAATATGAACTGGTCGATTCGGGAAACTGGACCGTGCGAAAAACCGCGGACTCGGTTGAGTTCACACAGGAACTGAATGACCCCGCGACCGGCTATGGCTACGTGTATCGCAAAACCGTGCGATTGACGGCAGGCAAGCCGGAGATGGTGATTTCCCATTCGCTGCGGAATACCGGGCGGCAGCCGGTCAACAGCAAGCTTTATAACCATAACTTTCTGGTGCTCGATGGGACCATGACCGGACCCGACTACGTGATCCAGACGCCTTTTGAGGTGAAAACGAGCCGTCCGCCGAATAAAGATCTGGCTGAGGTGCGCGGAAATCAGATTGTTTACCTGAAGCAACTGCAGGATCACGACACGGTGGCGATGCCGGTCGAAGGCTTCGGCGCGGAGGCGAAGGACTACGACATTCGCGTCGAGAACCGTAGGATTGGAGCCGGGATGCGGGTGGTCGGCGACCATCCACTGGCGAGCGTTGCCCTGTGGTCAATCCGTAGTGTGATGGCGATTGAGCCGTTCATCGCGATTGCAGTGGATCCAGGCAAAGAGATGACGTGGAATTACACGTACAGCTACTACAGTGTGCCGAAAGGTAACTGACGGAGCCTGTTTTTTCCGGTTGAGCTATTTCTGGCGGGAAGCTAGAATGGAGTGTTTCCATTCGGAAAATTCTGAAATCAGACCGACATAAAAGAGGATTGAGCCATTGACCCCACAAGACGCCAAGATTATCGCTGACTACCTGGTAGCCGACCTGCAGCAGGAAATTCCGACCACCGTAAATGTCATCAAGGCTGCTCCCGAAGGAGCGCCGACCTATACGCCGGACGCGAAATCGATGACGGGGATTGCTTTGATCCGGCATCTTGTGTCGGTTGACGTGTGGTTCCTGAACAGCATTGCGAACGGCGCATTCGATGGATCGGCTATGGATCCCATGGAATCCCTTACATCGCCCGCGGATGCAGGCCTGAAATACAATACGCTGGTGTCGGAAGCCCTGGCGCGTGTGAGCGCTATGTCCCCTGAGCAACTAGCGGGAGAAATTGACTTTTTCGGGTACATGAAGCCGCCGGCAGCGCAACTGCTGGGAATGATGATTAAACACTCGATTCACCACCGTGGACAATTGAGCGCCTATCTTCGCCCCATGGGTGGCAAGGTTCCCTCGATTTACGGGGGCAGCGCCGACACGAAGTAGTGGAGCGTTTCAGTCATAACGTAACCGCTTGCTGACGCGCGCGGCTCGGTAACAGATCGGTCTTGCTGAACCGCGACTGGAAGGAGCGGCACTGAAATACCCCATGTGCTCTTGTGGCGCGGTGCTCTAAGAGTGCCGCGCCTCAGTGCGTCATCGCGTAAGTGACGTAGTCGACACCGATGCGCATGCCAAGTTGCGTGTACTGCACGGGATACTCGGGGTTATCCGCGTGCTCCCAGGAATCGCCCAGATCCATGTCATGACAGATCGCGACCATGAGGCGGCCTTTGTCGTCATAGATGCCGCGCCAGTGAGGGTCGTAGCCATCTTTCTCCCAGGTCTGCCGTGAATAAACGTACTGCAGCCCCGGTACCTGGAACTTGTCATCCAGATCGAAGATCACATGAAAAATCTGGTCGTCCTTTGCGATGTCCACAACCGGGCGGTTCGGAAAAACTCTGGACATCACCTTCATGAATCCAGCCCATTCCTGCGTGCCGTGAAAATCGTCACACATGAAAAATCCACCGCGCAGCAGGTACTCGCGAAATTTCGCAATCTGTTCGTCGGTGAGATTCCAGTAGCCGACTTCAACCGCGTATAGCCAGGGATAGTTGAATACATCGTCGTCATCCAGATCGATCGGCTGCTCCACCGATCGCGTCTGAATCCGCGTCAGCCGGCCGACCTCAGCTGAAAGATGACGATCTGAGGCCGGATAATCAATGGTCCAGTTGGCGAGGCCGTGCTTCCAGTCGGGATTTCCGCGAAAGCCAAAATTGGGAACCGCCGGATACATGAGGCGGGCAAAGACCCACTCGGCCGGATTCATATAATCGGGGGGCAGCGGATCGTCTTCATGCTCAATGCCCGGATACTGGCGAAAGGGCATCTGCCACGCCGATGCCGTGCCAATTACGATCAGCAATGCAAGGCCTGCCAGCAGCGTCATTCGGAATGGCGGCGTACGCATGATTACTTCGGGAGAACGGAGCGGGCTTCGTCGATACGTGTGGTCAGCATACGTTCGAAGACGTCGGTGCTGAAGCCCATCATTCGACTGTAGAGTTTGCCGTAAGGATCCATTATGAGAATTGTCGGCAATGAGCTTACGTTCAGCAGCCCCGCGAGTCCTGCTTCCAGATAGACGCGCTGGTCCCACTTTTGTGTCTTCAGGAAGGGCGCGACAAGGGAATGATCGTCATCGGCATTTACGGAAAGAAAGACGACATCGGCTGCCTGGGCGTATCTTTGCTTCACATGCTCAATCAATGGGTGCTGCGCGAGACAGGGGATGCACCATGTTGCCCAGAAATCCATGATGACCGTCTTCCCCTTCAGTTTCGCCATCTCCAGGGGTGCTTTATCGGACACGGTTGGGCCGGACATGGTGAGGCCGCTCCCCGGCAATGTGAAATCATACATGCTGGTCAGGCCGTAGTTGTGGTCCATCGTCTGATAACGTGCGGTGCGGTCCTGCACGGCCTGCCCGCAGCGATTCCACGCGGTCAGGAAAACATCCCCCAGCCCCTGCTCAGAGCCGTGCAGCTTGACGTACAGCGACGTGGCAAGTTTGCGGTCGCGCTCCCGATCGCTCCAGGGCGAACGCGGATCGTCGATCATGACGGCATCCGCGAGATGATCGATGGCCTCGGCATCGCGGCCCAGCTTGACCAGCCAGGTTGCAATCTCGTGAGCTGATTCCGCGTTGGGTAACAAAAGCCACGCGCGGCTCGCTCCGTCGGCTGCCTGTTCCGTATTGCCAAGATAGCCGTTTGCTCTGGCTTCGAGAACACTCGCACTGGCGAAGGCCCGATCGCTCAGATCCGCCCACTGGGCAGCGGTCGTGTGGCCTTCCGGAGGTTTTGCGCGAAGATCCAGCACCCCGGCGACGTAGCGTTTGATCCAGGGCATTGCCCGTGTGGCGGACGCCTTGTCGTCAGAAACCAGCAACGCACGGATGACGCGCTCCAGCATTTGCAATTCGTTCTCCGGCTTGCCCGCGAGAAGTTTCTCGCCATAGAGAACGATGCGTGCTGTGTCGTTACCTTCCACGGCGGTCTTATAGAGCGATGCTTCAATGTCAGACCGGCGCGCGCTGTTCGGGTATTTGCGGAGATGCTGTTCGAGCGCCCGTGTCAGGTCCACCGGGCTTCCGTTAGCCTCGGTGATTGCCTGATTCAGTTCCGTCTGCTCCGCGGCAGTGTTCGGCGGATAAAGGTTGAGCACTCCGGTGGTCTGAGCCGCCAGAATGAGAGGAAAAAGAAATATAAGGAGTCTCGTCGTCATTTGCCTGCCGGGGGCTGGGCCAGAGCCCGGATTTCATCGGCGAATGCTGCCGCCCGCTCGCGCGCCATGTGCATGTAACTCTCGTTTTTCGTCACACGATCCAGAAGCGGCAGGAATTGCTGCGGAGCAATCAGACGTTTCTGATCGCGGGTGGACTCTACCAGGATAAGGGCGTTCTGCACCCCCAGCTTGTCGTATTTGACGGCGCGTTCGAGTTCGATAAAGTCGCGCTCCGATTCGGCGATTCGCTCAAACCAGTCGAGTAGTGCCTGCGCATTGGGATCGACTGAATAGTTGAACTCGACCTCGGGCGGCTTGCCGCCGGGAGAGCCGTCCTCATAGCGGAACATTTTCTTGCCCATGAAGGCGACCTTCAGTCCGGATTCGAGAGGATGCGCGAAGTGCTCAAGCTTATCGGCGAGCGAGAAAAGTGTCTCCGAATCAGCCTGGGTTAACTGGATCGAGATCGGGTTATTGTCGTCGGGCGCTTCCTTGTAAATCGTACTGCCGTCTTTCTCAACCGAGATCTCAACATACTCGGGAACACTGCCCGGAAAGGTTTTGGTAAAAACCAGTCGCGGACTGGCGGCCTGAACAGTGCCGGACAAAAAGACAGACAGCAGAAGCAGAATGTTCGTTTGTCTCAAGCGAGTTTGTCTCAAACCCGGACCCCCAGACTTGCCTTGCCGCTTCTCAAGACGGTTGGCTTGGGGAAGGCAGCATGCGTTGCGTGGCAGATCGCTATGGCCAGCGCATCGCTGGCGTCCTCAGAAGCAATGGGAGCAGCCAACCGGAGCAGGGATGCGACCATTTGCTGGACCTGGGATTTTTCGGCGCGGCCATAGCCTACGACGCTCTTTTTGACTTCGAGAGGCGAATACTCAGCGACCTGCACGGACGCCTCCACGACCACTAACATTGCAACCCCTCGTACGTGCGACAGCTTGAGTGCGCTCCTGGCGTTTACCGCAAAAAATACTTCTTCGATAGCGGCAGAATCAGGACGATGTTCGGCGATCAGACGGCGGAGTTCGCCCGCTATGTTGAATAACCGAAGTTCCAGAGGATCACGGGCGGAAGAAGTAATGCAGCCCGCACAAACAAGGCGGTGCGATCTTCCGTCGCTATCGATCACGCCGTAGCCGGTACGTTCGGTGCCGCAGTCAATTCCGAATACCCGCATTCCTGATACCCCCCGGCCGAAAACTTCCCGCGCGATCCTCGAATGCTCTAACCTTCGACGTCGTCTTCGCTCGCGTCGAAGTTGGAATAGACGTTTTGCACATCGTCGTGTTCTTCAAGGGCGTCGAGAAGCCGAACCATGCCTGCTGCATTCTTGCCTTCGAGCTCCATCAGGTTCTTGGGAATCATCCCAACTTCGGCCGCGACCGTTTCCAGTCCGGCAGATGTAATCGCCGCAAGAACGGCATCGTGGCTGTTCGGCTCGGAAAGAATTTCCCAGGAGTCGCCGCCATCTTTGATATCTTCGGCGCCGGCGTCCAGCGCGAGGCTCATGATGGCGTCTTCGCCGATCTTTTCCTTTTCAACCACGATCTGGCTCTTGCGCTCGAACATCCAGGAGACGCTGCCCTGTTCGCCGAGATTGCCGCCCTGTTTGGAAAATGCGTGGCGGATGTCACTGACGGTCCGGTTGCGGTTGTCGGTTGCCACCATGACCAGAACGGCCGCGCCGCCCGGTCCGTAGCCTTCAAACATCACTTCGTCGATCTGGCCGCCCTCGAGCTCGCCGGTGCCGCGCATGATCGCCTTCTTGATGTTGTCGGCGGGCATCGAAACGTTCTTGGCCGCGAGAATGGCGGTGCGGAGCCGGGGGTTGCCGTCGGGATCGCCGCCATTGCGGGCAGCGATGGTGATTTCCTTAATGAAGCGGGTAAAAATCTTACCGCGTTTGGCGTCTGTGGCAGCCTTCTTGTGCTTGATGGTTGCCCATTTTGAGTGACCTGACATGTTTGAGAGACTCCGTGTAGCGTGCGGCGCACAAGGCTCTGGCTTATGGTCCGTAACCGCTCAGAAACATCAGGATAGCAGATTACCCGGTGGCCTTCCTTTGAAACGACTGCAGGTACGGGCCAGTGCGGAAACCCGCCCGATCTTATCCACAAAGTCGTCCGTCGGGAATCAGCGCTGGAGGTTGAGGGTCACGAGTTCGTTGCTCTCGAACTCTTCGAACTGGGGTTGCTGGTCAGATCGGAAGTATCTCCGTAAGGCGACTATCGCGGCGATCAGGATTGCGACTACCGCGATGTAGTGCAGCCTGTTGTCCAGCGCCCCCTCCTCGATTTCCGCGACCTGCATGAGGGTGCTCGGGAGGAGGAAAATACACGCGACGAAGGTTACGTGAATCTTCGTTTTGCCCGGGAGGTAAGAGCAGGTGAACGGTATCTTGTGGAAGCCGATCAGGGATATTTCAACAAGCAGTACGCCGAAGAGTGCGAGAAGCACAAGGTGCTTCGCGGCCGTCATCCACGGCTGTGACCACAGAAAGGCCGCGGCACTGCCAATCCATACCGGAAGTAAGGAGAGCGTCAGCAGCGATTTCCTGGCTGCGCTTCGGATGAGCGCTCCCGCGGTTAAAGGGACGGTCTGAAACAGCCAATTGGCGCGGAGATCGAGCGGCCTCGAAAAGGCTATTCTTGTTCCAACCGCAGTCAGGCAAATCATCAAAAGACTCGACGCCAGGACTGCCCGGCTCACGGCGATCATGGCGAAGCCAACACCCACGTAGAACGCCAGATTCATACGGTGCTGGCGGCTACGGCACAAGGTGCGGATGGTGAACTGCACGAGCGCCGACTGCGGCAACGTTCCAAAGCGCGGCAACCATACTCCTCCGCGCGAGCCGGACAGGATGTCGGGCTCCTCGGCGATTTTTTTCATGGTGCGACGCCAGGATAGAACGAATGCTCCAGCGGCGATCAGGATGGAGATTGCGAGGCCGGCCAGGGCGCGTTTCGCCAGCGGCTCCATGACGGTGTTGGGGTAGCCTCCGCTGATTGCGGAGAAGAGGCCCATGAACCAGTAGGCGGGCAGCCACGCGAGCGCACGCTGATTTTCCGGCGCGCCCAAAGCCTTCGCGGTCAGAAACGACGGCTGCAGCGATATCACGCCGATAAAGAGCGCGAGCGCCGCGATCTGGACGAAGGATGAGAGGCGCAGAAACCATCCGCGGGGCAATTGCGCGATGATGCCCTGCAGACCGAGAATCGAGCAGTAAAGAAAGGCGCCGGCGGCCGGGAGAGTGATCCAGTAAGCCGCCATAAAGCGGAGGTGGGTCACAAGGCCGGAACCATGAGGAGCAAGAGCCGATGGCCAGACGAAGGCAGAGAAGCAATTCAACGCCACAATCGTGAGTCCCAGGGAGGAGGCGGCAGCTGTGATTTTGGCGAGGAAGACGATCCGGCCGCGAATGGGAAGCGGAGCCAGGATCTGAACGTCGCGGCGGTCGGGAAACGTGCTTTCCCAGTTCAGCAGAGCGAAGACTCCGACGACGAGCATGGTGATTTCAATGAGCAGACGCTGGGCGAGCCAGACAACAGGTGTCGAGCGGGGCGTGCTCCCGAAGATGAGGGCGACGTAGCAGGATCCAAGGCTGAGGAGAATCAGCAGCGCCGCAAACTGCCCAAAGAGCTGGCTTGAGTCTCCGCGAGCGGACGCGGCGAGGAACTCGACGTCCATCAGGCGGAACAGGAACTGGCGGTAAAGAATTTTGAAGTGAGACACGTCAGGCTGGGGTATTTCAGGCTCGAATCAGGTTGGCGATATCGGCTGCTATCTGGGTGGTGTCCTGCTCCACGGCCAGCTGGCGGAAGATTCCTTCGAGGGTGGGCAGCTCCATCAGATTTCGGAGACCCTGGATGGAATCGTCCGCCACGACCTTTCCACGATGCAGAATGACGACACGCTTTGAAACCCGTTCCACGGTATCCAGTTCGTGTGAACTGAAAAGCACGACTTTGCCCCGAGCGGCGAGTCCCTGAATCAGGCTCCGGAGGATGAGCGAAGTGCCGACGTCCAGGCCTGAGAAGGGCTCGTCGAGCAGAACAATATCGGGATCGTGAATGAGTGCTGCGCAGAGCAGGATTTTCTGGCGCATGCCTTTCGAGTAGGACGACATGGAGACATGGCGATCGCTGTGGAGCGACAGGAGGCGGAGCAGGCCGTCGATGCGGGATGCCGCGGCTTTTGCGGGAAGGTCGCGTAACTGGGCGACCATGACGAGGTATTCGAGGCCACTGAGGTGCGAGTAGAGATATGGTTCTTCGGGCACGTAACCGAAGCGGCGTTTGAAGGCGAGGAGATCGTTGCGAACGGGTTGACCGTTGAAAAAGATCGTGCCGTCAGACGGTTCGATCAGGCCCGTGATCATTTTCATGGTGGTCGATTTGCCGGAGCCGTTGGGGCCGAGGTAGCCGGTAACTTCGCCGGGGCGGGCTTCGAAGCTGACGTTATCGACGGCGACGATTCCGGAGAAACGTTTGGAGACACCGCGGAGTTCGAGCACTATTGTTTTCCAAGGTTGAGCGGAACGGGTATAGAGCGATTGCCGATCCGGAGAGCCACGGAGGTAATGATCGCGGAAAACAGGCCGGGAACGAAAAGGAACCCGAAGATTTGACCGGGCGACGTCGGCATATCGGCGTGAGGTCCCCGGGGCGCCAGAAACATGAGTCCACCCATATAGAACTCCTGCAGGAAATAAACAATGATGGGCACAGCGATCTCACGTTTCGACACTTCGGCTGGCAGCGCGATGCGAAGCAATTCCTGGAATGAGCGCCACCAGACGCGCGCGACCCCACGGAATCCGCAGTTCCGATAACTGTCTTCGAGGTCTTCGAGAAAGACCTGCGTCATTTCCGCGCCGAAATCGTGCCTCAGCTCCGCGGGGTAGAGCGAAAGAAGAAGAGAGTAGATGCGCGCGCTCATGATGCGGACCTCACCGGACGCAGGCGCAGGGCTTTCGATCTTTTCACAATCGCCTCCATTCGTTTCAACTCCGTCTGAAGGACTCCGTTTCCCGAGGTTGTCAGTCCGTAATAGCGGCGGCGGCTGTCGGCGCCTTCGGGGCTCGCGGCTTCTTCGATCCAGCCGGCATCGAGAAGCCGCTGGATTGTTGTGTACAAAGTGGCGGGGCCGAGATCGAAGGCGCTATCGGAGGCGGCTCGGGCATCGCGCATGATCGCGTAGCCATGTTTTTCACCGCCGGCGAGGGCGAAGAGAATGTAAAACGTCGCGGGAGCGAGGGGCTGTGTAGTCGGTTCCATCTGTCTAGTTTTCGCTGGGCGCCTTTTCTATATGGTCGACGATAAATTGTTCCACCGGGGCTTTACGGGGTTCGAGTTTCAAGCCCATGGACTGAAGGGCTTCAGGGAGGGTTGAGCCGCCGGCGCCAGGATCGGAAGCTACACCCGCGGACGGAGATGCGGATTGCGCGGTACCGGGAATATCGATACCGGCGGATTTCGCCATGGCCATCATGTCAGCCAGCGATATTTCGAGCGAGGCGTCGTAGTTGCCCTCGATGCCCGTCATATCGACGATGCGACGGGTGCCTGCGCCACCGCCAAGTTGCGTGAGGAGCTGCGTTGTCATGTCGGCGAACCCTGACAGGGTTGTCATGCTGAAGTCGATGCGGATAGATTTCGCGGCGGGGTTGAGCTTGTAGGCCATTTTTCCCTTCAGGCCCATGTCGATGATGGAACTGATGTTTGCTCCATCGACGTTGACTTTGCCGCGCATGGGTCCGTCGGGACCGTCGAGCTTCATTTCGCCGGGTTTCAGCGGCGCTTCTTCGTCAATGGGTACGGGCTTTTCGGCGGAGGGTTTGAGCTTCGCACCACCCTTGCCAACTACGATCGCGAGGACCGGGTGCTCCTCCGTGGTTCGATGCGTGACCAGTTTGAAGCGGTCTTCGAGGAGCGACTGGAGCATTTTGGCGGCATCGGCTTTTGCGGAACCTTCGGGGAGTTTCGCTACGATATCGAAGCGGGTGCCGGACATCCAGTCGGGGCCGGTGATCTGGAATGGTTTCACCCCGTACGCATAGGTGAGGAGAGTTCTGAGGTCGAGGTAGTAGTATTCGGCTCGGGTGGCCGTGATGGTGGCTCCGATGGGTACTTTGCCTCCCGCCTGCATGGCGGCCATCATTTTTGCCTGATCGATAGGGGCGGAGGGTTTGATGGTTGCCACTTCAAACTGCAACTTCGGCTGCGCCATGAGCGAAGCGGCGGCGAGCGCCAGACAGATGCGGAGTGGGGTGTGCATATTCGCTCTTCCCTGAATATATCATCAAAAGATATATTGTCAACAGATAGTTTGAGATGATGCGGACCCTGGTGGACAATAAGAAATCCCCACGCCCATGGCTCTCAAAACTCTCATTTCCGAAGAACGGATTCAGGCGCGCATCGCTGAAATCGGTGCACAGATTGACGCGGATTATCCGGAGGGAACCCTCTACCTGATCTGCATCCTGAAGGGCGCGTGTTTTTTTATGGCGGATCTGGCCCGTGCGGTG
>Ga0206991_10398_pt1 | contig 11358 bp, 9 predicted proteins | sample Alteio_BWMinCont_9_FD_153286 | JGI IMG/M metagenome (GOLD analysis project Ga0206991, IMG submission 153286) | Enriched cells from forest soil in Barre Woods Harvard Forest LTER site, Petersham, Massachusetts, United States -... | ecosystem: Environmental > Terrestrial > Soil > Temperate forest >...
CGGAACACGACAGCGTTCACCAGCGAGAAGATGGTGGTGTTGGCGCCGATGCCAAGCGCCAGCGTCACAATCGCCGCAGCAGTGAACCCGGGGCTGGAACAGAGCCGGCGGAACGCAAAGGTCAGATTGTGGCGCAGCATCCCAATCAAGTGGCACGTTTATAGCCGCGAAAAGCCTCGGATTCCCAACCGGATCGCGGCGTAGAGTGCCCGATTGTGGGACGACGCGGCTCAGGTCCGGTCATTTCGCGGAGGCGAACGCAGCCGAAGAACGCCGGAAGGCGAAATAGGCAGGAACCCCGATCAGGACGATCACCAGGCCGGGAAAAGTGGTCGCCGGACGATAAACGAAAAGCACAGCCAGGATCACCGCGGCGATCAAGATATAGAGCGCGGGCACCACGGGATATCCCCAGGCACGGTAGGGCCGCGCGGCATCCGGGCGAAGACGCCGGAGGCGGAACACGGCCGCAATGGTCAGGATGTAGAACAGCAGATCGGCGGAGACCACGTAGTCCAGCAGATTGCTGTAAAGACTGCCAAAAACGCCGGTGGACGGATTGTAGGTACGCACCAGGACCAGAAAGCACGCCCATGCGCCTTGCATCATGAGCGACGCGCCGGGTACGCGGGCTCGATTGATGGTCGCGGCTCGCCGGAAAAACAGGCCATCGCGCGCCATCGCGAAGAAAGCCCGGGCTCCGGACAAAATCAGGCCGTTCATGCAGCCAAACGTGGAGATCATGATGGCAACGGCCATTAACGACGCCCCTATCGAGGGGAAGATCGCTTGTAGCATCGCGCCGCCTACCCGATCGGCAGGCGCGTGTTGAATTTTCTCCAGCGGCAGAACGGCAACGTAGGCTAAATTAGCACCTACATAAAGGGCGATCACAATGAACGTGCCCAAAGCCAACGACAGTGGCACATTGCGGCGCGGGTTCTTGACCTCGCCCGCGGTGAAGGTGATGTTGTTCCAGCCGTCGGCGCAAAACAGCGAGCCAACCTGAGCGATAGAGAGGGCCGCGATCAGCCCAAAGATCGTCTCTGGCGTGATCCCTGGCGCCACAGGCGTGTAGCCTCGCGGCTGCCACATATTGGTGAAATTCGAACCTCCCAAGATTCTCCACCCCACCACTCCCACAACAATGACGCCCAGCAAACCAGCAATCTTGGCCGTGGTAAATGTGTTTTGAATCAGCTTTCCGTAATTGATGCCACGCGCGTTGGTCCAAGTCAACAGCGCGATAATGACGAGGCTGATCAGTTGGGCCGTGGAAAGCGAAACAGCGTAGGTACTGGTGACATGGACGGGAGGAATCAGGTACGCGTTCTCCGAAATGCTCGGCCACAGAGTACCGAAGTATCGAGCGAACCCCACGCCCACTGCCGCAATGGTTCCGGTCTGGATCACCATGAAAAAGGTCCAACCGTACAAGAAGCCGCACAATGGCGACCAGGCTTCACGCAGATAGACGTACTGGCCTCCGGCCTTTGGCATCATCGCCGCCAGTTCGCCATAGGCCAAGGCCGCGGCGATAGTCAACAATCCGGTAATGACCCAGGATCCAAGCAGCCATCCCGCGCTGCCCACGAGACGCGCCATGTCGGCCGAGACGATGAAGAGGCCGGCTCCAATCATGGAACCGGCCACGATCATAGTGGAGTCGAAGAGGCCCAGGCTTGGTTGCACGCCGGTGGAATCTACTTCTTTTGGCGCGGTCAGGCTAGCTCCTTAAGCCCACGGCCCAGGGCCTCCACAAATCCATCCAAATCGGCCTCAGTCATGGGCGTCGATAAACAACCAAAAATCCCGCGCGGCGAAAGGATGAACCCGTACTCCAGCATCTTATGACACAGGTTGCTGTAGATCGGATTGGTTCGCGAGAACCCCCGCAGCGATCGAAAGTCGATCAGTTCATCGGCGGTCAGATGCGCTACAAACATCGATCCAGCACCGTATACCTGCGCCGGCCTCCCGGTGTCGCGAAAAAGCCGCCGCAGGCCATCGCGAACATACTCGCCTAAACCGTTCAGCCGGTCAAAGGCCTCGGGAGTCATCTGTCGCATGGTTTCCAGGCCGGCCGCGAGAGTCACTGGATTCGCATTGAAGGTTCCACCATGATGCACTTTGAGCGCGCCCGTATGATCGAAGACCGACATCGCGCTCCGCGATCCGGCCACGGCGCCCACCGGAAATCCGCCGCCGATAATCTTTCCGAAAGTTGCTAAATCCGGCACAATGCCTGGAGCGTGAAAAGCGCCATGATAATCCAGACGGAAGTTCAGGACTTCATCGGCGATCAGAAGAATTCCGTGACGCGCAGTCTCTTCGCGCAGGCCTTCGAGGAATCCCGGGCGGGGCGCGATCATACCGATTCCGAGTGGCATCGGATCCATCAACAGGGCGGACAGATGGTCTTTGTGCTGCTGGATTAATTTGCGGCAGGCTTCCGGCCGGTTCCACGGCAACACCACCACGTCGCGCGACACGCTCTCCGGTGTGCCGGGCTCGGTGATCGAAGCGGGCGCGTCGGCTTCGCCCCACTCTTCCGGCGTTGGACCTTCGCTCACCTCCGCGTAGTCGTAGATGCCGTGATAGGCGCCTTCGAACTTCGCGATCTTAGGTCTCGCGGTAAAAGCTCGCGCCGCCTTGATTGCGAGCATCACGGCCTCACTGCCGGAATTGCAGAAGCGGATCTGCTCCACGTAGGCGACGCGTCCGGTAATCAGCTCCGCCAGTTCCACTTCGTCCTGAGTGGGCATGGTGAATGCGGTTCCAAGCGCAGCGCGGCGTTGCACCGCCTCAGTGACCTGTGGATGCGCGTGCCCCAGAATCAGCGACGTGTAGTTGTTGAGGAAATCGACCCGCTCCTGGCCCTCGACGTCGGTGATGCGGCATCCGCTGCCGCTGCGCGCATAAATCGGATAAGGGGCCAGCGCCACGGAGTGCCGCGTGTTGCCACCGGGCATCACGCGCGATGCACGCTCGTAGAGCTCGCGCGACAATGCGCCCGGCTCGCGGTACTTCGCTAGCAAGACTTTATCTGTTACCAATTAACCTCCCGCTTCACGCAATTCCGCCAGCATCCGTCGAAGCGCGTTTTCGATCCGCGCCGTTTCCTGCCCCACTCGCGCCGGATCTTTCAACCGTACAGCTTCCGCCAATCCCGGCAAGGGCTGGCCATCGTACAGCGAGTAAATGTTCCAGCCGTAAATCACATGGCGATACCAGTGCTCCGATGGACTTCCGCTTTCATCGAGCAAATCCTGCTCCATATGCTGTAAGTGATCGTTCAACGATCCCGTGGATGCATCCGGCCAATGTCCGCTTTCCACATTTTGGTCGATGCGCCGTTCCAGCGCCGCGGACCGAGTAGCGATCTCCGCCGCCAGCGCCTTCGATTTGTCCAAATTGAGATTCTGAGCGCCCCAGGTGCCCGCGTCGTCGAGAAAGTCAGAGATCTTGTGCGCGTAATGCGAATAGCGATAAGGAAGCACGGCCGCGTCAGCCAGCCGCATCACGGTGACGCCGAAGACCTGTGCAAGAGTGCGCGCAACGTGAAAACCAGGATCGCTGAAATGCTCGACGTAATAGCGCGAGTCGTAGTTCGAATGATAGGCACCGTAGCTGCCTTCAAAATCATATTGCACTGATAATGTCGGCAGGCCCAGGTAATCCTGGAACGCTACAAAATCGGCGCCGCTGCCTAGAGCGGCCAATTCGACGTCGACGTCCTTGGGACCGTTGTGTTCCGCCCGCCACTCATCATAGACAGTGCCCTTCCCGCTGAGCGCCGGCACATCCTGGGTCACCTGGACCATGAAATCGCGCAAGGACGGCGTTCCGCCACCGAAAAAATGTCCCTGCATAAACAGATCGGTATTGATATACGCAACGGCTTTCTGGCGCAGTTCGCGCTCAAACGCTTCGGCGTATTCGGTGGAGCCCACCAGTCCTGGCTCTTCGGCATCCCAAAAAGCGAAGACGATAGAGCGGTCGGGCATCCAGCCCTTCTTGGCCAATGCCGCGAGCGCCCGCGCTGTTTCGTACACGGCCGAGGTTCCGCTTCCCGGATCCATGCCGCCAAATGTCCAGGCGTCATGATGCGTGCCCAGCACCACCCAGCGGTCTGGATTTTTTCCGCGCAGGCGCGCGACGATGTCCCGGATGGGACGCCGGCTCGCGTCCATCTGCACATTTAGTTTGACAACCGCGGGTCCGGCGCCCAAGCGATACGCAAACGGCAGACCGCCCTGAAAACCAGCAGGTACGCCGGGCCCGCGCAATTGACCCAGGATCTTGGCAGCTTCTTTGTACGAAAGAACCAGCGCCGGAATTCGGGGGAGTGTCGGCGCGGTGGAGGGGTCTAATACTTTCGAGTCGGCGCGTGCTCCCACACCAGGCGAAAGAGGATCGCCATGCCAGAACCAACTGTATTTCCCATTGCCGTCCTGGGACTGAAAATCGGCGCGCCAGGGGCCTTCAGGCCACGTCAGTCCCTTGGCATACCCATCGTCGGCGGGATCGCTATAGATGATGATGGCCGCAGCCCCGTGCTCCTGCGCGGTATGGATCTTTACAGCCCGATGGCTTCTGGCGTACCGAGCCATGACGATCTTGCCCCGGACGTCCACTCCCGCGGCTTCCACCTTGGCATAATCGGGCGGCAATCCATAATTCACATACACAACGGGCGCGCGCACCTCGCCCGAAGCGGAATACGCCACGAACGCCGGGACCAATTCCGGACTCGCAGAGTCGGGGTCCAATGCATTCGCGGGCTCCCGCACATTCAGCGTCTCCCCGGCCGGTTCCACGAGCTCGACGCTGATCGATCGAGGAGTCGACAGATATACCTGAAACTCGTGAACTTCGGTCTCCAGGCCGGCGCTTTCCAACCCTTGGCGAATAGTCTCTGCGACGGCCATGGATGCCGGTGAACCCGCGATGTGCGGTCGCTTAGTAATTACTCGATGGAACTGGGAAATCGATTCGGTGGAAAGCTGGGCTGCATACGTCGCTTCAGCCTTGCGTTCCTGGACCATGGAACGGCTCGAAAAGCCCAGGCGAGCATCGGGACTCTCGGCGTGTACAGCCAGCGCAAGCGCCGCCGAAGCGATGGCCCAGGGACAAGAAGACGTGCGCATTGCCTTCGATGATCGCACGAATCAAGGCATGCTTAGGTAGGACCGCGTTGAGTGCAAGAGCTGTGGCGCACGCACTCCTGCGTGCCGCGTCCCCACTCGTGGGGACGCTTGGTGGCTCTGGCGCAAAACGTGTCCGCAAGAGTGCAGACACTGCACGCAGGAGTGCGTGCGCCGCATTTGCCCGAGACAGTCACTTCGTTGCGCGTTTGGCCGTGTACAGAGCGGATATAACGCCGCGAACGTACTGCTCATCCGTCAGCGCCTCCACGGTTTCCTCGGGGAATGGGACGAGCGAGCGAAAGTAGCTTGCCAATTCGCCGAAAAGCGCGACGCGCGCGGAGGGCTCATAACTGTCGCGCAGAGAGAGCGCCTTGATCACTACACCCGCGACTTCGGCGGACACGCGATTCCGCAACCGCGCGGCCAGGTGCGGGTGGGCCAGCAGCGAGTTGTACTCGATGGGCGCAATCTGTTCCAAATCGATGGCCTGAACCTGAGGCTCGTGGACCACGATGGTTCCAGCCGCGAGATCACCCAACCGCTGGCATTTTCTGGTAACAAACGCCACGCTGCCGCCCACCAGATACAAGGCCGGCAACATATCCACGGCGCGAAGCAGATTGCGAACCACCACCTGCGTGAATTCCAGGCGCAAACCCCCAGCGTCGATGACGCGCAGCCGCATCACGCGCTTCCCCAGAGTCTGGCCGCGCCAACGCCACTCCAGCAATATGCCGTAAGCGATGGAAACCAGGAAGGTGAAAAGGACGGCCAGCGCGCCCGCCCAATCTGTGCCCGCAATGGCGAAAATCCGAACGATATTAGAAAGGACGGTGGTAAGAACCGCGATTGCAGCCACATCGATGGCATAGGCCAGCGCACGAGTAAGCGGCGAGGCGAGGCTAAACGCGAAGACTACGCCTTCCGGTGTTTCGACGCGCAAAGCGGATTCTGCGGTCATGTTTTTGTCCGCCCAGCCAGCAGCAGATAAGCGGCCAGAGCCGAAGCTTCTACGATGCCAAAGGTGATCTTGACGCTATAGGGAAGCACGGGGCGGTGGCTTTGTGAAATGAATGCTTCCACCATGCCGGCCCAAACCAGCATCGTCGCGAGGCCACCGGCTAGGGCGATCACATCGTGACGCATGACGCGCAGCCGGTCCGCGAGGGAAACCGGACGGCCCCAACCAATCAAAGCCGCCGCGAGCAGGAATCCCGCCTGGCCGGCGATCAGAATGGCGGGAATTTCGAAGCTGCCGTGGGGCAAAAGCCAGCCCACCAGGAATGCCGTCTGGCCAGCTCCGATGTAGTCGGCAGCCACGGCGCCCAAAACCACCCCGTTATAGAAGAGCAGCAGCACAGTACCGACGCCCCAGGTCATCCCGCAGCCCAGAGTGAAGATACTCACACGGATGTTGTGGGTCATCAGGGTGGCGGAGAAACTGGCCTTCTGGCCTTGCAGGCGATCGGTCTTCGCACTCTCCTCCGCGGCTACGCGCTCACCCGGCGATTCCATCAGTCCCGGAAACGGCAGCAGCACCGCCTTGTTGTGGCTATCGGCGCGTATGGCGATCCACCCCAAGGCGCAGCCCAGGATGGTAACACCCAACGAAAGGCTGAACGCGGCGCCATGCCGCCGGAACGCGCGGGCGGGCTCCGTGAGCCAGGTCTGCCAGCGGACGGACGCGCGGGAGGACCGCGTCTCATGAATTGTGCTGTACGCTCGCGCCACCAGCGCCTGCAGCGATGAGCGGAGCTCCGGCTCGGAGAATTCGTCCAGACGGACTAGCGCTGCCGCGGAGCGCTCGTATAGGTATTGGAAACGCTGGACCTCGGATGTGGACATGCGCCAGTTTGGTTCGGCGTCCAATCGGTTGAGCATCGTTTCGAGTTCCGCCCAGCAGGCGCTCTCGGCTGCGACGAAGCGAGGCAGGTTCAGAATCACAGTAACTGCCTCCGTTTCACGTCCAGATAAGCCGCGGCAACTTGCTGCTTCGCTCGACCTGGATCCAGCACTGTCAAACGCACGCCGCGATTCTGCAGCGATAGTTGCAACCGGCGAATGCGATTCCAGTGAAGCTGGCCGGCCAGCGCCGAGTAAGCGTCTTCTAGATTCCCGGGTGGATGGCCCGCGAACATCGGCCTCGACTCTTCGCTTCGCATCAGGTGTACCAGCAGCAGGTGGCGGCGGGCCATGATGACCACGTCGCGCTCGAAAGTTTCAGCCAGCAGCGCGTCATCCAGGCAAGTGAGAAAGACGATTAGTGACCGGCGTCTCAACTTCCTTTGCAGGCTGTCGCACACTTCGGCGAAGTCCGGATTGACGCGCCTGGGCTGAGCATTGTAAATGGCATCGCGGCACAATCGAAAGTGCGCCGGGCCACGGCGCGCTTCCACCACGCTGTGGACACGGTCGCTGAATAGGATCAGGCCGAAGCGGTCGCCCTGCCGCTCAGCGCAAAGGGCAAGATGGAGAGCGGCTTCTACGTACTCATCCAATCTCCCTTCGAGCGCGCTCAGCCGGGAACAATCGAGCGCCGCGTAAACTTGCTGCGAATGTTCCACCTGGTAGAGCTTCACCACCGGGGCGCCGCGCTTGGCCGTCCCCTTCCAGTACACGTCTTCGTAGCTATCGCCGGGCATGAACTGCCGCAGGCGATCGAACTCGCGGCCCTTGCCTACCTGTCGAAACAGGCGTGTTCCCGCCACTGGCGTTCGCTGGAACAATGCCGCGGTGGCGCTGTCTCTGAGGTCCGGGTAGACGCGCAATTCGCAGGCGATGGAGCGGACGGAGCGAATGTTCCAGAGGCCCAGTGGAGAGCTATTCTCGATCTGCAACTCCTCTAGCCGGCGTTCTCCACGGATCGCGCCCGTTAGTGGCCATTCCAGTGAAGAACGGCCTGAAGGCACTTCGGCCGCGAGTAACGCTTGGTTCGACGTAATGCCGTGGGGCATCAGCAGAGCGATGCGTGCGATAAGAGCCCGAGCGGAGCTGTTCTCGAAAACTAAGGGAACCGCAGTAACGCGTCGCTGCGTGAGCCGTACCGCCGCCGGAGTTTCGACGGTGAGCGCCCTTGGACGCCCGGCCCCTACCAACGCGTCGACCGCCGCCAAGGAGATACAGGCCGTAACAACTAGCGCGGCGATCCCAGCCGAGCCCGGACGCAAGGGAACCAGCGCTACGGCCGGCAGCACGATGAGCGTTGAGAGCAAGATCAGACGTGTAGTTGGAACGATCATCGCGGGACACTCATCGCGGTACGGGCACTTCGTGCAGGATGCGGTCCAGCACTTCCGCGGTTCGCACTCCCTCCAACTCGGATTCCGGAAGCAGCAGGAGCCGATGCTCCAGCGCTGGCACGGCCACCGCACGGACGTCATCGGGTGTTACGAAATCGCGGCCGGCCATTCCGGCCCAAGCGCGGCTGGCCCATAGCAGGGACTGCATGGCGCGAGGACCGGCGCCGACTTGAATGTCGTCCGATGACCGCGTACGGCGCACCACTTCTACGATGTACTCCAGCAATTCGTCGCTTACCCGCACCAGTTGCAAGGCCGCACGCAAGTCATCCAATCGCCCGCGTGTCAAGCAAGGTTGCACTTCGCCTCGCCGCAGCACCGCTTCCGGAGAATCGCCGCCCAAGCTGCGACGCGCTAGATCCAGCTCGTGGGCGCGCTCAGGCCAGGATATGTTGATCTTCAGCATGAAGCGATCCTTCTGCGCCTCCGGCAGCGGGTAGGTGCCTTCGGATTCAATGGGATTTTGTGTCGCGAAGACGGTGAAGTCCGGTGACAGGCGATGCGTCTCGCGATCGATGGTGACAGTGCGCTCCTGCATCGCCTCCAGCAACGCAGCCTGGGTCTTGGCCGAAGCGCGATTAATCTCGTCGGCTAAAAGGAACTCGGTGAAGACCGGTCCACGCATCAGTGAGAACTCGTTTTCGCGCAGATTGAAGACGCTGGTGCCGGTGATGTCCGCCGGCATCAGGTCCGGGGTAAATTGGATGCGCTTGAATTCGCAGGCCATGGATTGCGCCAGTGCGCGGGTAAGCAACGTCTTGGCCAGGCCGGGCACGCCTTCAATGAGCCCGTGCTGGTTGCACAGCACCACGATCAAAGCGCTGCGCACAGCGTCGTCCTGTCCAATGACAACTTTGTGGATCTCGGAAGTGATCTGCGCGATGGCTTCCTGGAATTGTTCGAGATTCAATCGGTCCTCTTCCGGTTCAGAATTTCGTAGATGTTTCCGAGCGCGAGGAGCGGCTGAGATCCGGCGCCCGCCAGTTCTTGCTCTACTCGTGAACGGCGCTGCGGCGCGAGCGCTCGCGGGGCGCCCTTTAACCACTCTTCCCAGCACGCGGCGGCCAGATCTTTAACGCTCAAGTTCCGGCGCAACAGCGCCACCAAACCGGAAAATGAGCGGCGCCCCTCGATGCGCTGCTGCGTCCTCGAGCGTGGGGCCGGCGGGAAACTGGTGGAGTGCTTCCACACAAACAAGGCAATCGGAAGCAGCAGTCCGAACAGCACACCCTGGAGACGGAACGCACGCAGCAATCCCATAACGCTGCCGGATTCCACTATCCCGAGGTGCGCCTCATCGAACACCATGCCGTTGGTGGCGCCTACAATGGACGCCAGCAGTGCGGCGTCCGGCGAGGCCGCGAGTGTTGCGTTGGCAAAGACAGCGCTCGATGCCACCAGCACCAGCGATCCTTTGCCGAGCGGGCGCTCGACAACGTCAGGGGATTCGCCAGCTCCTTGCAACACCGTCCAATTCCGCTTGGCGCTGAAATGAATCTCGGGCGCCTCTTTTGTGCCGGCGTTCTGGATCGTCACGCCCCAGGCTTTTTCGATTCTTTCGATCGCTTCCGCAGGCGCCCAGTGGGCCGGTATGAATGCCACAACCACTCGATTCCCTCGCCGAGCCAGGCTCTCCACCAAGCGATAATCCAGAGCGCCGCCCTGCAATAGCTGCTCCGGCGGCGCGCCGAGTAATAACACCGTCCGCTCCGACCACTGCGCGCTCTCGAGCGGCGCATAACTGCGCTCGATGCCAGGCATGAGACGGCGAACGCTCTCATAGAAAACGCTGGCGCCGTCCATATCTTTGCGGAGACTCGAAAAGGCAGGATAGATTCCCCCGGCTTCGAAGCGCACGTTGAACACGCTCAACACGCCCCAGGCCAGTGCGATGAAAAGCGCGGTCGCGAGCAATAGCGCCACCGGCCTCGTCATGCCAGCACTCCGGCGGCGGCCATCCGGCGTTTCATCTCTGCGGCCCGATCCCGAAATGCCCGGCAATCCTCGAACGAGACAGGGTAGTCCCCATACCAGACTCGCTCGAACAGCTCAACGTTCCTCGAAAACAATTCGCAGGCATCCCGGAAGTCGCGCGCCCGGCGGTGCAACTCGGCCTCGTACTCGTGGTCCGTCTTGCCCGGATGGATCGCGATCCAGCTATCGTGGGCCAAGCCCGCAAGGTTCGCCAGGTAGAGGGCTCGCAGGCCTAGCCGGAACTCGGCGTTCGTAAAGCACTCGTCAGCTAACGCATACCACCCTTGCTCCGGCAACTGATCGGCAGTCACATTTTCGGCTGCCAGACTGATCGCTCGGGGCGCTCCGGGAACGGCTGCGCGTTGGCGTGCGAGCGCCGCTCGTCCGCGCCAGATCAAGAATGCGACCACCACCAACGCCAACGCCAAAGCCACGTACAATTCCCCACGAATAGCGCCGCTCGCGGGCGGGCCTTGGCCTGGTGGAGATGGCGTCTGGAAAAGTTTACGAAACCAGTCGATGGCTGAGGAAATTGCTTTGCCGATCGCTTCCTTCACACCGGCAAGACGCGCGCCAAGGGAATCCGTGAAGCGAACGAACCAAGACTCTTTCCCCGGCGTCTCAGGCCTTTGGATATTCCACGTGTATTCAGGCGAGGACAGGGTCTGTCGCACGGAACGGTCCAACTGGGATGGATCAATGCCCGGCCCGGCAGTCAGCCCGGGCGCGCAAAGCACCAGCAGTATTGCGGCGATGCCGCCGGATCGAACGAGTGCCCGGAAGCGTACCCGCACATCCTCGCCCGTCTCCTTCGATTCAGCATGGAAGGCGGCCACCGTGTACACAGCCTGCACCAGCGGCTCGAAAGCCAGCCAGGTGATCAGGCCGGCGACGATGTAGAACGAAGGATCGGTAAATAACAGGACTCCCGCGCG
>Ga0206991_10362_pt2 | contig 11329 bp, 7 predicted proteins | sample Alteio_BWMinCont_9_FD_153286 | JGI IMG/M metagenome (GOLD analysis project Ga0206991, IMG submission 153286) | Enriched cells from forest soil in Barre Woods Harvard Forest LTER site, Petersham, Massachusetts, United States -... | ecosystem: Environmental > Terrestrial > Soil > Temperate forest >...
GGCGATTCACTGGGGAAGACCTCGGACGAGACGCCGAGTTCCCGAATCTTCCGGGCTATCAGGTGGCAGTACTGGCCGCCTGTATCCAACACTGCGATCTGGGCCGGGGAGACTACTTTTTCGCCCTCTCAGCTCTGATCTTGGCGGCACTGTTCAGCAGCGTCTGCGCCTGCGGCATCGCGGCGACAGCGGCTGCAATTTCAGGATCGGTCTCAATAATGTAGCGGCTGGAATCGTCCACGTTGAAGGCGGTCTTGTAGATCTCGCTCTGCATGCGGCGGCGGATTGCTTCGGATTCCTTCGTAAAATTGACTTCGTTCAATTCATATTTCTGCGTCGCCAGCCAGTTGTGGAAGTCCGCCATCTGCGCCGCATCGAAAGTCCAGTTCCGGGGCAGCGGGTCCTTATGGGTGGAGAAGAAATGCTTCGTGTACATCTGGAACATGTACTTGACGTAGAGATCGGTTTCGAGCGGCCCCGCTTTTGCCACTTCGAACTTCTCATCGGGCGAGATACCGCCGCCGCCGTAAACGGTACGACCGCTATCGGTCATCTTGACGTCCGCGGGATTTCGCGCCGCGGTATTGGTGCGGTAGTAGTAGTCGAAGAAGGAAACGCTGGAATAATCGCGCTGGATGAGGCGGCCGCTGGGGGTGTAATAATGCGCGGTGGTGAGCGCGAGGCCGGTGTTTTCCACCAGCGGGTAGACGGTCTGGACGAGCCCTTTGCCGAAGGTATTGTCGCCCAGAATCCAGGCGCGGTCATGATCCTGCAGGGCGCCGGAAACGATCTCCGAAGCGCTGGCGGAATTGCGATTTACCACTACGACGATTGGATAATTGCGGCCGTGATTGCCTTCATTGGCTTTGTAGGAACGCTCCTGCGAGGCGCGCCCATGATGTGAAACGATCTCTACTCCTTTGGGGAGAAGATGATCGGCCACGTGAACGGCTTCGGTCAGCAGTCCGCCCGGATTGGCGCGCAGATCGAGCACCAGGCCTTTGAGGTTGTCTTCATCCAGTTTCTTCAGCGCCGCGTCGAAATCGCTGCCTGTTGTCTCGATAAATTCATCGATCTTGACGTAGCCGATACCGGGTTTCACCATGAAGGAAATTGGCACGCTGGAACGGTTGATTTCGTCGCGGATGATGTTCACCACCAGCGCTTCCGCACCTTCACCGCGAATCACCTTAATCTGAACCGGGGTTCCCTTGGGGCCTTTCAGGAGGTCGGCAACCTCGGTGGAGGTCAGGCCATCGGTGTCTTTTCCGTTGACGTTATTGATGACGTCATTCGGACGCAGACCGGCTTTGTAAGCAGGTGAACCGACGAACGGTTCCACGACGATCGTCTGCATGACGCCGGACTGGTTGGGTTTGCCTTCCACCCTCATGCCGACGCCGTAATAATGACCGCGCTGGTCTTCGCGCATCTGGGCGAGCGCTTTGGGATCAAAGAAATTGGAGTGCGGATCGAGCGTCCGGAGCATGCCGGGAATGGCGCCGTTGTAAATGGCTTTGTCGGCGTTGACCGGATCGGCGAAATTCTGTTCGACGGTTGAATAGAGGCGGGTAAAATCCTTGACGCTGGCGCCGATTTCGTCATCGCCACCCGCCGCAGAGGCGGTTTGAGCGTTCGGCCCGTAAAAGCCGCCAATTGCGGCACATGCCAGAACGAGAACAGGGATTAAAAAGAAGGACCGGCGTTTGGTGGATAGGCGGGCCATAGTCAGGAGAAACCTTTCCCTTTGAGTCTTGGGGACTCTTATGAGGCCAGTATAGCAGTGTGAATTCCGGAGTTTGCAGGGTTTGGTCCGGCCTTCGGTCGATCGGCGTATGATGGTCCGGTGACTTTGTCTGGCCAGCTGGACCGGTGGAGGGAACAGGAGGTCCTGTCAGAGGAACAATGCGCGTTCCTCAGCGGGCTATCTCGTGGCAAACCTTTTTCCGTTTTCCTCGAACTGAATGCTCTGCTTTATCTGGGAGTGATCGCGTTCATCGGGGGACTGGGCTGGACCGTTCGGACCTATTCGGAACAGCTGGGCGACGTGGTGGTTCTGGCTGTGTTGACCGGATTGCTGGCGGCGTGCCTCTGGTATTGTTTTTCGCGCGCGGAACCCAGACTGGTCTCCGACTATGTCCTCTATCTGGGTAGTCTGACCTGGTCGATCGAACTCGCATATCTTGAGACCCGATTTCACATTCTGGCGGGGCAGTGGGATCTTTATTTGCTGGCTACTGCCTGCTTCTTTTTCTTGCTGGCTTATCGTTTCGACAATCGTTTCGTGCTATCGCTTGCGCTCTCCACACTCGCCGCATGGTTCGGTGTGAAGATTTCGCGCTGGCCGCAAAGCAATGATGCGTCTTTCCGTGAGTACGCGATTCTATACAGTCTCGTCGCTGGTGGCGCGGGTGTTGCACTAGCACGCCAGGGAATTAGGAAGCATTTTCTCGGGACCTATCTCCACGTTGCGGCGAATGTTCTTTTTGGGGCATTGCTTTCCGGAGTTTTCAATCCGGAGGATTCAGGATCCTGTTTTTTGATCCTCCTTGTTGTTTGTGGCGCGTCTCTCGCGTACGGTCTCGCCTTCAGACAGTTTGCTTTTGTCGCTTACGCCGCGATTTACGGATATATCGGGGTGAGCTCGATGCTGGTCCGCGGAATGAATGATTCGGGCGCGCTTCTGAGTTATTTCCTCGTCACCGGAATCGCCATGATCGGGCTGATTGTCTGGATCGCGCGCCGATTTGGGAGAGAGTCATGAGAATTTACTCCGTGGACGACGAGGAAAAGCTCCGCATCCTGCGCCTTGTGAAGGACTGGTCGGGCGAAGGATTTCTGAGCGAAGATCAGCGCCTGCGCATGGAGGCGGATATGGCGTGCGGACTCCGGCGGACGAACGGATTTCTGCGCCTGGTCTTGTTCGTCTTTACGCTGATCGCCGCCGGTGCCCTGGTTGGCCTTTTCTTTCTTGCTTTCCAGCCTTCCGGTTCGCGCGATCCGTGGTTTCTGATGCTCGTCGCCGCGCTCGGGTGCTATATCGCGGCCGAAGCGGCTGTACAAAACGGTGGGCTGTACCGCTACGGGATCGAAGAAGGGCTGGCATTGCTGGCGATCGCTTTTCTCTTTTTCGGACTGATGCTAGGCGTGCAGGAGCAGCACGGGTCGGAATCCGTGGCGCCCGTAGCCGGGGCTGTGGTATCGCTTCTGATTTACTGCCGTTTTGGATTTCGATTCGCGTTTGTGGCTTCGATGCTGTTCGCAGCCGGAACACCTGAGTTCTGGACCGATTCTCGTGCGGGGCAGCATGTTGTAATCGCTTTGCTCTTCGCGGCGGGGTTGATCGCGGTAATGCAGACGCGGGACGCTCATCGCGCCGACTACATCGACGAAGAGTATTCGTTTGTTGAGGGGATTTTGTGGCTGGGCATTTATATCACGGTCAACTTACATCTCTCATCGCCCGACATGCTGCTCGCGTGGTGGAGCGTAGCGACGAAGTCGAGCGAGTTTTCGGGGGTGTTCTACTGGAGCACCTACGCATTGATCTGGTGCCTGCCGGCTGCGATGCTTTGGCGCGGGTTAACCCGGAAAGACAGAATTGTGATCTGGGTTGGTCTTCTCACTGCCATCCTGACGCTGGTGACGAATAAACCTTATCTCGGATGGGAGCGCCATCCCTGGGATCCAATGCTGTTGGGTATTGTGTTGACGGGAGGGGCAATCGCGATTCGACGCTGGCTTGCGCAGGGGACCGGCGGTGTTCGCAACCGGTTTACCGCAAAGCGTCTCTCCAGCCGCGATCAACGCCTAAAAGACACTCTGTCGGCCATTGCCGGATTCACGACTGTTCCGTCCGGCCAAACACACAACACCACCACCTTCGGCGGAGGTTCCTCAGGTGGTGGCGGCGCGTCGTCTGATTTTTGAAGAGCACTGCTGCCCGGCGTGTAAGTTGCTACGATGTCGCCATGCCCATCAATTGCTCGCGAAGAAGTCGATCGGGCAAATACGTCGGGTTCCTGTTCGCCCGTGTCGCAATTGTTCCGGCAGTAGCAATAACCATGTTTGCGCCCCTGCCTGCGCAGGTCGAATCGAACAATCAGCTAGCCTTCGTGGCATCGATTAAGCCCAATAATGGAGACCCCGGCCAGTACTTGACCACTCCGGGCCGAGTCATTGCGCGGAACGTGACGGCCAGATTCCTTGTAGCTGTCGCCTATGGACTCCAGCCTTTCCAGATATCCGGAGGGCCGGGTTGGGTTGACTCCGACCGTTTTGATGTCGAAGCGAGGCTGGAGGACGCGAAGACCAACTCGGGCCAGGAGGGACTCATGATGAAGGCGCTACTGGCGAATCGATTCAAGCTCGTACTACACAAGGACGCCGGAGAATCTTCCGTATATGCTCTCGTGGTGGGAGGAAATGGGCTAAAGATCAAAGCCTCTGCCGATCAGACACCTGGCACCGGGATGAGTCCACTCGGCACGATGAGGATCGGCGCGACCGGTCTGGTGGGAACTGGGGTGCCACTGGGGCTGCTTGCCAGTCTTCTGGGGACCAGATTGGGTCAAACCGTTGTGGATCGAACGAACGTCGCGGGACGATATGACATTGACCTGAGGTGGACCCCGGACACGGCCATGGTGCCTTCCGCCAGCGCCGAACCCGGAGAAGCGTTGCCACCGCCGGATACTTCGGGCCCCTCAATCTTTACGGCTATTCAGGAACAGCTCCGGCTGAAATTGCAGCCAACCAGGGGCGCTTCCGGGTTTCTCGTCATCGATCAAATGGAAAAGCCTACGGCGAATTGAGAAGGCCTACTTCCGGGCGCGTTCGGCCCGAACCTTGTTTCCAATCTCCAGAAGTGCCGAGGCTTTTGGCATCGCGGCTACGGCGGCCAATACCTCGGGATCGGTCTGGAGCACGTACTTCGTGGATTCATCCACACTAAAAGCAGTCTTGTAGATGTTCTCCTGCAGGCTGCGGCGAATCTGCGCGGATTCCTTCGTAAAATCTGCTTCCGTGAAGTCGAACTTCTGACCCTGCAGCCAGGTGTGGAATTCGGCCATCTGCGCCGCGTCAAAGTCCCAGCCGGCCGGCAGCTGTTCTTTGTGCAGCGTGAAGAAGTGCTTCGTGTAGGCGGCGAATTCGTCCCTGGTCAGCAGGCTGATTTCGAGCGGGCCCAGTGGCGGCTCTTCAAATTTCTCGTCGGGGGAGATGCCGCCGCCGCCGTAAACTGTGCGGCCGCTATCGGTCATCTTAACGTCGTTTTCATTCCGCGCCGCGGTGTTTGAACGATAGTAGTAATCGAAGAACGAAACGCTGGAGTAGTCGCGCTGAATCAGGCGGCCGCTCGGAGTGTAATACTTCGCGGTGGTGAGCGCGAGGCCAGTGTTCTCGACGAGCGGATAGACCGTCTGGACCAGACCCTTACCGAACGTGTTGTCTCCCAGAATCCAGGCGCGGTCATGATCCTGCAGGGCACCGGAAACGATCTCCGAAGCGCTGGCGGAATTGCGGTTGGTCAGCACCACGATGGGATAGTTGAGCCCGTGATTGCCTTCGGTCGCTTTGTACGACTGTTCCTGCGAGGCGCGTCCGTGATGGGATACAACCTCAGAACCCTTGGGCAGCAGATGACCGGCAACGGTGACGGCTTCCGTCAGCAAGCCGCCGGGGTTGCCGCGTATATCGAGAACCAGGCCTTTCAGATTCGGTTCATCCAGTTTCTTTAAAGCAGCCAGAAAGTCGGTGCCTGTGGTTTCAATGAAGCCGGTCTTGTCGATTCTGACGTAGCCGATTCCATCCTTCAGCATGAAAGAGGCCGAGACGCTGGAACGAGTGATGGCATCCCGGATGATATTGAATTCGAGTTTGTCGGAACCTTCGCCGCGCAGTACTTTGATCTGGACGGGTGTTCCGCGAGGGCCACGCAGCAGATCGGCGACATCGGCGGAACTGAGGCCGTCCGTCTGTTTGTCATTGACTTCGACGATGACGTCGTTCGGGCGGAGACCGGCTTTATAGGCGGGCGAACCCACAAGCGGATCGACCACGATTGTCTGCATTACGTGGGCAGGATTCAGCTTGCTGACCACTTCCATGCCGACACCGTAGTAATGGCCGCGCTGGTCTTCGCGCATGGCTTTCAGAGCTTTGGGGTCGAAGAAGTGCGAGTGCGGGTCCAGAGTGACCAGCATTCCCGGGATGGCGCCATCGTAGATCGCCTGATCGGCGTTCAACGGATCAGCGAAATTCTGCTCCACCGTCGAGTAAAGACGCGTGAAGTCTTTGATGCTGGCGCTGATATCGTCATCGCCGCCAGCCGCAGACGCTACCTGCGTGGTGGGGCCGTAAAGGCCGCCGATGGCCGCACCGGCGAGAATCAGGACAGGTATCTGTATAAAGGACCGGCGTTTAAGGGACTTGCCGAAGTGGGCCATGAATTAAGGATCTCTCCTGAGCCCTCTTGCGGTCAAGGCTCTGTTTGTATATCCGTGTGAATAGACGCGGCTATATTGATGACGTTAGGTTTAGGGCTGCGGTTTCTTTACGAGTGGCTTAGGGGATTTCGCCAGGTTTTCGGCTATAAAAACCCCACTTTTGCCGGCCGCAACGATGTCGAGATCTCCGTCGCCGTCGATATCGGCCACCCGGATTTGCAGGCCCGCTCCCATGCGGCTGCCGTAGTCGATCAGATGGCGGACCCATTCGACGCCGCCGTTGCCGGTCGGACCCCGGCCGGTGGGCGGTACTTTCCGGTACTCATACCAATAGAGGCCGAGAGGCTCTTTTTCGCCTGGATCGGTGCCGTTATGGGCCATGTAGCGCTTGCCGGTGACTAAATCGGGCTGTCCATCGCCGTTGAGGTCGACGAGGGCGGAGGCATGGGCCTGCGACCAGGAACTGTCGATTGTGTGGCGAATCCAAGCCGTGTCTTTGCCTGTTTCTGGTGGGGCCTGCTCGAACCAGTAGATTCCGTAATCGTGCGCGGCGGTGGTCAGAATGTCGATCCGGCCGTCGCCGTTGAGATCGAGGGCATACATGAAGCCGAATTGGGTGCGTGCAGGGGCGCTGGCCGTCGGGGTTGCGGGTGGCGTTTCCCAGTTCACGGGGTGGAAGGTCCATTTGGAGTCGTTGGCCGGATTGGTGGGATCGGGCGGAGCTTCGAGCCAGCCTTTCGGGGTCAGGATGTCGTTGCGGCCATCGCCATTGATGTCGCCGACGCCGATGCCGTGACCGTAGCTCTCTTTGCTGACCACATGCTTGATCCACTTATGATCTTTCAGTTCGAACCAGGCGAGCGGGACCGTGGCGCGGTCAAATTCCGGGAGCACTTCGAGAGCTTTCCCGTCGTTATCCAGATCGACCAGGAAGGCGAATTCGGTGGGGCCGCTGTGATCCATTTCGGTCGAGACCCATTCCTTCACGGAGGGCGACGCGACGTTTTTGCCGGGATTCTTCAGCCAGACGATATTGCCGGAGAAGTAGCCAAACTGAACGATATCGGGATAGCCGTCGCCATCGACGTCGAGGATCAGGTCGCTGAAGTTGTCGACGTAGTTGTTGGTGAAGTTGATGTCACGGATGCGGTGCTTCTTCCAGGTGGGGGCTTCGTACCAGCTATCGCCGGAGACGATGTCGGGCAGGCCGTCTTTGTTGATGTCGGCGATGGCGGTGGTTTCAGTTGCGCCGGGGTCGATCATGCGGACGCGGAACGTGAGGTCGGGGGGACGGCTGGCGGCGGCCAGAATTGTAGCTGCCATCGCGGGGAGGAGATAATTGCGCACGGTTTGGGTCTTATGATATCGCCGTTATGTTCGCCAGGCCGTGCCTCGCCACGAAACTCTATAAACCTGTTGCGTTATCTACTATAAAGTAGTAGTATCAGATGCAATATAGGAGATTACCCGTGAATAGCTTTTCCTTGCTCGCTTCCTTCCTGCTCCCTCTCGCAATCGGATTTACCGCTGTGAGTCCTGTTCGAGGCCAGCAGCCAACTCTATCGACGGCCCGCTTTGACGTTGTCTCGATAAAACCGTCTGCGCCCGCAACGCCGCGCCCCCGCGGTGAAGGTAATGGCTGCCCATCGTTCAGACTCACGCCAGGCCGCCTTGTCGTTGAGTGCTCGTCTCTCAACAGACTGATCTCGTACGCTTTTCGCATTCCACCTTATCGAGTCACAGGCCCGGACTGGCTGCCCGAAGATCCGAGATTCGATATCCAGGCAACGTTCCCGGCTCCATCACCATCGGGCCAGGTTCCCGAAATGCTCCAGACTCTATTGAGAGAGCGTTTCGGACTTACCGTTCACCAAGGGAGTCTCGATCAGGAAGTATTCGCGCTTGTGATCGATAAAGGCGGCCTAAAGGTGAAGCGGACACCGCCCCCGCCAGCACCTGAGGATGACGCGGCGAACCCAAATAATAATGCGGGAGACGTAACGTTTCTACTCGCGGGCGTACAGACTTTCCGGACAGAAGTTCTGAACGCGAACGGCACGAGAACCATTGTCAGAACTAACCCTCGCATCGGGACCACACGGCAAACCGAAAACGCGAACCATATAATCCACCTCGAGGCGCCGAACACAACCTTCGAGGGTCTGACCGATCTTCTTGGCCAAGTCGGACTCCCGATGGACATGATCGACATGACCGGACTCGAAGGACGCTATGCGGTCACCCTGGATTTCTCCCTGAACGACGCTTTTGCCTCGGCTGCGGCGATACCTGCCGGAGCCGATCCGTCGACCGCGCGTGACCCGCGGGCCGATATGCAGAATGCCATCCTCAAAGGAATCAACGACGGCTTGCTTCGGTTGGGACTCAGGCTGGAACGTCGCAAAGGCGCCGTCAAGACGATCGTCGTTGATTATGTGGAGCGGATTCCGACTGCAAACTGAGACGGAAAGCCGGTTCACACAGCGTGGTTTTGACTGTCAGTTGCGCCGGGCAAAAGCCTTGCACAGGCCAAAGCCCATCCTGCGGTGCTGTCAGATGTCAGCTTGATATCTGATTTGGGAGAAGAATCAGAATGGCAGCATCTCGCGCAGGCGTCCGGCCCAGCCCGGTTTGTCGAAGCCCTCCAGCATCCAGAGGCTGGTGCTGGATCTGATTGCCGGGTATACGATGCTCTTCCCGTCTGGCGACAGGCTCAGGCGGATGCCCGGATTGAGATTGCTCTGCGGCGTAAATTCCTTGCCGACATCGCCAATTGTTTTTTCAGCTTTGGTCGCGATATCGAGCGAGTACAGGTAACGATGATCGCCGTCTACCCGGATTCCATAAAGGAGCCGCGAATCGGCTGAAAATGTCATCTCGATTGTTTTCGGCTCGTCAAAGTGGCGCAGAGTTTTTCCGTCGGGAGAAATGAGCGACCATCCGCCCTGATCTTTTCGGTCGAAGAATTTGATCCACTGCCCGTCCGGAGACCACTCCGGCAGCGCGCCCTCCACATTTTCGCGGAATACTGTGGGCGTCGTTTCCCCTGTCGTGCTCGCCATCATGAGAGAAAGTGCATTACCGCGGATCTGCGTGTAGATGAACTTACTGCCATCTGGTGACCAGGAGCCACCCGCTTCGAGGGCGCCTGTCGAGTTCGTCAGACGCACAGGGGAACCGCCGGAGACGGAGGAGATCCAGTTATCCATGTGCTGTTCTCTGTCGACGCGCGTAAATATCAGCCGGTCCGCACCGGGAGAAAGCGAAGGAGTCATCAGCCAGTTGGTCGTTCCGGGAGGGAACGCGGCCGTGGTGACAATCGGGCGATCCCAGCCTTCGGAACGGATCCAGATGGCGGTCGCCCCATCGCGGCTGCTCACGTAAACAAGTTTTTCCTGGTGGGGCGCCCATGCCGGCATGCCGGTGCTGACTTCCGACGAGATAACTGGCGTAATGGTGGCATCGCTCAGCGAGGCGGCCACAATCATGTAGTCGGACCGTGTCTGTTCGAACAGGATCTTCGTTCCGTCGGGTGACAGCGCCGGCGAATACTCCGACGAAGCGCCGTTCGTGATCTGGCTGCGGGATCCGGAGTGCAGTCCAACATTCCACAGATGTGTGTGGGCGCCTGCTTCATCATCCAGGCCCAGAATGCCGTGGCTGCCGTCCGGGAACCAGGTGAACCCCGGTGTTCCGCCGCGACTGGGCAAATCTCTCAATATCCTTTCGGGAGCACGCCCGTCCGCAGGAAAGGGGAGCTTCCAGGCTTGCCTCCCGCCCGGTACGTCGAGAATGAGTAGGATCCATTTGCCGTCGGGAGAGAATCTTACCTGGGGATTGTTGAGAAAAGTTGAGGTTTTAAAGGGGGCCGGTGCGTAGAGTTTAAGCGGCGATCCAACCGGAGAGGAAGTGTAGACTGCGATGCTGCCGTCCTCCGCATTGGGGATGACCGCCAACGCCCTGCCATCGGCGGAAATGGACTCGTCCCTGACCTCAGGCAGCGCCATGATCAGCGTTGGTTCGCCGCCGAACACGGGCACCGCGAACAACGCATTCGGGAGCTTGTTGCCCTGCGGGCTCTTCCTTGTAATCACGACGCGCTTTCCGTCCGGCGACCATCCGACGACAGACCAGTCAGCGTGATCACGCGCGAGAGGGACCGCTGCAGGCGAATTCAGGTTGCGGAAAAACACCTGGTGGTCTTTTCCGCTTCCGGCCGCATAAGCGAATGCTTTGCTATCCGGCGACCAGACCGGACTCCACGGGTTTGCCCAGGACACTTCCATCGGCGAGAATTGCTGCCGGCTGGTGTCACCATTCGGGTGGGCCAGCCAGGATACTGCCGCAGCCAGCAATGCAATTGCGGCGGCGGCAATGAAAAGCGGGGTTCTCCTCTGTTTCTGCAGTTGCCGCGGAATTTCCGCGGTGCTGGCGGTCTGGACGCCGCTTGTTGAGGTAGTTTCCGAGAGTTTGTCCCGGACCTGGCGGAGCTCGCGATAAAGGTCGCGCGTGGATTCGTAACGTTCCGACGGTTCTTTCGCCAGCAGGCGTTCGATGATCCAGCGAAGCGGCGCGGGAACGCTGGCGGGCAGGGGCTCGGTGTCCTCGCGAATAATCGCCGTCATGATCTCGGCCGCGCTGGCGCGCTGGAAGGCTCGTTTTCCAGCGGCGAGCTCATACAAAATCAGGCCGAGTGCAAACTGATCCGACTGCGGGGTGAGGTTGGGGTTCCCCCGCGCCTGCTCCGGACTCATGTAGGCGATGGTGCCCACAGTGCCGCCGGCGCCCGTAAGATCGATGCTGCGGGTAACGTCGTTGTCGGGCTCGAGTTCCGCGGAGGTTTTTGCCAGACCGAAATCGAGAATTCTGATGCGGCCGTCGCG